>Ga0190310_1000463_pt1 | contig 13801 bp, 25 predicted proteins | sample 48700778_MG_FD_165059 | JGI IMG/M metagenome (GOLD analysis project Ga0190310, IMG submission 165059) | Hydrothermal vent sediment bacterial communities from Southern Trench, Guaymas Basin, Mexico - 4870-07-7-8_MG | ecosystem: Environmental > Aquatic > Marine > Hydrothermal vents > Sediment ... | reverse complement strand
TTCCGCCATGTCTAAAATAGAGTCGGCTACCACAGTTGGGACACTTACCTTGAGCAATTGACTTCCAGACTTCGAAGTTCTCCCTCAACCTTCCCATAGCTTGTTTAGGGAACATTTTAACTAATTCGGTTGGACTGAACACTCCTTCAATTCTTCCTAAGAAATGTTCCTTTTTCGCTCCCGTCTCACATATCTCATCTAATGTTCTCATAAGATTCACCATTATTTTCCAATATTCTTTTTAAGGCTTCTATTAACGGTTTGAATCTCGGGTCTTTTTCGAGTTCTTCACGCGATTTGCTTTTTATCTCTTTAGTTATTTCATCGAATTTTTCTGATACGGTCTTCGGAGTTCCTTGCCACTTGAACAGTTTTTCAGCTAACTCTCTGTATTTTTCTGGAACTTTAAATTTGAAGTAGGCGTAGGTGGGATCGAAATCGTCGTCCCAATCCTCAATATAGTATGGATGCTTCTTCAATATGACGCAAGCTCTTGCTGGGCAGGTGTCCTTATCCCACCAGTCGCAACCTTGACATTTCTCAATATCCTCTGGAGCGGTAAATGTGTCGCATTCTCGGTTTCCGCCCCCATTCCTAGTGTAAAGCAGTATGACCTTTCCGCCTTCGTCTAGGAATATGTCCCTATATCTTCCCGTCTTCCATTCTCCGAACTCGTCTAGGTTCAGCATAGCCTTCAGAACGGGTGCTAGGCGGTTCTCGCCGAACAGAACATTATAGAGTCCGTTCATCTTTATCCCTTTGTTTTATGCTTATATGCCTATATGCCTATAAGCTTTTTGGCTTGTTCCAATAGCTCAATCGCGGAGTTCACATGCATATCTGCATGCTCAAGCTCGCCCATGTGAACTCGTTCTCCCCAATCGTGGCTCGGGTCTGGACAGTCATCAACGTTATGCCTTGCGTAGTCAAGCTCTTTTATTGCTTCTTCAAGCTTGGCTTTTAGTTCCCCAATCGGAGTTTCTATTCTTCCCACGCATATGGGTTCTCCTGTTTCTAGGCTGTTCACGCCCAGATAGATGACTTCTCCGTCTTTTTCAGCCTTGACTATTGCGAAGTATCCGTTGTCGTTAGATGCTATTGTTATGTAAGATGCTTTATAGCCTAGCTCCGGAAGAACTTCTTCGACTAAGGTGTCAACATCAATATATTTGCCTACAAGGTCAAGCATTTTCATCACTCCTTAAGTTTTAGCTTCTATCAAATTCTTCCTTAATTTTACATTCAATCCACTTGATGAACTCATGGACATCAATTGAGTCGTAGCCGTTCGCCTCTGCCAAACGATTGAATTTTTCATGAAGGGCATAGATTGCTTGTTCAATTTCACTCTTCAATTGCTTCCACCTCCTTTCCATGCTTATGAATTTCTATTTCTCTAGTTGTTGTGAGGGTTTCAGTCCACTCGCAACCGCAGTCCTCGCAGTAGTAGGAGTGGATGACCTGCCACCAGAAGCCTTGACCGTCATACTTCTCATCGGGGCTGTAAACATCCTCCACAACATTTGAGCTATCACACTCAGGGCATCTAGGCATAACATTCACCTCAAAATACGATTTTTCATTTGCTCAAAAGGGGTCGGCAAAGTAGAAGTCATCGGGGAGAAAGGAGAGGGTGTTTAAGAGAGTTTGCCTCATCCCCCAATTCGTTTTTTTATATAAAATCTTTTTAAAGTTTCGGGGGCGTGGGCTGACTCGCATTCAGGCTAGGAGTTGAAAACCCTACATTCGGAGGGAGTTCTCTACCTCATCCTAGCCCTCAAGTTCATTTTACTCAGCCCTTCCGCCTTTCCCACTTTTTACCCTACCCATTTATCCAAACTCGTTTGTTGAGTATGTTTTTGCTCTTCAGTAGTGGAACTCAGCCTTTTTATTTCTTCGAACTCTTCCAGCGTTGATTCCTCTACTTTACCGTGGTTGAGCTCTTCTTGGGCTTTTCTAAGGTTTTTCTCCACAATTTTCATTACGGAAGGTTCAGATGGTCTTCGGTTAAACTCCAAGTCCAGCCATATTTCTTCGTTCACGTTCTGGAGGGGCATGACCATATATCCAATTGGGAAGTCATCGTTGTGAAGGTTTATTTCTTCTTGAAGGTTTTCAAGGGGAATGTGCTGAACTGGAATGTAGGTGCATCCGTCAAGCTCCTTGCTGACGAGGACTAGGTCGATGCGATTTACCCGTAAGCCCAGCTTTTCTTCGATTAGCTTTCCAACTGTTGGTCTGTATTCCTCCCTTTTTATTAGCTCATCGGAGTTGTGGCTGTGTCCATTCAAGCATGTGTAGGGACGCCAGTCGGCTCCGTTCCAGAGAATCTTTTCCCCGCATATTGGACAGACGTAGCCCTCTTCTATTTCCAAAACCTCTTTTGGCTTTTCATAGCTTATTTCTTCTAGGGAAAGCGGGTTTTCGCCCAGCAGTCTACAGTATTTAACATACTCTTCATAGTGTTTCTTTATTTGTTGTTCATGGTATTCCAGCTGTTGCTCATACCCGATAGCACCGACTTTCAATTTTTTATGCCATTTGATGTCTTCCAAAGCACGTTCTTTCAGTTTTTTATAGGCTTTAACTCTAGCTTCATCAAGGATATGCTCGATCTCCTCCTCGGATTTTCCTTTGTCCGCTAAGAACCACTTTATATAGTCGAGCTCTACATTACGCTCCTCATTTCTGAAGAGTGCATAGTCCTTATCCAACTTGTAGCTAACCCATTCCTCGTTCACATAGTTTGGATAGTGCCTCGCACCCTTTAGCTCTTCGTAAAGCTCCTTCGCACCTTCCTCCCAGATGACCTCTATGTTCTCTGGTTTAACATTAGATTTTATGGCGAGTTCTTTGAACTGCTCAATACGCCAATCCAAGTGCTTCGAGCAGTATATGGCTCCGCCAGAGCCCCACATCCCGCCGTAAGTGTCGCCATTCTTAAGCCAGTTCTCAGGTCGTTCAATCCTCTCCTCGGTTGCGAAGAATGGGGGATTAGTCCTGACAGCCTTTATTCTGATACAAGCATAATTGTGTTGTTTGGTGAACAAAATCATCATCTCTTTTTTATTTAAGTTCCCAACTCAACTACATAGCTGTAAATCCGACAACATATAGGACGGTTCCATCTTTATAGTGCAGGGAAGCCATAGCTTCATCATCACCAATCACATGAAACTTTATGAGTTCTGGTTCACCAAATCTCTCTTTTATCCAGCGGAAGGCTTTCTCAAGATCTCTTTCTTGATCCTCTTCTGGAGTTACCATCGGAATCCCAATAGCCGAGAAAGCGGCTACGATTGTTTCATTATCGCCTTTAACTCTGAAAATCACCTTCCTGTCTTTGATGACCACAACATGATGCCCGAAGCGACCTTCTGCAAATTTTAAGGCGTTCTTGAGTATCCAATCTATCTCTTTATCCTCTTTGTCTTTTTCCATAAATCAAGCTTCCTTTTTGTGTTTGATTTACTTCTTGCTTAGCTTTATCTCTCCCCTTATTACAACCTCATCGTATTTGCCCGAGAGTATTTTGTTGACGCTGTATTCATGTGCATCATGCAAATCCTTGAATCCCTTCTTCAACAGGTTTCCTTCAGAATCGTATACTGAGTAATGACTCACTTCCTTAATTTTCATTATGACTACACCTCTAAAAGGAAAAAGTATGCCTTTATGTTTATATATCTTTCTAATCAGAGTTTCTCGCATAATATCCCAAGTGCAAGCACTAGCCAAGCCAATAGCGAAAGAATATAACCTATCAACAGAGCAGGCGAAATTTTGGGTTCAAGCAGTAATGTTAGGAGGGAAACCAACCATGCGAAGAGAGTTATTACAAATGTTGCCTTTGTCGGCGGAGTCCACTTACTCTTCCTTTTCTTCATCTTTTAGCTCCCTTCCTTCAATCTTTAGCTCAGGGATGTATTCGCGAGCAACAGCAATACACCTTCTCACTGCTTGGCTAAGGTTCTCAACCACCCCTGCCTCAACTAGCTCCTCTAGGAAATCAGCCAGCTTTCTCGGGATATTGACCGTAATTTTTACCTCAAACCTTCTCTTTCTCGGCATCTCATTCACGACAATATAAGATTTTGGATTCTGATTTAAGTTTTTTTCTTACCACTACCACTTTTACCAGAGTTGTTCCGCATCTGCCGCATGTCCTAGCCGATGAATCTTCAGGTCTAACCCAACCGCATTTCGGACATTTGTAAACATAGCTTATTTCATCCATCTCAGACACGCATGGCTATTGGAGGAACCTTTGCGACAAGCACATCGCTCTTAGCGGTTTTCCAGTTTTTCGTTTCCTCAGCCCCTCCAACCACCATTACATCGAAGAAGAGAGGGACTCGAACTGGAGTAGGATATGGTGCCTCTGTCGGGAAGAAGATCCACTCAATAAGTGCTTGAGTAAAGAATGCTATGAGTTCAGGACATTTTATTTCAACTACGAACTTTCCGTCTTGGTCAGTCTTAGCGTTGAATGCCCAAAAAACTCCAACTCCTGCTGGGTCAAGTAGCCACCTCACCACTATAGGTTTATTCTGCACATTTTCTCCTAGATTCCTCAGAACTATTTCATAATCCTTCTCATCTACAACTCCGTCCCTGTTTAGGTCGGCAGACTTACAGTATTGTCCGAGCCGTATCCCCTCAAGAACATAGTTCAAGTCATACTCATCCACAATACCATTTCCGTTTATGTCTCCGCTACAATAAAGCGATATTTTCCCATAAATAAATATACTTCCAAGCCAATCAGGAGCATAGCATTCAGTTTCGCATTTTGAAGGGTCATATGATAAGCCTATACATGCTTGGATTTCTGGCTTAACTGATGGCTCCAGAGACGGACTTTCAACTAGAGTAACTGCGGGGCACCAAGCCTCCTTCCACGTTACCATATCAGCAACCACCCTTTCTCTTTGTATCTACGAAGGGCTTCCAATCTATCTATACCCAAACCCATCAATACCAGAACTAATAGCGAAGGAATGAAATATAAGCAATAATAAGATAAGGCAAGTGTAATTGGCATATAAAGAAGGGTTGCTTTTTTAAGTCTATTGCTTAGTTTGACCAAGTCCATTTCCGACCAACTTCCTTAACTCTTCGTAATATTTTAGATACCTTAGTCCTTTTAATGTTGTCATTAAAAGCGGTTTCCGTAGCGAGGGGGCTTCGATCTTACTCAACAACCCTCTATCGGATAGAAGGGTAACATGCTTGTAGACAGTTGTTCCACTCAAACTGCAAAATTCCATTATGCTAGCTATGTTACGAGGAACCTCGCAGAATTTGAGTATTCTAGCATAAATATCGTATCTAGACTTATACTTGGGACGTGGCATCCTCCTCGCCACCCCATTCAACATCTAGCTCCGAGAGCTTGCCCCAACAATCGGAGCAGATAGGAAGTTTCTTCCCTTTGTATATAATATAAACCTTTATATCATTAGGCTTTCTGCTTTTGCACTTAAAGAAAGGGATTTTGACAATATTCACCCATTCCATAACCTCCTAAAGTAATCATAATTATATTTTTTCTTTTTAGGGTCATCACCTTTTAGTAAAGTCAAGATTATCTGCAAGTTTCATCTTCTTCCCTTGTCCACAACTTGCTTCTTTTATCTTCAACGATTTTTCTTCCCAATTTGCCTAACCTCACAATGTTTTTAGCAAGAAGTTATATTTATCTCACCTTCCATACCGCTCTTTTAACGGCTGAAAGCACTCTATTCTCAACCGTTCCAGCAGCCCAGACCACATAAACCTTGGCAATCTTTCCTGGCATTTTCCTTATTAATCTGCCCAGCCTCTGCACTATCTGTCTAGGAGTCCTTCCACTACAATGTATGATTCCGACAGAAGCTTCGGGCACATCCAAGCCCTCGTCCAAAGCCCTACAGCTCAGAAGTATGTTGTATCCTTCTTCCCCCCACTGCTTTCTCAACACATACTCTCTTTCCTTCTTCTTCATTTCTGAATGGTAAACTAAGCATTTATAACCGTTAGCCGTTAGGTATCGGCGCAAATCCTCAATAGCACGGATGGATTCGCTGAAAAGTAGCACTTTCTTGTTCGGAGGGACTTGCCTAACTATTTCAAGCACAACCCGTTTCTTGTCTTCTATGGAGCTTAGCAGCATTTTTCTTCGGGTTAATGCCCACAGCCCCTTCCTTGCTATTCTATTGCCTTGCTTTGCCAGCTTGCTCCACTCCGTAGGATTGGGCGTTCCGAGTTCGAATGTTACCTTACGAATTATCTCCTGATACTTCTCGTACTCGTAGGCTTCAGCATAGCTCATCTCGGCTGGTGCGGAGTAGACCTCTATTGGAGCAACCCACCCGCCTTTCCTCGCCTCAGGGATCTGGAAGCTGTAAATTATAGGCATAACCTTGATTATCTTCCAGTTGTCTGGGTTCCATTTAGAAAGCGTTGCCGTCAAACCGAGGCTGTATTTTGCTTTCGAGGCTATTTCAAGAAGCTTAGACCACGTAGGTGCCGCTAAATGATGCACTTCATCAAATATAAGGAATGGATAACGCGAAAGAATTTCAGGATGTCTAGAGGCCGAATGGTAGGTTGTTATCAATATCGGCTTTAGCTCCTTCTTTTCTCCATAGTAGAGCCCTATATCCGCTTCAGACCATCCAGCCTGCTTCAGTCGTCTAAGCCAAACCGTCTGCATTATAGGTATTGTTGGAACTATTATTGCAACAGGCGGTTTTATGCGTCTTATAGCTTCTAATGCCACAAAGGTTTTACCCGTAGCTGTATTATGAGCTAAAATGTTATTGGCAATAAAATTCTCAGTTCCGGGAACATGAAAGTCATAAACTTTTCCCTTGAATACTCCAAGATACTTTACTTGTTTAACGGGTCTAAATATTATGTCGGGGAGCTCTTTTCTTCGACGCTTCTCCTTTTCTAAGGCTTCGGCTCTCAGTTTTTTCATTTTGCTTCTTTGAATGAAACCAACTTTCCTATAAAACAAATCGCATTGAGAGGAGACCAGCACGTAATAAATAGCACCTGGTTTGTAAGCCTTTTTCCCAGCTTTCTTAGCGGAGGAAATTGTGCTCAATATTCCAAGTCTTAAAAGCAATGTTTGAATGTCTTCCAGCAAGGCTCGATTACATGATGATGCCTCAACATGGGCAGATTGTCTCCGTCCTTTACAATATTTCCTTTTTGGAGGGGTCGGATAACCGTCCCCTGAGAAATATCCACGAAGGAACAGAGCCAATTGTCTGTTTGAAAGCTCTGTAAAGACCCATTTCGGAACTCTTTTTGTATCAGCCGTTCCAACAAATCCCAGACTCTTCATCTTATTAACAAGCTCTACTGAGCATATTCTAATTTCCACGTCTTGTGGATGACGTTCATATCTCCAATAATGACACCCTATTTTACGAGAAAAGGTTTTAACATAGTCCTCCAATTCTGGATCATCACCAACACAAATGCCGACTTGGTTGCCTCCCGTATAATAACCATCAGCCAACCACAAGCCACAGAAGACCAAAAAGTCGTCATCAAATTCAGGATTGTCCTCAATATTTAAGGGTAATTTCGTGGGTATTGCAATAGCGGTTTTAGGTTTTATCAGTCTTGCTTCGATAGGTTTCAGTTCCCTGTCGCTACAAGCATAATCTGTAGCTCTTGTAAATAATGAATGGTCGCCAGTAACTTTAATTCTTCGTGCCCCAATCAAGGTGATTTCATATAAGTCTTTTTCCACATAATGCGGAATAAGCTCGGCCTCTTTCCATACAATTCTAGCAGTTTTATGCTTACGGACTCCGCTGATTTCTACAGACATCACAAAGATTGGTTCTTTACAATCCTCAAGTTCAGCTATAGGACCGTACCAATATTTATCGCCTCTTTTTACAAAAACCATAGTGTCTCCTGTCACACTTGCCATAGTCAATACTCCCTTTCTGTTCTTCAAGAACTCATTTAACGCATCGATCTGATATGGTCTCAGCCTTATTGGTTGTGCAGTCAGCACCTCCAATTGCAAATTAGCTTGTGCTGTCCTTTTAGGAGGTTTATTAATCACTACTTGTTTCCGGATGGGTCGAGGCTGAGGAACTTTTGCTTTTACCTGTGGCTTCAGCATTCCAGCTAACCAGTCGATCAGGGTGCGCTCGTATGCCTCCCTTTGCCTACGCCTCAGACTCAAAGCGAATTCCCCACTAAGGATATGATTAACAGCATTAGAAGAAATGCATCATAGCCTAAATGAGCAGATGCTGCAAAATTGAAACCTCTCTTACAGTACAGTATGGCGAGGAATAACCCAAGCATGAAGGTTACTACGCCAGTTAGCCAGCTGAGGCAGAGCAGTCCATGGGCTAGCCCGAACATGCTAGCACCAAACAAGATGCCGTTAACCTTTCCTAGCTTTTCGATGGGTATTTCTTGAAAGAGCCAAGTTTCACCATATGCGAAAAGCGGGAGGAGTATCGTAGTGAAGGGGAGTAATAGAGGGTGCACAAATGGATTTCCGCTTCCACCCTCAGCCTTGAACCCCAAAAGGTCGCAGATAAACAGAGAAATCATCAATAATACCGCGCCAATAACACCCATAAGGTTCGCTTTCGGCACAAGACATGCTTTCCACATCTTTAGGTATTCCTTGAAGTCAATTATCACGAATATTATGCCCGCTACTATGTTAAGAATTGCCCAAGTTAAAGCGAAGTTCATCGTATACTCACTTTTTCATCTCTAACTCTATTAACAAATATCGTATAATTATGAATATTGGAAGGTAGCACAGCCAAGCAATCCAATCTCCTTGTGAAAAACCGATTACCCAGCCCAAGCCCAGCCAAGAAAGCCTATCCAACCATCGCGCAATCGATTTCTTTTTCACTTTTATAACTTTTATAACAACTTCTCCCAAAAAAATGACCTCCTATCTAGTAGCCAATTTCCAAGCGGTTTTGGCATGACTTATGGGAATTCGCTCTACCAGCCCCTCTTTATACAGCTTCCAGAGAACATCTGACACAGAATCTCTTCTTGTGTTAAGCCTTCTCGAAATTTCAACAGTAGGAATTGGTCTGTTGGTGCTTCTCAAGACTTCAAGAATTCTATCCTTTAGAGGCCTATGAACTTTTATCTTTGAGTAGGCGCTTTCCACAAGTTTCCATTCGTGAGTTCCCTTAACCCTCTCGACTACTCCCTTCTTTTTAAGACTGTCCAAAATCCAGTTAACTTGACCCTTACTCAGCCCTGTAAGCCTAGCCACTTGCGATACTGTCAGAGGGGCATCCTTCAACACATCCACAACCTTTTTCTGATGCTCCGTAACAATTATAGCTTCTTCTTCACTCACTTCCTCCGTGGCTTTTTCAGCCTTAACCTCGCCCACATCTTTCGGCGTAACCTCGTTTAGGGTTTCGAAGAAGACGCGTCTGCAGTAGTCGGATATCTCGCTGAAGCCGAAGAAGAAGTCCAAGAACTCCTCGACGGACAGGTGCTTGAGCCAGCCAAACCGCTCCTTCTTCGAGAGCTTTTCCCTTGCCGCCTCTATCATCCTTAATGTCTGATGTGAAACCTGTAGGGTGACTTTTTCCTCTTCCATTTTTTCTCCTCCATTTCCATTTTTAGAAGCTCTATTTTATCCTTCAGCTGTTTGTTCTCCTCTTTAAGACGCTGGTTTTCCTTTTGGAGTTTTTCAATCTCCTCTACAAGTAGGTTGAAGCACGAATAGCAATAAACTGGCTCTCCCTTCTCTATTTCATACTTACACTTGGAACAAATCATCACTATCTAGTCCTCCAGTACTCGTCGACCTCTAAGTCCTTTATTAGTTGGTTGAGGGAAGTCCTTATCGATTTTGGTAAGCTAGCAAGATGTTTGCTCAGGTCGGGAACCTCCCTCCTTCTGAAGTTAGCTACTGCACCGAACGTTTTAGATAAGTCGTCTATTAAGGGCTTCAGGTGCTCGCCTATGTTTAACTCGTTTAGGGCATTGAAGTCCCTTATTAGCGACTCTATCCTAGCCTTCCTGCCAAGTCTCCCCTTTACAAGCAAAATCCTCAGAGAGGAAATTATCCTAGAAACCCACTTCTCAATTTCTCTTTTATAAAGCCTAATTAGCTCTTCCTTTTGGGTTTCGTTCATATCAACTATCTCGATCTTCCTTATTGGGAGGGCTATCCTTATAGATTCCAATAGCTCGGCTGGGCTGAGACCGTGCGCGCCGACAACTTCCTTAAACCTCGCCAAGAAGAATGGGTCTCTCAGCTCCTTTAGTAGCTTAGCCCTAACCTTCTCCAGCTTCTCCCTGTAACCGTCCATCTCCACCTCGTAGAGACCATCCGATGTCCACCAGCCGAATGAGCCTAACCGTAGGGCGAAATAGCTAGGGCTTGGCAATGTTATGCCCTTAACAGCCTTCGAGAAAAGATGGCGTATCTGCTTGTCCTCAGTATATTCGTCCAACCACCTGCTAACCAAGGTTCTCATCCTTCTCACGCCCAGCATACGGGGATTGAAGAAGACGCCGTTACTCAAACCCTTAATCAGTTTCTCCTCGTTCATTTAGCAACCTCTCAAGCCCTCTTTTTTGAACAACTAAAGGAACTATCTCATTTAAACCGTCGAGCAGTTTGCGGACTTTCCATGGTTCTGGTTCGGGTAGTTTCACAACTCGGTAATTATCGGCACCAACTTCGCATATTTTAACATCCATTTCCTTGACCCATTTTAAGAAGGTTTCTGGCTCACAATCCATCTTAGGCTCTATGCTAAGGAACTTCTTCTCCCAATCCAACTCCTTCATCGCATTATATCTATCCCGAACTGTCGGTGCCCTTGTGAAGTGGTTTGCTATAGGTAGGTTTGTTTCAATAGTCGTTCCCAGCCAAAGGTTCTCTGGAAATTCATCCACGAAATCAAGGTACCTCGCGGGGTTTTTGGTGCAAGATAGGAACTCGTTAGATTTGTCCTTTCTAACCACATCCAGAATCCGAAGAATCCACTCGTCAGGAACCTCTGGGCACATCCAATCTCCCATATACCAGATGAAGATGAAACCTACCCCGCTCTTCTTGTAGGAGGGTTTCTTAAGCTCGTTTTCGAAGAGTTTGAAGGCGAAGCCGTCTCTATACTTGGCTGTCTTTGGATTTTTCTGCAGTTTTGGAACGAAGATGTTTCGGACATTACAGTACAAGCAGTTATGACTGCACCCCTTCCCCACATTCCAAGTACATTTAACCGTGCTGAACATCCTAGTCGGATGTTTGGTTTTCAAGTGTTCCTTGAGAATTTGAACATAATCGTACCATTCCATACTAAATTTCTTCCTCTTCCTTTTTCTCGATTATCCGCTCAAGCTCCTCAGGAGCTTCGATCTTAACTTCCAATTTTTCTTCCTTCGGTTTTTCCTCCCCCAAGATTTTTAATGCTCGCCTAACATAGCTCGCTATGTTTTTCGCACGTGGCTTAGAAACGCCTAACTCTTGCATAATCGCATCTATAACTCGTTTTTCAGGAACTCGTTCGATAATTCTCTGCACTCTCTCGAAGCATTCCTTTGAGACATTTGTATAAAACTGACCTTGTTTTTCCCTATAGCAAACTATTCGCTTGTCCGGAGTTAAGTAAGCGTTCTTGCCTATCTCTACCCAATCGCTCGGAATTGCTTTAGCTGTCCTTCCAGTTTCAACCTTCCTTTCCGTTTTGATTGTCTTGCAGTAAACATAGAGGTCACTACCTTCCTTTCTCAGACTTTCAAACATCGGACAGTTTATGCAAGTTTTTACATCTGTGAAGCCCTTTTGTTCTGATTGAGGGCATTTAACTGCTAATATCACTTCAACTTTTACTTTCAAGCCTCCTCCCTCTTGAAGATATATAGATGCTTTTATGCTTATATATTTATCGCAACAAGCAAGATTTTCAGGTACCGAATAGATGCTCTAATAGAGCAATTGTAGCCTCGCCCAGCAAGCCTTCTTCCACATGCCATTTCTGAGCTACTTCAACAAGTTGATCCGCGGTTACCGAAACGCCTTCAGGAGTTCTCTCGCCTATATCGATAAGCTCGAAGATAGCACAGAGAAAGTCCTTCTGCTTCTCAATATTATCGGGGTAATAACGTTTGATGATGTCCATTAGTTTAATTGCATCTTCATCCCCTTCATCGACCATTTCCTTGAAGATTTTAAAGTTGGCACATCTGCGGCAGAGCACTTGTCCATCCTTGGTATCTTCTACTAAATCCTTTTTAGCACCACAAATTTCGCATTTATCCAACCCATTCACCTCAATAATTAGACTTGCACATTTGCTTGAGCAAGCGTTTCAGTTCATCATATTCTTTCCAGCTATCAAGGTTTTTAGGAACATTCTCAAAAACCTTCAGAACTTTGTGCCCTCTAAAGAGTTCTTTTGCTTCCATTTTATCCTCTTCGGTCAAATCTTCAAAAAGAAGGAGAACCGTTGGAATACGCAGTTCCTTCGCTGCCTTAAACTCTAAGCAGAGCCTTGAATCCAAGTTTTTCAAGTCATTTAGGTAGTTTCTCGTGCATAAAACCAAAAAGACTTTTGAGGCCCGTATTGCTTCATCTAAGCTACTATCCCTATATTTAAAAATCATTTCACTTTAACTCCGTAGTAAGTGAATCGACTCATCTTGTTCAGCTTTCTCGCCAGCTTGTATGTTTCCCTTTCTACTGCCCTTTCAACAAACGGATGAGCAAAATGTTCGCTATAAACACATATTCTGTGAATGCGTCCCTTTTCATCGGTTATGTAGAAGGTGTGTTTGCAGCCCATTTTATCTCCCCGTTAGAAACGATGGTCTAAACACGCGTTTACATCTCGTACAGACTATTCGGGCTGTTGGCTCATTTCTCTCGTTCACATACCCACAGTAAGGACATCTATATTCATACTTCAAGTGTTTTCCACCTCTTTTTATACGCATTAATAAGCCTCCTTACTACCTCATCATAGCTCTCATCCGAATTCAGTTTTAGCTTGTCAAGCTCCCTTCTTGTTTCTTCGCTTAGATAAACCCATCTTCCGCTTTTCTTATCAAAAAACATATGTAGGGACATGGGCCAAGCGGAACAATCAATCCACCTGCGTGCAGGTATAGAGCGGTCCATGTCGGGTTGGTAGGGAACTGCTTCAAAGCATTTCTTGGTTGCATATTTACATGAGCCGTCGAGGGCTTTCTCGCATGGTTGAGCCAAGGTTTTTCTAAGAATCTTGTCTGAACTCAAAGTATTCGCCAACCTCCACTTTCGGGAAGCCATGAGTGAGGGTGGCAAAAGCAACCGCACTATCGAGCTTCGCCATTCCAGATTCGCTAAACCACCTTCCTTTCTTCTTAAGCTTTTTCATAATCTCTTTAGCTTCTTCCAAGGAGATGTCGTCTATAACCAAATAACCCTTTCCCATCCTAACTCCTCCTACTCAGCTTTCAACCTTTTCACAATTGGAGGGCGAACTTTTACTATTACCCTATAACCGCACTTAGGGCAGACGAAGCGCCGCCTCAGAGCCAAATGTTCGCCAGAGAAGGTATGACCACACCTCACACAGCGGTAACTAAGATTTTTTATTTTGTCCCAATTTACATCTTCTATGCTTGACAAGGAATCACCTCCTATATAGCATATGTTCTTTGCTCTGTAGAGTTTGATTTTCTATGTTCCAAGATTTCTTGCAGAATTTCTATGAGCCTAGTTGCTTCGTGGTCGCTGAGTTTGATTATTACAGGCCAGAAGTTTTCGTCTTCTAACGTGATCGTTAGGCGGTCGTCC
>Ga0190310_1000462_pt1 | contig 13824 bp, 16 predicted proteins | sample 48700778_MG_FD_165059 | JGI IMG/M metagenome (GOLD analysis project Ga0190310, IMG submission 165059) | Hydrothermal vent sediment bacterial communities from Southern Trench, Guaymas Basin, Mexico - 4870-07-7-8_MG | ecosystem: Environmental > Aquatic > Marine > Hydrothermal vents > Sediment ... | reverse complement strand
GAAGCTCTTCGTCAAAATACGCTCTTTCAAATGGTAGCATAGAATAGTTATCAATGGCTAGCGGCTCAATTTCTCGCATGAGAGTTATGATGCCAGTGGTTGGCATACGATTTATATGCACAGAAGCTGCCGTCATGAATATGCTGAGGACATAATAATGAGACGACTTAAATATCGGAAGCTTCACGAGCTCTTCAGGGGTTATGATATAATGACCTTCAAATAATATCTTCTCTGTTGGCTTAACGAAAGCACAGTAATTGATGATGCCATCAGCTGGTGAATAGAATATGAAAGGATTATAAACTGTGTGTCTCATTGGGTCTCGGAGAAAGAACTCAGAAAATATGCTTCCCCAATCCAGCCTCTGAAACTTGCGAAAATCCGAGCTTCTAAAGAAATCGTTTTTCATCATGCATTTGCGGAATTTGAGGAATTTCCTTTGAGATAGAAGGAGAAAAAGAACGGAGACATGATTTTAAGTGTCATATAATTTTGAGAACAAGTTCTCCAAGACATATAATATTTGGGAAGTCAGTTTTGCCTTTCAACATGACAAATTCAATCACAAAAGAAGACATTTCCATCCGTATTTCCTTGATTACTCAAAGGAGAAACGCCTAAACAAGTTAGTTTGAGTTGAGAGTAGAGATTTCGGGAAAAGAAGAGCTCTCCACCTTCCGTTTGAACATCTCAAACTCGCAGGAAAATTGTTTTTCATTCTCTATAGCCAACTCATTCATCATGTCTATAATTAAGAGGTGCCACCAGACAGGACGCCAGCGCTCCGCTCTTAAGAAATTCTGACAAATTCACAAAGACAACCTCCATGCCTGCAAGCTCTGCGTATTGCTTTAGCTTCTCGTTCTTCGCTACTTCAATTTTTCTTTCCTCGCCTTCCAATTCATCCTCATTAGAGGCGTTTATAATTATTCGCCTCAGTCTAATAGAATTACAGATACCTTGCATAGCGTCGTTATGGTCAGCTGGCAAAATCTCAATCTCTCGTGAAATTGCTTTTACTGCTTCCTTCGGAATGTCATCTATAGCTACGATAGCATACTCATCGGAGAGCTTGAAGAATAAACAATCAAGATGGTAAAGATAAGGGCTTGTCTTCACTGGAATAATTTTATAATCAAACGCCTCTGCCAGATATTGCTGGGTTTTGAGAGTTGAGCGCTCACCGTATCCTGCAACATAGATGTTATCATGTATCCATTTCAATTCGGGCCAACCCTCAAAATAAGGCGGCGATTGATAGACTTTAAATCCCAATCGTGCAAGCAGGCCTCCAGCCTCTTTCTCCTCACCCACTCGCCCTGCGGCTCTAAAATTAGATAATATTGCGATGTCAGGTTGGTGCGCCAAAACAACAAAGGAATTTACAAATGTTTGGTCTTGGAGTTTTGGCTTAGGAGCAAGAAGATAAACTATGGCATCGGTTGTCATTAGCTCATAAAGATTATTCCACTGAAATAGGGCTCTTCCCACATCTATGGTTGAATTGTCTTCTTCCATCCACTTATTATTTTTAATTTTGTTAGAGAGATAGACCGGAGGACACATTACGAATGCAGGCTTCCGAAGAGATGCAGTCCAAGTCATTCCTCTAATAAAATATTAACATTAAATATCTATATTTAGTATGTCATGCGGTTTCTTCTTTTCCGATTGAAACAGAAGGCTCTATGGAAGCGTATTTCCTTACTCTTATCCAATCAAATGTAAATTCGGTTGCATCATGTTCGTGTATGAAAAGACCGCAGTGCTTGCCTGCGGGTTCAGTAGAGAAAGAATACTGGTGGATTTGGGTTTCATCAATATAAGCGGTTGCCTGTTTATTACTGGATGTATATACAATTTTGTAAATGTGGAAATTGTTATCCATAGTGTAGGGTGCATAAATATTGCTTTTATCAGTTCCCTCGTCCTCTGGCATACTTGTGTGTCGCAAGAATTCGCATCTATCCTGGCTTTTTCTGTAATAGAAAGCCAAATCAACGCTACCGCTTGTTAGGAAATCGCTTTTCCACACCACGCCTGCGTCATCGTAAGAGGAAGGAGATGTTGGGAATTTTCCTTTATATTCAATTATCCAGTCTGTTAGGTTAATTTCTTTTGAATTAACGATTTTCACATAATCGGCGGGAGATGTAATAGTAACAGTTCCGTCGCCGTTGCAGTGAGCGTCGATATTACCGCAATCTTGCCAACCTCCCACTCCATCAAGATCCCCAGCTGGATAATCAAAATCATCGAAGAAATCAAATACTTCCTCAGCATTACCACCATCTGAAAGCTCGGAATTTCCGTAATACATGAAAATCTCTTTTGTTGAGTTCGCAGCTAAGGAAGGAATTCTTACCCAAATTTTTGCCCTCTCATTTGAAGTATTCCACTCTTCTATCCAATAATATAAAGAATCGTTGCTACTATCGAAAAAGCGTATATCTCTCCCATCGGGCTGGGCATGGAAGAAGTCAAAATTGGAAGAATTTAGATTTATGCAAACCTGATACTCGTTTAAGTCGCTGCCGCTTTCTTCTGTTATAGTAATCTTTCGTCTATATAGGAATTTAGTGTCGTTGACAACAAAGTAATTAACAGCCGCCTCGCTTTCTTCGGAGCCTAAGGAAATCTGGGGTTCAGGGTCAGTTATCGGCCTCGCAATTACATAATCAAATAAAACACCCACCCACCGTCCTGTTTTTGACCAGAGATGCAAATAACGCCATCCATCCGTCGGTGCGAAATTCAAAGGTTTGTCTTCCACAATTTCATCATCTAATTTTATGTAAATATATTTCGATTGGTCGGCTGCGATTTCTAAGATGTGGTCAGTCTGTCTATCAAGATTTGCAATTTCATTTACTGAGCTGTTGCTTAAATAGGAAAATTTATTATTAACTTCGTCTATATAGAATGTGGCTGGGCAATCACCATCCAAGCTTGTCTCAAGGGTATTATCATCAATACTAACCGCTACAACACCTTCCTCACTGCCGTGGTCTTCTTTTTGCACTACTCTAAATTTAGTAATAAGAGATATTTTATCAGTTAAATCAATTTCACCGACAGCTCGGCTTCTGTATTGGAAAGTATATGGACCGCCTATGAATAGTTTGTTGTCATCAGTTATTCTAACGACACTGGGACCTGGGTCGTCTTTGCACTCCATACTTATCGGACTGCAAGAAGGCATGTTCTCTACATGTGCGAGGGTATAGGAAATAGTATGCCAAATTCCATCATAGCCTTCAACAGTTATTTTACCTCTCTCAGCAACATACCAATAATTGAAGAAGTGTCCTAAGCTAACGCTCCACAGGTCGCCTTTATTTTTTGCATAATCAAGCAAATCGCCAAAAATGTCAAATATCCTATGCCCGTAGAATATAGCAACGAGTCCTTTTTCGTAGGCGAAATCAATAATCGATTCGAGATACGACGAAACATCTCCGTCATGAAGGTCTTCTGTTGCAAGAATCTCCTCATAAACGTTATTATCATTATCCCATGGAACATAAAAAGATACTGTTTTCACTGCAAATTTCTTAGCCGACGGATTAGCCTGCCGCATGCATAAATATTTGCTTTGTCCGCACTGTGTTCTAACTTCATCATCTATCGTTCCATACGGTGCTATCCACGACCAGACATATTCCGTTGTTCCCCTCTTCTGGTGAGAAGGTAAGTTTAGATTATTAAGAATATCTTGCTTGCTTCCACCTATTTCATCTGCATAATTCGAATATGGTGTTTTCGGATGCGTTCTGCTATGCGAAGCAACTTCTATAAATCCTTCGTCTATTTGTGTCTGGATTTTGCTCCAGTTAGTGTCTGTTGTAACGACTCCAATTGTTCCCCACATCTCTCTCGATTGGAGTTCATCGCAGAATTTGTCGGTATCATTGCCTACCCAGCCCTTGTAAGCGTCATCGGCGCAGAATATAGCAACCCACCGTCTATTATCATAATACTTAGCAATCTCAAGAAGTTTCGCTTGTTTTACGTTCCCTTCATCATCCACAAATCGCAAATATAACTCATCAACATCATCGTAAAACTTAACACTTAAGTATGCACGATTGCCTTCAAAGCGCACAACCTCTTTGAAATTATACCAATCAGATGTTGGCTGTGAAATATCCTCCCAAGTGCTTCCATCTTTTGATTTCTGTGCTTTCGTCGCTCCTGCTTCAACTTCAAAGACATAAGTTATAGGATAGACAAGACCGTAGTCGTTGTGCGCTTGAGAATCAATAGTAATCTTATACATCTCGTAGAATTTTGGAGTATTGAAAGTGCAAGGCTTGAAAGAGCCTGTGAAATCTTCATAAAAGAGAAAAGTGTCTTGTCCGCTGGATGCCGATGAAATTTCGGGGTTTCCGTAATACATGTAGATTTCTGCCTGTCCGTTAGCAGGTATGTGAGGCACTTTTACATAAATTTTGGCTTTCCAAGGCGAAATATCCGCATAGTAAGGAAGAATATTGCCTGAGATATCGGTGAATCTCAAATCCTGTCCTTTATTTTGAAATCGGGTGAAATCAAAATTTGTCTCATCGAGAGAAATCGGGATTGGATAATTAGTCAAATCGGAGCCAGACTGCTCTGCGATAGTAATCTTTCTTCTATACCTAAATGCTGCTGAAATATCAGAAAGCTTAACGTCCTGCAAATTGTTATAATACATATAAACTGGGAGAAATGATTTGGATACTTTAGGAAATTTCAGCCAGACCCGCATCAGAGTGCTGTTCTTAGTTTCTATCCAATATGGCAGAATGTTTCCGTTTTCATCAAGAAAGACTACATCCTTGCCATCAGGACGAAGTAGATGGAATGGGATTTCTTCCGAGCTAATGGTGCATTTTATGGATTTGTCTGTCTTTGTCTCGCCAGTGTATTTTATTGCGAGAGGCCGATATTTTCCATGAGGCTTGAATTTTTTCTTTGTCCCAGCCAGCCCGTAGGTTGGTAAGCTAACTCTCATTCTATTCCCATTTTTTAAATAATAAATATATCTTTTCAGTATCATGAAAAGCCACTCTCTCGCTGCCTAGCTGAACAGTGGCATTTAAATGCAGAGCGATATATCCTACCTCTTTATTTGAAACATTTGGTTTGAAGAAGAAATAAACATATTTATTTTCACTGTCTTCATCAAATTTGCCAGTGCCGCAGTCGGATTGGTAGCTAAGATTAATATTAGATTCGGATGGTAAAAAGATTGAATCGTTTTCATCCTTTATACGAAAGCGTAATACTAAAGTTTCATCGGCAAAAAGCGAGTATGCAGGCATTCTTACCATTCTATTAATATTTTCCTACTCTCCTTAAATCGCTTATTTGATAATTATATATTCTTGACAAATCCATGAATGACAGTTTGCCAAACGGAAGCGGTGGAACAAAGATAGGTAAAGAGCTTGTGAGATAAGCTAACAGAGTTGCTGAAAAATCAGAAAAGAAAGAAAATGGCGAAGAAGGCTTGAGTAATACTAGTATATTGCCGATTAGTTCATGAGCAGTTTTCTTTTCAAATAGAACCTTAAACATTAAATTTTGATTTATTGTTGAGAGGAAAGCAGAGAGAAAAGAATAATTAATTTTGAGAATCTTAGAAATAATAGAATGAAAACTTGATGAGGCGCTAACTGTCCATTTTATCAATGCTGTAAAAATAAATGGCGCAAATACCCCAATTGTAGCAATCGCATCAATTAATAATTCCCTCATATAAGATTCTTTTATATATATGCTATAAGCAAAAAGATGTTGAAAAGGAATTTCGGCGATGAGGGAATACAAGCCAGGTAAATAAATTTCAGCTAGCAACTTCATCCAGAGTGTCTCCGAAAGAATTGGAAATAGAGTAGCGATTGTCCCGCTTTTAAGATGAATAGAGAAGGTAAGAATTCGTAGATATTCTAAGTCTATACAATTAAATAGGAGGCATTCATAGCATCTCTCCAATAGCAGTTTCCCCTCAGCTCCATATAGAAATGATACCGTCTCTGAAGAGAGCACATCTAATTTTGATATCGCTTTGCACTTTAATAGAGCTGAATAAGTTGCAGCACTTGGAATTATAGGAAGAATAACTTGGATTAAAAACGGAAAGTGCGCATCTATAAAACATGCTACCTCTCTTATAAATTCTGTATTGAAATCAAATAGAGCTTTAGTTCCTAATATAAATTTCGGATAAGCAAGAGAATAACAAAATATCCTAGCTAGAAAGTCTTCCCAAAACACTTGCGATGTAAAAGGATTTATTAAATATATAATTTCGCTCTCCAGCATCCTCTTTAGCTGCGGCTCTAAGGAGAAGAAATAATTTAAGTCGTGCAGCTCTGCTACCTTAATAATAGAGTGAGTTTTAATAGGTAGCTGCTTATCAATGCGAAATACAGTAGGAACAGATACAGCGTATTCTAAAGTAAAGAAAGCATCAGCAGCGAGAGTTTTCGCTTTAGAAATGGATGCGTATCGTCTATCTGCACGAAATAAGGTAAAAGTCCCTTTGCGAGCCTGCCACATTTTTATTATTCTATTTTAATTACCTCATCCTCTTTAATTAAAAATAATCCTTTATCTGATTCTACGACTTCGTTACCCCTTCTTACTTCCAGTATCACTTCAATGAGATATTGAATCATAGCAGATTAAATATTTTATAGTATGTCCGTAGTAGCTCTTCATGATAGCGTGCGGATATAGATATATCTTCGTATCTTTCACTGAGTAATATTTCTATTAGCAACTTGAGATTCTCGGGAATAGCCTTATCGGTTACACATATTCGTCGTCCATTCTTATAAACCACTTCTCCTATTACCTCAACATTAAACGATGCTTGTGTCATCAGCCCTGTGTTGGAATTACTCTTAATGTAAGAGAGAAGCTGCTATCTGTGTCTAAGGTTACTGTATCAAAAGTGCATCGTAAAAGACATACATTTGTTCCATTAGAAGCATTCTTCGCAACTGCTGCTTCGCTAATTTGATTTGATGGTAAGTCGTTATAAATCCATGTAGAATTCCACTGTGCAACATAGGAGCCATTGTCGTTCTGATAATGAGAAGCATTTCCGTCTTTAAAGTTTGTCTCGCTTCCCAATAGATGTTCATCTGTTTCCTGAGCTGCTGTCCCCGAATTGCCAACACCTATTGCTTTATAGTGATACGGGTCGTCGAGTCCCGTCAAAAGGCGTGTCATGTTATCCTTTCCGATGTTCAATATCTTAATACTTTGCAGAGCCATTTTCTCGAATCTTTTTTCGCTTAGATTTGAATTAGTATCATTATTTGATATCAGACCACTATCTTAGGCTCTGGCTCTGTATATTTGCGAATGCATATGAAATCATAGGAAGTGTCTCTAATGTCTTTACTGCTTTCACCGTCAAATCTACCTAAAGCGACATATCTTATATTTTTCTGCCAATTTATACCTGTTTCTGAGAAAACGACATCATCATCTTTTACTATTTTGAGTTTTCCGTTGGACATTCTAATGCTCATTAGATACCAGACATTTTCTTCCGAAGTGAATAGGAAAGTTCCGTTTGCGATATTATAACCTGTTCCGCTCCCGCTTGCAGCGTATAAAACGACATCGCCAGAAGTTCCGCTGGACATTAGGAAAGCGGTGGCGTCTGCGCATGCGTTTCCGCCTTTTGTAAATCTTGAAGAGCTGACTTCTGGCATCACACCGCTATAACCGGATATAGGCAGTTCATTGAACAGGCATTTAGTTTCAACAGCATATCCTTCTTGTAAGTTGAATGTGAGAGGGTCATTCACACCTATACCGCCTTGATTGATTCTTAATATGCTGTTTGAAACCGAGTAGTCTGGTGATGACACATCCCATATATCAGTGTTCAAAGCATCGCCTTCAAAATCATCGTAAAACTCAAAAACCATATCACCACAGCTCGCACCCAAAAAATTTCCATTCCCATAATACAGCCAAAGGATACTCGTTCCTTTTGGTATCTCAAAGAATTTAAGAAAGATTACTATTTCATTCGCATCAGCTTTCGCTATAAAATAAGGAATAGCTTCTCCTTCTTCTGTAATGAATAATAAATCCTGCTTATCAGGCCGTAATTTTGCGAATGGTATATCATCTTTTGTTAAGACACATTTCACTTGGAAATTCCTTAGCTTTTCTTCTCCGCTATATTTTAACCAGAGGGGTCTGTATCGTAAAAATGAGCCCAAATAAATTCTTCCTCTATATCCCCGAGCTGGTAAATCTACCATCATTTTTATTTTATAATTTTCAGAGGCTTAGTAGCGGGGTTTGCTGGATTTGGGGTAACAGAAGTCTCTATGAAATATGCTTCCTCTATCTCCGTGAAGCATACATCACCTAAGCAAACTTGTTTAATTTCATCCCCTGGCACACCTATCTTTACTGAAAATCCAAACTCCGCTGGGTTCTCAATAATTTTTTTAGCTATTGTCTTTGCAATGGGAATATCGTATCTGAGCTTCCCTATTATATACCAGCCTTTCTCATCCACATAGGTTTCCTTGTCTTCATGTTTTTCAAGAAGAACTCCAATTTGTGTTGAAGTGTGATCCCACATCAGATTTCTGAATTCTTCTGGTGTTTGCTTAAAACTCTTAAATATAGATTGCAATGCTTTTTCTGAAATTCGCTCCTGAACAGCATCTATATCAGGGGTGGCAGCATATCCACCAACTATTAGCTCTCGCTGGCTCTTCTCAATAATCTCCATGCCTTTTTGAGACATGCGAAATATCTTAACTGGCTGACGAGGAAGGAGAGCAAGAGAGAAAAGCGGTATATAATCAGTGTAAGGCCCATAATCATTTATTGTAATATGTAGATATTTTGGTGTCTCATCGTAGGGGATATTGAAGTGCGAAGAAAAAGCTCTGAATAACCTAAAGAGAATAGCCTCTGTGAGAGCAGGCGGAAAATCGCCAGCTCTTATCACAACATCCACATCATTCCCTTCACCCCGCACCACGGTTCCGCCGACAAGATACACTAGCTCACGAATAAGCGCTGGCTTATTGAAGCACTCCAATACATCCTCTAACTTGAAAGTCTTGCCTGTTTTCTTTCCTCCTGAAGGCACTGGAAGAAATCGTGAATCTGACATCTTCAGATTAATTCTTTAAGCTGTTTCAGACTTATCCGTTTGCCTAGGCGAGTTCTTACATATCTCTCTTCTCTAACCTCCTCCCTATCAAACCTCTCGCAGCCATCTGGAAATTCTAAACCTAAATCTTTATAATCTTCTTCGCTAATGCTCTCCTTTGAAATCCATCCTCTCTGGTAAAGCCACCAAAAACTTTTTCTTAAAATTTCTGCGTCCGCAATCAAGCTCCCAAATCTCTTCATAGCTACGGTTCGCTATATGTAACGATTACTTTTATGCTATCAGCTGTTACATTTGGGTCTAAATTTATTGCACGAGTCTTTATATATTTTGGGTCTGGCAAGATAGCGAAGGTGGTTCTAACAGTTTGATTACCAGCAACAGGTATATCAAACTGGGCGTAAGCTTCGGTATCGTAATCGCTGTCATCAGGTGAGGACAGTATGAGAATTCGCACATTCTCAGAGGCATTTTCTCGGAAGTAAGCTTGTCCTGTTATCGCACATTTTATAGAGTTTTCGAGATTAACGGGTCCTAGCAAATCACTAGTGGCATTTGGATTAAGATGCTCTATGCTCAGGATAGTAGTAACATTACTAATCATTTCTCTCCATTTATATTTTTATTTGCTCTAAATATTTCAATATTTTTTCTTTAAGTTCTGGCGAGATTCTTTTCGCCTCTTCTCTTAATTCAAACAAGCCCGATGTGAAGGATGAATCAAATAATTCCTTCTCATTTCCGTATTCATCATATAAGACTGCACGCACCCGCACATTCAGTCTGCTGAGGCTCATCCCTGCGTTGGTGATATTTGGATTTGGAAATTCACTGAAGAGCCAGAGCCCAGAATTATTTCATCGAAAGTTATGCGGATTAAGCCATTCACGGTGCCGTTTGTGATATTTTGAGCCACCGCTATCTCCTTTAATGAATTACTCGGAAGATCCCCATAATTAAAGGTTGCATTCCACTGTGCTATATAAGAATTATTTGCATCCTTGAAATACGAACGATTTGCATCCTTCCACGATTGTTCGCTGCCTTTTAGCGGATCGTCGCCTTCAGTCGCATCCGTTCCATCATTGCCAACTCCTATAGCATAATAGCTGTAGGGGCTGCCCAGATCAACAAGCAGCTTTGTAATATTCTCTTTCCCTTTATTTAAAATTGCAATACTTTTCAGGCCCATTTCTCAGGATACATTTTCAGGCACATATCCAAGCACCCATTTATATATAGTATCAGTTTTTGGAGACCAATTCCAACCCCAGACACGCCAACGAGATAAGCCGCAGTCCCCCTGACCGTAAGGTGTATAATCTATCACGAAATCTATAAAAGTGCCATAGGAGGGATAAACGAGAGAGATGTGTTTATCATTAATATCAGTAAGAAGAACCCCTTCCCCGGCGGGTGCTGCTTTATAAGTTCTATGCCCAACGTCTATCACTCGCTTATTCTCATAATTGTCATCAGCTAAAAAAACAAGAATGTATCTGCCGCCTTCTTTCCTGTTTCCTACTATAATATCTCCATAAATATTTTCTCCTATACCACGAAATTCCATATCCCATGGTTGAGATGAAATCCATGTTACATTATCTAAATTCGAAGTTCTTACAGCAATCCAATTTTGGCCTCTACAATTAAACCAATAGTTGCCGTCCCTATCACGAGCTACTTGCTGGAGAGGCCTGGAAGTATTCCAGATAGATTGCCAGTTTCCATTTTTATCAACTGTATAACAAACATATCCATAAGGATCATACTCTTCATAAGACGGGACTATAAATTGATTATTATGGCCGTCCCAAACTATATCATAAGGCTGAGACATGTATCCAAAGACCGCTACTAGCTCTCTATCCCATTCATCCGAGGGTGGCACATGAATTTTCCAAATAGCCTGAGTCCAATTGCCCTCCGAAGAGGTTGTAAGAACATATATATAATCGCCCTCTCTCGGCCCCAGGCAGCATCGACCGCCATCTATTCTGGAGACATTTACTCGCACATATTCAGGCTGAAAATCGCATTCATGCGGCTCTTGGTTTGCTAAAACAACTGTTATGTATTCGCCGCTTTGCTCTGGCGCCCAAATATTTCCCTGCCAATCAACATAAATATTTCGCCCAAACTCTATATTCGATGGGAAAGCCATGTGTGAAAAATAGCGACCCACACCTAAAACAAGGCGATTAACGGCCCATCCTGATACAATCCAAGGTTGGAAACCCATTAAAATATCCTGAGTAATTCGCCTGTAAGTTATCGTAATATTTTCATAAACATGTGGCAATGTCTCAGCCGGCCCAACTGAAATATATCTCTCGCTTTCGGTCTCTATATAAAGTCCATGCCTGCCAATTAAAAAGGATAAATTACTGGCGTTCATCACAGAACCTTCACTCGTTTTATAATCTGATTTGTAGTTAGAATCTTGACATCAACGGTTCCATCATCATTCACATTTATTATTTCGCACGGAGCACTTCCCGTAGCAGCTCCCATCGAGGCATGAGATTTTACCAAACGAGAAGAGGAGACTTTAGCAACCGCAAGTGTTGCTCTAAGTATTTTTTCATAGACTTCATCTCGGAGCCTTCGGAAAGGATTCTCGGATGGCACATAGGGATGAGATAAGTCATCCCACTTTGCGGCCTCAAACGTGGTTTCTGGCTCCGATCCCGAAGACCGACGGTGTGTGATTTTATAAATACGGAAAGTCTCTCCATCTGGCAGAAAAGTTTTATAAATTCGTATTTGATCTCCTGGTTTTACAAGCGATCCATCTGAATGACAGGTGATTACTCTTGTTGTTATCGTTACTTTTCGAGAATCTAGTTGAAATCTATCTAGTAAAGCTCTTGCCCAGACAGATGCGTTTGCGGGATCTTCTAAATCTGGCAAAGCAAAATTATATTCAATCGGTCGCACATCTTTCCATTTTACAGAATTTGTCTCGGCTTGCGCCCAGAAGTAATCCCATTCTGATGCTGCTGAAGAAAATACCCGCACTCTATTATATTGATACCATTTACCACGCTCCTCATAAACTTCGACAGACTTAATAGATTTATCGCCAGAAACATTCAATTTTTTGTCAAAGATGTATCGCCTAGCATAATCCGCATCATAAAATCGGAATTCATTCCAATCAAAAGCCCAGTGCGGGGTTACCCATGCACACATGTTATACTTATCGCAAATCATGGAAATAGCTTCCCATTTCGTGGTTCTGGCTGGTGAAAAAGAGATGAAGTTCCAGGCATACTCCGAACGCCAGTTGGGAACCTCAGCTATCCACTTGGCCTCGCAGCCTGTTATCATCCGCCAATCGCTATCTCCTAACCACTGCTTTATATATTCTTTTGGGTTTGGTGTCTCTCCAGGCTGAATAAGCGAAGTGGATGAATTAATATACTGTTGTGTTAAAGTATACCCCGCTGAAACTGCAACTATCTCCTGTCTGATTCGATTGGGTGGTGAAGAAATAATCCTTTTTGAAAGAACCCGACCTCCAAATATCTTTTTTAGTGGTGGAGCAAAAACCTCGTAATCCCAAGGCTGGTATATCTCTATAATTTCATCCTCTGAAGGCGCAGCATCGCCATCAAAACTAAGACGTGCTAGGAGATAAGGCACGCCCCACTCCCACTCCACCTCGTAGGAAAGGAGATTAAACTCAGGCTCCTCGTAGGAAGGATCGCCGATTACAACTTGTCTCTCGAATCCTGCATCCCTCGAAACAGTCTTATGGGAATAATCAATAATATGCCCTTCTGAAAAATCAGGCGAAAATAATAAACTGAAAGCAAAGCCAACAGTGCCAAACTTATAATCAAAGATATTATTAAGTGATATTTGTTCTCGGATAATTTGTTTATAAGAGAATGAAAATAGATTTTTAAAAAGCAAAGATTTTTTAAAAGAGAATCCACTAGCAAAACTATGAAATGGACATAAATCGAGCTCACAGGAATACGTCTCCCGCCAATGTGCATTATTAGGTATTGTCTTACTGTTTAAGCTAAGAACAGTAGAGAATCGAAAGCAGAGAGACTTCACGAGAGCTTGTGATAAAAGTATTAAATCATGTGCGCCTGGCAAATGCGGAAGCATTTTACTTAAACGTAAGTGAAATTGAGAAATGTATCCATGAGCTCTGATTAGTTATATATATTGGGTCGCAGACCGCTCGTAAAAATAAATAATTATTAGTTTCCGTTCTATTTTTAAAAAGGCCAATTTCTTTTATTGGAACAGGTAGCTGACCACCCCATAATGTTATATTATAAGTAATTGTATATTCATCTGGCTCAAACCTATCTACATCAAAATATGTTGTATTCGATCCTAATAAATCGGTTTCCGACCCGCCCTGCCATTCATCCGAATCGCCAAATCCGATAGCCTGAACACTCCAAGCAGAGCCACTCTTTAATGCATTTTTTAAATTCTCACTTCCTATCTCAGTCAGCTGAAGTTTGCGAATCATCTTGCGATGAACCTCATAGTATATTTATACCAAATATGTCCGTAGCAATCAGTCTTCCAGTATTCGTAACTGAAATCAACGAGGAATGCATGAGAGTAAGAGACGCCAGCAATAGTTAAGGTGTCCTCCTGAGTTATATTTGATAATATTGCTGTAATAGCATCGATATCCT
>Ga0190310_1000461_pt1 | contig 13836 bp, 20 predicted proteins | sample 48700778_MG_FD_165059 | JGI IMG/M metagenome (GOLD analysis project Ga0190310, IMG submission 165059) | Hydrothermal vent sediment bacterial communities from Southern Trench, Guaymas Basin, Mexico - 4870-07-7-8_MG | ecosystem: Environmental > Aquatic > Marine > Hydrothermal vents > Sediment ... | reverse complement strand
GTATGCTCTCTTGTCCAAATATCAGGCTCCAGATTCTCTCTTAGACAAGCGATGGCTCAGTATTGTTGAAGTGATGGCTCCAAACAGAAATATAATTATCGAAGCCGCTCCCAGCCCTTTTGCAACATAGGCAATGAGATTAGCTAAGAGCAATCCGGTCATCGGCCGAACACTTGCAATAATAATCAGAATCATAGCAGATACCATAATAAGATATGCCGGGATAAGGTAGGTTTTTGGTAAAGTGTCATAAGAGGTGATTACAGAGCCGAGAAGACGCGCTATCTTCTTGTGCTGCCACAATTCTAAAGCGACCTCAGCTTTTCGACAAATCTCGTCGACCTTCTCTGCCAACGCTGTCATGAAATCGAAGATCACGTCAGTCGCACTGTTTTCCCGGTCAGTCCTCCCTTTAGATCGGCTAATAGCCGAGCTTGTATTATAAAGTCTAACAAGCCTCCTTAATAACATCTTCTTCAGCCCATCAGCGCCGAAACACCTATACTCTCTTACAAGGTTCTGTAGTAGATTTCGGTAATAATCTTCACGACGATTGCCAGAGGATTCACTGTACAATAGGAGAAGAGCTTGGGATAAATTCTCTTCCTTTTTATCCTCTTCGGATTCTTTCGCTCGGATTCTCCATTTCCCGAAAAAGCTAATTTCCTTTCTCAATGCTTCATATATGTTTGCCCAGTCCAGATTACTCGTTTCTTTGTCTATAAGAATCCTCGAAAGAGCCCTCACACCATTTTCTTTCAATTCGATGTATTCATTCTTGCGTTCGCCTCTTATAGCGATCAAATTCTCATCCGAAAGCTTGCCTCTGACCTTATAGTAAGTATCCTTAGAATGCTTCGATAAATATTCGAAGAAAGCATTCGGGATAGGAATGTTGTTTATCTTACCTATAAAGCAGCTAACCAAGATCATATTTTTAATTTCTTCTGACGCGCTACCTCTTTCGCTGCTCATGATCTCACTATAAAATTTCATAGTCATCTAATTAAAGATTAAGTCGATAGCAACGCCTTTTCTTCATTTGCGAATGAAGAAAATTAAAAGAAAATTGAAACCCCTTTTCAAAGGTCTTGTAACCTTTAGACATTCACTTGACCCTTAAAGCAGCATTCAGTGAGACCTTTTTGAAGATTCTAGAAATGGCTGATGTCTCTTCGGGCGCTCTGCGATTATAGGGGGCGCTCCATCGCTGGCATCCAAATAACTCGAGGTTAAATCAAAGTTACGCACCACAACTCGGAAATTGTGAGAATTTGTGGCGCCACATATGTGCTACCAAAGACCTTCTATTTAGTTAGAGGAGGTGTAAGATTTTTCGCCGCCGTCTTTTGGGCGATGCGCGAATGTTTGTGGGCCAAATGTGTCCTGTTAGAATAGAAAGTTTTTCAGACAAACCAGTATGGTGCCACAATGCTGAATGTAAGTGGTTGTGGCTCGCACTGGCATAAGCCACCTCTAACTGAAATGGCCATCTGCGACAACTTTGATATCCATTACCACATCGCCAACCACAACCACCACAAGCTCGCCACAACTATTAGAAAAGCGCTTAAAATGGACGGAGCTCTGGGCGAGACAATGCAGGGAAGACTTCCACCTCTACGAGAACTTCAGGCAATATATCCTAGAGGCCAGAGAAATAGTCAAGAAGCGGAAGGCCAAGCTAGCGAGGCTAAGAGCGAAGAGAAACCGTAGAACCGCCAAACACCGCGAAAAGACCATTAAAACGCTGAAATGCCCAAGATGCGGGACGACACTAGTATGCCCTTCCTGTGGGTGGCCTAGAAAAGTGTGATAACCCACTATCAACCATTTAGCTTGATTCATGGAGTAGGTTGCTGAAGAAAAGTTAAGCTTGAAGGCGCGATGGGCAGCTATAGCTGAGAAAACGGATTCAAAGCTTAAGCATGAGCCATTACAGATAGCCTAAGAGGAAGCCGGATTCGTGAAGTATAGAATGCCGAGAGAATTATAGCTCCAACGACACGTCGTTCACTCCAAGAAGATAATCACTGATAACTCTCTTACACAGGGAATTAGGTTACTGCCCCATCATCCTCAAGAGCCAAGGTCGTTATCCTCATGTTCGCAAGCGGAAAATTGGTTTGCACGGGCGCGAAAACCGAGAAAGAAGCTTACGAAGCCGTTTACAAATTGAAAAACATCCTTGAAGAAAATAAACTGATTACATACATCACTACGAAGTAAAATCAAATCCTCAATATATTAACAATCGGAAGACCGACATTACTTAGACAAAAGTCTCTTAATTGTATTGCAAGGACATTCATATAGAAACTTCAGAGTTCTAACTCCAGACCTACACCACTTCGATAGAGATAGGGACGGAATAGGCTGCAAAACTTAGTTTTTACCCCCACATTTTGTTCGAAGCGTTATAAATGTGGCTGACAAACGAAAATCAGTATGATAAAACATAGGGCGCAACGCATAGCCTACTAGATTGTCGCTATATTACTTTCCTCTTTTATCGGTGCTTTTCTAGGAGCATATATGAGCGATCAGTATAACGCAAGGCCAATAATCCATTTTTCAATAGATCCGCAAGTTTTTACTTAAAGAAAACAGCCAGAGTTCCTTTGTGCTGCATTTCAATTAATATAATCATAAGAAATTACAGCCACAGATCAGTAGGGAATCCAAGTGTGACTTATGTCCTTGATGGAATACCTTGGTTCAACCAAACTATTAGATTTTTTTATCTTCCTCTAGGAGGGCATAAAGTAACGCTCCCTATAGAGTTCCAACGAGTAAAAAACGGAACCCAGCTTGACGTTTTAGTGAGCTTCGAGAAAAATTTATGGGGCGTATGGGGAAGGAACTTCCCAGAGGTTATACTCGATTTGTCTTTACAGTCAAGGATGTATCTCGTATTACAATCGCATGTATGTTAATTTGTCATGCATGAGTAATATGTTTATTTACTCTCGTTTTCGATGGCTTAAGGAGTTAAAAGGATACTTAAACAGCAATCGAAAACTCAAGAAAGTTACATCTTTAACAACTAAGGAGGCTGAAGAAAAACGAGAAGTGAGAAAGAAACCAAATTTAGATTATACGATCTTGGAAGGGGGCATGCTTGACTTTAATAAACTTAAAAAGTTTTTATGTTTAACATACCGTATTTTAGATATGCTTGATGTGGTTGACGTGCTTTCCTCAATAATACTTGCGGTATTTACCGTAGTCTTAGCAATTTCAACAATATACTATGCCTTTAAAACCCGTGACATGGTCAGGGAAATGAAGCTAAGCCGAATTCCGCATATTACATGTTTTTTAAAGCCGCTAGGACCCGTAAGTTGGATTTTAGTCATATGTAACTCTGGAAAGGGTGTTGCAAAAGATATAGAACTTGAAATAACATCTAAGCCGCCAACTATTAAGAGGAGTTGGAAAGCCGAATATCTTCTTCCAGGGGAACAACACCATTTTGCTCCGGTGGTATTATCTTCCTATGGAGGGGACAAGAGTTTATTTAGTTTTGAAGAACTTAGTAATTATAAAATTGAAATCTGCGGAAGATACTACGACATTTACGAGAAAGAGCCATATACCTTGCATGAAACGATAGACATAAAGCAGAAAACCGAGATAGTTAAGTCAGCTCATGAACTCATTGTTATAGATGTCATAGATGTGATGAAGGATTTGGTAAAACAAATAGAAAAAATAAACGCTACTCTCAAGAAAGTGCAGAAGAAAACAAAAGATTAAGATAATTCTAGAGATCAAATGTATTCAAAATCATTGCATCACAAAACGACAAGCCTTTTTACTTTCCCATCATTCCTTTTTATAAGTTATTATTTCAAAAAGCCTTTTGTTAAGCTGTTCGACACAATTTGCTTTAAAAACTTTAACCTTAACTTTCGACATGCGCGTTTACTTAATTTGTATCCTTTCGATATTTCAGCGATTCTATCGTGATGATTCACCCACTCTAAATTGCACCCTAACCCGCTTTGGATGCTGTCTAAAATCTCTAAAGTTAACCACTACTGAAAAGCCATGCCAGCAACAAAAGGCGTATGTGTCGGGAAACCTGAAGATATCTGTTCATATAATTGATAGTCTATTACTATTAGATTTCCATATTTTTGAAGGGCGTTTCATTGGCAAGGAGCCTGAAAAATGCTTGGAAATGGCACTTCACTTTGAATCTGCTGATGAAAAAGAAAACGAGAAACTGATGGATTATTTTGTTGCAAGAAAGGAAGAAATAAAGCAGAAAATTGGAGAAGAGATATTTTTCGAGAGACTGGGTAAGAAATGGAGAAGTATCTATACGAGGAAAGAAGTCAAAACTCTTGACGATGCTTTAGCTAATGAGGAAGTAAAGCGATGGGCAGTAGATACAATGGTCAAATTCTATGATACACCGAAACCATTATTGGATAAGGCGGTAAGAGAGATCAGAGGATAATAGAGGAATAGCAGCTTCTTGGCGTAATGCTTGTCTCCGCCGAACCCCTTCAACCGATCCCAAGAATCGATCTTCCTACATATCCTCTCATCGTCATCGACCAAGGTCTTGAGGAGTTCCTTGAAGGTGGCCAGATCCTCCCTCGCCCTCCTCCAAGCATAATCGTTGTAGACCGTTATATGGCCGAGGGGTTTAAGCTTCTTCTCAACATAGTGGAAGAAGTCGCGTCTAGGCTTATCCGCCCCAAGGTTGTAGACGTCCTCTGGAGTGAACTCCTCGATCTTCTCGGGCCGGCGCGTGAATGCAAACCTTTCGATGAACTCCTCATAGGATCTCCAAGCCTCCTTAAACGCGGGGTTCTCGCGAGCTCTTCTCATGACGCGCTCCAAATGCTCGACAACGCCGCTAGTAATCTTAATCAGATGGTTATTAAAACTATTATACATGGTTACTTTATATGGGAAGGCTCTCAAGAAGGAGGAATTGCTGAGATCTATTGGGGGCGTGGAGCAGGTTGGTGGGATAAAGCTTTTCAAAATATCCGACGGTGCCGAGAAAGATGTTAGGGTTGCATTGATGAGAACTGGTGAACTTAGTCTCTTGATCATAATTGATAGATGCTTAGATATAGCGAACGCGGAGTATAGGGGCATACCGATCGGGTGGATAAGCCCGACGGGGATAGCCTCCCCATACTTCTTTGAGCCTGAGAAATTTGGATGGCTTAGGGGATTTTTCGCCGGATTATTAACCACATGCGGATTAACCTATATGGGTGCCCCAACAATAGACCAAGGAGAAGAACTCGGGTTACATGGTAGAATCTCATATTCTCCAGCGAAGCTAAGTAGCGTCGGCGGAAGATGGGAGGGAGATGAATACGTAATCTGGATTGAGGGAGAAATGAGGGAAGCGAAAGTCTTTGAGCCTAACCTCGTCCTAAGGCGGAGAATAGAGTCCAGACTTGGCGAGAGGAAGATAAAAATATTTGATGAAGTCGTGAACGAAGGATGGATTAGACAGCCTCTGATGATCCTATATCACATAAACATAGGCTTCCCAATAGTTGCCGATGGATCGAGGTTTATCTCAACTTCAAGACTTTACGTTCCAAGAGATGAGGAGGCGAGAAAGGATGCGGAAAAATACGATCAGATTCACGAACCGGTCAAGGAGTATAGAGAGAAGGTGTACTTTCATGACCTTGCCGTAGATGGAGATGGGTATGCATATGCGGCTGTGATAAATGAGAGGCTTCTCGATGGACTCGGAGTCTATGTGAGATTCAGAAAGGATCAATTAAACAGATTCATAGAGTGGAAAATGCTAGGAGAGGGGACATACGTCATTGGAATGGAGCCTGCGAATGCCTTGGTGATGGGAAGGGATAAAGAGAGGAAGTGGGGAACATTACAATACATATCTCCACAGGATCATAGAAGATTCGAATTAGAAATAGGGGTAATAGTTGGTGAAGAGATAAGGAGTTTTAAAGAGAGGGTTGCCGCGATCACGCGTGGAGTTAAGTCAAGGATGATTGAGGGCGTGGAAGAGTTTATCGAGGAGACCAAAGCTCAGTTAAAATAGGATCTCTATATTATTTTTGAGCGTCGTAGCTGAAGGCTCTATCCCGAAATATCTACATGAGAAGATTGTCGGTAACATGATCAATGAACAGGTTTCTGTATTCTTTGCTCGAAGTTCATGTGCTCTAATCATCGATTTAAACTAACTCTTTTACCAGAACTCTTACCCACTTCCATCACCATCTTAAAACCAGGTCAAGGATCTCTCCATATACGGCTTAATCAGAACACTGGTAGTCTGATCCTAAGGTAGATCCTACATAAACGGGTTCGCAGAGATCATTTCTTTATCACATGTCTTTAGATTTGAGGGCAGGGGTTTAAAGGTTATTGTGGTCGGTAAGGCTATGACGACGACCTATACAATAATGTGAATTCACGAGGGTAATACATCTTGCTTTTCTCCAACCTGAATAGAGGGTCCCCAAGAGCTTTAAAGACCTCTTCCATAATACTCTGGTTCATCCTGAGCATTGAACCGCCGGATGTAAGTCAAGTTGACAGAACGTCAAGTAGATCCACGCTTGGTAAGCTCCCAGCCACGTTCCCCACAAAACCAGCTCGATTCCTCAATCAACCTAGGCGAGATTTAGAAATCTTTACATACTGAAATATAGATGTTTGAAAGCACTTAAGGCTACATTCTGCACCGAAATCTCAAAGCTCCTTAAAATAGAGGCTATTATCGTGTAGGCAGCTCTCTCCAGCATCCTCAGATACGGCTTCAGCCTATACGAGCCTTCTACAGTAAGTTGAATCGGAATAGCTTTAGATGGCCTACTAGCTCCGGCTATCACGTACGTTATGGCATGCGCTGGCACAACTCATTAATCTTTTAATAATTTCTTAACTCTATTTTCATCTATGACATTTACAGCCTTTATTCCCGTTCTTAACGCGATGTTAATCAATTCTTTATCAGCACTTAAGAGTACATTACTATCAGAAAATATGCATGTTTGGATTTGAAGGGCATCAGCTTCGTAAATGTGCTCCCCTAAAATCAAGTGCCAACTCTCGATAAGTATCGGTGTCAGGACTGGAAATATTTCTAAGACTTTTAAACGAAGTAACCTTATAACCTCGCCTGTGAAGTTTCTCAGAACATTCCTAAATTCATCTTCACTGAGCCATCTCCGCCTCCTCCTTATATCAAATACACCTAATACCTCACCAATATTCCAAATAGACGTGGTGATGGACAACTCTCCTAACCAACATTTATCAAACACTAGATCTACTGCAGAACTTCCAGGTTCGGATACGTATCGCTTAACTATCGCGCTACTATCAAGATATACCTTCAACAACCCGTCTACCCCTCAACTCCCGAATAAGAATCTCCGAGGATGGACCTCTTAGTTTAGGCCTATTTTTCTTTATTTCTTCAGAAGATCTTGGGATCCTTACATCTAAACCCATCCTCTTGAAGACATGTCCGATCTCTTCATCGATCAAGGATGCTCGAAGTAAGCCTTCAACCTCGCTACTTAACTTCCTTAGTGTTCCATGTTTTCTTAAAACAACCTCTTTGAACTTATTCCATAACTCCTCATCTATATAAAGGCTAACCTTTTTCAGGTATACCACCATACAGTTTAACTGGTAAACTATATTTAAACCTATCGATAATTCTTTAATAACGGGTCCGTATTTATCCCCTCACACCATCTTTTTGTTGATTTATTTCATAAAGCGAAGTTGATGCGATTGAACTTCTTCACCAAAACTTTTATATAGATCTTGGAGTATTACGAGTTATCTGAGTCATTACGCCTTGCCGGTGATCAGGAAAACGATACTATCCTACTATGAGACGCTTTTAGACGCGGGCTTAGCCGTAAAGATTAGCCTTCATACCACGAAGGGGGGAATATTTCGGCGATGCGATAACAACCTCTCCTGAGGTGGTAAGGCGATGCTAAGACAGGTATTGGAGAGCGGCTTACCCAGCGATCGTGAGGTAGGAGCGCTTAACAAGATCGCATTAATCTGGCGCCTGCGCAAAGGAGATTACAGGGTTGGTGAAAGTGAATCCTTGGACCTGTTGGCATCCCATGGGATAGGAACAGATGAACTGAAAGAGGAGCTAAACGCCTTAAACAAGAGAAGAGCCACGAGCAAGTATATGGACAAAGCCGGAGAAAAGCCGTTCATAGTGGTGGATGAAGGACGCTTCAGAGAATACGTCGTCGACAAGCTGAAAGAGGTTGAAGCCGCCGTGATGGGAGCCGAAACATGAAAGAAGCTTCACCACTCATCCCTCCAAACTTACATAGAATCCATATCATAGATTCGATGGGGGGCTCTAAGACTTTCTAGGACGGGTGTGATCATCGTGTAGGCGGCCTTCTCTAACATCCTCAGGTACGGCTCTAGCCTATATGAGCCTTCTTCGATGAGCTGGATTGGAACTGCCTTGGAGAGTCCATTTGCCCCGGCTATCACGTACGTGACCGCCTGTCCCGGGACGATCCTTATCCCAGCTCTCTCGAGATGTTTGGCGGCCACCGCCTGCCTAGCCTCGACCACATAATCATTTGGATCCATGCTCAGAACCTGGGTTATGGCTAGATCCTCGATTGGGACATCTCCTAAGATCAGCCTCCTAGCATATCCTCGATAGATCTCAACAGCCTCTAACGCCTTCTCCCTAAGTTGCTCAGGATCTTTAGCCTCCGCTAACTTACCTAGGATCTCTAATTGCATCTTCTTGACTATTGGAGGCGCATCCCTCCTCCTAGCCTCAATACCACGATACTTCAACCTACCATCCATGAATACTCCAAAGTATCTATTGTTCGCCGGTCTATCTGGATGAGTCCTTGATGGTAGGAACACTATCCACCTATACCTCCCCTCATAACTTATCGGAAGACCGGTCTCATCCTCGATCTTCTTAGTAAGCTCTAGGTAGTCTTGATCATCAGCATCCTCCCTCCGAACCCATAATGAGTCAACTATTCCGTGAATTACCTCGAAGCCATTCTCCTCAGCAATCCTAATCGCCTTCAGTAACGTTTCTCTCGCTAGGGCGCACACGGCTAGGTGGGCCTCCCTAGAGCCGAACTTCGCATTCCTATAGCCTAGGTATCCGAAGGCCGTCACCAGAATCCACTTCAAGGCATCAGACCTAGACTTGTAAACAGTTCTAAGCCGACCATCTCCAACCTGCTTGATGAGATCCTTATACCTCATCCTCTTTCTCAACGGCAATTCTATCGCCCTCGGAACTATCCCCCTCCACCTCCTACAAACATGATAGCCGAGTTCCGGGATCTTCTCACCATCATCCTTACAGCATTCACAGTTCACTGTTTCGCCAGAGATGTTATGTTTCAGCATCAGGGTTGGGTATAAGCTCTTAAAATCCAGTTCGGCCACGTTCCAGTAGACTCCGGTCTTAGCGTCTAGGATTAATCCTCCCCTATCGGCCTTATTCAAGCTCCAACAATCCATGTAAATAGTCTTAGATGGCTTCCAAGGAATAAGGATCCCCAGCCTATATGCTTGATAATATTGTAGGGATAACATGCATGATCCTATCGTGTATCTGGCCGCATCCTGGATGGATATTCTGGTAACCCTAGAGACCTCGATTAACCCATCGAGACCTGTCTCACGGTAGAGCATAGAATTTGACGAGTCTATATGAATTCTGCCCTTAAGCTTGAATCCCCTAAACCTGCAATAAACCCTGCCATAGCTGAGGTATGTGGATGAAGATGGCTTGAAGTTTCTCGGATCGTCAGCCCTCCCAAGCCTAAGCCTGACCTGATTCACGTAAGCTCTGTGATGGAGGTATGGTAGTAGGAATGAGTCCCCGCCATCGGTAATTATGACATCTATGTCGAGATCGTGTAGAGTTTTCATAAGATCCTCCAAGATACCCTCTTCGCCGCCATCTAAGACAACCCTCTCACCATCCATCTCGATCATGACTTCCTCAAGCCTATCCGAGAATCTAGGAGCAATTGATGAGATCTCCACTTTAGCGTCTAGATGAGCGACCCTAACCCAGCTCAAATCATAGTCTATATCTTCTACGGAGTCTAGAACCTTAAACCCATCATTCGATAAGTCGATTAGTGCTGTTGGGTGGAGCTCATGCTGGTATAGGAATTCCTGCATGGACGGCAAATCAACATTATAGACCTTGAATAGTTGATGGTTTCCAAGGTCTAGTATAAGGTTGGCAACTCTCTTCTTACTCCCGAATGGAACCCTGATCTCCAAGACAGTCTCCGGAGGTGATCCTGGCTTAACGCTCCTCTCAACGAAGTCAACAAAATACCTTTGGGAGAGCAGTCTTCCGAGCTTTACGAGATTCTCGAGGGATCCATGGACGTATATTCTCGGCATCCATTTAATTCGATGAGAGACCACCCTACCATCTAACCGCTTAATCCATATGGTTACCTCATCCCTACCAGATGGATTTATGTCTAATAGGTAGCCTCTCATCGACCTTCATCCCCAGCCTAAGCTCTTTTTCTAAGCTTTTGAGTCTCCCTTCATGTGAGATTAGGGCGGACATGGTGAGTAGGTCGAAGGTATCTCGCTCAGGATACATCGATCCAGCATGGCATAGCCTAAATACCTGATCCGCTAGGCTGTCGAAAGATTCTCTCTCATCTCTTAAAAGGGCTTTTCTAAAGTTCCTCCACCTATCGAGCTCTAGCTGAAGCCTCTGCCTATACGTCAACGCATTCCTACCCATCCTCTACGAGGCGCCTTAAGGATCTGGGAGATAAATTATAGAGGTGGGTGAAAGTGGGGGAGACCTATCTGAAAGTGGGCTTGAAAATCGTGGGGTATCGGTGAAAGTGGAATGGTTTGGCCATATCTCAGTCCTCGAAGCCCTCCAGCCTAAGCCTAAACCTCTTGAAGCACTCAACGCATCCAAGCCTAAAAGGGAGCTTAAGAAGCTTGATGAACTCCTCAAGGAGAAAGAGTATTATACGGTTAAGGTGAGGAGTTTCGGGAGCACCATCAGAATCAGTGCCAAGATTATCGTCAATTCAGCTGTCATCACCCATACCGCCTTTCGAATAGACGCTAAAGCTTCCGTTCTCCCAACCAATTTTATTAAAGCCTCATTTGCCTTCATCAATCCGTTCATTATCAGATCTTCAGACATATCTTGATTCTTCCTCTTCTCTAATATCTTCTTTTCAAGGTACCCTCGCATCAGTCTAATCGACTCCTTAAGTCTCTTGATGATCTCTCTCGAACCCTTCTTTACCATGCTCCTTTTCGCTCATCGATTCATGATTATAAAATAAAAAGTTTTCATCATCGCCTCCCTGAAGAAGGTTCAAGTCCGTGATCGTAGCTAAGGATGAGGCGATTCCGTTCAAGAGAGACCTCGAAGATTTCACTAACATATATGAAATCATAGCATTAAATCTTGAGCTTGAGAATTAAACTTTCTTTTGAAGACTTTTTGAATAACTTAAACTTCTTTTTGCTTCGTTAGTCCTTGTGGGAAGACTGGTTTTACCCATTCTATTTTCTCGAAGTCTTTGTCATTTGTGTATATCTCCTGTACTCCATTTCTCCTCATCTGACATGAGATGATGAGATCGTCCCATATTTTATAGTCGAGATTATGCTTGCCCATTTCAGTGATGGCTTCAACAAAATCTAGCAATGTCGTCTCTATAACGATTATCCCGGTTTCGCGGACGTAGTCCATGAAAGGTTTAATCGCTTCACCTTTTCCACGTCTGGCTAGGTGTGCTATGACTTGGCTTAACGCTAAAGTCGAGGTGACGCCCTGCTCTTCCCCTCTCTCCACATTCTCCAATATCCTTAAACATGCTTCCCCATACCTTGGATCTTTTAGCAGAACATAGATGAAGATGTTTGAGTCTATGAACCTACGCCTCATCTGAGAGCGCATTCTCTACCTCCTCCAAGCTCACCTCCTCCTCGCCCGCGATCCCAAATAGATCCCGCGCGGTAAGCTTTCTAACGGGCGTTAACACGATTCTTCCATTATCTAGCTCCACAATAAGCTCAGACCCCTCTCTGATTCCGAGAGCCCTCCTTATCTCAGCCGGAATGACTATCCTCCCCCTCTTCTCCACAGTGATTTTGCCCATTTTAAATGACCCACTATGGAACATGAATAAGCCCATATTTTAGCTTTATCCTCACAAGTCAGTTAACATCCCTTCCCTTAACCTCCTTCTTTCCATCCAGTCCCAGATCTCATATCAAAAGCAATTTCCTAGGCTCATCTATAGGATGATGGAGCCGAAGGTTGTGATTTTGATGTTTGCGAGCGGTAAGTTGGTGTGTACTGGTGCAAAGACGGAGCGAGAGGTCTACGAAGCCGTCTATAAGCTGAAAAAGAATACTCGGGAAGTCAATGTAATGGAGCTCTCTTTCCCTCAGGGAAAAGAGATTCCTCCTCTGCAATATCGTTGAAGTATGTGACAATTGTGGCGGATACTTGCCTTGATTGAAACCTGGGTCAAGAATCGAAGAGAGCATCATAGATCCTTATCAGATTAGGGGGTCTATAGTGCGGCTGTATGTATGGAAATCCTTATATACGGTAATACGGGTACATATCGATGGAGAAAAGCCTTGGCTAGAAGAAAGGTTAAGGTCACTCTTTCCCTCAGGGAAGACGTCGTGAGGAGGGCCAAGAGCAAGCTCGCCATAGAAGGAAGAAGTCTTAGCGATGCCGTAGAGGAGTTCTTGCTAACCTACGATGAGCTCGATTTTCTCGACAAACTCTGTGAAAGCCTAGGTCTAGAGAGCAGATTCTATACGAGCTCTGAAATCACGTCCAATAGATCTACAGGACTTAAGGCCGAAGAAGTTGTGCGGGAGGTCCGGGATGAGCGATCAAACAATCTATCTAGACACTAGCGCCATAGTCAAGAGATACGTCATTGAAGAAGAAACCAACAGAATTGATAAAATTTACGAGAAAGCGCATGCCGGAAAAATTAGACTAAGCTTCTCAGTATGGAATATCGGAGAGACAGCTGTAGTGCTGGACAAATACCATAGGAGAGGCATCTTAGGAAACGCAAAGGAAGTGTTTTCCAAATTTATCGGGGAAACGCGTCTTCTCGTAAAACTCGGCCAGTTAAAGCTTATTCCATTAAATCTAAAGATGCTTATCGAATCTACCACGTACGTATTCAAGCATGGAATATACATCGCCGACGCAGTCCAGCTGGCATCCGCTAAAGGCGCCGATAGCTTCCTAACATTTGATAGAAAACTAGCTCAAATAGCTGAGATCGAAGGATTGAAAGTAATAGAATAACGACTAAACGAAGTTAATTACTGTTTAGGTTAAGCTCTTGTCAGAGAATTTCTACTATTCCCGCGTTATTGATCTTATGCCCAATCTACTGGCTATTTGAGCTTGTTTCTTATCCGATGTTACAAGTATTGCTTTTTTTGTGAGAGCTTGTGCGATAAAGAGCGAGTCATATATTGTTGCATCATTTTTCAACGCTATCTCGAGCGCTTGGCCGAGGTATATGTCTTGCGGCTCTATTCTCAGCGCAGTTCTTGTTAGCTTGAGTAGATCTCCTAAAATGGTTAATGCTTTTGTTTTCGTCTATGTCTTTCAATAGCTTCACTCGTTTCCATATCGAGTTCGCTACTTCTTTCACGGCGAGCTCGATAGTGTATAGTTTCTCGCGCAGTATCTCCATTATTCTTTTCCATCATCCCTCCTTTAATAGAAGAGCGGCTAGTGTTAATGAATCAGTGACTTTCGCGATCACTTCTTATCCATCTAGTCATAAT
>Ga0190310_1000458_pt1 | contig 13848 bp, 25 predicted proteins | sample 48700778_MG_FD_165059 | JGI IMG/M metagenome (GOLD analysis project Ga0190310, IMG submission 165059) | Hydrothermal vent sediment bacterial communities from Southern Trench, Guaymas Basin, Mexico - 4870-07-7-8_MG | ecosystem: Environmental > Aquatic > Marine > Hydrothermal vents > Sediment ... | reverse complement strand
GATATACACATTTCTCTCCTGTCAAATTCTTACACACTATATTGAGATCCCGCATTACATTAACTGTATCTAAAGAGATCTTACACTCCTTCAATTTATTTATTCCTTTCAGTTGGCATACTCTTAAGTCCCAATCAAGACTTTCACGTGCCCATCTAAGCCTACCCCTAAAGTTGAGTGTTTTATCTCTCAGTTCTGGAAATTTTGAAAGAGATGACATTAAACTTTCATCAATACCTCTCAATTTATCAATCCAATCTCTAGCCTTCTTAACGTAATTGGGATCTTCCCTATGATAAGCTATCTCTCTCCCTTCCTCTTCAAGTTCTCTCATTCTCTTCAGCAATTCCTCACTCATACTACATCATTTATCATACTACTGGTAATACAATATCTTTTTATTTACCTATGTATGACATAAACATGTGAGATTATGAGTGAAGAGAAGAAAGAGAAAAAAGAGGAGAGGATTATAGAGATCACGGGTAAGGACTTTAAATTTAAGATCACGAGACTTGATAACGATATCTCCTTTAGTTTCGATATAAGTAAGGACATCTGGAATAGGATTAAGGAGTTCTTGAAGAAGACGAGAGAAGGGGTAAAAGAGGGAGAGTATGAGTTCGGAGTTGAAGAGTGAAGTAAAACAGGAAATAGAGGAAGAGTTCAAAAGAGAAGTTAGGAGAAAGAGAGATCTTAGGCGTACTCCTCTAGTAGTGAGGCTAACGAACCATGAAGATGAGATCCTTAAAGGCATGGTAGAGAAATTAAAAAAGCTCTATCGTGATGCTAACAAGTCTGAGATCATAAGAGATGCTCTACTTATTCTATACAAGAATTTCGATAAGTATATTTTACTGAAGGCAGGAGATAGAAGATTGGGAGTGGAAGAATGAGCTTACAATTTGAGTTCGTGAGATGGGGAGAGGGAAAGAAGTACGCAGTATTCAGGGATAAGACTACAGGTAAGGAGTTCTATGTACCGAGATCGAGACTAATACCTACACTACCATGTGAACTAAAGTATAGACAAAAAGGATTAACGAATAGAGAGATACTAGAGAAATGCTCAGAGGAAAGCTCAGTATTCGGAATAGCACTAGCTAGACATTTTGCTCATCTATTCAGTAAGTACAAGAGATTTGATGTAAGGGAGCCTGAGAAGGAGTACGACATATCAGATGTAGAATTCAGTAAAGTAAGAGATCTAATTCTAAAGGGAAAAGGAACTGATGAGGCTATAAGAGAAGCTAGGCTTATTTAAGTTAAGTATTACACAATCTTTTTAAAGCATCTATACGTATAACACATGTGGTATTATGCCCAAAGAGAACCAGATAAACGTGAAGCTAGATGATAAGACCTTTATAATCTTAAAGGGACTATCAGAGTACTATGATACTACACCTACAGAATTACTCAGAGAGATAGCAGTACGTGGAATTTGGAAACTATTCAACATCGTAAGAATGGAAGAAGGGGTATCTTTAGAAGAAATGTTGAAAACGGGTGAGAGTACATGAGCAAGAAGCTAGAACGCCATTTAAGGAGAATATTTGAAGAACCACCACCTACTGTAATACCAATACCAGTACAACCACAACCACAACAACCAGTACAACAACAAAATCAACCTCAGTACCCTCAGTACCCATATATAGGGTATCCACAGTACCCATATCCTTACTACCACAGACCTAGACCATCTGAAATCAAAGAACTAATTGAGCTATTGAGAGAAGAAAGGGAGAAGTCATCAGAAGATATGAGGAAATACATAGACTACAAGATCTCACAAACCCTATCACAGATAGGACAACAACCCAAAGAGGATTGGGTAGACCGAATGATGAAATACATGATGCTAATGAAGTTCATAGGGGAGAAGGAAAAGACCGCAGAAACACCAAGCGAGAAGTTATCATTAGAACTTTTGAAGCGGGATTTAGAGGCTAAGATGAGAGATGAGCTAGAGCGAGTGTATGGAGCCGTAGGATCATTATCAAAGAGAATGGAAGAGAGGAAACTAGCAGAGGAGTTTAGAAGTGCAATTGAACTACTCAGAGATGACCTAAAGAAGGTATCAGAGGGATCTAAGAAGAGGAGTATAGCAGAGGATCTAAGGGACTTAGCTACTGCAATACGTGAAATGCAATCAATAGCTCCACAGGTTACGGGATCTGAAACACTACAGATGATGCGAGAGATAACAGCATCAATATCGGGAATGCTAACGGCACTAGCAGGTTGGGGTATAGAGGAAGAAGAGGAAGAGGAAGAAGAGGTAGGAGAGGAAGAGAGGGAAATACTAGATAGGAAAATAGCAGAGTATCTTATCAGGAGAGCACAGAGAGGAAAGGCGAAAATAGACGTTAGAAAGGTAGCTGAGAAGTTCTCAGTATCACCACAGAGAGTAGTAAAGGTAATAGAAGCACTAGGGAAGAAAGGAGTATTGAAGATAAGAGTACCTGAGGAATACCTACCAAAAGAAGAGGCATCAGAGGAAGCACAGGAAGTAGCTGAGGGGGTAGTTTCAGAATGATAGAGATAGAGCTAGGGGATACGTACTACAGAATGGTAAAGAGGGAAGTGATCAACAGGGCACCGAGCCATATAAAACCAGTAATAAGATTACTTCTCAGACATCTCAAAAAGCTGAAACCAGAGCATGTAGGACATGGAAGCATAATAAAAGTACTGAAAGAGAATAAGCGATATCTAGCGATAATCTCGCTATCAAAAACGATGATGATGAGGGATAGGCAGTTCGCAGAAGCAGTAGACATGATGCTAAGACCTAGATTAATAGCTACAATCCTCAAATTTGAAAATCCCGAATTCTATCAAGCGGTAGTAAGTTCAAAGGAAAACAAAAAGTGGTTTGTAAAGCAGATTAAAGCTCTGAGGAGAATACTACTACCTACAGAAAAAGCATATTAGATTTTTTGTATTACATCTTATCTATTTTTAGGTGTATGTAGTGAGTGAAGCATTCAAGGAAGAGTTTTGGAAGATCATTGCTAACATAGTAGCGGGAGAGGAGCATATAGAAGATGTAATAGGAGAGGTAGATGAGAGGGATAAAGAGGATCTCAGGCTAATATCTGATGAGTTGAGAAATCTAAGACAATGGCTAATACAGAAGTACAGAGGGATAGTATTTGAGTAAACAAAAACTAGAACTGAAGAGAAAGAAATTGGGTAGGACTACTGCGGAGGATCTATGGTGTGTTGTAAAACATCTACTACTAGCAGAGGTACATTCGGAAGAAACCCATCAGAAGGCTATAAGGGAAAATATAGATCCTGAAGGACTAGAGGAAGCAATAGCTAGGCTAAGAGCATTGAGAAAGTACTTCACAAAGAGGTTTGGAAAACGTACTAAGCAGGAGCAAATAGAAGTAAAGGAACACCCATTGTGTGCTACATGCGAGGAAGACATCACTCCTAAAGGCATTCCTGAGGATCTCATAGATAAAAAAGATATAGTATTACAGAGTAAAGAGTACACGAGTGATAATATGACTACATATCAGTTGGGAATAGGTATAGTGGGTGGAGTAGCAGTACCATCAATTGTAGAGATAGCATTGAAGGGAAGGAAAGTAAAGCAACTCGCTAACGTAAAGATAAGCTCTCTAGTAGGAATAATATCAGGTGGACTAGCTCTCGGCTATTCGATGACACAAGCAGGGAGACTAAACCCATATCGTACTGCGATAATGAGCTATGGATTTAGTGCTCTAACTACTGGAGTACTTTATGAGATCTATAACAGATTAGCAATGGCTAAGAAGACTGCATACCAGTACGAGGAAGAGCTTCCAGAAGTACCAGTATATGAGCTTGAGAAGAGCGAGGTAACGATACCAGAGGTAGAGGAAATAGTAACGGTATAAGGGTGAGAGCTTATGAGTATGGGAGCAATATTCGTACCATTAAGAGATCCCAATTACATGTCTATTGTTTCACGAGCATGGAGCATAGCACTAGCAGAGGCTAGTAAGATAGCTAGGATAGTAAAGCCAGTAAGAGTAGAGAACCTGAAACCAGTACATCTCAACTGGAGTGCTACAGGGTATGCTATTAAAACAGGATCTCAGACATTCACACTCCTAGCTAACAGAAGTGTAGTATTTTGGGGTATAGTAAGTAATGCTTCAGACTTTGATTACATAGAGTGGTATAGAGGAGAGAACTACATAGGCGAGTGGTACACGCTACCCGTTTACTTTTTCAGGGATAAGAATGGAGCATTCGCAGGGAATATAGAGAATTACGTATTCAGGGGAGGAGAGACCTTTAAGACTAATGCTCATAGTACTGCGGGAGCAGGTACAGTAGAAGCATGGTTCCTTGGGTTTGTGGCGTTGCCAGAAACGGGCACCAAGTCAGCGATCATAACCACATAAAGCTAACAAGGTGATCAGAGCGATGTCAGAGCTACTCAACAAGTTTCCATACTATAACGAGACCGAGATAACGGGTAGCGGAGCGGGTGCTACAGATACTCAGTCATGGAGCTACTCAGTAGATAGGAAGCTATCGAGACTAGTGATCGTTACAGATGCTAATGTAGATAGTGTAACTATAAAGATCAATAACAATCAGATATATGAGAGCATAGGAGCTAGTGCAAGTGTAACAATTGATATGGATACTTTCAATCCCAAAGATGGATTAGTACCAGTAGAGACGATAACAGTAATCCTAGTGAGCGGAGGAAGTTCAGCAGGAAAGGTAACTATAAAAGAGTATGGACTGATAGGGTGATAGGGTATGGTAGAGATAGTTAAGGTTCGGGAGACTAAGGATTACGCAGACTGGAGAGTAGATGGACAGACGATAAGAGTATACCCAGCTACTGCGAAAGTGAGTTCTACTAAAGATGGGAGAATACAGATAAAGTACAGGAAGAGGACTATAACGATAGCGAACTGGAGCGGTATAGGTACGATAAGGTTAATATAATAAAGAATTCTTTTTTTCGTATTACATTCTTTTTTTAATGATCGAATATGATAGTAGCAGGTAGATTTATACCCATGAGTGTAAAGAGAGTTTACAGAAGTCTTGATGAACTGAGAGTAGAGCCTAAGTATCCGTTAATACTATTTCAGTTAAAGCCGAAAAAACCTCTTAAGACCAGATACGAGCAAAATGTAGCAGTAGGAGAGATACTTAGAAGGTTCAAGAGATTTGGGTATACTCCAATCTACTATAAGGTTACTGAGAATGAGATACTCATACAGTTGAAAACACCACTAAAGTATTCACCAATACCATTGATAGCTGTAGTCCTTTCAGTATGTGCAGTAATAATAGCGATAGGAGTAGCACTATCGTTTATCAAGGGAGCGGAAGGGGTAGCAAAAGGGATAGTTGAAAAGCCTGAGAAGGTAATACTTCCATTAACAGCTTCAGCATTACTAACGATAGCAGGGTTGGTATTCATACCATTAGGAGCACTAGCATTTATCGGAGCGATGGAGAGACCGATTAGGAGAGGAGTTGAGATCACTAGGAGAGGAGTAGGAGTAATTAAAGAAAAATTGTATTACAAGTAAAAGTAAGACGGTGGGTATATGATAGGAATAACAGAAGAGGAAATAGTATTAGAAGAGCCTGAGGACATAAGAGTTCTCAGGTTTCAATTAGAGGCTATATGGAGATCCATTAGTGGTTGGTTCGAGAGCGTAAAGAAGTCTGTAGAGAGTGCATTTTGGGGAGCTATAGAAGATTTCAGGAAAAGGCTAGAATGGGTTTATAATGAAGTTCAAAAGAGGTTAAAGCCTATAACAGATGCACTAAATAATGTCATTAAACAATTTCAGGAAGTGGTAGCAAAGTTAGGGAAGCTGATAGGACTATATAGAGAGGCATCGAATAGAGCGATCTCAGTAGGACATAAATTAATGCATTTAGAGAAAAGGACGAGAGATGTAGCTACTCTCTATGCTAAAGCAGTAGAGTTAGCAAAGCGTAAGGGAGTTCTCAAAAAGTACAAACCAAAACTAGATAAGATAAGAGAAGAGTACAATAGCATAGTTAGAGATCTCAAGAGGATAGAGAGTGAGTATAAGGAAAGAGTAGAGAAGCTGAGAGCTATCGGAAAGGGTATTAAAGATGCAGAGATCAAATTAAGGTATGCTAGGTCTCAGATAGAGAGCGAGAGGGAGAGAATAAAGAAGATGGTAGAAGAAACAGCTACTAAGCTGAAAACGGAAGCGGAGAGAGGCGTTAAGGAGATCATTAGGGGAGGTAGACCTTCATTACCACCACAACTACTTAGATTTGAATTTGAGATAAGACTACCAGATCTAACTCCAGTATTGATGTTCATATCACCAGCTTTAGCATTTGTAGTAGCATTCTTGAACTGGATAAAGGAAATAGATAGAGATGTGAGTGATCACGAGGCTAGGATAACTAAGATAGAGATAGATTTGAGTACTCTTATCAGAACACTAGGACTTGAAAAGGAAATACCACCACCAGTACCTGAGGTAAAACTTCCTGAGCCTGAGAAGATACCAGAAACACCACCAATCATAGAGCCACCAAAACCAGCAGAAGTACCAGAGATAACAACACCAGAAGTACCAGAGCCTGAGGAAGCTAAGATACCAGAGATCACACTACCAGAGATAGAATTTGTAGATATAGGGATAGGAGCGGAAGAGGAGAGAGAGTACGTACCACCTGAGGGAGTGAAAACACCAGAAGTAGCAGAAGCTGAGGAAAGAAAGAGGAAGGAGATGGAACAATGGTTACTATTCATTATGCTGATAGCGGGTGGTGGACTAGCAGGATACATACTAAGTAGGGTGAGATAGCATGGGTAGGGTAGTAGTACATCTTTATGTAGACGGAAAACCAGCATCAGGAATGTTTAGAGTTCGTACACCATTCGGAGAAATTGCATGTTCTAGTGTAGTGAAGAATGGAAAGGGAGAGTGTACTTTTCCTGATTATCCATTAATAGTCCCTATGCCTTATACGGTTGAAGTCATTCCAGATGCGAAGACCAGACCAGAGAAGATAGTAAAGAAGGTATGGATACCACCAATGGGATCGGTAACTGTGAGAGCGGAATTCGAGAGCATCAAAGCAGTACCTAAGCCTAAGCCTAAACCAGCAACAACTCCTTTAAGACCACCTACACCACGAGTGGAATTTATCCCTCATGTGGACATATCAGTTTCCTTAGAGCCTGAAGTAAAGGAAAGAGTAGTCTATGATAAGGTATGGACTAGACCAATACCCATAACAATACATTATACTATAAGGAATAACAGTAAATACTCTACATGGATAGAGTATGAAGTCTATGCAGACAAGGAAAGGCTAACGAGAGGTAAGAAGTTCTTTAGGCCATTCACATCTTACAGGGGAAAAGTGAGAGTTGAAGCGGGAAGGAGAGTAGAGAGGGGTAAGCCAGTCTCAAAGACCGTGAGGATAAGAGCAAAGGTAACTTATGTAGGAGAGCGAGGGAGAGTGATAAAAGAGTGGAGGGGAGGAGTAGCTGAAGCATCGTGTGTAGTCAGATGGGAAGTGAGAGCTAAGCCTAAGCCAGTCCCTAAGCCAGTAGCTAGAAGACCTAGAGAATTGAGACCTAAACCAGTAAGACCACCCATAAAGACAAAACCAGTAGCAGTTACAGTACCTAGAAGGGAAGGGAAGGTAGAGGAAGGGTATGCTGAGATCTATGGTACGGTAAAGGGATATGTAGCTATGAAGGAAAGAGCTAAGCCGTTAGTAGGAGCGAGAGTAGTAGTCGAGCCAATCATACCATCACACATGAGCTCTCTATTTCCTAAAATTACAAAGGTAGAGACTAGGACTGATGCGAAAGGAAACTACAGAATTAAACTGAGAGTACTACCTAGACCACATAGAACCGCAGTATCATTATCAGTCTATCACCCAAATATAGTACCAGATGGAGTATATAGAGAGAGCTTTTCAGTAGGAGATGGGGAGAGAAAGAGGAATGACATCTATGTTCAAGTGAAAGCAGTAGTACCACCACCTAAACCGAGACCACCTAAAGTAGTAAGACCTCCAGTTATACCTCCTAAGCCTCCTAAGGTAGTACCTAAGCCAGTTAAACCACCAGCAAGACCACCAGTAAAACCACCCATTAAACCTCCAGTTATCCCTAAACCAGTAATCACTCCAGTAAAGCCTCCAGCAGTCCCTAAAGTACCAGAAGTTCCTCCTAAACCTAGACCTCCTCCTAAACCTCCAGTAGCAGTACCCAAACCAGTAGCTAAGCCAGTTACTACTCCTCTTAAACCCATTACTCCTCCTAAGCCTCCAGTAAAAGTACCACCACCTAAAGTACCAGTAGAGAAAAAGATAGAAATAGATCCGAGATTAATAGGAGCAATAGCAGGAGCAATAGCAGTAGGGGGATTGGTATATGCACTATCGAAGAAGTAAGTACATAATGACATTCGGTAGGGTTGAGAGGAGAGGGAAGAGCACTCTTGAAGAAAAGGTTAAACGTACTATTCGTTCTACCAAAGTTCGATACTAGCACAGAATACGGATACTATTTTTTTCATTACTTCAATATAGAGAGGATAGCATCTTATTATTACAATGTCATAAAGCTTGAAAAAGATAGGGCGTTAAATGTCTATGTGATAGAGGCGATAAGAAAATACGATCCAGTCTTAATTTTCGGATACGGACATGGAGCGTGGAATTTATACACATCACAGGATAAAACTCCTACATTCGCAGATCCTACAGGTGTAGCTAAGGAGATACCACAATTGAAGGTAATTGTGAAAAAGGGGAATAGTGAAATTCTATCTGATAGGATAGTATATCTACTAACATGTAATGTAGCTAGGGGATTGGGAAAAGTAGCAGTCTCAAAAGGGTGCAGGGCATTTATCTCATTTAAAGATGATTTTGTGTGGTGTAGTGAGGGTAGGTATCCATTGGAAGACGATATAAGCTACTACTTCTTTAAACCTGCATATCAAGTTTTAAGGAAGATACTAGAAGGATATACTGTATATGATGCATTTATGAGCTTCAAATACGAGAGTTTAAAGTACTTAGATGAGCTTGATGAGACTGCTAGGAAAACACTCTTATTTAACATTAAGAATATGGTATTAATAGGGGAGAGATATGCAAAAATGGGGTATAGTTAGGACTGAGTACGGATATGTCCCAATACCTGATTTTGATTTAAGATGTCCATTCTGTGGAGATAGAATGTTATTACATAGATTTTTTGCTTCCTACTCTGTGAGTGAGAAGATCTATCACTTTGATGTACATGTGAAATGTATTTACTGTAGTTTTTATGCGATTTTCGGAGTACCATGTGATAGAGAGACTGTAGAGAAATTACAAAAATCATCACTATGTGGAAAGATAATTAATAGGGAAGTAGCACTAAAACTATCGGAATACTACCATGTTGATACTTCAATAGTTGAAAAGAGGCTAAGAGCACTAGGGTACTGGTGATGGTATGCAGATATTCTTAAACTTAGAAACACTACAGAGGTTATTTAGTAGTCCTAGTACGTCTAAAGTAGTCTCTGAAATAGCTATGAAGTGTGAAAGATGTAATTATGTTTTTGTCTTAAAAGCTCCATATCCAAATAGAATTAGATGTTCTAAATGTGGTGCAGTTTACAAGCTAGTAGGGTATAGAAAAGCGAGATTAGGAGAAGTATAAGATATATCGTATTACATATTAGATTACACTCGGTGGGAATATATGAGTATAAAAGCCGATAGTAGGTATCTGGTAACGAAGCAATATAAGACCGATATAAGAGTTCTTCCACAACAGACACTATATCCATTAAAACCAAAACCATTAAGCGGAAGTGTAGAGGTAGGTACGGGAGGGAGTGCAGGATCTCCTACTTCTTTAACTCCTACATCACCATACAAGTATCTACTGCTATTAGCAATGAGGATAACAGCGGGTGGAACATTTGCTACTGGAGAGACTGTTACGGTTACTGTTACGATAACTTATTCTGATGGGACAACTACAACAATATCAAAATCATTTACTGCCACAGGCTCTGAGGATCTCAGTCCTAGTGATCTAGCATCGCTATCAGAAAAGCTGATAACATCAATAGAGGTAACAGCATCAAGCAATCAGACGACTACATCAGTTACTATAGATGTAGATATATACGCTTTTGAGTATACAGGTATTGAGGTGATAGCATGAGCTTCAAACCATACCAGTACTACCTAAAAGCACTACCTACACTAAAGGAAGGTAACTATATCTATCTACAGACCACGAGGAATTGGTACATTATAATAGGAGTTAGGAGATTTAGGACTGAGGAAAGTCTAAGCGTATCAGCAGACGAGACTAAAACTGTACAGTTTAATGCACAGGGTGGTTACGATTATCTAGCAGGAGCATTAGATAGTGGTTTAATAATACAGCTAAAGTATATAGCTACAGATCTTTCAGCTACACCACCTACTGTGGTACCAAAATGGGGAGAGGAACCACTATTCTCAGAGCGTAAAGCGATATCTCTTACGAGTGTTATAGCTCCTTTGGATAACCCTATAGAGCTTGACCGATGGAGCCTTAACCAAGACATGTATATCAAATTATCTATTGATAATACGGGTGGATCTGCTACTTCATTTCACATCTATCTTGATGCTGTAGAGTACAAAGTAGCACAGAGACCACCTAAGAAGATACCACCACGTTTTGTAACGGTAACGGCTAATGGTTTCCCCATTTACATAGAGAGCGAATACACAGAGCCATTCGCAGTAAGAAGAGTTTAGTAAGGTGAGAGAATATGGATCTGAGCGATCTTGAAAGAGCGATTTTAGAGTACTTAGAGAAGCAAAACAATGGTTTTAAATGGGTACTAGGTAAGAAGGTCTTTACGAAAGATGAGACCATAAGGCTATTTAAGGAAGATGAGAAGTTTAGAAAGATGATAGTTGAACAGGCAGTACTATTAGCTATAGATCTCTTTGAGAAAGGGGATTAAAAGTGTTGATACTGGGAATAGCTCCGAAATTCGATGAAGCTACTAATTATTCTTACTCATGGTTCTATGATCTGTATAAGGAAGTGAGAAAGCTAGGTTATGGTAGGTGGATACTTCTATTACAAGAAGATGCTACTAGGAGTAATGTTGAAAAGTTCCTGAAGGAAGAGAGGATAGACCTTATAATATTTTATGATCACGGGACAGAATACGGTTTAGTAGCACAAGATGGACATGATTACTGTCTTGATAAGCGTAATCTACATCTGGTAGCGGGGAAGACGATTTACACTCTAGCATGTTTAAGCGGTAAAGATTATGGTATGGAAGCTTACAATAAGTATGACTGTGTATTTTGGGGATATGAAAAGGAATTTGGATTTACTGTAGGGGAAGATGAGCATTTATTTAAGGAGTGTGCTAATCATGGGTTAATCTATAAGCTGAAACACAATAGTTCATGGAGAGAAGCTTACCAAAAGACGATAGAGAAGTTTAATGAAGCAATTAGAAAGGCTAAATCACTATGGAGTAAGATGTGGTTGAGGCATGATAGAGATGCATTAGTATGCTATGATGCTCATAAACCACCAGAGCCTAGATGTCCTTTACGCAGAATAGCGGTTAAACTATTTGGAGAGGTAGGTAGGAAGATAAGGAAGGTCTTTGTGTTAGGGGTAGCACTTCAATGGTTAGGAATAGGACTAGCGGTACATGACTTTATATTAGAGGCTCAAAAGATAAGCGATCCCTACAGATTTCCACCACATGGATTTTGGTTTGGGATAGGGTTTATTATAGCGGGGTTCTTTATGATAACGTATAACTATGTGAGGTGGTTACTACGAAAATAGGACATCTAATTAAGGGAATAGTGTTAGTGATAGTAGCAGTAGTCATAGCGGGAATACTGGCACTAATTCCAAAACTGGCATTTTCTATCTCAGTAGGAATAATGTCATTATTTCATGTCTTAGCTATCATAGTGGGTATGGGAATATTGATAGGAGTAGTCATAGGAATTCTCATGGGTGGGAAACCATGTTCTCGTTAGCGGAAATACTACAGGGCATGGGGTTACTGAGCAAGAGGAGTACTATTGATGTCTACAAGGAAATTGGTGGTGGTACTTACATAGTATCACCTAGCTCTACTCTTTCACCTAGTAGTGTAACAGGGACGATAAAGGCTCCTAGCGGGTTCGGTTATCTGATTGATAAGATCACTTTCTGTAAGGCGAGGGATACGGCAGGAAATCAGGTGATAACTGATGAACTGTATGTAGAATTTACTCATAAGAGGGTGAGGAGGCAGGGGAAGATGGAGACTTTCAGGATTTACGCATTAGAGAGTGCTTACGATTACGAGCATAAACTACTGGCTCTGCTATCTAAGGACGATGAACTGAAGTATAATTTTGTGAATACGAGTGGAATTACTATAGCGTGGGGTTTTTCACTTCATGTGTACTCCTATCCCATAGAGAATGAGCCTAAAATACTGAAGTTTCTTAGAAATCCATACATGTTTCTGCTAGGCGATCTGATGAAGAGCCTTGAGGAGATAAAGAGGTTGTTAAGGGGGAGAGAACTACCAGAGGTCGAGGTAGTGAGGAAGAAGAAGGTGCCAGTAAAGAAGGTGGAAATTCCAGTTAAGGGTATCGGGGTGGAACTGTGAAGATAGTACTAGGAGGTCGTAAGGAGAAGGACGTAATCCCATGCTACATAACAGCGAGTGGTGGAGCGGAGGGAGATGTAACAGCGTATACTGTTCCTAGTGGTATGTCATTTACACTCACTAAGGTGATATTCTGTTTCCCAATTGGAACGTATGAGGAGCTTGAGGTCTACATAAAACAGGCAGATCAGAGGGTTTTTCCACTAGAGAACTCTATCAAGGGTGATGGTGTAGTACTTCCCTTCAAGACGGATATCAAGTACAGTAGTGAGGAGGATATAAAGATCCACTACAAGAACCTGAACTCTACGGAGACTAGGGAGTGCTTCATATTCCTGTGCGGTGTGTTGAAATGAGCGTATTCTGGAGACCTCGTGGTTGTGTTCTATGGTTTGACTTTGCTGAGCTTCAGGGGGATACTGTCTATGATCTATCGGGTAACAATAATCATGGTACGATTTATAATTGTGAGTGGAGGAGAGGGCATCTAGTTGGTAGTCTCTACTTTAATGGAACTGATGCGTATGTAGAAGTGCCCTATGATTCGAGTTTCGATGTGGATAATATTAGCATAGAAGTGTTGGTGAACATTATTAATACATCAAAACAACAAGCTATCGTATCGAGAGGTCTCTCAGGACTAGCTCCAAACAGGCTCTGGTGGTTGTGGATAGATTCTATCGATGATTTACTTAAGTTTGAGTTCTCTACAGACGGAAGCAACATAATTGGATTACACGCAAGCCCTATCCCTACGGGACTGCAACATATAGTTGCAGTAGTTGGTACTAATCGAGCAAAGCTCATAATCAATAATGAAACAGTAGCAGAAGCAATAGGGACATTTACACTATACAAGTATAATAGGAATTTGTGGATAGGATCACATGTGGGTGGCGATTTCCTCTTTAATGGTATCATTCATCATGTCCGTATTTACAATCGTGCGTTATCTGAGCGTGAGATTAGAGCACACTACCACTACCTAAGTCAAAAATACATTTTACACCCAGCATTAATTTAAATGATCTTCTAATCGAAAAGTTAAAAATACATTATAATATAATATTTTTGGGAAGGTCTCGGTACTCGTCGGTACTCGGAGTAGAAAAGAGTACTTAGAGTATTTTCTCTCTTTTATTCGTTATAC
>Ga0190310_1000453_pt1 | contig 13934 bp, 14 predicted proteins | sample 48700778_MG_FD_165059 | JGI IMG/M metagenome (GOLD analysis project Ga0190310, IMG submission 165059) | Hydrothermal vent sediment bacterial communities from Southern Trench, Guaymas Basin, Mexico - 4870-07-7-8_MG | ecosystem: Environmental > Aquatic > Marine > Hydrothermal vents > Sediment ... | reverse complement strand
GACTACCGACCAAGTGGGCCAAGGCCAAGGCTCAGGGTAATTGATAAGTGGCTGTTGAGCAAGCTAGCTAGGACCATAAGGCTTGTTACAGAGGCACTTGAGGAATGCCGTTTCAATGTGGCCCTCCTGGCCATAAGGGATTTCACATGGCATGTCTTCTGCGACCAATACGTAGAGGCCGTGAAGCACAGGCTGTACAGCCCAGAGAAGTATGGGCCTGAGGATAGGAGGGCAGCCCAGTACACGCTCTACACAGCGCTCTACCGTATCATACAGCTCCTAGCGCCATTCTGCCCCCACATAACAGAGGAGATCTACCAGGCCCTATTCAGGCCATTTGAAGGCCACAAGAGCATCCACGTATCGCCCTGGCCAGAGCCACCAGAGGGCTTCCCAGATGAGGAGGCCGAGGGGGCTGGCGACCTTGTGGTGGCGCTGATAAAGGCCATAAGGCGTGAGAAGGCAAGGCGCAGGATAGCACTAAGCGCTCCAGTAAGGCTTGTTAAGGTATTTGCTGGCTCAGCGGGAAGGGCAGATACCATAAGGGCCTGTGAAGATGATATAAAGGGCACCTGCAAGGTAGGCGAGTTCCAGGTGCTACCTAGCAAGGGCGAGGGGCTTGAGGTAGAGGAATGGCCCGACCTAGCTTTTACTCTAGAGCCCTAGCAGCTAGGAGGCCGTGAGCTCCACCAATCCGTGGATGGTAATGGCATGAGCTCATAGAGAGCTAACACCTGGCCAGTGCAGAGCAGCCTCATGGGCAGTAGGGGCTTTTCACCAGGCATGACAAGTAGGAGGACGTGCTTGTATCGTGTGAATAAATCAGGGCTTAGCTTCTTAGCGAAATCACAATCAAATATGTATTCAGCCCAGTAGCCTAGGGCCTGGTTTGGGGCTATGACGACGGAGCGCTCAGGCACGATGCTAGCCATTGATACTAGGTCGGAGAGCTCTACATCGCTTAGGCTTGGTCCTATGAACATGGCATTTAGCCTAGATAGGGCTAGCATTGGGAGCATGAGGTAGAAGGCAGCAAGGGAGAACGTAAGCTCATGCCTTACCCTACGAGGCAATATAGGTGCGATATCTGAAAGCACCCTGACCTCATGGGCTATCATCGGCACTAGGAAGGAGGTCGGGAGGAAGCCCATGAGGGATAGCCTTTGGTACCAAACTGGGGGCGTAATGGGGGCTGATATGAATATGCCAATCAACGAGAAGGTCATTGTTAGGATTGCCTTTTCCCTCTCGCAGAAGGTAATGTGCTTAATTGATGTGAAGAAGCCGATCACCGATAGCCCTAGGACGGTGTAGGCCATCCACTGCTCAGCTAGGAGGGGCATGTAATAAGATGATGTAGCTGATGGCCATAGTAGATCAGTTAAGAAGGCCTTTACCTTGAGGAAATCTGAGAAATACATGGGGAATAGTGGGAGGCCTACCAATATGATTGTAGCTGGAGCTAGGGAAACCAGTATGAATGCCTCTAGTGCCTCAGCAGCCCTCTCCCTATGGCAAATCGCAGTAAGGGCTACGAATAGGATAAGGAATAAGAGGCTCGTACATAGGGCCAAGATGTGGGTTAAGCCCGAAGCCACTAGGAATATAGATGAAGCTATTAGATCCCCCTTCCTATTATGCCTAACACCACGCACGAAGAAGAATACCGAGAACAGCATGAAGGTAGAGCCCACTAGGTTCTTCAGCCACTCAGAGGATAGCCTAAGGAGCTGTGGGTTGATGGCCAAGGCCATGCTCCCAAGCACGGCCTCTGGCCTCCTACCGACCTCCATCTTAACTAGGCAGTAGGTGGGGATGGCCATAAGGGCAACCATGATGGCTGTCCCTAGCTTTACCCCAAGCGTGATATCGCCTGTGAGGACCGAGATAGCGTAGAAGTAGTAGAAGGCAAGAGGTGGGTCCCCGTGCTTAAGGAAGCCCGTCCTAGCTATGTGCCTTACCTGGACTAGGTAGTAAGGCCCATCCCAGCCATATATCAGGGGGCTCCGAGTTAAGAAGGCCGTGTAGAGGGCTAAGGTCAAGCTTGTGAGGGCAAGCATGAGAATTGCATCTACCTTATCTAGGCTTTTAGCCCCTGAGGCCAAGGCCACAGGCCCATTAATAAGGGCTGTTTTTAAGGCTTAAGGGAAGCTAGGCCCTACCTAAATGGGGGCCTTGAGGTGGCCTTGCTAGGATGGGACGAACCTCAGGATGCCAGCTACGCCACCGAACGTCTCCTTAAGCATCTGCCCCTCTTCCGTGGCCAGCGAGATGACCTCAACTCTAGTCCCCATCTCCTCAGCAAGCCTAGCTAGGTCCTCCACGAGCTCCTCCTGGCTCTCAACCCTAAGCGTGGTCTGGCCACACTTTGGACATGGCCTATATGGCAAGGAGTTCTCTAGCTTAGCTACCTCATGGTCCTTGAGGAGCTTGGCTTCCTCATAGCCACAGTTTGAGCATTTTATAACAACACGAACTAAATCAAGGCCCTCTGATAGAAGTAGCACATCAACAGACCCCATCTTGAGGCAGCGCCTTACCTCACGCTCCCCGTAGACAGCAAGGCCAGTATCGTGGCCTATGTGGTACAGGAACTTCTGCATGAGGCGCTTCTCCTCTATGTAGCGTACCTTGGCCATGACCTCAGGTGCCTTCTCAACTACCTCCCTGACGCCGAACTCCTCTGTGTAGGCAGTATCTAGGATGGCTATTATCTTCTGCTTAAGCCTGTAGTCTAGGTAATCACGCTCAGCGAAGTCGTACTTAGTTGGGCCAGGGCCAGCTATTATAATGCCCTTTAGGTCGGGCACGCCCAGGAAGATCTCATTTGCATGCTTTCCTACTCTAGAGAAGTAGTTCAGCAACTTCATCTCCCTAAGCCTCTGGAACCTCCTAGCCGATTGGCCACCCTTGTGGTGCTTGCCAGGCACGCCAGATGTAATGTGCTTTACTATCTCAAGCCTCCTGCCCCTTAGAATAGCGTATGTAGCCGATTCAGCATCCATTACTATTATGCCGTAGGCCTCCTTCTCCTTAAGGAGCTCCTCAAGGGGCTCTACGTAGAACTTGGAATCACACCTGTAGAGGTATATGTTTATGGGCTCAGGTGGTATGACTACGTAGGTTTCTAGGCGCTCTGTCCCAGGCCCGCTCCTCGGTATAGCACCACAGAATATGACAAGGCCATTCTCAGGTGTTTCCTTGAATAGCTTAAGCCTCTGCATGACCCTTACTATGGCATCTTGCACGTTCTTCCTCGTCGTATCCGATTTTATGTTGGATGCTGTTCCGTACTCCTGCCTTAGCATGGCTATTACATCGCTTATCCTCCTCCCAGGTGGGACGTATAGGCTTATGAGCTGTGTGCCCCGACCTTCCCTGGACTTCAGCATGTCAAGTAGCTTCTTCAGCCTGTACCTGGCCAGCGATTCACTTGATGCCCTCTGCCCTTTCATTTCAAGCCTAGCGCTTACACGGGAATAAATAAGCTTAGCCTACGTGGTGGCTGGGGCAGTAAGCTTATATGCCCTCTACCCAGCCCTAATCGGGAGCCATAATGCCTGTGAAGCGGAAGTCCAGAGGTAGGTCAAAGGGCTCAAAGGGCAGGAGTGGCTACGTGCAGTGCTCCATGTGTGGTCGCCTAGTCCCAGCGGATAAGGCAAAGAAGATAACTAGGAGGAGGCCAATAGTAGATCCAGCCTTAGCCAAGGAGCTTGAGAAGAAAGGGGCCTTCGTTATGTATAGGACGGAAACACGCTACTACTGTGTATCATGTGCTGTTTACCATGGCATAGTGAAGATAAGGTCTGAGGAGGAGCGTAAGATGAGGCCTAGGAGGCGTAGGATAAGGCCAAGGCTACCTAGGCCAGAGAAGCGAAAGCCAGCCATAGAGTTACCATTAGGCATCTATTCTAGCGAAATACCAATTGGGGCAGAGAGAACTAAGCAGAAGCCATCCCATGCTTAAGGGCTATAAAGGCATAAGCTGCCCTTTGGGCAGCCGTCATGTGCGTTATGAAGACCAATATCAGCATGCCAAGCTGTAAGGCTCCCCTCCAGGTAAGCTCAATCCAACTTGCTATGACTATTAAAGCCAGCCTCTCTGGCCTCTCAGCTAGGCCAACGCCAGCTAGATCAAGGCCAAGGCCTCCAGCCCTAGCACGGGCATAGCTAACGAGCAGGGAGCCAATGGCAGCTAGCATAGCCGATTGGGCATCGCAGAGGCCACCAGCCCAGATGCCCAAGATGAGGGCGATATCAGCATAGCGGTCAAGCATGGAGTCAAGCATGGCACCTGCCTTGCTCTGGAGGCCGTAGAGGCGGGCCATTAGGCCATCTATTAGGTCTGAGTAGCCAGATAGCAGGGCCAGGAGGGGGGCTAGGATGGCCATTAAGGGGCTTAGGCTCCAGAGCCAGTAGGCAAGCCCGGATAGGATGGCGAAGGCAAGGCCAAGGGCAGTTACGTGGTTGGGCCTAAGGCCAAGCCTATAGGCTAGCCGTGCTTGCCCCTCAAATGCCTTGACCACAGATTGCTTAAGCCTGGCTAACAGGGCCTTTCACCTCTCGCCCCTGGCCATTTTCTCGTGAAAACTTAAATAGTGCTCTATTCCTAGCACGAGGGGACAGCACATTGAGTGGGCAAGCACCACCTCATATAGCGGGCAAATACGAGAGGCGAGGGAACCACAGGCTAGAAGTATCATGGGTTACGGCAAGGGCTACATCTATCCAAGATCTAGGTAGCGTCCTCTCAAGGCTTCAGGAAGAAGTCGTAAACAAATTGCTAGTTGAAGGATATGAGGTAGACATGGCACAAGCCATAGGGGCATTTATATCAAGGGAGATAATCCCCCTGATGTCTAGGGAACTTACATCCGTAATGAGGAGGTCCAGGGAGTATGGCTGAGGAAGTAGGCAAGCCAGTTCTTGAATTCATAAGCAACTTCCTAATGGAAGGCGAGAAAATAGAAGGGCCTCCCATTTTAGCGGAGAAGGTGAGAATCTACAAGGACATAGATAGAATAACTGGCGTCCCAATGAGGAAGGCCGAGCCTCTTGCTGAGCTGAGGAATGTTTACGTTATAAACACGAATAAGCGCATCCTTATAGCCTCAAGGGGGCTGGCGAGGAGGGGCTCCATCCTACCTACAGCTGCATACGAAGGCTACCAGGAAGGGCTTTGGAAGGTTGAAAGGACAAAGGCAGTTGTAATGGAGATTGAAGATAAGACTGGCATTTTTCCCATAGCAAAGGGAACGGTATCGGTATCCTTTAGGATGGGGCTAGCTGCTACCAGCACGTTTACAACTGGCATAAGCAAGCCCTACATCGCCTTCTTGCTAGCAATGATATTTGGCTTCGTCATGCTTCTAGCAGCGCTAGCAACAGCCCTCATGTGCTACAGCTACACGATATCAGCATCGCTAGCTGTTATAGGCGTGATACTCCTAATAGTAGGTGCCCTAATCAACCGTATTCGCAAGGCCCTCGTATTCAATCCAGTAACGTCCGTTGAATCGACTAGCGAGATTTACATATTCAATAAGCTCTTCGTGCCAAAGGAGAGCACAGTTAAGAAGAGCGGTAATGAAGTAATGGAGGAAACCACAACGTCTATCTTGGAGTTCCTAGGGATACACATTGATTTACACCCTGCCGTGGGGCCAGAGGAGGTCCTGGCGTTCACCAGCCAGCTAATAAAGCCACAGTAGGCATAGGGTGTGGCCATGCAGGCCCCATCCGTCCTAGTGGGGCAGGTAGAGGTAGATGGCCAGAAGGCCCTGGGCGTTAGGGTTGAGCTGCCGAACTCACCACCGCTGCTCATCCTCGTGGCTAACAGGGGCTTCATCATGTGTGGCTACCTAGCCATAGATGTAGCAGAGCGCCTTGGCGTCGCAGCCTGTGTGATATCAGGCGTCCGCACGTTTGAGGACGTGCTTGAGGGGCAGGTAAGGGCCTGCACCAGCAAGGCGAGGGAGCTTGGCATAAGGGAGGGCATGAAGGGGCGTGAGGCCCTCAAGCTGCTCATGTGAGAAGAGCCTGGCCTGGCTTAGTAAGTCCTAGCCATCCTTAGGACGGTCTTTGCCTCACGACCACATATTGGGCATGGCCCTATGGGCTTGGGCTCAACGTCCTCTGGCGTGCCGAGGACACGGGCATCTACTTCCTCCTCTAGCCGTTGGCCACACTCATCATCACCGCACCAGGGTAGCTCAACTACACCGCCCCTAGCCTCAAGGAACTCCCTTGCCTCCTCTACACCCGCTGCTGGCTTTACCCGCTCTTTCACCCACGACCAAGCACGCTCCCTTAGGGCCTCAGTAAGATGCTTTAGTAGCGCCTTAACTGCCTCTGCTACCTTAGCTATGGGCACCTCACTCCTGTCCAGCGTATCACGTCTGACGAGCGTTGCCTGCTGCCTCTCCACATCCCTTGGCCCTATCTCAACACGAACGGGCACGCCCTTCCGCTCCCAGTAGTAGAACTTCTCGCCTGGCGTTACATCAGCCCTCTCGTCCAAGTAGGTCCTTAGGCCAGCCTCCCTCAATCGCTCAGCAACCTCCCTGCTCGCTTGGTAAACGGCCTCCTCAGCCCCCTTGAACGGTATTGGTACTACGACGACCTGTATGGGCGCAACCCTCGGCGGCAGGACTAGGCCATGGTCATCCCCATGAACGGCCATCACGGCTGCTACTACACGGCCAGATATGCCATAGCATGTCTGCCATACGAACTCATGCGTGCCATCAGGTCGCTCGTAGGTTATCTCAAAGGCCCTTGAGAAGTTCTGGCCTAGGTTATGGACCGTGCCTATCTGCATGGCACGCCCATCTGGCATTATGGTATCAAAGGCGATCGTGTATACGGCCCCTGCGAACTTATCCCACTCAGGTCGCCTTGATATGAGGTAGGGCACGCCGAGGGCATCAAAGAATCGCTTGTATATGCCTATAGCCTCCCTGATGTTCCGCTCAGCCTCCTCAGGCGTGGCATGGCAGGTGTGTGCCTCCTTGAAGGTCAGGACCTCACGCATCCTTATGAGTGGTCGGGTGGCCTTCGTTTCATAGCGGAACATGTTCACGACCTGGTATAGCTTCATGGGTAGGTCAGCATGTGAGTGTATCCAGAGCTTGAACATAGGGCCGAAGGCCGTTTCGCTAGTTGGCCTTAGGGCTAGCTTCGTGCCCAGGGGCTTGAGGCCACCATGTGTTACCCAGAAGCACTCCTCCTCAAATCCCCTTATGTGCTCCGCCTCCTTAGCCAGCATGTCCTCTGGTATCAGCGTTGGGAAGAGGACCTCCTGGTGGCCAGTGCTATCTAGGAGCCCCCTCATTATATCTAGGATGAGCTTCCTCAGCTTGAACCCATAGGGCAGCCAGACGCCACAGCCCTTCACGGGGTAGCGGTAATCCATGATGCCCGCTTCCATCAACATGCGCCTATACCACTCGCTAAAACGGCTTGACCACTCCTCACGGCTCACCCTTACCTTGGCAATAATTACCACCGCTTGCCCACTTGAGCAAAGGGGGCTTAAAAGAATTACCCAACCGACAGGGCTTGGGCAATCCTTATCCAGCCTCGTGGGCAGGCTGCTGGGTGGCTAGATTGAAGGCCCTCTTCGTGGTGTGCGATGGCATGGCAGATAGGCCAGTTAGGGAGCTAGGCCGTAGGACGCCTCTCCAGGTAGCAGAAACGCCCAATATGGATGCCCTAGCTGGGCGTGGCATAACTGGCATAGTGGATCCAGTTGCCCCTGGCGTGCCACCTGGCAGTGATGTAGCTAACATGGCCCTGCTTGGCTACGACCCCTACGAGCACTACACTGGGCGAGGTGGGCTTGAGGCCCTTGGTGCTGGCCTAGATCTAGGGCCAGGGGATGTGGCCTTTAGGTGCAACTTCGCAACCGTAGGCCCATCTGGCTTAATCATGGATAGGCGTGCAGGGCGGATAAGGAGCGAGCATGCTGCTGAGCTTGCTGAGGCCCTAGGGCCAGTGGCGAGGGATGTTGGCTCTAAGTTCAACGTGGTTGTGGAACTCGTGCCAACGGTAGAGCACAGGGCCGTAGTGGTCCTAAGGGGCGAGGGCCTATCAAGGGCAGTTTCCGATACGGACCCAGGTGAGGTCGGCAGGCCCATAGTGGAGTGTAGGCCACTTGATAACAGCCCTGAGGCCAGGAGGACGGCTGAGATAGTAAATGCCCTTTCTAGGGCCTTTAGGGAGGCCCTTGAGGCACACCCACTGAACAAGGAGCTACCTAAGCCAGCAAATGCCATCTTATTTAGAGGTGCGGGGATCAGGCCGAGGTTGAGGACGCTAGGGGAGCTATACGGCATAAGGGGGTCCTGTATCTCAGCTGTCCCCCTCGTAAGGGGTGTCTGCAGGGCTGTTGGCCTAAGGCCCCTTGATGTCCCTGGCGCAACGGGCTCCTATGATACGGACCTACATGCGAAGTTCTCCTGGGCCGTGAGGGAGCTAGAGGGTGGTGCTGATTTCGTATTCCTCCATGTGAAGGCAACCGATCTAGCAAGCCACGACCACGCAGTTGGTAAGAAGGTAGAGCTGATAGAGCGTATAGATGAGGCCCTTGGCCATGCCCTAGGGGCCCTTGACCTAGATAGCGATACCTACGTGCTCATAACTGCTGACCACACGACATCGCTTAGGACGGGGAAACATGAGGGCGATCCAGTGCCCGTTGTCCTAGCTGGGCCAGAGGTGAGGCCCGATGGCGTGGAGAAGTTTGATGAGGTATCCTGCGCTACTGGTGGCCTAGGTAGGCTAAGGGGGAAGGACCTCATGCCTATCCTGATGAACTTGCTTGGGAGGGTTGGGAAATTCGGTTTCTAGGTAATGCTACCTCTCGCCTCTCAACTTCCTCCGTTGGGCCAACGGCTACTGGCATCCCCTTCATCCTCAGCTCCTCTATTGGCCTGCTTAGTATGATCACATCACCTATCTTCTTTATCAAGGTCCAGGGGATGTCTAGCGTCATCTCCCTCATGACCCTTGTCTCCCTCTTCTTAGGTATGGGTAGGTTCAGCCTCTCGGCCCAAGCTATTATCTGCTCCTTACCTACCATCTCAGGCCTTATGCCAAGATCATGAGCTACCCTCTTTATGAGCTTCTTAGGCTTCTTGTAGTACCTAAGCAGGCCCTGGTAGAGGGCTTCAAAATCTACTTCCTCAACCTCCTTGACAGTTTCAACTGCTATTCTAAGGCCAAGTGGCTTGCCTATCAGTATGCGTTCAGCATGGCCGACTATCTTCGCATCACTATCTATGACCAACATGCCCTTTATCTCAGCCGTGCTCTTGTACGGCACGAAATCCATAAGCGGTAGGCCACGCCTCTCAGCCTCCCAAGGTGTCTTAAGCAGTATGCACTTCCCAAGTGGTGTTTCATTCATGCAGTCCACCATATCTAGGTCTACTGGCTCCTCAACTGGCCTCTTGGTCTTGGTCGTTACGACCTTCATAGGTATATCCAGGGCCAGGAGGCGGGCGTAGCTTACTAGCTCTGTTTCACCTATAACTGAGTCTGGTGGTAGCTTTAGGTCCTTCCTTATCCTCTGGTAGAGCTTTGGCTCAAGCCTTGGATCTATCTTACCGAACAAGCGTAGCATCAACTCTTGCTTTAATTTATCAAGGTCAACTACCTCCCGCTCCTCCACGACCTCCTTATACAAGCGCATCATCACCTTATCTGGAGCTATCTCAAAGGATGCTACCCGCCCGCAGATGTAGCCCTCGCTATCTACCACCAGCGTATCTAAGAACTCTTCCTCCTCTATATAGCCCATTGGCTCTCCCACCCTTCATGGCTACCTCACACTCAGATTTATGTTTTTATGTTATTATAATCATGTTAAGCTCAATAGGATGAGGGGTTAGCTGAAGCCGAGCGGTTGCTCACGGAACCCAAGGGGTGTTTAAAATGGAGTCCCATCTCCCAACAGCTTAGCCATCTGCCTCATGCCTAAAGGCCGAGGGCCCTTGCAATCCTATGCCCAAGCCTCTCACGGGCCTTCGAGGTCCTCTCCCAGCTCTTGATAAGGGGAGTGCATTCTGAGAGCCTTGCTTTCCCACGCAAGACATCTATTGCAAATGAATAGCAGGTCTCACGGCCACACTTACCACAGTTCTCCCCAGGTAGGACATTAAGAACATCTTTCCAGCTGAGCCTCAAGGCCTTCCTAAGTTCTTCCTCATCGGGCGGGCCGTAGCGCAAGAGTTCCGCATAGGCCTCATTTACCATCTTCACTACATCGTCTAAGGCCCGCCTCGCTGCCTCTTCCGTCCACGCCCTGTTGAGGCTTACACGTCCATCGGGGTAGAAGGTTATCAGGCGCCCACCCTCCCTGATGGTCAGCACTTTCTCGCCTGGGATGTAGGAGGCCTTCCCAATGTTCATCAGGAATAGTACGGGCATCACATCGCCCAGCTCTGCATCAAGCTTAGCGACGACGCCCCTGCACGGCACGAGGGGGTTCTTCTCAAAGCCCAATATCTTGTAGCCCCTCACGAGCTTCTTGCGCCCTTCCTCACGCTCCATCAGGGCGAGGATATCGACTTCATCTCCCAAGGCCCACCCCCCTCCTGATTATATGCGAGCTACATGAGGACTTCAGCCCTACCCACGCCGCCCCCGAGCTTTGCCTGTGCTGGCGCAAGTTTTTCACGGAGGATGCGTATCCCGTGCTTCTCATATTCTTCTCTGTAGACCCATAGGTCTCTCTCCTCCACGAGGGAGGCCAGCTTAGAGGCGCCTATCCACACAAATATCTCCCTTAGCTTTGGAGTTACCACCTTCGGCGTGGTCCTAATGCCCCTCTCCCTAAGGCCATTTACCAGCTCCTTCATTAACCTCTTGGGGAGGCCCTTAAGCATGCTCGTCCCACCGCACAGGATTATATGCTTTATCAGCTCTTTCCTCAGATCTATATCACACGCCATGATGCTATCGATGATGAGGCTTGGTAAAGGCTTGATGTCCGCTCCGATCAGCGATGGATTGAAGAGGACTTCGGGTGCGAGGAATACCTCTTCTTCTAACCTTATCACGGTCCCATCGACAAGCCTGTACGTGCCCTTAGCCCTCTTTATCTCCGTCCCTTCCTCGGCTATACCAGTGTAAAGGTCCTCTGGCCACGCTCTCCTCCTCATCCTTTCAGCCTCCTCCCTTGGATTTAAGGCTACATAGCATAGCCTCTCCTTGATCTCCTTCGCTATCTCCATCCCCATTATAGTAGTTAGGTAGTAACCCCTGTGCATCAGCAATCGTATGAGGTACGTGGTTATATCCTGGCCGCCGAGCGGTACTATTCTTGCGGCCTTTGGGATGATGAAGCCCCTGTATATTGGGACCAACTGCGTAAGCCCATGGCCTATATCCACGATCATGCCTGTGCTCTTCCCGTACGCATACAGGGCGAGCAGCGGTTGAACCTCGATTTGAAGAGCTCTGACATTAAACTCCTCAAACATTATCTTAGCGACTTTTTCCCTCGTTTTATCAGGTGTGAAGAGGGGCTCCGTGAGGAGCACCTTGCACTCGGACGGCGTAACCTTCAACAGCTTAAATGCGAACTCCCATAACGTCTTCATCACATCCCAGTTCTCAATGGTGCCTCTCTTCACGGGCCTTGATAATTGCAACATGCTCTTCAGGCCTACGACCCTCTTACCAACTACGGGGGTGCCCAGCATGGTAGGAAACACGCAGCTGGGCTTTTTCTTCCCAGCGAAGCCTACCTTCATGAAGCCCGTGCCGTTATCAAAGGCTAGTATATTCCCCCCCATCGCCCACCATACTTGCTGTTAAACGCAGGTTTAAAAAAACTAACGAAGCCAGTTCCGAGGCAGTGCCCGCCAACCGACTAGGTCCTCACGAAGCGTGGACTTAATGTGCCTCTCATTTTCAACACTTGGCCTCAACAGGCCTAACAGAACCATAGGGGGATGATTATAATGGAGCAAGCGGGCCTATCGCTCAAACTCAGATAGGAGGACTAGGATCTCGGATAGGGACTCAATAACGCAATCAGCTCCAGCCCTCCTGAGCTCCTCCTCAGAGGAACGGCCAGTTGTAATGCCTACTGCAAGGGCGCCAACCTTCTTAGCGCACCTCATATCAAAAACAGTATCTCCAACGACCACAGCCTCACCTGGTTTTACACCTAGCTCTTCTAGGACCTTCAGCAGGTGCTCTGGATTTGGCTTAACGTTCCGTACATCATCCCTACTCATCATTGCATCAAAGAACTTCCTTATGCCAAACTTATCTAGGACATTACGTGCGACTACCGAGCTATTCAGCGTTATAAGCCCGATCTTAAAGCCTTTTTCCTTTAGCGATGATAGAACATCGTAGGCACCTGGCATTAAGCTAGCTGTGCTCACGGCTTCCTCCTCAAAGCGCCTTATGGCCTTGAATACCTCATCCCAGATACGTTTTCTTCCTTCATCTCCTACGTTATTAGCATTCAAATACGCTTCTACCTTATCCAGCAAGTCGGTTAGGCTATCTTCCACTGAGAATATAGATTGCGGAACGCCTCGCTTGGCTAGGGCTGTGATTACCTCGCGCTTAAGGGTAGCATTATCTATGTTGAAGCGAACCAGCGTCCCATCCAGGTCAAATACCACTGCCCTTACCTTCATGCCAGGCCCTATGGGAGGCCACGCAATAAAAGCCTTTAGTGCCCACGCCTCCTTAGCTCTGCCTCTAGCGCCCTAAGGAGGCTTGATAACTCCATGTACTTCTCCACGAAGGCATCAGCACCTATCTCACCAGCCCTAAAGGCCTTCTCAAGATCTGCTAGCCTTGCCTTCACATCACGTATCCTCCTTGCTAGCTCCTCCTCTAGGTTAGCTGCTGGAGCGAAGACAGCCTCACCTGGCTTGAACTCTCCTTTTATAAGGCCATCTTCCATCCGTAGTATGCGATCTGTCTCCCTAGCTACCATATAGTCATGTGTAGCAATTATAGTTGTCTTCCCAAGCTCCTTACTGAGGCTGGTCAAGAGCTCCACGACCATCTTTGCGTTCTCCCTATCTAGCTCGCCAGTTGGCTCATCTGCTAGTATCAGTGGTGGGTCGTTGGCTAGTGCACATGCTATGGCTACCCTCTGCTGCTCGCCACCTGAGAGCTCATCTGGCTTGTGGTGTGCCCTATCCGCAAGGCCAACTAGCTCCAGCAGGTCCATCGCCCTCTCACGCCTATTTGGCTTGCCAGCGAGGGCCATCGGTAGCTCAACGTTCTCAAGGGCCGTTAGGGTTGGGATTAGGTTGAAGAACTGGAATATGAAGCCAACGCCCTCAAGCCTATACCGCTCTAGCTCTGCCTCAGGTGCCTCTACTATGTTCTTGCCCCCTACTATGATGGCCCCAGCGGTTGGCTTATCAAGCCCACCTATTAGGTTCAGTAGGGTCGTCTTCCCACAGCCAGATGGCCCCATGATGGCTACGACCTCACCTGGCTCAACACGCATGCTCAGGCCCCTGAGGGCAATTACCTCCGTCTTCCCCGTCCTGTAGACCTTTATGAGGTCCTTGGCCACGACCTCAACGCCCTCACGTGGCCCTCCAGCCCCCAAGCTGCCCATGCTTCTAGCCCCCTACCTGAACCTTATCGTTTCAACTACCGTCTTCCTAAAAGCAATTACGGCTGGCAGTATGGATGAAGCCACGAACAGGCCGATGCCGATGGCCAGAAGTGCCCAGAAGGCAGTTGGCGCCACTAGCCTAACTGGGATGGGCCAGGCATCACTTACCATGCCTGTTATACCGCTTGCAGATATGATGCCAGTTGCAATGCCTATCAGGAAGCCGATTAGGGCTATGATTAAGGCCTCTGCTGCTAGGGCAAGCACGACCTGCCTCCTCCTTAAGCCTCTAGCCCTCATTAGCCCTACCTCGTAGGTCTTCTCCCTT
>Ga0190310_1000452_pt1 | contig 13935 bp, 19 predicted proteins | sample 48700778_MG_FD_165059 | JGI IMG/M metagenome (GOLD analysis project Ga0190310, IMG submission 165059) | Hydrothermal vent sediment bacterial communities from Southern Trench, Guaymas Basin, Mexico - 4870-07-7-8_MG | ecosystem: Environmental > Aquatic > Marine > Hydrothermal vents > Sediment ... | reverse complement strand
TATCATCTTTACATACTTGTTTCTTGCATTCTTCACATACAAATCCAAGATTACGTTTTATGTATATAGTATGTGTTTTTTTACCACATTTTTCGCAGATCATCATAGTAATCACTCACATAAGGAAATCAATTGGTTTTTGGTGGTAAAACGGTTACATTATTTTTCTTGTGTATTAATTTTGAATACTCGGACATACTTAACATTATTTCTAGAATTTCCTTATCCACGTTGTCACGTTCTATGGCTTTTTCAATGTTTTGTTTTAACTTTTCCTTATAGTCTTTCCACTCCTTTGAAGTTGTTTTATGCATAAAACCCTCCAATACTATTATAGATTTACACAATTTCAATAGTTAGTTAATTGACCACAGTGAAATTATTAAACAGCAAAAATATAGGCTTTTCCAGAGCTTTCTCCACTAGAGTCACTTTCACCAACAGCCCCAACTATACACTTATTTCCAGAAATAGCAACAACGTAACCAAAACCATCTGACTCGGGGTCACCGTGTGCGTTAGGATTATCTAAAATATGCAATAAGTTTCCGGTAGTTACGTTGAAGACATAGGCTTTTCCAGGATAGTTACCACCAGCATCCTCTTCTTGGTAGGCACCAACTACACAAGTGTTTCCAGAAATAGCAACACTACCACCAAAGTAATCATTTTCAGAACTACCATGTGTGTTGGGATTATCTATAGTATGTAATAAATTTCCAGTAGTTACGTCGAAAATATAGGCTTTTCCAGAGCGTGTTCCGCCAGCATCTTCTTCATAATTAGCCCCCACTATACATGTATTTTCATAAATAGCAAGGCTACTTCCAAAATAATCAATAGCTGAGGTACCATATGCGTTAGGGTTATCTAAAGTTTGTAAAAGATTTCCGGTAGTTACATCAAAAATGTAGGCTTTTCCTGAATTGCCACCACTGGCATCGTCTTCACCAGTAGCACTTATTATACACTTATTTCCAGAAATAGCAACACGTTTACCGAAATAATCATAAGAAGAACCAGCGTAAGCATTAGGATTATCTAAAGTTTGTAAAATATTTCCGGTAGTTACATCGAAAATATATGCTTTTCCTGAAGACAACCCACCAGCATCGTCTTCACCAGTAGCTCCTACTATACATTTATTTCCATCGATAGCGGCAGCCCCGCCAAAACCATCGCTTGCTGCTGTATCGTAAGCATTAGGATTATCTAAAGTTTGTAAAAGATTTCCTGTAGTTACGTCGAAAATATAAACTTTTCCAGAACCTGAATTACCTGCTTCGTCTTCCCCAGCAGCACACACTATACATCTATTTCCAGAAATAGCTACACTACCACCAAAACGATCATAACCAGGACCTCCGTAAGGATTAGGGTTATCTAAAGTTTGTAATAAATTTCCAGTTGTTACACTGAAAATATATGCTTTTCCAGAATCTTCTGCTTCATCAACTTCATCTTCGTACGGAACCCCAACTATACAGTTATCTCCTGAAATAGCAACACTGTCACCAAATTGATCATATTCAGAAGTACCGTATACATTAGGATTATCTAACGTGTGCAGTAACCCGAAAGCCTCGTAAAATATCGGTGAAATATTCCCGTAACCGACTGTCTCACCGTCACTTTTCCTAGCTAAAACAGTTTTACTGCCTTCCCCAACATCTAGAACTTCGTATTCTCCACTGGAAACTAATTCGTTTCCAGTTATCGTGCCAGTAGTTTCATCGAAAACCAGTATTCTACTATCTGTACCAATACTTCCTGAAATTTTATAAGACATTATTTGTCTCCTGTTTTATGTCTATAGGTGAAAGAAAGCCTGTAAATCTTTTCTCAGTGTTAGTTTACTCCCCATCATATTCTGTTGCGATTTCCGCACAGTGCGGACAAACATCCATCCAATAAATGCCATTTCCGGGCGGATAATATAATTTTGCTAAAGGCCTATATATCCATTGTGATTTATGACAATAAGTACAGTATGCTAAAATCCAATCAGTATCTTGTAAAGCTTCAGCACATTCTTTACATATAGGTATACGTAGTTCTTGTGATACTTCACTTGAGTTTTTGTTACCAAGTCTTTGACATAAATAGTCAACAGCAGGTGGATTTTTTGTTCCGGCCGGGCCGTGTTTGAGATGGCATTCTTCTCCATCAAGCTCAAGTGAAGCTATCATAAAGTTTAAATTTTCGTCTAATATAGTTAGATCCATTGTCCTTCTCCTACCCGTTTCCAATAGCTAATCAGTATAAAGTTTTTAATAGTAGTACTGTTAGCTATATTAATTTTTGCCATAAAGATAGTTACGTTATTTTGATTTTTTTCCAGGGACTCTTTTCTTTCTATTCTTTTTATAATATAATTTTCTTCTAGCCATGTTACCCTCCTATTTATAATTTTTTTTATTCAACAAAAATTGGGTCCAAGTTTCCATAAGCGAATACTTGCCCGTCAGCTTCCCTAATTAATACTAATTTTTTACTGTTTGTAACTACGGTAGAATAACTATTAAACTCGTCGTTGTAATTAGGAAGTGGTATTACATTTGTTTCTACTGACCAGTCGGATTCGTCTATAATTATTAATCTACTACTTGCCTTGTTTGATTGCCCCTTAATAAAGTAATCACTCATTTAGCTATTCTCCTATTTTCTGGATTGTTTAACATCTGTAATATAACTATTAATATTTCTTTGTCAATACTTTTTGTAAACTTTACTCTAAACCTACCGTTAATCTAGCACGATTTATTACTGCATAGGGTTATGTTTACCTCCTATTAATATTTTATTAAACAGCAAAAATATAAGCTTTTCCTGAACTTGAACCGCTAGCATCTCTACTAGATGTTAGTGTTTCATGTTTAACTTTTTTTGGCATTAGTTTCTACTTCTTATAAATTATAAATTAATTTTGCGGTTCCGTAATCATTATTACCAACATCCTTATAACAAACAACTGCCTCAGTATTGGTCAATGCGGTTATTGATATATAATATGTACTTCCGTTATTAAAAATGTGTTCATCTCCAGCAGTAATTGTTGAACCACTTATATTTAAAACACGAGTTGTTCCGTAATAGTTATCACCATAATAGTATTTATAACAAACAATTACTTTAGTATCAGTTAGTTTTGTTACTGATATATAATCTGTCCAGTCACTATTAAAAACATACTCATCTCCAACAGTTATTATTGAACTGTTTATATCTAAAATATTGATTATTCCGTGACCACCACCACCATAATCTTGATAACAAACAATCGCTTTGGTATCAGTTAGTCCTGTTACTGATATATAACGTGTATCTACATTATTAAAAACATACTCAGACCTAGCAGATATTGACGAACCGCTTACATCTAAAATACAGGTAACTCCACGATAGTTACTACCATCATGATCTCTATAACAAACAATTGCTTTAGTGCTAGTTAGTGCTGTTACTGATATGTACCATGTATTATCATTACTATTAAAAATTCTTTGAGATCCAGCAGTAATTGTTGCACCATCTATGTTTAAAATACGAGCAGACCCTTGGAAACCACCAGTATAACCATTATAACAAACAATTACTTTAGTATCGGTTAATTTTGTTACTGATGTACGCGTTGTAGCTGCATTATTAAAAACGTGTTCATCTCCAGCAGTAATTGTTGAACCACTTATATCTAAAACACAAGATGTCCCGTAACCACTGTTACCTGTATCCGTATAACAAACAATTGCTTTGGTATCAGTTAGTTTTGTTACTGATACACCATACTGTGTATTTCCGTTATTAAAAATACACTCATTCCCAGCAGTAATTGTTGAACCACTTATATCTAAAACACAAGCTGTCCCGAAATCACTATTACCAGCATCCGTATAACAAACAATTGCTTTAGCGTCAGTTAGTTTTGCTACTGATACGTGTTCAGTATCTCCACTATTAAAAACTTCACCATCTGAGATAATAGCACCAAGCATTTCCACAGCATCAACACCACCATAACCAACTGTTTCTCCTGTATTTAATCGAGCGAGAATAGTCTTCTTTCCTTCAGTAACCTCAACTTCATATTCTCCAGATCCTTCAATTAAAACTGTTTTTTCTATAGAATAATCAGTTTCGTCTATGATAATTATTCTACTAGTTTCATTTTTAGTACCCGCTATTTTGTAGGGCATTATAGGTCTCCTATTTTGAATCTTCGTTTTGTTTTTAAAAGTAGCCGTGTTATTTTGTTTATGCCTGATGAGTTTCCAGGAACCTCAACGAAATCCATATTATAACCTTCTAAAATTTTTTTAATAATTGAGTCTATTTCTTTAGCCTGATCTTCTGTTTGGTTCCTACCGTTAGGATTATATTTTTTAGTCCTAGTAAGTAGTATATTATAATTGTTGAAATTACTAACTACATCAATAACATTATCATTAAATTTTTTGTTTGTAGTTTTATATATATCTCCATAAACCTGATTTAGTATTAGCGGACTATCTGTTATTATAACGTCTACTTTATCAACAACTCTCCATAATCTGTGGTGCTGTTTAGCAAATATGTACTGCTGGTCTTTGAAAGTCTTATGTCTTTCTTCCCAAATTAAACCTTTAGCATATTCTGTAACTAGTCCACACTCTACTCCATGTAATTTTAATAAACTAAAAACTCCAGCAGCAACAGTGCTTTTACCTACAGATGGCCCACCAAACAGATTAACTATTAATGTGTTACTGTTTTTATTTTTCATTGACTTTTCTTTTTCCATCTTCTGGAAGATCATTAATTAATTTTTCCATATCTACTAAAGATAAGCCGAATTCGTTTTTATTTGGTATAAAACCCTCAAAAATGCCTCTTGCTGTACAAACTACGTCTATTATATCTTTATTACAACTAACTAATATGGGTAATCCCCATATCTGCATATTATCAATGTCAGACTCATCGTAGTACTCGTTACTAAGTTTTCTTCCAAGCGAATATTCTAAAAGTAAATTGAAAACATTATAACCTAAAACAAGTAATAATTTAGTGTCTAATCTATTACATATATATTTCTTTTTTGCCATTACTAATTTCTTATTTATTTTAGATCTCAATTTACTATAGGCGTGAGTTACAGCCTTTCTTTCTAAATAGGCTTCAGCCTCTTCTTTTACTTTTTTATTAATATTGGTATTTTCGATATATGTCTTAATAAACTTTTCCTTTTCCATTTTATCCTCCTTTTTATGTTATACTCCTGTCTTGTAATTCGTTAGCTATTTCTGTTAATTTTGATCTGTAATTATTTTTTAATTCTACATAAGCTAAATTTTTATTCGGCATAAGCCTAAGAAGTTTAAGTAGCCCATTTTCTGAGGGAGGTATTACCCCATAAGTTTGTTTTACATCCCCTGTCATTATTAATTTAGAGCCTTCTCCAAACCTACTTAAAACTATTGATAATATTGATGTGGAACATAACTGTACTTCGTCCAAGAGTAACAAATCATTTTCCATAAATGACATTCCTTGTAAGCTGTCTAGTGGCATCATGTCAAAATATTTCTTAGCTATTTGTTCTTTAACAAAATCATATGTTACGCTGTTGTCTGCCCCCTGCCCTCTTGTATTACCGAAAATATAATAAAGACTTGACATAAACCCAGCCATCCATGGTTCTAATTTATCTTCTAAAGTTCCAGGAAGAAATCCAAGTTCGAATCTTCTGTCTACTGTTAGATTTGGCCTACTTATGAAAGTTTTTTTATCGTTATTATAAGTTATAGCGTATGCAGATGTTAATAAAGATTTACCAGAACCATAAGATCCGCATATTAGGGTGTTAGGGGCTTCTTCTAATGCATATATAGCACATACTTGATAACAGTCTTTAGCTTTAATAGATATACCATCAGTTTTTATTTTTCTATATTTCTGTTGGTTATCTATTCTTACTAATTTAGGTACCATTGGGTTATTAGCGTAAATAACTGGGTTGTTTGTATCTATATTGATAATAACGAACCACCAATAGTCGTCATCAACTTTTTTGCCGGCCAATTTTGAAAAAATAGCCAACATCTTTTGATAGTCTTCCTCATCTGAATACTCATTATCATATTCAAAAACATCTTCACCTGAAACTTCATGTAAATCATTCATATGAACATGAATATAAGGATCAAATATATTATTAAGAATCATATCGTGAAGTACTGATTCTATGCCAAGCGATTTAGCTTGTATAGACATTGAAATGTCTTTTGTGGCTACAGTCGCATTATGACGCTTAGCTGACACTAGAATCTTTTCGTCTTGATTACCTCCTTTATGTTCTTCTGCATCAAATATAGTTTTATCTGGGCAGTTAACTGAGAAATCAAGAAGTGCTCTTATCGCATTACGGGCACTATAGGATAGGTCTTTGTGGTATTTCTTATTGTCTAGTTCTTTAAGAACCATCAATGGAATTAAAATTTTATCGTAATTTTTTGAAAGTTTATAAATAATATTGGCGTCATCCAGGTATAAATTAGTATCTATGAGTACAATTTTCTCTTTCAATTTACCCCCATCTTATAGTTACCATTTCTTATAAAATTATTGAAAACGATAATTAGTGTATTTAGTTATTTAACTCTGTTTAGTTTTTTGTTAGTTACCTCCTTGTTGTTCAGGTTTATAAAAACCACGACAACCGCCAGAACAAACTTTTCTATAGAATGAACAATCGAGACATTTCTGCCCATATATACCTGTAGGCGTCATAAACCCATCTTGAAAAAACTTATATAACTCTACTATGTCTTTAAAATCTTGTATATTGACTTTGTGTAATTTAGATAATGGATAACAGTTTGTTGCTGTCAAGTCTGGATATATGTCTACAGGCTGACCACATGAAAACATGAAATCGTTTTCCTCGCTTTTAGACAACCTTTGTATTTCAGCCATATCGAACATGCACAGTGGAAATCCACAATCAAATGTTACAGTTATGCCTGGTGAATTATCAACCAATCTTACTATACTTTCTGCAACGTTTCTATAGTGTTTTATTGGAAGATATTTATTTTTGACACCTATAATTGGCATAGCCAAACCAAGTCTAATTGCAGGATCAAGATTATGTTTATTTACTAGATCTATTAAAAAAGACAGATCCATATCTTTTTCATGTATTGTAAAAGCTGGGAATGCTAGTTTATGGAACCTTTCAAAGAAAGCCACTTGTTTTTCGGTCTCTCCGATTTCTCTTTCTTTACTTTGATTAACATTCACGGAAAACTTAAGTTGGTCTTCTCTTAAAGTGATTTTTCTTAAAACTTCTGATACCTTATCCAAACACTTATTGTCTGCCAGACCATTAGTGAAGACCTGTACTACAAAATCGTTTAGAAGCAGGTATTCTAGCATTTTAGGAAAGTCTTTGTGTAATGTAGGTTCACCCCCTAACAGGTTAATTAGTTTTGGTTCTATAGTTGCAACGAAATTTGCAGCTGTAATAAAATTATCCCAGGTGAATTCCATATGTTTATTTCTGTCACCTTGAGCGAAACAGTAACAACATTTCCTTTGACAGTCTGTAGTAAGTAAAAGATTAGCCATTGATTTTATGTGCTTTACACCCTCCACTACAACTATGGTCAGCAAACCAATCACAGTCGTAACATTTATTATATATAGGTTCTAGCTCTTCCACTTCATTGCCCAAATGTTGAAACAACTCATTATAAGAAGGCCAATCTTCCATTTTAACTTTTTTTATCCTCGACAAAGGGTAACAACTAGCAACTGTAAGATCTGGGTAAATGTCTATAGACGGACCACAACCAAAACTAAAATTATCAACTGGACTATCTATAATTAATTTTCGTTGTTCTTCAGTAAACATACATTTAGGAAACCCACAATCTAGTCCTATCTTAATTTTGTGTTTTTTACGAATAGATGTAAACTCAGTAAGTTTATCCCCAATAGCTTTATACCCATCCAGTTCCATGAAGTTATTTCGGTTTCCTAGTGGAGATGCTAACCCAAAACGTATATTACGTACTGTATTGTATTTGTTGATTAGGTCTACTAGAAAACCGAAATCACAGTTTTCTTCAAATATATTGAATGAAGGAACAGATACTCTCCCAAGTATTTTTAAGAATTGTGTTTGAAGACGTTGTTCCTTCTGACTTCTATATTTTTCTTCATTAACGTTTATACAGAAACATAAGTGATCCATGTGTTTTACTTTATTTTTTTGAGCAATTTTAACAATTTCTAGAATATCTTTTTCTTCTACCATACCATTAGTGAACACTAGAGTATTTAATTTTTTAGATAAAAGATAATCTAGAAATTCTATAAATCTAGGATGTAGTGTAGGCTCGCCACCAAGCAGTCCTACTCTATTAGTCATATTATTATCTTTCGTCAACCAATCAACAGTTTTAATAAAATTTCCCATTTGGAAAGACATTGGTTTATCTATATTGTCTTTAGCAAAACAGTATTTGCACTTACGCTGACAGTCTGTTGTCAAAATTATATTGCTCATAGTTTTCTGCTTATTACTAGATACATTAGCATTTTTCTAATTCTGTTTATTAAATATTCCTGATCATCGTTTAAACTACGTGTTAGATTATCGAGTAAATAAGCGGTTTCCTTTACATACCATTTAACAAAGTCTTTAGGTATAGCTTCGTATTCTAAACCTACTACATTGCTAAGTCTGTCACATAATTTAATTGTTAAAGCTCTTGAAGACATACTATTCATTTTTTTGGAGAGGTAAGGTTTCTTCCCCTCCAATTTTTTTTGTATTGGATCTATGGTGAGTTCTTCCACCAAGTCCATAACTACTTTCCCGAAATGTCTTCCTACCTCGTTCAAACTAATGTCAGTGTCTTCTACTACGTCGTGCAATATAGCTGCTATGTAATCATCCGTTTCCGCCTTACCATCAGTAACTTCCCAAACTAGTTGAGCAGTTTCTTCTATGTGAGATGTGTATGTAGCTCCAGTAAACTTTCGTTCTTGATCACCATGAGCAGCTATTGCAAATTCATGTGCTCTATTTATTTTTTCTTCCATATTATTATCTTCTATTTATAGATTTTGAGTAAATTATTAAACAGCAAAAATATATGCTTTACCTGAGTTTGTTCCATAAGCGTCGTTTTCATGGTAAGCTCCTACTATGCAATTATTTCCGGAAATAGCCACCATATATCCAAAATTATCACCTCCAGAAGTGTCATAAGCATTAGGATTGTCTAAAGTGTGTAAAAGGTTTCCGGTACTTACGTCAAAAATATAGGCTTTTCCTGAATCCGTACCGCCAGCGTCGTCTTCATAATGAGCACCCACTATACATTTATTTCCTGAAATAGCGATACCCCAACCGAAACGATCATTTACTGAACTGCCGTAAGCATTAGGATTATCTAGAGTATGCAATAGATTTCCGGTAGTTACATCGAAAATGTAAGCTTTTCCTGAAGACAGTCCGCCAGTATCGTCTTCATAAAAAGCACCTACTATGCAATTATTTCCGTCGATGGCAACATTAACACCAAAATAATCACTTGCAGAAGTACCATATACATTAGGATTATCTAAAGTATGTAAAAGATTTCCGGTAGTTACATCAAAAATATACGCTTTTCCTGAACTTGTACCATCAGCATCGTCTTCATAATGAGCACCCACTATACATTTATTTCCATCGATAGCGGCAGCCCCGCCAAAACCGTCGCTTGCTGCTGTATCGTAAGCATTAGGATTATCTAAAGTTTGTAAAAGATTTCCTGTAGTTACGTCGAAAATATAAACTTTTCCAGAACCTGAATTACCTGCTTCGTCTTCCCCAGCAGCACACACTATACACTTATCTCCAGAAATGGCGACACTGCTGCCAAACCAGTCACCTGTTGAAGTTCCGTACGCATTAGGATTATCCAGAGTATGTAATAAATTTCCGGTAGTTACATCGAAAATATAAGCTTTTCCTGAGTCTGACCCGCCAGCATCATCTTCTCTCCAGGCACTTATTATACATTTATCCCCACTAATTGAAACAGACTTACCAAAATAATCATTTTCAGAAGTACCATATGCATTAGGATTATCTAAAATATGTAAAAGATTTCCAGTAGTTACATCGAAAATGTAAGCTTTTCCAGAATCATTACCACCAGCATAGTCCTCACCATAGGCTGCTACTATACACTTGTTTCCACTAATCGCTATACTGTAACTAAAAATATCATTTTCAGATGTACCGTATACATTAGGATTATCTAACGTGTGCAGTAACCCGAAAGCCTCGTAAAATATCGGTGAAATATTCCCGTAACCGACTGTCTCACCGTCACTTTTCCTAGCTAAAACAGTTTTACTACCTTCCCCAACATCTAGAACTTCGTATTCTCCACTGGAAACTAATTCGTTTCCAGTTATCGTGCCAGTGGTTTCATCGAAAACCAGTATTCTACTATCTGTACCGATACTTCCTGAAATTTTATAAGACATGTTGATCTCCTAAATGTAAGTTATTAGAATATTCAATTTTTTTAGGCGGGCTAAATACAACCCACGTTATTTTAAACAACAAAAGGGTAAAGGAAAACCTCCCCTACCCTTTAATGGTTAGTTAATTGACCATCTTATCGTGGTCACTTATAATTTACTCACTTTCTTTCAATTTCTTTAAAAAATCTACATGTTTTTGAATTTGTTTATCTATTTTAATTAATTCGTCTAACACAGAAAGTCTGCTTCTATGTAAATCACGTAGACTAGCTTCTAGATTGTCCATAATAACTTGTTTTCTGGCATATTCGTCCATGCTGCTCATAATTAATCCTGTGTAAATTAGTCTAGATATTTTAAACGGGCCATTACTTGTACTTTTCGCCTCGACTCTGCAAAAGCAATAAAATCCTGTGCAGTTTTTTGATTCAGAGAAGCGTGTATCTCGTCAATCTTTTCTTTTGATATTTTTACCTTTTTCATTTTAAGCTTTTTTAGTGAATACATTTTATAATATTGTTCCTTGTCTAGTAAATATTCTTTCTGGTAACTGAACGCAAGTAAGATCGCCCATAAAATCAAAACAAGCTCCAGTATCAATACAAATTTTGTATTCTTCATTTAAAATCTCATCGTTAGGTGTATGCCCGAACACTACTACTTTACCTTCATAATCATCATGCTGAAAAGTTCTGTTCCATAGAAGAATATTATCAGGTAAAACATCTAGCGGAAAACCAGGAACAATTCCTGCGTGTACAAATATAAAGTCGTCCGTTTGATAATATAATTTCAGGTTTTGAAAAAAATTAATATGTTTTGGCGGCATTTTCCTATCGGTATAGTTTTTATTATGCTGGATACTGTAACCGTGTTTATAATAACTTTTTAGTGTTTTGTTACCGCCATTACCGGTAAACAGCTTTTCGTTTATTCCGGATAAGTAATCCATAAACATTTGTTCATGATTTCCCATCAGAAATACACAATCGTATTTCGTACCCAGTTCTATAAGGTAATCAATAACCTCGAAAGAGTATTTACCACGATCTATGTAATCTCCAAGAAAAACTAATCTATCTCCTTCTTTAGGGAACACTCGTCGTATGAGAGCCTTCAGTTTATGAATCTCCCCATGAATATCTCCAAATGCAAAAATCCTCATTTTATTTTTTAGACCACCTATATCTTCCTTTTAATACTGGCTGCTTTAAAACTAACCACTCCCCTTCTACCTCACAATCGCCGTCTACAGGGTTATCGTAGTCTTTACCTTCTGTAATCTCTCTAAATACATGCTGTAAAAGTGGGTAGACGCCTTCTTCTGAATCTGCTTCAATTTTAATCTCCAAGGAATTTATCATTCATTATTCCTCTTCATCCTGTATCATCTCTGATAATTGTTTGATTAAGAAAGAATTCTCTACAATTAAAGAAAAATACATAAAAGAATCTAGTACCTGCTCCTCTGTAGTATCATACATAACAGCTGCATCAGCAATAATTTCTCCAGTTTGCCCTTTAATGCTATTTTTCAAGTCATTCATTTGATGAATTTTAGTAAATACTAACTCTGTCATCTCTTCATGACGCTCTTCCGGAATACCAATAAAAGCTTGTTTAAGTAACTGACTAATTAAATCTTTTTGATATCCTAAATCTGCGTAACCTTTGATGCTTTCCATAACGCCCCCTATCCTGTTAAAGTTATTAATAATTATCGTCTGGCCTTTTTCTTTTTTACCTTTTTATAAACCAATTTCTTCTTTTTAATTTTAGGTGCCGGAATAGTAATACCAGTCCGTCTAAGTTTCTTTGGTTTGTTGATCTTCATCGGTTTCTCTCTAGGTCCGCCGTAAGTACAGTTCATTAATTTATAACCATCTTTTCTGTACTTCTTGATGAAATACCTTTCTAGCCTATATGCCTTTTTCTCAGTTTTAGTTTTACGTATAACAACCATCTTAAAAACTATACCATTGCTCATCAATTTCCTAGCTTTGTTATATTTCGGTAATTGATTTCCTCGTAAAATGGCTTCCTTGTGTTCCTTCCGTCTCCTGGCCATGTTGTTAGTCTTACCAACATAATAAGGTCTGTTTTTATTGTCTATAAATACATAAACGCTGTAGGCCATAAAAATCTCCTTTTAAGTTAGATTTAACTACTTAGTCTGTACGCCTCAAGACAGTATTAAAAGGTGAAATCGCCACCTCTACCTTATTACAGTTAGTTTATTTATAATATTGCTTTATCTAAATTAAAAATCACTTTATCATATAATTATTGGTGAAACACAAAAATTGGGGATGACATGATAAACTGTTAAATTATAATTTTCCGCCGGCGGATAAGAACCACGATACCGTTAATCTATCTGCGATCTACTATTTAGTGATCTTCTATCGATAAGTTTGCCTCTTTGCTTTCCCCTTTTCTTGTCTTTGCTGGCAAACCGATACACTAGACACAGTACATTACAGTATACTAATGTAACACAGACAATTGCCACACACATGAAATACTATAGCGAAAAAGACCACGATAGGTGTTTATTCAATAAATGTAACATGATACAGTGCATCTTGCTAGTAGTTGATACATATATACTATTTTGCTTTTGCATAACAAGTTTTATCATGGTCATCTCCTTTTATACACCCTAAAAAATTATATACACCTTAAAAAAATACTAGTATCTTACTATACTAGTTATACTACATTTTATTATACACTTTAAAAAATATATGTCGCTTTATCTAAATTTTACTACGCTTCATCAAAATATTGTTATCTCTAGTATTCCGGTCTATGCTCATGGCCTGTGCATCCCCACCCTCACTTCTTTTTTTTATTTATATTTATTATACTATAGTGTATCGTAGTCCTAGATATATTATACTTTACACTCTTTTTTTTATGTTTCTTTGTATTTATCGGTATACTATATTGTGGTATCGCTATACTAGTCTATCGTATTGTTATACTTGTTACTGGATCGTTATACTAGACTATAGTATGATCGTTATACTTGTTACTGGATCGTTATACTAGACTATAGTATGATCGTTATACTAATAATAATCACTATTTTATGTTTGTCAATGATTATCATGGTCGAATGTTTATTTATGACCGAATTCATAGTCTGTGGGACCTATATAGTGTAGTGAGGGGTATATTCCGCCAATGTTTTTATAGGGGCGGGGGTATAGGCTAAGTAACGTTTTTATGTTATGCCATTCTCTTCATTATTTTTTTCTGTGTCTTATTAGCACCACCCTCCGAAGCTGCTGGGTGAGGTATCTAAACTCGCAGCATTGTTAGTTAACTGAAAGACCTGCAATTTAGTGTAGGAAGGAGATCAACATGGAAACAAATAAAGTGATAGTAGTGTCTCAGGATACA
>Ga0190310_1000450_pt1 | contig 13961 bp, 13 predicted proteins | sample 48700778_MG_FD_165059 | JGI IMG/M metagenome (GOLD analysis project Ga0190310, IMG submission 165059) | Hydrothermal vent sediment bacterial communities from Southern Trench, Guaymas Basin, Mexico - 4870-07-7-8_MG | ecosystem: Environmental > Aquatic > Marine > Hydrothermal vents > Sediment ... | reverse complement strand
ACTAAGCACTTGATCTACGGCCTCTTGTATTCTATCTGGGGGAGCCTCTATCTCAAACTCCATGCCAGCAACTCTAACCTTTACCCTCACCGTACCCTGGCCCTCGCTCATGCCTCACCCTCTCCTAGTTGTTGGTGATTGGCCAATTGATAAGTGCTCATGCGCAAAACTTATATACCCCTTGCCCCTACCTCCTGTTGGTGAATGTTGGTGGCCAATCACGCAATAACACTGCCACTGGATGCATATAACTTTTCCCCTCCATCCGACCAGAGAATCCCAGGCAAGCTAGTGGAGATATCGCTACGATCCATGTCGGGCCTAGAAGGCAGTGGCATCTTAGCCATACCTGAGCAGGATGAACAAGATGGGCCAATGGAGGAGCCAACCTTAATGTTGAGTGGTGCTGTAAGGACGAGGCTAATACCGCTAGAGCCACTAGAAGAGGAAAGAGTTATCGTGGGAGTTGATACATCCTCAATTAAGATCGGTGAAACGAGGGAGGGCCTTCTGATAGCCCTAAGGGCAGCTATTGTATGGAGGAGCAAGCGCTCCTGTCGCTACCTACGCCTTGGCCCACTGCTATTTCACGTAACAGAGCAGAATAAGGACGAAATATACAATGAGCTAAGGCGCTACTGCCTTGGCCTCCCTGACGCAAGAGAAGCGCCTAGCCTTGCTTACATGCCCATGAGGTTAAGCACTATATTTGACCTATGGGCTAGGGAGCTTGCCTGCCATTTATTCTTCAACTCGGTGCTGGTATTTGATGGAGCCCTGGCCATAGGGCCAGATGGCGTGAGCCAGGCTCTCAGTGGCCTTCTAGAGCTTGCCCGCTCAAACGATAATTCTGTTATTGGCCTTTCTAAGTCAAGCAAGTTGGTAGTTATGGGCAAACCCCTACTAGAGCTTCTAAATGGCACTCCAGGCCCCTGCCTCCTTGAAATAGATGGCCAATTGCCAATTGCTCAATCAGGCATACAACTATTAGGGCGCATTCATGTAGCAAAACTTGCTCCATTTAGTTGCCCTTTCAGGCTTGATGTTGATGCTGCCCTACCACGTGATGATGGCATAAATGCTGTTAGGATGTTGCTGTCTAATGATGCAATATATGAGGGCTATCCTGAGACGCTTAGACTAGCCCATATAATAGCTACCTTCACTGCTCCAGAGGTAATGGCCATGCAATTGATGCTCTCAAGGACCTATGGGCTTAGGATGATACGTAGGCCAGATGTCAGGAAGCTGCTCTTCGGCCCCTTTGGCACTGGAGGTGCTCAGGATTGAGGCTATATAGGAAGGAAGGGGATACGCTGAAGGTCCTCTGCCTGCCAGATGAAGAAGTAGAGAAAGGCGATTACTTACTCGTGGAGGAGCCAGGGCGAGGTCGTGCCCTACTGGCCCAGGTGATAGATGTCCAGTTCGCTAACATACCTGGCGTCCTTGAGGAACTCCTAAGGGATAGCATGGTAAGCTGCTTGGATTGCGGCCAAGACGTAGATCCTCTAGATCTAAGCTCCCACCTCGCCTACCTCGAGGATGCTAGGCTCCTCATCTGCAAGATAAGAGGGGGCTTGCTCAACGGAAGGCTAACCGACCACATGCATTGGCTCCCATCCCGCTCTAGATCCCGCATAAGGAGGTTGAGCACGGCAGAGCTGCTAGAGCTCTCTGGCGTCGGCAGGGAGCTGCCCATAGCCATAGGGGAGGCCATGGATGGCTCAAAAGTGCAAATAGATGCTAAGGCACTAGATGGCTCCTTAACCATAATAACTGGCAAAAAGGGGACTGGGAAGTCACACCTAGCTAAGCTCCTCGTCCTAGGCCTAGTTAGATATGGGGCTACAGTAGTCATACTGGACCTAAATGGCGAGTACACGAGGCTTGGGTACAGCTGTGATGGAAGGCCAAATGAGTTCTACGGGAGGGTGCTTGTTCTTAAGCCTGGTGAGAACTTCAGGACCACGCTGACTAAGGCTGGCCTCTCCGTGATGATGAACATAATGATCCATGCACTTAGCCTACCTGGCACATCAGCTAGGGAGTTCAAGCGCATATGGTATCATTTGAGCAGGCATGGCTCCTTAACGCTTGAGAGCCTTGAGAATGCAATTCGCTCTTGGAAGTGCAATGAGAACGTCAGGGATGCACTATTCTCCCGCTGCTATGCCTTATCAAGCTCTGGCTTCTTCACAGACGACCCCGCTGATGCCCTTGACCTAGAGGATGCCCTATTAGCTATTGAAGGCCAGGGAGGGGCCATAGTCATAAACCTTAGGGATCTTTCAGCTGTAGATAGGCGTGTTGTAGTTGAGTACGTGCTCGGCAAGCTAACGGAGCTCCTCTCAAAATGGATCCTAAGGGCCGTCTTCCTCTTCGCAGAAGAAGCACACCTCTACTTACGTGAAACCTACTGGGAGGACGTGGTAACACGCATGAGGCACCTAGGCATATTCACGACCTTCATAACGAACCAGCCAGATACGATAAGGGATAACATATACAGGCAAGCAGATAACATATTCCTCTTCAACTTCACAAACCAGAGGGACCTGGAGATGGTAGCTAGGGCCTCCCGTGTTGATGCGGAGACAGTTAAGGCCATAGCACGTGAGCTACCGCCAGGCCACTGCCTGATAATAGGCTCGGCTGCCAGGGACCTACCCATAGTGGTAAGGGTACGTAAGCTAGATGTAGATGCGATGGGGAGGACTCGCTACTTTTTTGAGGAAGCCCCAGCTACCTTGAAGCTAGAGCAGGAAATCGGCTAGGGCCTGAGGCAGATGTAGCTGTGTAGTACGGCTGAGGGGGAGGCCCTGCTTGAGCGAGAGCGTGGTAAGGGCTGCTAGGGGCTAGTGGGCTGGTGTGAAAGGCTTAAAAGGAGCGTAGTAGCATGGGGGCTCAGATGGGGTGAGGGGCAGGATGGAGTACATATACGCTGCCATGCTCCTCCATAGGGCTGGCAAGGAGATAAATGAGGAGAACCTAACCCGTGTCCTAGAGACTGCTGGCGTTGAGGTAGACCCAATAAGGGTGAAGAGCCTAGTAGCAGCCCTGAAGGAGATAGATATAGATGAGGCCATAAAGGCAACACCAATAGGCTTCCCAGCAGTAGCAACTGCTGCCCCACCAGCTGCTGGCCCAGCGGAGGAAGCAAAGGCTGCTGAGGAGGAAGAGGAAGCTAAGGAGGAAGAGGAAGAGAAGGAAGAGGAGGAAGCCCTAGCTGGCCTAGCTAGCTTATTCGGCTAGGCTAAGGCTAGTGGCGGTGGTGCATTTGGCCCAATTCCCAGTAGAAGAATACAAAGTAGAATTATTTGATGAGCTTGGCTACATCCGCAAGCGCTGTCCACTCTGTGGCGAGTACTTCTGGACGCTTAACCCCGACCAGGAGACCTGCGGGGAGGCTACTGCGGAGGGCTGTGCCTACTACACATTCATAGGTAGCCCACCAACCAAGAAGGCATTTTCATATCGGGAGATGCGTGAGGCCTTCCTCTCCTTCTTTGAGGAGCGTGGGCACAAGCGGGTAAAGCCGTACCCTGTCGTGGCCAGGTGGCGTGATGACCTCCTCTTCGTCCATGCAAGCATCATAGACTTCCAGCCCTACGTTACGGAGGGGATCATGCCACCGCCAGCTAACCCGCTTGTAATAGTTCAGCCGTGCATGCGCTTCGTAGATGTAGATAATGTTGGCCCTACCTTCGGTAGGCACCTAACGGCCTTTGAGATGGGTGGCCACCACGCCTTCAACACGCCCGAGCAGGAGGTCTACTGGCGTGATGAGACCGTCCGCTTCCACCACGAGTTCGTAACCAAGGCCCTTGGCGTTAGGGATGAGGATGTCATATACAAGGAGGGCGTCTGGGTTGGCGGTGGTAATGCTGGCCCAGACCTTGAGACCATAATAGGTGGTCTTGAGGTAGCTACGCTAGTCTTCATGAAGTTCAAGGTCGTGAATGGCTCATTCCAGGAGCTCCCGATAAGGACTGTTGATACTGGCTACGGCATAGAGCGCTTCACGTGGCTTAGCCAGGGGGCCGTGAGTGCCTTCCACGCTATCTATGGCCGTGAGCTAGATAGGCTTGCTAGCCTAATTGGCCTAGAGCTCCCAGATCCGAGCCTGCTAGCAGGGCCAGCTAGGTACTCAAGCCTCATGACGCTCAAGAAGGGCATTAGGAAATCAGAGGCTAGGGCTAGGGTGGCAAAGGCCCTTGGCATGGATGTTGAAGAGCTAGAGGAGCTGCTGAGGCCAGTAGAGGCATTCTTCGCCATCCTTGACCACACTAAGTGCTTGATCCTGATGCTCGCTGATGGGGTTGTCCCATCTAATGTCCGTGAGGGCTACCTAGCTAGGCTCATGCTGAGGCGCACCTATAGGCTCCTAAGGCTGCTTGGGGCTGAGGAAGCCCTCATGGACTTAATAGAAGCTCAGCTCAAGCTCTGGAAGCGGGATTACGAGCGATTAGCCGAGAGCGAGGACTACATCATGGAGATAGTAGCCCTTGAGAGGGAGCGGTACAAGCAGACCATCTCAAGGGGGGTTGGGCTGGTTAGGCGCCTTGCTAGGGAGCTTAGGAAATCTGGCCTTAAGGAGCTGCCTGAGGATAAGCTGCTAGAGCTCTACGACTCACACGGCGTCCCACCTGAGCTTGCTGTTGAGGTAGCCCGCCAGGAAGGCCTCGTAGCTGAGGTGCCAGAGGACTTCTATGCTAGGGTAGCAGAAAGGCACGTTTCCATGCCCTTGAGGGCTAGGGAGGGGCTTCCCGAGCTTAAGGAGGAGCTTGAGGGCCTGCCCCCAACCAAGCTGCTATACTATGAGGATGCTTACGTAAGGGAGTTTAACGCCAAGGTCCTAAGGGTGCTAGATGGGCGCTACGTAGTGCTAGATAGGACGGCCTTCTACCCAGAGGGAGGGGGGCAGCCAGCTGATACGGGCAGGATAGCCTACCCAGGTGGTGAGTGTAGGGTAGTAGATGCCAGGAAGATCGGGCGTATTGTAGTCCACGTGGTAGAAGGAGCTCCACCACCAGAGGGGGCTGAGGTCAAGGGTATACTGGATTGGGAGAGGAGGCACGACCTAATGAGGGCTCACACGGCAACGCACATAGTGCTTGGGGCTGCTAGGCGCATACTAGGCAAGCACGTGTGGCAGGCTGGAGCACAGAAGGGGGTTGAGCGCTCAAGGCTTGATATAACGCACTATAGGCACCTTGGCCTTAAGGAGCTCCAGGCCATAGAGAGGCTAGCGAACCAGGTCGTTAGGGCTAACCTGCCCGTTAGGACGGCATGGATGCCACGTGAGGAAGCTGAGGCAAGGTATGGTTTTAGGCTCTACCAAGGTGGTGCTGTCCCTGGCCGTGAGATAAGGGTAGTTGAGATACCAGGGTGGGATGTAGAAGCCTGTGGAGGAACGCACTGCTCCCGAACTGGCGAGATAGGGCTGATAAAGCTCCTAAAGGCAGAGAGGATACAGGATGGTGTGGAGAGGCTCATCTTCGCCATTGGGGAACATGCCCTAAGGGCAGTTCAAGAGCAGGAAGAAACGCTGTCAGAGGTGGCCAGCACCCTAAACGTGCCCCTAGAGGATGTAGCAAGGGCAGCGAGGAGGACGGTTGAGGAGCTCAAGTCGGCTAGGCGTGAGCTAAGCAGGTTGATCAGGAGGATAGCCGACCTTGAGGTAGAGAGGCTCCTCGCAAGAGCAGAGGATCTAGCTGGCCTCAAGCTCATAAGGGCTGATCTAGGCCAGGTGAGCAGCGATTACCTCATAGAGGTAGCTAACCGCATCTGCAAGCAAGAGGAGAAGGCCATCGTGCTCCTGTTCGCCAGGGATAAGACAGCTCGCTTCGTACTCAAGTTAGGCCCTATGGCCCTAAGAGCTGGCCTATGTGCTGCTGAGCTTGCCAGGGAGCTTGGGCGTGTAGTTGGTGGCGGTGGGAGTGGCACGGAGGCCTTCGCCCAGGGCGGTGGGCCTAAAACAGGCGAGGTAGGTAGGGCACTTGGGCTCCTTGCTGAGCTAGTTAAGCGGAAGATGGCTTAGTAGTTACCTTCTAAGGCTCCTCATATAGCAAACACAGGCCTAAGGTAGCTTTCTAATGCCTTAGGATGTAGAGATCAGCCTACCGTGAGGGAAGAAGTAAGCCTTATTTAGCTACCCCCTAATGCGAGCCTCGGTGTTAAGCATGGCCGTTCAACAAGCCCTGGAGATCGCTAAGGCCCTGAAGCTAGCTGAGTGCATTCAGTGTGGCATGTGCACTGGTAGCTGCCCCGTCTCAGCCAAGGTCCCGCTTAACGTAAGGCGCATAGTAAGGCAGGTCGGCCTCTTCTACGAACTCCCACTTGAGCCAGTTGAGGCCCTCTGGGCCTGCACGACCTGTGGCACCTGCGAGCTTAGGTGCCCTAAGGAGCTAAAGCCAGTTGAGGCGGTGATAAGCCTTAGGAGCGTGCTCGTTGAGGAGGGGAAGATAGCCAGGAGCATAGCTGAGGCCCTTGAGAGCGTTTTCACACATGGAAATCCCTGGGGAAGAGGCCGTGCTAAAAGGCTTGATTGGGCTGAGGGACTTAGCTTTAAGCTAAAGCATGCTTCTGAAGGTGCAGAGTGGCTTTACTTCGTTGGCTGCACACCAGCATATGATACTAGGGCTCAGGAGGTAGCTAGGGCTCTAGCTGAGCTGCTGAACATAGCTGGCCTTGATTTTGCCATCCTAGGCAAGGACGAGAGCTGCTGTGGCAATGAGATCTACAGCATGGGGGAGAAGGGCCTATTTGAGGAGCTAAGGGACGGCAACATAGCTAAGTTTGAGGAGCTAGGCATAGAGCGCATAGTTACATCATGCCCACATGGCTTCAATGCCTTTAGGAACCTCTACGAAGGCCGTGTAGCAAATGTCCTACATCACTCACAGCTCCTATCAGCCCTAATTGATGAGGGGCGATTAAGGCCAGCTAAGGAGCTTGGCCTCAAGGTCGTATACCATGACCCCTGCTTCCTAGGCAAGAGGAACAACGTATTTGATGAACCTAGGCACGTCATTGAGGCCATCCCTGGTGTAGAGCTCCTTGAGTTTGATAGGAATAGGAGCCGTAGCCTCTGCTGTGAGGGCGGTGGTGGCCGTATGTGGGTTGATATACCTGGCGAGAAGCTAGCTGAGCGTAGGGTTAGGGAGGCTGCTGAGCTTGGTGCAGATGTAATAGCCGTTGCCTGCCCCTTCTGCTTGATAACGCTTGAGGATGCCGTTAAGACGGCTGGCCTTGAGGAGAAGCTCAAGGTCATGGATATAGCTGAGCTCCTGCTAGCATCTATTAAGGGGCCTAGCCAAGCATAGGGGCGCTTAAATTCCCCTGGCCCATAGCGAGGAGGGGCTGGTCTTGCCTTCACAGCTGAACAAGCAGGGTAAGTTCGTAGTCCCAGGTGAGAAGATAGGCGTAATAGAGGAGTTCCTGCCTGGGCCAGGTATATACGTAGATGGTGGCGACCTGAGGGCAGCTAACGTCGGCTTCCTCCTCCTCAACCTAGCTGAGAGGAAGATGAGCGTTTTTAGGCCAACTAGGCTGAAGGGCGCTGCTTGCACTCCAAGGCCAGGTAGCATAGTGATTGGTGAAACGGTGAGCACCCAGCTAACGTACTGCCTCATACGCATATGGATGGTAGGACCTAGGCACCTCCCAGGCTTCTTCACAGGCCTGCTTCACATATCAAATGTGGGCCTTAGGGTTAAGAACATGTTCAATGTGGCTAGGCCAGGCGATGTAGTAAGGGCTCGTGTCATAAGCACCAAGAATAGGATAAGGCACTTAAGCATAGCAAATAAGAAGCTAGGCGTTATCTACGCATTCTGCTCCCAGTGCGGTGAGCTGCTAAGGGCTAGGCCAGATAAGAAGCTGGTCTGTGATGCATGTGGCTCAATTGAGCTTAGGAAGCTAGCATCAGATTACGGTAGGGCCTTGCTCTAACCACGAGCCCTAGTAAAGCCTAAATTATGGCCATGCCTCCTCAAGCCGTGCGGTGGGAGCTTGGAGCTAAAGGTCCTCAAGAGGACGGATAGGGAGCTGAAGCTTGAGGTAGTTGGCGAGGGCCACACGCTACTGAACCTACTGCAGAAGGAGCTCGTAGCTGATCCAGATGTTGAGATGGGCGGTTATGATATAGTGCACCCACTTGAGAGGCCAATTAGGGCCATACTATACGTGAGGACGAAGGGTGGTAAGAGGCCAGAGGAAGCCCTCCTAGAGGCCATTGAGCGGGCGAGGGCAATGGATGAGGAGTTCATCAAGGGGCTAGAGGCAGCTCTAGCTGCACACAAGGAGAAGGAGGTAGATGAGGCCTAGGGGCCTTAAGGGCCTATTGGGCCAGGGGAGGTCGCTAAGGGATATCATGCTAGATAAGGGCCTAGCTGCACTTGGTGATGCATTAGTTAATTTCGCATACTCAGTTGCCCTCTCCCTAGCTTCAGGCAAGCCTGTGGGTAGCAGGCTTGATAACAAGTTGCTCTGGGAGGCGCTAAGGGCATCTGGACTTAGGAATAAGGCCCCAAGACGCATGAGCAGGCATGAGCTAGCAGATGCAGCTGAAGCCCTGCTGGCCTACGGCTGGCTATCTGGGCTTTTGGGCTTCTGGAATATAGTTGAGGCCCTTCAGGGCCAGGACCTAGTATCTAGCCTCTCAGAGCTCCTTAGGGCCTTGGCCGAGAAAATTGAGCACTAGTGCTTCATCATCTTCTCCTCGTGCTTGCGCAGGTACTCTGCTGCCTCACCTACATCCATGAATAGCTCATCAACTCGCCTAACATCCTCAACTTGAACGACATCCCTCTTGGCTACCCTTGCGTTCTGGGCTGCTAGGCTTAGGAGCTGAACGGCATACCGTAGCGATGTCCTAGCACCTATCTTCGTTAGCTCGGCTAGGGCATCCTCACTTACGTTTATGCCCTCCTCCCTGGCCCTTATGCGTAGTATCTCCCTTATGGTATCCTCATCGTACTCCTCAGTTGTTATTATCACGGCCCTATCTATTAGGTCGAGCGGGAAGCCAAATGGGCTCTCTATGTCGGTGCCCCTTATGCGGGCGAAGCCCCTGTTCGTGGCCAGTATTATTATGGGCGAGAGCTCGCTCTCCATGGCCCTACTTAGGAAGCTGAAGGCCTCAAGGTCAAGCATGTGGGCATCATCTATGAATAGCACGCCAGGGTGTATGTAGGCCCTCCCCTCATCTACCATCCGCTTTACCTCCTCATCCACCATAGCCCTTACCTCTGGATCTATCTCACGTGCCTCACCACCGAAGCCAAATAGAAGGGAGAACAAGCCTCCCCTACGCCTCCTAGCATGAATTTCATCTAAATCTGCTAGTGTAAGCATGTAAACGAATTCCTTCTGCTTCTTAACCTTGCCAGTTGGCCTTGGAACACGCCTCCTAGCATCTATCTCATATAGCTTTGCCTTCTCGCTCTCAGAGCATATACCTAGGTTCACTACACGGCCAGTTTCAGCATCTATTTGCACTACGCAGCCCTCGGTTATGCCATAGGCGATTACCTGCTCAGCTACGTGGGAGCCAGCCTCAATCGTGCGCTCCTCCTCGGTTGTCCTAAGCCTCATCCTAACGCTCTCAGGCACCTTCTGGTAGGGGTTGTATGGGTGTGGGACCATGTTTATCTTGAGCTCAACGACCTCGCCCTCATAGACCTCACGCATCTCATGTATCTCAACCCCTATGCAGCGCCTCATGGCATCCATTAGGACCTCCGTCTTCTTCCTCTCAGCACTATACACCTCGCTTGCGCTCAAGTGTATGAAGGGCACGTTGGGGCCTAGCTCACGGGATATGGCTATGGCCAGGGCCGTCTTGCCAGTGCCAGGTGGGCCAGCTAGTATTATGCACTTACCAGCTAGCTTCCCCTGCTTTATCATCTCTACAACAAGGCCAGCTGCCTCCCTAGCCCTCTCCTGGCCAACCATGCCGTCTTTTATCCTAACTGCCCTTAACCTCTCATCTAGGCCTAATCCCTTTACGTGCGTGTGGGCACCAATCCTCTCAAAGCGCCTAAGCTCTGATACCTCCCTTATGCCTGACATGGCCCCCTCCTCCCCACTGCGTCCATGCCTTACGCTAGTGCCTTATATGCTTATCCTGGGAAGGCTTATTGCCCATTAGCCTAACTACTGCTGGGCAGGAGTATGATAGGTGAGGACCTAGTGAGGGAGCTTGAGGGGATAGTAGGCCCTGAGAACGTGAGCACGGACCTTGTAGAACGCCTATGCTACGCTAGGGATGCATCTGAGAACAGAGCCCTACCAGGTGTAGTAGTATGGCCCCAAACGACGGAGCAAGTAAGCGCCATCCTAAAGCTAGCTAATGAGCATAAAGTGCCAGTTACGCCTAGAGGGGCTGGAACGTGCTTAAGCGGTGGGCCAGTACCGATAAGGGGCGGTATCCTCATGGTGATGACGAAGATGAACCGCATCTTAGATATCAACATAGAAGATATGCTTGCTCTTGTAGAGCCAGGCGTTGTTTGGCAGCAGCTCAATAATGCTCTAGAGCCCTACGGCCTCTTCCTACCACCCGATCCAGCCTCTGGCTCTGTATGCACCATAGGGGGCTGCGTGGCTGAGAATGCTGGTGGCGTTAGGGCAGTTAAGTACGGGACCTTTAGGGATTGGGTCCAGTGGCTTGAGGTCGTACTGCCAACTGGCGAGGTAATGGAAACTGGTGCTAGGACAAGGAAGTGGGTTTCTGGCTACGACCTCGTCAGGCTGTTCGTGGGCTCAGAGGGAACCCTTGGCGTGATAACGAAGATCATGCTACGCTTGTTCCCAAGGCCAAGGCACAGGGCCGTTATGTCGGCCTTTGCGCCAGGGCTGAGAGAAGCTGGGAAGGCCATATTCTACGTGATGAGCAGGGGCCTCACGCCATCGGCAGCTGAGATCATGGACAAGTACACGCTGGAGGCTGTTTCCAAGTATGCTGGCATGGAGTTCCCAGATTGCGAGGCCATGCTTATATTTGAATTTGATGGCTTCACGACCTCAGATGTCCGTGCGAGGCTTAGGGAGGCTAAGAAGCTCTGTGAGGCCTCTAATCTAAAGGTCAAGGTAGCGGAAACAGAGGCAGAAGCTAATGACATATGGAGGGCTAGGAAATCGGCATCGCCAGCCTTAGCTAGGCTAAGGCCATCTAGCATGCATGAAGATGCAACCGTCCCGACCAGCAAGGTAGCGGAAATGCTAGTTAGGGTCCGTGAGATAAGCAAGCGCTGGGGCGTCCTCATAGCTACCTTCGGCCACGCTGGCGATGGGAACCTACACCCAGTTATCCTATTTGATGAGCGGGATCCAGATGAGCATGATAGGGCCATGAGGGCTGCTGAGGACATATTCAAGGCTGCCATAGAGCTAGGTGGGACCCTCACGGGCGAGCACGGCATAGGCCTCTCAAAAGCACGCTTCTTCAGCCTTGAGCACGGAAGCGTGGAGATCAAGGTCTTAAGGGCCATAAAGAAGGCCCTAGATCCAAATGGAATTTTGAATCCAGGCAAGATATGGGGTGATTAAATTGGCTAGTGGCTTAAGCTTACCAGAGAATGCCCTTAGGGAGATATTTAGGTGCTTTAGATGTGGATACTGCCGTTCTGCCTGCCCTACCTTTGCAATTAAGGGCTCTGAGAGCTGGAACGCAAGGGGTCGCCTTATACTAGCTAGGGAGCTCATAGAAGATCATGTAGAGCCAGATAAGACCATACTGGATAGGATATTCTCCTGCAACTCCTGTGGCGCCTGCGAAGTCGTCTGCCCAGCTGTCGTGCGGGTTGTAGATGCGCTCACGGCCCTTAAATCTGCCTTAGTGGCCTCTGGCGTGAAGCCCCCTGAGCCTATTGTCAAGATACATGAGGCCATACTAAGGCATGGCAATCCATTTGGAAGGGGCCAGTACCAAGAGGGCCCTAAGGAGAGCAAAGGTGAGGTCTTGCTCTTTCCAGGCTGTGTGGCCCTAGAGCTTGAGCCAGGCCTAATAAGGGCTATTGAGGCCATACTAGAGGCAGCAGAGGTCCCCTACTCCATACTTGAGGGGCCTTGCTGTGGCTCCCCACTACATAACATGGGGTTTAAGGGTGATGCGGAAAGGCTTGCTGAGCGCCTAGCAAGCAAGATACGTAGCTCTAGTGCTGAGCACGTGATAACGCCATGCCCCATGTGCCTCTTGGCCCTAAGGCCATACCTGGGCCAGCGAGTGGAGCACACGACCACGTTCATGAGGAGGCTGATGGATGAGGGGAGGCTCGTCCTAAAGCGCAAGGTCGGCCTCAAGGCAACCTACCATGACCCCTGCGTGCTTGGCCGCCAACTAGGCATCTATGAGGCGCCAAGGGAGCTGATTTGGCAATCTGGCCTAGAGCTCCTGGAGATGCCGAGGAGCAGGGCCAACTCGGCCTGCTGTGGCTATGGCTACTTGAACTTCATGGCCTACCCAGAGCTTGCACGGGAGATGGCGAAGAGGAGGATCTTAGAGGCACTTGAGGTTGGTGTGGATGTGCTCATCACGGCTTGCCCATCTTGCTTGCACGCCCTATCTGAGGCAGCAAGGGAGGTCGCAAGGGCACTAGCCGTATCCGATGTATCTGAGGTCGTAGCAGAGCTAGCGACATGATATGTGATCTCAGGAGCCCTGGAGGCCCTCCCACTCGCTTAAGAGCTTGACCACAGCTCCAACAACTAGCTTAGCCTGCTCTAAGGCCCACCTAGCATCTTCTGGCCCGTATAGCTCATCGGGAGGTACCCCCATTTCCTCATCTCCATACATGCTGGTTTCCCTCTCGTGCCTCAGGAGCCTAGATATAAGGGCAAATCGCCCGACCTGCTCCCTAAACCACCTCGGGAACCTTTCCTTATTCGCCTTGAGCACAGGCCCTACATCGTGCCACCTCAGTGGCTCTACACCAACAAGCCTGAGGGCAGCCTTTAGGGCTAGCTCAACGGCCTCCTGGCTCTGCCTAACCACATAAGCATAGTTGCCTGTTTCAAGGGCCTCGGAAGCATGTCTAAGCCTTTCTTCTGCCTGCCTTACGTATGAGCGTGCCATGTGGTAGTTATTCAATCTCTATCACCTCACCGAACTTAGCATCTGGCTTTAGCACCCAATACCATCCCCTGCCTAGCTTAACCCTCCTTGCGCCTAACTCCTCTAGCTTCTGCCTTAGTCTCTCAAGCACGGACTTGAAAAAGCCACCTTTATCATAGATTAGTATGGCATCCTCCACCATGTCAAGGTAGAGGGGCACTAGCCTCTTGGCTTCCTCAGGCGTCTTCAGCACTGGCGATATGCATGTGGCTACGCCATGCTTCCTTACTAGCTGGCCGATTAGTGGGTCCAGCTCTTCCTCAATTCGGCAGAACCATAAACTACGCTTGATACGGCCCCTCGGCAGCCCCTCAGCTATGATGAGTACATCTACATCGCTATCTGGCCTTGCCTCACCCCTAGCTACGCTGCCGAACACGACTAGGGATACGAGCCTATCGCCTAGCTCGGCCTTAAGGGCCTGGAGTAGCTCCTTAACTAAGGCCCTGTAGGGCTCAGGGACCTGCTCTATCCCTTCCTTCCACATCCAACTTGATGGAGGTATTTCCATATTTATACCTTGTGAAGGCCACTAGGCCCTAACCGCCTTCATGGCACGAGCCTGAACTTATCACGTGGGAAGAGCACTACCTCACGTATGTTCTGCTTGCCAGTAATAACCATCATTAGCCTAGCCAAGCCTATGGCCCACCCCGCATGTGGTGGCATGCCGTAGTCAAAGGCCCTTAGGTGGTGCTCAAAGGAAGCTGGGTTAAGGCCCTGCTCCTTCAGGCGCCTTACCAATAGCTCCTTATCGCTTATCCTGGTCCCACCCGAGGCTAGCTCAAGCCAGCCGTGCATGAGGTCAAATGCCTCGCAGACCTCAGGCTTATCATCACGGGGT
>Ga0190310_1000446_pt1 | contig 14028 bp, 28 predicted proteins | sample 48700778_MG_FD_165059 | JGI IMG/M metagenome (GOLD analysis project Ga0190310, IMG submission 165059) | Hydrothermal vent sediment bacterial communities from Southern Trench, Guaymas Basin, Mexico - 4870-07-7-8_MG | ecosystem: Environmental > Aquatic > Marine > Hydrothermal vents > Sediment ... | reverse complement strand
TGCGATGCCGACGAGTCCCACGAGCCTTCAACATCCTCTCTGTTCGCTCCTTTTCCGCATTTTCAGCATTTTCAGCAGCATCTTCAACAGCATCTTCAGCAGCATCCGCAATCACGATGGCAGGAGCAGAGGCGGGAGATGGTGTTGGCGATGGTGTTAGGGAGGAAGAAGAGTTTTGCAAGCCTAAAGCCTCTGCGACCTCACGAATTGCAATAGGATTATCATATAGCACTGCCGAGAGCCAGCTCAGCGAATTCGTGGTGAGATTGTCCTTCCGTTCCTCATATATCTGCTTTATCTCTTCTAAGGTGAGCTGCCCGAATGAAGTCCTATACTTCTTCGTATTCACCTTTTCCTGCAACTTCCCACCCAACCTCGCCACCATACCCCTCAAATGCTCCACTTCCAGCTCCAATTCCCGTATGCGCTTGTCCTTCAGCTCGCATTCCTTACGAAGCGCCTTGACCTCTTCCTTCAGCGCATTCATCTCCCTGAGCAATGGCGCTTCTCCGTGAAGCGCTCTCCGAACCGCATCCCTCACAAACGCTGACCGCTCAACGCCCATTCTCCTGATTTGCTCCACATCCTCCCGCTCAAGCCACACGCTCACCAGCTTCGCATCCCTCAATTCCGCAGGTCTCCCACCGGGCATCCTCACCACCTTCGGATTAGATAAGTAATATCTATGACATTATTTAAAGGTTTCGGTCTCTGCCGAAATTTTTTCGTATGAAGTTTCGCATCACAAATATGAAGAGAGAGTAAGATTTATATATGATTGTCTTTCTTAAGAGTAAGATTTATATATAAGTCTTTGAGAGATAGAGATATAGCCCTTTGTTCATATTTTCTTTTTTCTTTTTAATAAGATAATAATGTATTATCTTTTTCTATAATAGAGATAGAGATAGAGATAGAGATAGAGATAGAGATTCCATATGAAAAGAAGGTTATTTAAAGCTTTCCCCTATAGATATACATAGACATTCATATTTTGGCACTCTACCGCCGTGCGGGCGGGCACGCTCACACTCACGCAATCACGCAAAAACAGCGTCAGCGTCGGCTTCAGCGGGGGTTCGGCTGGCGTCGTCGGCAAACCTCACTTATAACTTACGCAGTTATAACTTATGCACTTCCAACTTATGCAGTTATAAGTGCATAACTTATGCAGTTATAACTTATAACTTATAACTTACGCAGTGAGAAGTTACGCACTTCTAACTTATGCACTTATGCACTCATAACTCATAAGGCATAAGGAAGTAGGGGGAATGGGGCGGTGTGCAGTTGTGCGGGTGCGGGGTGGGCGAGGGGAAATGAGTGAGGAGTGAAGCGAGCCTGTAAGAGAATTACCTCTCTTCTTATTTAAATTCTTCTCTCTTAGTGTCCTTTCTGCTGCAAAACCTCCTCAACCGCTTTCCTTATCGCCTCTCTCACGAATTCGCTGAACACGCCCCACTTCCTTCCGTGTTTTCGCATCACCGCCTCTTCTAATCTTAAATATTCATCAACGGAGAGTGCGACACTCACAACAACCTTTCTCTTCTCCTCCTCTGCCATTTCTCTCTCCCACCTAAACTTTTCTTAAAGATATTCTTTTCGCTTTTTTTAAAAAACAAAAATATTTAAATAGCGGGTTTTTGTAATATTATGATGAGGGGGTGCGGGGGATGCTGAAGGCGAAAAACCCCGCATCTCTGCTGGAGGTGTGTGAGTGATGTGTGGGGAGCGTGTGTGTGGAGAAGGGGGCGGAAGGGTAGCGTCTTCCGCCCACGAGGAGCGGAACGCCAGCGAGGAAATAATGAAGAGGGTGGCGGAATTAATAGACGACAAGTGTATAAGGTGCATCCTTGAGTTCAGAGATGACAACAGTATCTGCTCTCACTGCTTCTCTCAAGGAAGGAATTACAGTGCTTGGCAAAAGTTAGAGCAGTTCAAGAGAGAAACAGGATACGAACTTTGCTTTGAGAACGGGCAATATGTGTTGAGGAAGTGCTGAGGGGGGAATTTCAATCCTCTATTAATTTTTTTGAGGTGATGGATAATATGCCGATACCGCTTGAATCTGCTTTTGAGGAGTGGCTGCATCGTCGCAAGCTCTTATCGCACAGCACCGTTGCCACGCATCTCACACGCCTGTGGAGAGCAATCGAATCGTATGGCATTCGGAGATTCCTTATGACTGCGGTAGCAGATAAAAGCATCAGGCAGACACAGCTCTACTACAAGGAATTCCTCTGCGAGTATTACATGCCTCTGCTTCTGCCACTGCTTCAGGGCGAAGAGTATTGTGCTGCGGGGGATTTGGAGGGGGGTGCTGAAAATGTCTGATGAGATAGGAAATATTTGGTTAGAGATAAAGGGCGAGCAAAAATCTCTTCGCAATAAAATCGCAAGGAGGCTTGAAGAAGCATCTCACGGGCTCCAATTCTGCGAAGACGCTGCGGATGTCGCATCAATTCTCGTGGATTTGTTCAATGAGATTGCTGAAATGCTGAAGGAGTAGGGGTGAGGAAAAGATGAAAGACCTAAAGGAAAGGGTGGAGGAGTGCCAAAGAAACACATTTGACTTCAAAATGGAGGAATTAGAGGGATTAGCATTCAGCATTCTCGCATGTGTAAAGAACCCGCGCTCAACATTCCTGCTATACAAAGAGAAACAAATGACGGCAGCGGATGTGGAAGATGCGGTAAGAGACCTTGCAGATGAAATCAAATTTCTCTACGAAGTGCATGGCGGCGATTTGGATGCGTGGATAAGGAGCATACTGAAGGTGGATGAGCAGCACGGAGATGAGTATGAGGGTGAGTGAGATGGCGGTTACTGTGGACTTAAAGCGAAGGGCGAAGTTGCTGAGAGAACTCGCAGAACTCCCTTGCATTTCCGAAGAGGCGAAGCGAAGAAGCGAATTTCTGCGGAGGCTCGCAGGGGTTTATGAGCGTATGGGTGAGGGTGAGGGTGAGGGCGAGGGAGTGAGAAAAAATGAGACCTGCGGAATTGGAGCAAATTGCTCGTGATGTTGCGAGCATAGTGAAGGAGAAGAACAGAGGATATGGCAATGCCTTTGAGAAAGTCAGTCACATTCTCTCCATTCTTTTCCCAAATGGCATTCCGACGAGTAAATATCGTGATGTCGCAATTCTCATCAGGGTGCTTGATAAGGTGTGTAGGATTGCGAATGCAAATAGTAAGGATGTGAAGAAAGATGCGTGGCTTGACATCACTGGCTATGGCTTGTTAAGGTTGAGCGAGGGTGATTTGAATGGAGTTGAGGACGAAAGAGTATAAGTTCAACGACGGGGGGCGAAAGGTAGAGTATGTCATTCCACCGACAAACACACCATTTTTCAGCGTTATCTTCGGCAAGAAGGGCGAAGTGAGAATGATTGCAATTCATCAAAGGGTGCTTGAGTATCATGAGGCAGTGGTGTTAATGTCGTTATTGTGCGGGGTGATTAAAAAGGTGATTAAAAATGAGGAAAGGATACAGTGATGAGTATAGAACGAAGCAAATGTTAGTGGAGCAGTATGGCGAAAACAATATCGTTAAGGTGGCAATCGGCTCGTTTGGTGCCGACTTCTTAGTTCTTGAAAAAGGGAAGTTGGTGAAGGTGGTGGAGGTCAAGGGGACAAGGAAGAATGCATGGCATCCTCTACCAAGAGAGAAGGGGCAGTTGCAAAGGATTTACCATTTCTCGCAAATTCACGGATGCGGGGCGGAGGTGTGGATTTGGACGAAGAATGGGGGAAAGAAGGAATTAAGGATTGAGAGCGTGGAGAAATTCATAGGAGGTGATGCATAATGGAGGAATTTATGGAAGATGTTCTTCCCATCTGCGAGATAATCATGGAGGAGTGCAAAAGGGGTCGTCGGCGGGATGAAATCATGAAAATGTTTCCACTGCCAGAGCAGGTGATTAACACAGCCCTTGAATTCCTCTGCGAAACCGAGCTGTTGAGAAAAGAGGGCGAAACATACAAAATCACTGAAGCGGGCAGAGCCTTCCTTGAGCTCCCAATATCAGATGCGGAAGAATGGGGTGATAAATGTGCTTAAGGCGACGGCAAGCATGGAACAAATCATGCTCGCAATCACATATCTGAAGGGTTTGTTGAGGGATGCAAAGAGAAGAGGAGACAGGGAGTTGGTGGAATATGTTGGAGAGATTATCGGAATTTATGAGGCGAGATTACAACCTAAAAACAATAATAACTGAAGAGTGCTGCGATTTGGTGAGGGTGGAAGTAATATGCCTCACAGCGAGAACATCTTTTCCCCTACTTTCGCTCACATACAATAGGCACACGGATAATTTTGTCCTCACAATTGAGCGAAAATTCATCACACAGCAATCAACACTCAAAGCACTGATTGAGGCGTTAGAAAATGTAAGGGAGGTGATAAAGGGAAATGCCTCTTCCTGATGCTGTTGTTATTCCTATTCTTGCCTTTCTTGGTCTTTCTCTTTTCTACCTTGCAGGACAAGTGATAAAGAAGGCTCTCAGAGCGAGGGACTGTAAACTACTTGTTGTTAGTGCTTCATTGTATGGAGTGGTATTTGGAGGTCTTCTTGGACTTGGCTTAACGCTCTCTTGCTCACCACAATACGGTGCTTTACTTGCTGGTGTTGCCATTATCTCACAGGTCTTCTCACTGATTGGAGTGTTGTTTTGGGGCTTGGCAGTGAAAATGGAAGAGAAAGTGAAGGAGGTGATGCAAAATAATGGAATGGAGCAGATTGAGAGATAAGTTGAGGAAAGGGGAGTGGTATGCCTTTTCGGCAGTCTGCTTCTTGGCAGGCGTCGTTGCAGGAAAAGGAATAACAGTGCTTGGAAGAGCAGAGCCAGTGTTTGCACTGACCGCTGTCGGAGCAGTATTATTGGCATACTGGTTAGCACTTCTCACAGCGACAATCATCGCCGAAATCAAGGAAGCACCGAAAACTATTTAAATAGTGCCTCGTATGTCCTAATGTGGAGGGAGGTGATGAAAGAAGTCGGAAAAGGGAAAAATGAGAAAGGTGGCGAATTTTTTGAGGAAAGTGAAGGAGATTCTGACCCATAAGAGCAAGGGATTCAACGACATGGTGATGATAGCGACGGCGATAGTCTCAACGGTCGTCGTAGCGATAATCGGCGTTTATATCTCCTCGCAGATATACGATGTCACGCAATTGAGCAGCACATCACCATTCAACACAGCGATGAATTCGGCGATAAAAATCATGAACACGACATTTCCGTTGATTATCGTGGTGGCAATAGCGATAATCGCTGGCATAATCATGACTTACCTGTTAGGCGGATTCGGTGTCGGCAAGAAGGGCGGAGGCGGAGGACAGTAGTAGAGTAGTAAGGCAGCGGAGGGGTTTTTACCCCCTCACTTTTATTTTTTATGCGGTGGAAATGGCAGAGCAAAACGAGATGGTGGGGATTGCAACCGCAATAGTTTCAGTGGTTGTAGTTTGCATCGTAGAGTGGAGGGGAGAGGCGAATGAAGGGCATGGTCTTCTTTGCCCTTTGCACCCAACGGTCATCACCTCTTGCCCCTCCTATTTCCTTTAAAATGCCCTTCCGCCAAATCTCTCCTCAAAGGTGAGCGAGAAAATGAATACTTATGCGAAATATGTGAGGGCGAGATTTGAACGAGGGAATTTGATAGTTGAGGTTTCAAAGGATGCGTTTAAGGATGCTGAAGCGAAGAAAGAGGCGACGAAAGAATTGCAGCAGATAATCAAAACCTATTTTGGCATTCGTTTTTTCATTCGCCTCTCTATTGTTTATGCTTTCACAGCACTCTTCTGTGCTTTTGTTGCATTAATAATCGTTTTGCTGAAATGAGAAAAAAGCTTTTTGCTTTGTTCGGAATTGCAGTTGCAGCGAAATTGCTAATCCTTTCCGTAACACAATTCCAGCGACCTTTGATTGTAATGGATGAGACCCTATACTTTCTGCAAGCGAAAGAGATTTGGACAAATCACACTTACATCCTTCATGGAAAAACATTTGGCGCACAGTATCCTCCGCTTTACCCTCTCATTCTCTCACCGCTCACAGCGATTTCAGATGTGAATTTGCGTTATATGAGTGGATTGGCGGTGAATGCAATCCTCTCCTCTTTCCTTATTTTTCCTGTGTTTGAAATAGCGAGAATGTATTTAGATGAGAAAAAAGCGTTTATCATTTCTGCAATCACAGCATTTGCCCCGCTCTCACTCACATACTCATTTGTGTGGATGAGCGAGAATTTGTATTTCCCTCTCTTTGCATATTCAGTGCTATGGATTTTGCGAGAGGAGAAAGTGAAAGCGGGAATTGGTGTTGGCTTGGCAGCACTGACAAAGGTAATCGGACTTGCCCTTATACCATTCATGATTTGGAAGTTCAGGAAGCATTCAATAGTTCCAGTAGCGTTGGCATTATCACTTGCGGGAATTCACTTCCTCCTTTGCTTGAATGCAACAGGAGAAGCAACAGGTTATCATTATCATCCACGCTCACCTTCCTCCTCATTCTTCATTCAGTCATTCCTTGCATTTGTGTATTTGAGTTGTGCAACTGCCCCTGCCCTCCTAAACTTTAATATCAAGAAGCACGCCGATATTATTGCTCTCGCAGCATCATATACGGTTTTAGTGGCATTCACCTCGCAGTTACCGCAAGCACATGGGAGGTATTATGAGTGCCTAATTCCTTTCCTACTCATTCCTGCCTTTGATGAGTTCGCAAGAACAAGAGCGAAGACAACCGCCTTATGCATTCTCGCATATTTCTTCTTCGCACTCCCTACGCTTATCCATGCGGATTTAGTGAATGCCTCGCTGACCCTTCCCGTAACTCTCTCCACAGTTCTCACGCCCTTAACGGTATTTGCAATTGCCTTTGCTTTGCTCTATGCCTACATTCTGACAAAGGATGATAAATGGAGGCACGGCATCGCCCTCGCTCTCCTCGCCTTTGTTTTGCTTGGAAGTTCTGCGGTAAATCTCTATAATATGCACAAAATCTCAACACAGGAGCGAGAATGCGTCGTATTCAACTTTTTGAAGCAGCATTCAGACGAAGGCGTTGCATTTCTCGCAGACATGAAGGAATGGTGGGCGAATTATTGCCTGTGCTGCTTCTATGCTCAAAATTTTCTCCCTTTAAAAATTTTTTCAAATACCACAAAGTATTTAATAGTGGAAAAGAAAGGAATTAATGAAGGGCAGAAGCACATAGCAAGACTGGAGAGGTGTGGTGAAAGAGATGAGGTGCTTGTTGTAGAGGAGGTGAAGTAAGATGGTGTGGAACATCCTTCTGGAAGTATATACAAGGAGGGGGGAGTTGGATAAACTACATGCAATTGTGAAAGTAATTGAAGAAGTGTATAGAAAGCAATTGAGATACTTTGATAAAATTTGGAAAATACTTGGTAAAGGAGGTGATGAAAATGAGATTGAAAAAGGAGCGGAGAGAAGAAATGAAGGTAAAGATTATTGAATTTCTGAAAAATGCGGATGGACACATAGCATCAATTCCAATGCTTGCGAGAGCAATTCATGCATCATCGCCGACAGCGAAGTCAATTGTCTTTGAATTAGAGGTTGAGAGAAAGGTGAGCGTGGTGATGTTAGGCGGGCAATATATGGTGAAATTGGAAGAATTGGAAGAAGAGGTGTGAGCAGGCATGGCTGGCGGATACGACGGATATGGATATGAGGAGGAAGAGGAAGAGAGGGAAGAGAAAGAGGAGGGGGGAGGGACAAGGGGTGATGAGGTTTTTGATGAACTTGAGGCGATAGCACCTGAAGGCAGACTACTGACACCACGCATTCAAGCGGATGAAGCACTCTTTGATAATGAATTTGTTCGCTTCCTTGACACTCTCCTGAAAGACAGCACAACAAGAGAAATTGCAGAGTATATACTCCGCTCATCACTCTCAATCAAAGCGAAGGAGAAACTGATTTTGTATACATATACCCTCTTGCATAAGGAATTTGCAATCACAAGATTGCGTGGTGAAAGAGATTTGCAACGCATTCTCATTCAGAAATCCTTAATTGACGCTGACCTACCACTCGGACTGACAAAGTTTGATTTGACGCCTGAATTCCATCATATCGTCGGCTTAATCACAATCAAATTCCAAGCAAAACTCTTAAGGAGCATGGATGGATTTGAGAGGATTGCACTTGTCTCACAGAGGCAAATAGTGGCGAGGGAAGAAATGCGAATGGATGAATATGAATTAAAGGAGAGATTGAGGCGGTATCCGCAACGAAGTTTCATAGGCATTCTCCCGTTCTTCAGGAGGAGGTGATAAGATAATATGAAATGCACTTTTTGTAAGAAGAGAATTCGGAATGCAAGAAATGCAACAAAAGGTATAATAAATGGAAAAATAACCTACTTTTGTTCGGAGGCGTGTGCAAAACTTGCAGAGAAAATTGCTGAGTATGTGCCTAAAGTTGAGAGAGAATTAGGCTATGAATGGATTAGAGTGTATTTGGCTTTAGTTGCGATACACATTGAGAAGAGAGTGCCAAAATGCGAGAATTGCCTTGATTACATTTTAGGCATTTGCGAAGGAGGGGTAGAACCATTTGAGTGCTTCTTCAGGAAACTAAAGAAGGCAAAGGAGGCGGGGATGGGATTGCATGACATTATTCTGATTAAACATGAAGGAGGTGATATAGCATGATTATCGTCCCCGAATTCTTATTCTTTGGCTTTCTCCTTTGGGCGATAATTGCATCTATGGCTTTGGTGATGTTTGCGCTCACCATTAAGAGATATGCGCCTGAAGCCTTTATTTTCTGGAGAGCAAGGCGAGAAGGGAAGCCATTAGCGTTAGTTCATTATCCTGAGGGAATTGTCAGGGCGTATATTCCGAGAGAAGAGAGAAGGTTAAATCCATCGGCGACAAATTACTGGTATGTTGGTGATGTCGGCATAAAATTCAAAGGTTCATCGGCAACGGTTGAGAAATGGGAAGGCAGAATTCCCGTTTTCCACTATTTTGTGAATATTCCCGAAACGATTGCGACAAGAGAAGCGGTAGCGTTCTCACAATTCAAGGATTATCTGAAGGAGCATAAAATTGATGTGAGCGGGATTGAGGACATTGCCTTCTTCGTGATTAATCGCTACGAGAAGTATTTAGGGAAATTACTGGAACAGAAGGAGGAATTCGAAGAGAAATTGAAGAAGCAGTTGAGGGAAGAGGGAAAATACTTCAATGATGCGGAAATTGAGGAAGTCGTGAAGGCGACGATAGAAGAGCGTGCCATGAGGCAGGCACTTCAGGACACGGGACTTGATAATGAGGAAATGGTGCAAAAGATGATAAATCTGCTGAAGTTCATAGAGAGGAACAGGGAAGAAATAGAAAAAATGAAGACGAAGACGGGACAATTCACATATCAAGTGATAGCAAATGCAATTGATACAGTTTCAGCATACACATCTGCAAATGTCGCTCACACAAAAGCAGTTTTAGAGAGTGCAATAAGAGAGAGTTTGGGAAGTGAAGTGAAGGATTACATCAAGTATGGAATGCTGATTTTCATAGGTTGCTTGGGTTTAGGCGTCCTATTTATCTTAACACACTCATTTATGTCCTGAGGGGGTGGAAAATGCCGAAAGTGCCCTGTCCCGTTTGCGGGAAGGAGGTTGAGAAGCGAGCACTTCACATGCACATGCGAACACACGAGAAGGAGATGCGAAATCAGATGCCTGAGAATCAGATGGGAAGGGCGAAAGTATCAAATCCTTCCGAGATGGCAGGTGAAGGAGGTGAGGGGGTTGTTGAGAGAATGAGGGGCGTAGGGAAAAAAGGACTGGATATTCTAAATGCATGGGACGAAGCATATCATAAACTTCTTCCTGACCTCTGGTGCGTGATTAATAACAACGGCGACGCATATATCACACCAGTTCTCGCATTGCATATCAATTCGGATGGCGGATGGATTGCAATTTGTGACAGAGAAGGAAAAGTAAGGAAAGTTGAAGACTTGAATGGCGAATGTATCCTTTGCACGACAAGGAGGGAGGCGGAGAAAGTTCTGAAGGCACTCAGGAATAGCGAGAAACAGCAGCGTAAGGAGGGGCTGCTTGAGAGATTTGTGAAGAGATTTCAGGGGAGAGTTCAGGAGTGGAAGCGTAGGAGAAGAGAAAAGGTGGAGGTAAGGCAGGGGATAACGCCTGTGAATGAGGAGACGGTGATACAATTAATCTCTGCCTTAAGGGAATTCTCAGCGAAGACCGAGAAAAAGAGGAGGGATAGGGGGGTGTGGGATGAGGAATGACCTTTGATGAGTATTCCTCCGCATTCCCGCTATATGAGGAGAAGTATATATCAAAACTCGCATATCCGCACTTGCTTTTCATTCAGATTCAGAAAATAATGGACAGTATAGATGCAGGTGGCGATGGCAAGGAGGAATTGGAGAGTTTGAAGGCATTATTAAAACCTTCATGGAGAGTGGAAATAGATGTGAAAACGGAGAGATGTCGGAGGGAGATGGAGCGAGAAATCAACAGAATTGCGAGGGTTAAAGAGAGAGTAGGCATCACCACATACAAAGAAATGAAGAGGGCAGCGATAGTGAGATATGTGCGAGAATATGTGCAGCATGTGATTGAGAAATTGGATGAAGTAGGACTGCTTCTAATTGAAGAAAGAGGGGTGCTGCGGGGAGGTGGCTTGATGCTATGAAGGATTTTTTTGATAGGTGGAGGCTCATCGCACCAGCAGATAACGGACATATCTTTGCTCTCTCACAGAAAATTGAGCAGCATTCGGACATGACAGGCGCCATAATCTACGGAATGCAGCGAAGCGGGAAAACGATGTATTCTTTATTGGTGATGTATGACTTTTATCGTGATTGGGACAAGGTATTAGATAATGTCTTCTTCACATTGGAAGATTTGATTGGTGCAATCAAAGAGCGTGTTCTCACAAATTTCTCCGCAAGCAAGCAACTGAAGGTGATATGTTGGGATGATGCTGGCGTGCATGGCTCCAAATACCTCTTCTTCAGGAGCAGGCAGCTCGCCGAATATTTGCAGAACCTGTTTGATGTTGTCGGACTGGCAGTGAAGGCAATTCTTATCACAACGCCGAACCCTGAAAACTTGCTGAAGGCAATAAGAGGTTATGAATTCTACCGTGTGAAGATTTTCAAGTTGCCGAAGGATAATAGGGTCGCTGTCGGTTATAAATCCTCTCTCTTGCCCTCTGGAAAGCTGATTGTGAGGCGGGTGTTTGAGGATTACTACAATTTGCGAATTCCAAGCGATGTCTATAATCAATATTTGGAGATGCGAGAGCAATACTTGGAAGAGGCGGTGGAGAATTTGGAGAAATTCCTTCAGAAGAAGGGATGGGGTAAGGAGGCGGTGGGTGTATGAGAGGGATGTCGGCGAAATTGCCCGATGGCATCGCAAGGTTTATATTATATATAAAAGAAGATAATAATATGGGGGGCGAAGTAATATGGGGGGCGAAGATGGATGGAGGTGAGAAGGTGTGATTTTTGACTTTTTCAGATATATAACGACGACATATTTCAAGCCGCCTAAACCCACTATGGAGAGGTTAGAGCGGAGACAAGAAGAGTGGAGAAGGAAGTATATGCCTTATGCCACTCATCCAGCATCGCCAAAACCTACTCCTTCCTCACCTCCGCCTCATACACCAGCAAGAGTAGTTAAACCTCCTTCTCCACCAACAATAACACCTCCAAGAATTTCTCCACCTAAAATTCCAACATTTGATATTATGGGATTTTCACAGCAAATCAGAAGAGAGTTGAGGAGAGAGGGAGTGCCAGTGTGGTATTACACAGGAAGGTTACAAGTGCCAACACCGCAAAAAGTTTGGAAAGGAATTCAATATATCACAGGATTTGCATCAAAACTTGCAGAAAGAGCGGAGAGAAAGTATGAGAGTGTTGTTGTGCAACCTGTTCTTGCAAAGGTTTCAACACCAAGTTTAGCACCAACAGAGCAGGTGAAAAGAGGGGTTGTAGGTGGATTGGCAAGAACTCCTATTGCAGTTACAGGTATTCCTATTTTGAGGATGGGATTCAAGGGAATTGCAACACCTTCAGGGCTAAGGAAGGAATTTATTGAAACTGGAGAATATATTAAAAAGCGTCCTTACGAGTTTGGTGCTGAAACTGCAACAACAATTCTTGCACCCTATGCCTACAAGAAGTTGCCCGTGAGACCAACAATAAGTGTTGCAGAATTTCCGAGAGGAAGAATAGCATCACTTGGAATTGAGATAAAGAAATTGCATGGTGAAGCAACTTTCAAACCTCTTGTGAGTTTTGGTAAGTCAAAGATTGTTAAGCCAATTTCACTTGGCAAGCCAAAAATTAGGGGAGAGATTTTGAGCAAAGAGGCATACACGCCACAAACACCATTTGAGCGAGGAATTGCACTTGAATACATGCAAAGAAAAGCACCATTTGAAATTGGAAAGATTGAGTGGGGCATAAAATCACAGCAAATCATTAAAGGAGTGAAAGCAAAACCTCGTGAGTTAGGAGATGTTATAAGGGATGTCGTGGAGAAGGAGCATAACCTTCCTGCTGGAACAGGTGATGTCGTAATCAAGGAACTGAGGAGAGCAAAGGCAAGAGTATATGGCAGTATAATGCAAGAAGCAATTGGAAGGCAACTTGGGGTGAAGGCACTCCCACGCACACCACGAGATATTGATGTGCAAGTGAGAAATCCTGCTGAATTTGCAAGGAGAGTTGCAGAAGCGATAAACAAGAAGGCAGGAAGAGAAGTGGTGAAAGTGGAAGGAGAGAGCGTTATCGTGAAAGCATCAGGAGAGAAGTTATTTGACATCCATCCAATTGGATTTGGCGAAATCTCATTAGAGGGAGGAATTCTTGCAAGGGAAGGAGGATATTTGGCGTATGGCTTCAAAACAGGAAAACTCATAAAGACAAGGGAGAAGATTTGGACAACAACACTTTCAGAGCAAGCGTTAAGAAAGTTTAGTGGTGCAGTTGAATTAAGGGCGAAGCCTGTTGAGTTTGGTGAGGTGAGGGGATACATAGCACCTGCACATGCAGGAAGAGTTAAGGACATCTTTGACTACTTCTTTGCAGGAAAAGCAACAGCAGAAAGATTGAGAATGCTTGGCAAAGCAAGGAAAGCAAGTGAGTTAGAGTTTAGATTGAACAGATGGATTGAGAGTTGGGGGAAGGGCGTTGCAGAGAAAGCGAGGAAGATGTGGGAAGAGGCACAAAAGCAGGGAAGAGTGAGATTTGAACTTGGAGTATTTGAGAGAGGTGTTGGTGCGAGAGAATTAGTGAAACCCTCACTTGCAATTGGAGGAAAATCAACTGCAATTTCAGCATCTGTGTTTGCAGTGAAATCACCATTTGCCCCCTCCCTTTATACAACATCACCAGCAGTGAGGAGTGCCTTCACCTCACTTTCAAATGCTGTGAGAAGTTCTGGACTAATAAGTAGGGGTGTTGTGAGTTCTATAACATCCACCACTCCAAGTCCTTTAGTTTCTCGCTTAACATCAACAAGGAAATCAACATCACATCTCACATCAATCTCCTCCTCTGTGTTTTCAGCATTTTCATCAACCTCTTCGGTTATCTCACAGATGTCAAAAGGGAGTGTAAGCAGAAGCGAGTTTTCAAAGTTTTCAAGGAGTGTGAGTAAAGCGAAGAGAGGAAGAAAGAGTGGAGTAAGTTCAGCATTCTTCTCCCACATATCAAGAGCAGAATATCCAAAGTGGAAGAGGAGAAAGAGGGGGGAGTTTGAATTCAGAAAGATGTTAGAGGAGGGAGTGGCAAGCAAATTCCTCAAAATCACTCCAATTGCCACTCCTGAAGAGTTGCTGAAAGGAGTATTGAGGAGGTGATGGAATGTGAAAATGGAAATTCCTGAACGAGATGGGATTGTGATGTATTTTGCCATCCTGCAAAACCTCTCACAACGACCTGACCTCACAGACCTTGAGAGGCAGGCACTTGACTTCGCCTCATCCCTCC
>Ga0190310_1000444_pt1 | contig 14035 bp, 11 predicted proteins | sample 48700778_MG_FD_165059 | JGI IMG/M metagenome (GOLD analysis project Ga0190310, IMG submission 165059) | Hydrothermal vent sediment bacterial communities from Southern Trench, Guaymas Basin, Mexico - 4870-07-7-8_MG | ecosystem: Environmental > Aquatic > Marine > Hydrothermal vents > Sediment ... | reverse complement strand
GAAGACGGCCTTCAGCCAATTCCCTGTAAAATGGAGGGGAAGAGTCGTTGGAAGTATTACGGAGAAGGCGATAAACCAGCTAATCCAGAACAAGGGCTTGAAGGCTCGTGAAGTGAAGGTTAAGGAGGTCATGGAAGAACCCTTCCCAACAGTTCCGCCAGACGCCACCCTGCCAATCATAATCCACCTCCTCCAGAAGTATCAAGCAGTCCTAATAGTTGAAAGGGGCGAGGTTAAGGGCATAATAACGAATACCGATATCGGGAAAGTCTTCATCCTACGCTTCTCAAAGGAGATTTAAGACTTTGCAAATAAACCACGTTAGTGGCTTAGAATGAACGACGGGTAATGCCCTAGAGTAATCAGTGTCACTCTATTGCGGTGAAAATTTACTATTATTGTATAACCTCTTATTGCCTTCTTATTTTCGGGCTTCCCTAAGATTAGTGCAACCTCCATACTCAACATCTTACCTAATATTTTACCTAAAGTTAAGTATAGTAATTTACCTATTTAAAGGTTTTGGTGTAATTTTTTACCGAAAACTTTATAAATCATTCTACCTACATTTTATGACAGGTAGTTGAGAATGGGTCAAATTACCGTGCTTACTAAAGCTACCTCAAAAAGTAAATCTCTAAGAACAACTATCCCTATGGGTATCGTAAAACAGTTTAACCTTTCAGAAGGAGATAAGCTTAATTGGGAAATCAGAGCTGAAGGTGGAGAGCTGATAATAGTTGTAAAACCATTGAAAGAAGAGAAAGGTGGTTAAATATGAATAAATTGATAGATTTGGGAATTAGGAGAGGTTACATCAAAGTTTTCAAGAAAAACGGTTCTCGATATATTAGATACATTCATGCTAAGAAGGAGTATAAGTTTGATAATCCAGAAGAACAAGTAAGAGCAGAAGTTTACGTTGAATTAATTGAAAAATATCGTTATCCACCTGAAAAAATAAAATTAGAGGAGTATCCGCCAGTTCGTGAAGGAGGAAGACCAAGTGATATAGTAGTTTATGATCAAAATGATTTTCCTTTCATGGTCGTTGAAGTGAAAAGAAGAGATTGCACAGATGAAGAAATATTAACAGGTATAAGAGAATTATTTGGTAACGCTAATTTATTTGGAGTCAGATGGAGTTTATTCGACTGTCGAAAGGAAAGAAGGGCTTATTTTTCTTTAACAAATTTTTCTCTAAATAAAGAATCACAACTCAGAAAACCAGATATACCAAAAGCCTATGGACAACTAGGAAAATTTGTATATGGAAATCAAGTAGGATTTCCACTAACTCCTTTTAAAGAAATTTCTGAATTTCAAAGAATTATCAAAAAATGTCATGATATATTGAGAGACAATGAAAATTTATCCCCTTTACAAGCATTTCCTGTCATAAGCAGGATAATATACACAAAGATTTATGATGAATTACATACTCCTAAAGGAAAATACTATCAATTTCAAATTGGAGTAAATGAGGATGAGATAAGTGTAGCTACTAGAATTGCAACTCGCTACAAAGAAGCTGCATCTATAGAGCCAGAAATATTTAGCCCACATCTAGGTGTAGAAAAACCTGAAACAATATTTGAAATCGTTAAATTACTCCAGAGATTCACTTTTTATCAAACACCATATGATGTAAAAGGTGAGGCTTATCAAGCATTTTTAAGCAAATTGATGAGAGGTGAAATGGGCCAATTCTTTACTCCACGAGAAGTTGTAAAACCGACCGTAGAAATATTAGCACCTACAGAAACTGAGAAAATTATAGACCCATGTTGTGGAACTGGCGGATTCCTTATTTATGCTTTGAAATACCTAAGAAACAAAATTAGATCTGAATATAAGGATGAAAAAATAATAGTCAGAAAGGAATATGATGTAGCTCATTACAATATTTTTGGAATAGAAATTGATAGAGATGTAGCCGAAGCATGTATAGCTGGTATGTTGCTTGAAGATGATGCTCATGGAAACATTACAGTTACTGACGCTCTTTCGCCGTGGAACAATCCGATATTTCTTAAAAAAGACATAAAAGAAGGGAAGTTTCATGTACTAATGACTAATCCTCCTTTTGGTAAAAAAGCTAGACTTAGAGAATATAAGGATAGATTCCAATTAGGGAAAGAGTTTGAAACGCCACCTTTCGAAGTACTCATCTTAGAAAGAGCTATGGAATTGCTTACTCCAGGAGGAAGATTAGGAATAGTTATTCCGGATATTAACTTAACAGAAAAAAGAGTTCTTGATTTTATATGGAAAAATGCGACAATCTTGGGTGTTGTTTCGCTCCCTTCTGAGACATTTAATCCTTATGGTTCTGGAGCTAAGACGAGTGTTCTATTTCTAAGAAAGAAAAAAACAGAAGATGAGGAGACAAAAAGAATATTGATGGCTAAAGTGTATCAAATAGGTTATGATGCTACAGGAAGGAGAAAGGGTGATGGTAAGAACTATTACGAGGTTGTTGCAAAATATTTTCGAAGATTTTTCAATGGTAAAGATGTAAAAACAGTAATGAATGAGAAATTTGCGGTGTTTGTACTAGAAGGTGAGAAATTATCTTTAGCCAGGGAAAATCTAAAAGTGGAAAGCTACCTTCCGCATATGAATCTTAAGGGAAGGAATATTATAAAGTGGGTTCCGTTAAAGGAAGTTGCAGATGTTTATAGAGGTTATACACCAGGATGGCATGACTACACTGATTCGGGAATACCGATTTTGAAAGTTAGAAATCTAACTAATAAAGTTCTCGAGTTCGATTTTGAAAGAAGGGGATACATTCCCGAAGAGATTTATAGAAAACATCCAGAAGCTCACGTTAAATTACATGACATACTTTTAACAGCTTCTGCACATAAACCTGAATATATTGCTAAAAAGGTTGATATTGTAGATATATTACCATTTGAAAAATGCATGGCTGTAGCTGAGCTACTAATAATAAGGGCAAAAGGAAATATTGATCCTTATTATCTCTTAGCTGTTTTAAGAGAAAAAAGTGTAAATGATCAATTTAGGGGATGTATAAGAGGTACTACAGCCCATATATATCCTGATGACATAAAAGAGAAAGTATTTGTCCCACGTCTTTCTCCAAAGGAGGAAAAAGAGATAGCTGAAAGTCTCAAGGAAGCTTTGAAAGCATATAGAGAATTTGAAAATAAGTTCCTTAAACATTTGAAAATAGTGAAAGAAAAATTAGAATGAATCTATCCTTCAGAGAAGTTTAGAATACTTCTTGTTTTTCACATATTTCTTTTACCCGTTGTTTGTATTCCTCGCCAAGTCCAAGTTCTATTATTTTCCTAAAAAATCCTTTCTTCTCTGATAATAAGACCTTTGCTTCTCTACTACTAATTTTTTCAACTTCACCTGAACTATTTACATACTCTATCGTTATTTTAGATTTATACGGATAAATTTTTGCAATAAATAGTAGTTTTGGCTTCAATGATTTTGTTAAAGGTTTTTCGGGATGAAGGTTGCAAGGAGCAGGTGTTTTTCCCTCATCAATTTTCTTCTTATAATACTCTTCAAAGTAGTAGTCGCGGAAAAATAGCTGGACAAATTTATCCTTTGGATTTAGTAACCAAATTCTAACTCTTATTATGTCTCTTTTCTCCATATCTTCATAATCAAAGAGTACAAGATAAATTGCAGGAGTTGATAATAGCTTTTCTACTTCCTCCTCAGTTCTTAAACTAAAAATCCAATGTGAGTCGAATTTTCTTTCAATATCTCTCGAACCACAACTTCTACACTTTTCTTCAAATGGCATAACAGGGTTTCCACATCTCCTGCATCTTCCTAATTGCTCGGCACGACTACAAGATTTTACTTCGGAACCATCAGACAAATCAAGTCCTCTTGCTGCGGTTCCTGTACCAGGAATACCTGTAAAAATTGAAACTAAATGCATAGATAAAAATTCTGGATCAACTATGGCACTCTGTCTTGTTACTTCAGACCATTTCATTAAGTTTATCCTGTAACTCAGATAAATGTCCCAAAGGAGTTTTTCTATAACTTGTAAGTGCAACTTTATGATCTCATCATTCTTTAAATTAGATATTGTGGTAGAGTCAGGAAACCCATTTATGATTTCTCTTAATTTTTGGTTTCTTTCTCGCTCGCTGAAAAATTTACGTAATCTATCTATATGCTCCTTCGAATACTTGAAAGTCGGCATACTTTTACCCTTTGTCTATAGTATAAAAGTCTTGATTTTTAAAGTTTTCTACCACCACGCTTGCAACACCACAAATGTAGCACCCTAAAATTCAACACAACCCGACTAGTTTAGGGGCGCTGTCAACTTAAGAGCTTATTAGCAGGGTCCGCTTAACGTGTTTATCACCAAAGATGCTGGAGATAGCCTCGGACCTCGTGACCGAGCTGTAGAGGAGGGGGATAGAGATAGATACCATGGTAACCGGGCACATCCATAATTCTTCAATAATTGAAAATCTCTTCGCTGCCTCATTAAATCATCTAAGAATTTTACAGTATTTCTGAGGAACCTATCTGAGATCTCATCCTGCCTACCCTGAAAGAACGCCTTTGATAAGAAGAACGTTAAAGCTTCATACCAATCTCTCCGCAGGGCTTCACCGTCAATATCGCGTAAAAACCTCTCCTCATATACCTCACCATAATACGCAACTGATCTGACAAGCTCGCTATCTACTTGCAACATCACAAACCTACCTACGACATAGCTCTAGATAAGGGTTCAGATCCCTAATAGAGATCACCCTCCTCTCTGTCAATGGTGGCTAAGAAGGCCCTCTAAGACCTTGGATCTAAATTCTGTTCATGGTCGCTCTTAAGCTTCGTAAAATGGGAGCCATTATTGTGTAGGTAGCCTTCTTCAACACTCTCAGATATGGCTCCACCCTATATGAATGCCTCTCGACGAGCTGAATTGGAATAGCCTTGGACATTCCACTAGCTTCAGCTATCACATATGTCACCGCTTGCCCTGGGAGAACCCTTACCCCAGCTCTTTCTAGGTGTTTGGCGGCCACGGCCTGTCTAGCCTCGACCACATAATCATCTGGATCCATGCTCAAGACCTGGGTTATGGCTAGATCCTCGATTGAGACATCTCCTAGGATAAGCCTCCTAGCATATCCTCGATAGATCTCAACAGCCTCTAACGCCTTCTCCCTACTCTCAAACGGTTTAGACACTGCCTTGAATACGCCCATGAGTCTCCTAGACATGACGTAGAAGACTAAGTAGTCTCCGAGCTTAACAGCCTCAATGACGCGTCTTTACCTTTCAGAGACCCACACCTTCTTATCCCTAACGATCCTCCAGTTATCCTTGTTCATCGCACAAAGCCAGTACTTCATGATACTTACTCACCTCTCAACTCCTTCTTTAGCGAAATTACCTCAGGGAAGTTCTCTGGAATCTCTTCTAAATCATCCTCCCAGCACACTATGTAATCGCAATACTTAGGGTCATGACCATGCTTAAGAAACTCACTTGATCTCACCTCAAACTCGATTTTTAACATCCTCCCCTCATGGTTGATTACCGTAGCATCTGGATATTCATCACGAATCTTGACTATGTAAGGAAACTTTAGCTTTTTATGAAGAATTGAGAAGAGGTAGATAACTTCCAGCTCACTTCTGGGCTCGAAAAGCAGACCTATATCATGGAGAGGCGGAGTTAGCTCGGGTCTTTGCGCTGGACGCGAAGGTGGCCAATACTCGTATAGAAAGCGTGTAAAGTAAGCATTGTTCCACCCCTTAGCCCCCTTGATGTTTACCTTAACCTCCAGCATGATCCGATTTAACAGCTCATACTTCTCTCCTAGAGTTAAGGTTTCGTACCGTTTGCCATACTCGTCTAAAGACCTCTTGTTAACATCTACTTGGAACACGTTCCTGAGGAAGTGTTCAAGATCTTTTGTCTTGAATATCGGTAGAACATCGTCCAGATAGTAGCACGATATAATTTTCTTAGCAATTATCTTATCCCCTCCAAACCCCTTGATCTGTTCCCATCCCATATCAACCTTTTCCGAGAGAGGTATGGAATCATCGACCGCCTTCCTAAGCAACTCTTTAAACTTGTCGATATTTTCAGCAGCATTTCTAAAAGCAGAGTCGCTCCCAACTCTTATGCTACCTAATGGCCTTAACTTGAACTCAACCCAATAAAAGAAGTAATCCTTCCCAGAGCCGGGATTATATAGGCTTTCCGGGGTTAGCTTATCGATGGAGCTTGGATCTTTCCTGAACGGGTATCTTTTAAGAAACTCAGAGTGAAGCTTTAAGGTCTTATCTATCTTCTCCTTGATATCCCTCCTGGTCTCAAAATCCTTAACATACCTGTCAATTTCTTTGCTGACACTCATTCCTCGACCCTCCAGAAACCTGCCTGCCTTATTTACCTATTTTATCGAGCATCATATTTAAGACTTACATGTAAGGATCCGGAGAGATTTGGGAAGATTTGATATTGCCAGTCGTATGGATATTCCTCCTTAACTTCAATTATGCGGGTATGTATGTCTCAGGGTCGTTAAAGTATCTATGGAATTGCCTATCGATGAGCCTGTTCAAGACAGCTAATAATGGATCGCGCTGATGACCATTTCACATTTAAGCTTGTATGAAATTATTTAACTTTACTGTCGATGCGAAAACTAGGGATTATTAGCGATCTAACATGGTTCACGCTTCCCTTGACTTCACACCTGTATATAATATCTCCACATGCTAAAATCAAATACATCCGAATCCCCTTCCACGATTACAGACAGCCAGTTAGAACGGAGTACGGATCGAACCGATTCATCTTTCGTGATATTCCCATATAATGTAAAGCTTGATGGAAGCGCGTCCTTCAGCGTTTTCATAATTATGTAAATGTCGTAGCTTTATTAATAAGATAACTAACATTCTCATTTTATTCGTCGTTCCATAGTTTTCTATGATCCTCTAAGCAAAAATTTATTAACCGAGTCTAATATGATTAGTTACAATGAATTCTAAAGTGATTATAGCTGTCACGGCCATTATTAGTCTTCTAATCGGCATGGGACTTGGAATAGGAGCTTTTCCTAGGATAGAGACTGTTACCAGCTTCATCACCAAATCCTTGACGCAGTCGATCACATTAACTTCCATGATTACATCATCAGTAAAAGTGGTTGAATTCCAGAGAATGACCGCTACTCGAACAGTAACTAAAATACCTGAGACAGTTACCATTACGAAAACCTTACAACCCTTAACCGTTACTGTCACCAGTTTCGTGACACTAAAAGAGATTACTGAAATCTACACAACTTCGTGGTTAACTATTGAAAATGAATACTTCGTGGTTTACTACCATCCAGGATATGAGGCAGATGCAGAGAAAGCTTTAGAATGTGCAATGTGGGTTCGCAATAATACCATGAATAAATATCCTCACACTCTTAATGTGAAGGTAGAGATTTACTTATATAGCAACCGCGAAGAAATAATGGAGAAAGAAGGATGTCCTACTGCAATCTCACATGTCGGGGTTAGCGGTGGGGTCCTTACTACTGCTAAGATAGGTATACTGAGACCCTCATGGGAGGGACATTGGGGAGGCTACGAGCAGCTTGATCACCCGTTCAGGAGAGTGCTTAACCACGAGTACGTACATATACCGTTTTACTACCACCTGTACTCAAAGAAGAAGGGCTATACCGACCCACCATCATGGTTCTCAGAAGGCCTCGCGGAGTACATAAGCGGGAATTACCTTCCATCCTATGAAGAGAGGGTTCGAGAAGCGGTATTGCGGGGATCCTATACGATAGATGAGCCTTATTCCTAGGGCCTCTACATAGTTGAATACATGTATAAAGAATACGGCAAAGAGAAGATTATAAGCTTGATAAAAAGCGATGCTCCAACATTTTTAGATGCTATCAGGAAGGAACTCGGCATAAGCCCCGCCGAATTCGAGCAAGGTTGGAAGACTTACTTAGCCAATAAGTTTGGTAGTTGATATATACCTTTTGAGTCTAATGAATTTAAAAATCATCGGAAGAGCAAAGAATGTTTTCCTAGAAAAGAACTTGTTAGCGAGTATTACAAACATCTTAGAACAAAAATTCTCTATATCTGTAACATATACGCTTTCTAAAGGAAGGCAAATATGGCTAGTGGACATTGATAATTTAGCTATTCGGACATAAAAACTCAAATTTGATACCCGCTTATCTTATAAGTCAGCTTTCATCCTAAAAGATGAAATGGAGGTGGGTATAGGCGCCCCTCTGTTTCAAGGCTGTTTATCTAGAGTAAAATTGATCCTTTGAGTGTATTAATTTCCTAAGCTTCAGTCTCATTAGAGGTATTTGAGTTAAGATTGAATCTCATGCTAAAGAACCTCTCGACCAGCTCCTTCCTTAGGAAATCCTTATCACCAACCCAAGCGTACATAATTAAAGCTATTGCCGATCTCACATGCTCTATTAGATTCTGTAAATGTCTTAAGTCCTGCAGATCGGCCAGACCGTATTCTAATGGTATGAGAATTCCATATGATGGTAGAACGCCCTTCTCTCCAGTGGTTAATAGGATCGCCTTAAAGAGCCCTGCTGTTAACTCTTCGTCCCCACGCTCCGTAGTCCTCCGTATTGTAGCAATAGGGTGAATCCATGCAGACAGCTCCTTGAAAATCCTAATTATGTTATCTACAGCTATTTCTGCTTCTCGCTCATCCATTACCTGTCCAAATATCACTGTCAGCTTCTTCAGATACGACTTTCCAAGCCTGAACCTCCTTACCACTTTTTGCTCCATTTTCTGAGGCCAGTCCATATCCCTTAACTCCGGGTCATTGTCGGCATAGAGAGCTAATGCAAATGCTTCTAAAGCAGTCCTTAGACTGTAGATCACCTGCGGCAATGCTCCAAGTAGGAGACCAGTAACCGTGAACTGGAGGTTTGGATATACGACGCTTAGAAGCATTGGATACATTAGATATCTGTTAATAATCTGTTGCCGAGACTTTTGTGACTCTTCCTTGGTCAGCAAAATGATACCCTCTATGTCGATGATGTCATTCAACAATTCAAAGCATGAATCAAGAACATCCCTATAATTCTTAAGAAGGAATTCCATATTTGTCCTAATGACGTCACAAGGATACTTTATGTAAAATTCACGAGAATCTGCGCTATCGCTGTTCATCAATTTTTAAACGATTGGCCAGACATTTAAGGTTAACTTCTAATATCGTGAGTGATATTCTAGGATTCAAGAAAGGGGTCTAAGAATGGAGAGTATGAGCGATTCAGGTCCCAAGATGTTCTAAAATAGCTTTTAACTTTATCTAATTATTAAGATCGGCTTCGCCTATATCCTGTTCTCATGATTTCTTGATATAGGATTCTTAATTAAAAACGTTTAAATTTTAAAGAAGAGAAATTTGATAATAACATGGAGACGACCATCACTATGTTAGGCACGCTAGCAGGTGTATTATTAGGATGGTTTTTAAGACATTTTATTCCATGGTCCTGCGAGCAGACACCTCCTAGGATCGGCCTCCTCATCGCCCAAGGATGCCATAGCCCCTATCCACTACTATTACCAGCTTTCCATCGTATGCATTCAATACTCTCTTGAGGAATGCTAGGGCATTGAGGATAGATCCTCCCCCTAAAGGCGTAGATCGCTATCTTCTCCCCAGAATCCACGTTTACAGCAGACTATACGTATACCCTAATGCCATGCATCTTGATTACGGTTGCGTCCGCTATTGCTAGGTGCCTGTGCATCCTAAGAGATTCGGGTATGGAGAATGGGCAAAATATATATATAACCATATTTCTATGCCTAAACGGTTGAGGCTTACATGCGAACGTTGTTATATCTAAAGAAAAGAGATCACGATGTTTTTTATGAATCATTAATTAGAAGACATTCAGATCTTATAGATAAATCGTTACAGAATAAAATCAGATATACTAAAATTGGGTTAGCAGGTTTAGGAAGTATAGGCTCCAGAATAGCTGAAACTATTGTCCGCTTAGGTGCTGAATATCTTATCATAGCAGATCCGGATATAATTGAATTATCAAATCTAAACAGACAAAATTACAATTTAAAACAACTCAGAAAGCCTAAAGCTCTTTGCATAAAAGAAATACTTCGTAATATAAATCCTTACATTAATATAGACGCTCATACCGAGGGTATCAATCTGAATAATGTTACTAAGATATTTAAGAAAACTGAAGTTGTATTTGACACCATGGATAAATACTTACCAAAAGTAATACTCCATAGAGCTATGAGAAGTTTAGGTGTTCCGATAATTCATGCTACATATTTTGGATACACGGTAGCTGTAACTACTTTTATGCCTAATGGAATAAGTTATGAAGAAATGCTCCAATTACCCTCAAGGGGGCGTGATATACATGCTATAAGTGAAACTGAATTAACTGAACATAGAAGAAAAATTATGCGGGAATTCGGGCTCAGAATATATTCTGAGCAAATAATAAATAAAAACCAGCCCTCCGTTGCATTTATACTATCAAGTATTATAGCTTCTCAGTTTGCAGTTGCGGAGTTAATAAAATATTTAAATGGAGATAAAGATAATTTAACGATAGCTCCTCAGATTCTAGAAGTAGATGTTTTAACGAATCAAATTAAAAAACGCGAATATGAAAACGACGATCCTAGTTTTGCTTGCTTATTTTCTTATTATACGTGAAGGGTGATAAGCATTTTGGAGACTATTAGCGATAATTATGACGACCTACGCATAGATTGGAGAAAAGTTAAAAAAGCGGCAGTAACGATCTTTAAAAGTATTTGTAAATACTCGGATGCGGGTGACGTACTATATGTTGATCCGGATAGAGAGATAAGAATACTTGTTGAGCCTCAGAATGGTGTTATAAACGAATTAATCAATGAGCTGAAAATAAGACGTAGATATTGGTATACAGATTCAGTAACACGAATGTTAGAAAAAATTATCTCAAATGATTCCAGCGATGAAGCCGAAGTTCTCAGAGAGTACATCGATAAACTTGAGAGTTTTCTCAATAGGGATGAAATACTTAAGCTTGTTAAACCTTTAAGAAGTCTTCCCAAAGAAAAAGTGGAAGAGTGTATAGAAAATGAGACGTGGGAAGTTGTATCCGATATTGTCTATGATTATGATCTTTTTACAATGCTTACTTTATATGGAGACGATAGATATAAAGAACTCCGACCTAAATTAGCTGAAAGCATCGCGAAAACATTTGCCAGTATAAGGTGCAAAGATAGGAAACTTTATGACCGTGCTTTATTATTTTGGATTTTGAAAATAATGACGATCGATAGGACTTTAAGGGGAGGAATAAAAAAAGAAATAAAAAGTATGCAGAATCTTGGAGATAAGGAATTCTTCAATAGAATATTTAACGAGATCAAAGATAGATACGTTACTATTACTGATAATGTTGCTTATATTGATGTTGGAGAAGAAGCAAGCGCCGTGAGATCTAGGGCAATGTGCGTTACTCCAGAAATAATGACCAACATGAGGTCAACTTCATTTATGACATTAAATCTTTTAGAGATCTATAGTGAAAGCATGATAGATGAAAGCATGATAGACGAAGATATGAAAAATAACATAAGAGAACTGGTTAGAAAAACTGTGAATTGGATAAATGTTAATTTTAATACCTATGTTAAAAATCCATATTTTTCAGCTTTATTTTGTCGCGTTTTACACGAGTATTGTAAAAATTTTGGCTCTCATCGTAGAAATAATGAAATAGTAAAGGTGCTAGCAAAAAAGTTTAAGGCGTTATCAGCCATTAAAGAATGCCCTGTGACAAAAATAAAGGAAGATATATTAAGTTATGCAATTGAATTATCAAAGAAATGTGAGCCAGAAGATGATAGAATTCATCCGAAGGTAGCCGCCTTGCTTATAAGAGAAGGTGAAGATGGAGAAATCAAAGTTATTGCTGAAGCTTTTAGAAATGAAACCGGGGATGGTGAGCATGCTGAATCTATTCTTTTATTAAAAATGGGTAGGCATAAAGGTCCTTATACTTTAATAACTACGTTGGAACCATGTACAACCAGAAGGCATAGGAATTTTAAATCTTGTACTGATCTCATATTACATTATAAGAATAGAATATGGAGGGTCATAGTAGGACACCCGGATCCAAATCCTGAAATTGAAGGTGAGGGCATCCTTAAACTTAAAGATGCGGGTGTCATAGTTGAAGTATTTCCACCTTCTCTAATGGAAGCCATCGAAAAATTAAATGAGGAGTTTATCAAACAGTATAGTGACCCTTAAAAACGAATATCGATGCTTTTACGAAGCTATTTTTAGCTTACCTTATACTGACTAGAGATCTCTTTTTATGAAAACCTTATAGTAAGACTGCGGAAGAAAGTTGTTACCCTAAAATGTTATTTGAAAGAGGAGCTCAAATACACATTCAGAAAGAAATACTCGTTGAACAGCACGAATTTTCCGGCAAGTAGGCCTTGAAGCCTCTCGCCCCCTGATCCATAGAATTGATGTAGATGGGGGGCGAATGAGAGCGGGCCATCATGATACTTTTGCCCAGCTCGGCCGTCAATCGTCCCTCGATTATCTAGGCGCCCACGATACCCGGATTATCTCGCTCTAGGGCGATAGAGAATGATAAAGCTGGAAACAGGGGCTCTTCGATGACTCTATGATCCACATATACAGCCCTTATCATTCTCGCCGACCAATTAGGATGTAGAGTATTAAAATTTTTAATGGCGTAAAAGACCGGTTTAATCCGGCTCGCCGAAGACTTATCTATCATTAAATCGATGAAGAAGGCGCGGAGGGTCGCTTATGGGAGCTGTCCATGAGTTCTGGAAGGATGAAGTAGAGAAGATTCTGGAGTATTACGGGTTCGACGTCAAGAAGGAGTATATTCTCCCATCCGGTGAGAGAATAGACGTGGTTGGCTGGTGTAATAGGGAGAAGCCTTGGAGGGGTAAGTCTGTTGCGGTTGAGATAGAGAAGACCTCACCCTTAGAGAAGGATGTTGACAAGCTTAGAAGATCTGGCTTTGACCTGAAGTTCGTGATCCGCTTTACCAGGAAAGATCTGCCAGCTGAAGTTGGAGATGTCACGATAGTGTATCCACCCAGGAGCTTCGAGAACATCTTAAGGCTCATGCTTAAAGTCCCGCCAACTTATCCCGTGCGTCCAAGTCTGTCTGAAGCCCCTGTCCTAGAGCCTAAGCCTCAACGGTTAGCGGAACTGCTAGAGAGCGTGGGGTTAGGAGATCTTACGCCAAGGGTGGAGGAAGCCCTACTGAGGCTTTACCTCGCCCACCCACATGGACTACCGCTTCGAGTGGGATCGCAACGACCGTCTGGAGCAATAGAGTTCACGGAGACATCGGATATAGTGCCACAAGTCAGGTCTATACTCAATGGACTCGAACTGGCGCTTGAGCATCCCGTCGGCGGAACCTACAAGACTGGGAGGATCTGGAAGTTTTACCTGACCGACAAGGGTCTCGAGCTTGGGAGAGAGATATCACTCCTCAAATTGAGGGAGCGAGAGGCCCTTCTGAAATCGCTAGTCAAGGACTTTAATCCAAAGCTTACCTTCACGGCGTGTATCAGTTTCGGCACATATATTGAGGTGAGACCCAGATATGAGCAGAAATATGCGGAAATAGCTGCAGGTATAAGAGAAGACCCCTACCTATCATCCTTAGATTGGGCGTTCTTCGAGGCCGATTTCATTGGAGGAGCCGAGAAGAGATTATTGGAGAAGTTTCACGTATCTGAGCCACTACACCTCTACGCGAGGTATCTAGCAAATCTACCATTGAGTAGGAAAACGATACTATCCTACTATGAGAGGCTTTTAGATGCGGGCTTAGCCGTAAAGATTAGTCTACATACCACGAAGGGGAGTGTTTCGGCGATGCGATAACAACCTCTCCTGAGGTGGTAGAGGCGATGCTAAGACAGGGATTGGAGAGCGG
>Ga0190310_1000443_pt1 | contig 14040 bp, 18 predicted proteins | sample 48700778_MG_FD_165059 | JGI IMG/M metagenome (GOLD analysis project Ga0190310, IMG submission 165059) | Hydrothermal vent sediment bacterial communities from Southern Trench, Guaymas Basin, Mexico - 4870-07-7-8_MG | ecosystem: Environmental > Aquatic > Marine > Hydrothermal vents > Sediment ... | reverse complement strand
GGTGGTAATAAATGAGGGGCTATGCCAAGAGCCATTGATCCAAAACTGTTAACTTCTATTTTCAAGAGCTTTCTACCCCCATTACTGATTGAATATTTTCCCTGTCAATATTCAATATCTTTTTATATAATCTTGTGCCATAAATTTTCTGCCGCCAGCCTAATGTTATTAATAGATATGGATCGTTAGCTGTGCCAGAGGCGTCTGTTGAATAACCACTGCATTCATGATATGTTCCAAGGGCTGGCATTACATCTAAATAATCATTCTCATACCCACGGCAACAAACAAGGGTAGTCCCACCCAATACAATATCAGCCATGCCTTGTGCATTAAACGCTATTTCATTCCAACCTCCTGCCGTTGACCATCCATCTGTGCTGCCGTAAGAGCTGCCAGAAAAAGCATCATAGTCTCCGGCCTCTATTGTGTCCCCCTGGGTTCCTTTTTGCGCTGACATTCCATCTCTATCTCCCCCAGACGAGTCGCTTTTTATAAACAAAGATGTTCCACTGTCAGGAGCGGCAGAAAGGCTGCTTGTATCGAACATGAGAAAGCTGCGTCTTATAGTGGCTTCACACACTGGCGCCCACCCATCATTTACAAATATTCTTGAATAAGTATTAAGCTCGCCGGTTGAATTAGTGGATGTTGCGGTGGTATATTCTTGCGCTGCATTCCATAAATAAGTTGGTTCTGCTACTTCTGACATTACTAATTCGCAATATCCATCTTCTGTAGAGCTATAACAAGTTTCCGCATCGAGGTAATAAACATCATCTTTTATATCAAGCGGTTGCAAGTTTTTCTTTTTATATATTAGGTCGCCGCTTTCTTTCACAAGAGTATGAGCCAGCCCGTCAACTGGAATCCGGTTGAATTTAGCATCCAAGACAGACGGCAATTTTATTCTAAACCTAAACTCACCAGTCTTTATGCTGTAGAACCAAAATTCTTCACGGATTGGCTTCACGGTCAAGCCCGTAAGGTTGAGTTTATATTTTATCTCAAAATCCCTTATCGGTCTTTCAACCCGCCAGCACTGTTTTGAACCTTGCCTATTATTTATCACGACTATATTGCTGCCCACTGATTGAGCGCAGGTATCAATCCTTGAAGGCTCCCCGGTTTCAATCTTTTGATCTTCACGATCAAGCTTAACTGATACTAATGTAAACTCAAGCTGCTCTGCCCCAGATTGATCAACATCCGGCCTATATCCTATGTACTTTTGGCCATCGCCGTTACGTTTTAAGCCCATGGACGTTACGTTTTTATCCCATAAAGAAATATCCATCTTGCCCTTTACATTTTCAGGGAATAGCTCTATTTTTTTATACTTCCCGCTGTTGGTCTTAAAATAATGCGGGTTATGCGGGGCATAGCATAAAGCGGCAAGTTTTCCTTGATCGTATTCAATAATTTCCTGGCTTCTACTTACAGGGATTCTTTTTTCAATTATCATAATAATTCTATCATTACATAATTCGGGTTGAAATACATAACATTAGAGGTCACAGCATACCCCACGACTTGCGCAGTATCGCCAGTCCCACCCACAAGAGTCTGCGTAAGCTCTCCGATGTTTGTGCCTACGTAAATATCTTTACCAATCAACGCCCAGTTCCATGCGTCATTACGGAAAAAACCTTTTGAAAACATTTTTTTCCCTGCGCCTGTGCCTGACTCCATGGCGAGGCATCTGCAAGGCAGTGTCCCCGCAACGTTTGCATCGCAGGTGTCGTAATTCCCATCTGCTGAACAATATAACGGTGCGCCAATGCCTTGTGCATTGACGTCAATCGTACCCTCAAAGCCTTCCCCTGAAGACCACCCATGAGAAGGGATTTCAGATTTAAAGTAAGTAGTGTACCAACTTTGGTCTAGATGCCCTGCTAACGTAGGCGAGCTATCGAAAGCCAGTTCGGTTTGTGCTTCGATAGCTTGTGCCACCCGCAAGGGCGACATTCTGGAAGTGTCATTCGTACCTGCCTCTGCTTGAGATTGTGAAGCTTTAGGAATGTACCCCTCTATAACTTCACGGCCTCTGGCGGAGGATAACGGCTGTACGTTATCTGTGCCAGCTGCGGCTTGCATGGAGGTTGCTATGGCAGTGTCCGCTTCAAGGGTAGCTATATCAGCAACGATACTTTCAAGGGTGCCTCTTGTAACCCGCATTGATATAACATGGTCGTCTGTATAAGTAATCGGAATGGCTGTAGTGTTTTCTTGCGCTCTTCCCGCTACAGAAGGTGTGCCAAGGACCGTTCCTATTGTTACGGTTAAACCAGAAATGCCTACACATTTTACGACTTCTTTTGTCCCTGAGTCATTTACAATAGTAAGCAAGAAAAAATCATCCGAAGCAGATAAAGTTATGGTCGGTAAAGGCGCAGCGGTAAGCACAAGAGAAGTGCTTGAAGTAGTTATATCGCCTGTCAGAGTTGTGGCAAAATTATTCCTGAATATCTGTCCCATTTTTATCCTTTACGATTTGGGTCTTTCGCAGCTTCCACCGCTTCCAGATGTTGAAGATCGCCTGTAAATAACCCATAATACATTTGCGCTCTCTGTATAGAGTCCGCACCGAGAATCTGCCCACCATCTTTGCTGTATATCCTCGCAAGAATATAATTAACAAGTTCAGACGCACATTCATCTCCTATATTATAAACTACATCATAGTCATCACCAGTTATTGTTATCTCTGGGGGTATAGCCGAATATCGATATCTTAAAAATCCTTGCTCTGAGGTAGGCTGGGGAGGGTATGTATAAAAAGTTTTTGGGTCGTCAGGGCTAAAGGTTACTGATTTTATAACTGAATTGGCTGTTGCGGCATGCCATGATGGGTCAGCCCTGTTGAGTTGATTCTCGTCAGAAAGAAAAACGACGTCCCCCGGTGCAGTCCCAGCCGTCCCCATGTTGCAGATAGGTTTTATAAAAAGAATCCCGTCACTTTCAAGCGTCTGCCTCGTGCCCTCTATCATCTGTGAGTCAGCCGTTTTAATATATGTATCGGGCTTTTTCTTTACATACTCCCTTTCACCCTCACATAGCCAGCTTACCATTTGGAGCTTGCTCGTTTGCGAAGGAACCGCATCGCCAGTAATCTCCATTACTTTTTCTAATATTTTTGATATGTATGTCGTTGACATTATACAGACCTCCTACTCTCCCGATTTAAGGAAGATTATTAAACGACCTTGCTTTGCGTTTCCCGCGTTGGTAACACTGATGGTAATCTCTGAACAAATTGCGACTAGATCGGTTGATGTAATTTTAGTAGCAGTAGAACCGCTTAAATTGGCTAACTCCCCACAAGCGACATCGCTCCCGTATACGTCAGTTAAGGTGATATCATACAATGCAGCGGGGACATCTGTTGCCAGATCACCGTTCTCTCCGGGGACGGCCTCTAACCCTGCGACAAAACCCTTAACCCCGTCCGGCACTATCAAATAGTTTGTAGCGGCCAAGGCTAATGCTGCTTTATGCGTAGAAATAACCTCAGCGGTTAAAGCCCCTGTGCTATCATCAGACAGCCAGTCCAATACAATTTTTTCATCTGAAAATTCAACGACAGTAAGCAACGACCCTGCCATAATATCCCTCCTAATCTTCCTCTGGTAAAAAGCAAATAGGTTCCGGGGCAACCGATGCCGCGATCCCTACCCTGATTTGATGCAGCATTAATTCTAAAATATTCGAATGATAAGCGACAACCCTTTCTCTGAAAGTTTCTGCTGGAAGAATGTTTGACAATGAGATTACACTATATGCTATTATCCCCGCATGATATTCACACGGGATATCGTCTGACGTTTCTGGTCTGGCAACATATTCGATTAAAAGATCATCCTCAAAGTCATATTTTCCTATGACAATATTCCTGCCTCTTGGATACCACTCAGCGCTATTATCAAGCCCTATCTCGCTGGGTTCTTTCCGTGTAACCCAGCCAAGGTCAGAGCTTTCTTTAAACATTTTGCCGCCAGAAACATAATCAGCATTCCCCCCAGAGCCATATAGCTCAAGGGTATCAATTGCCTTGTTAACTACTCTCCACGTCCCATTTGCAGCCGTATTGCCAGTAATATCATGGACAACGATTATATCATCGTCAGAATACCCATGGCTTGAGCTTGTAACCACAATGGGAGATGCGTTAGTTGCACCGGTTATATCCTTTGCATTTGCCCTTAAATCCCTGACATTAAGGATGGAAGAGCAATCAACAGGCCATGGAAATACGTGTGTATTAGAGGACAGAGATTTCCGTTTATTAAAAAAAGACGGCGCAACTTGTTTGATCTCTAACCCAAGCAGGGCAACGCCATTCAAAACAGCCTCGTCAATAGCGGTGTCATAAATGGGCAAGCTGGTTGGCTCGCTTACGCTTCTTTTAATTTGAGCTTTTATTTCATCGGGGGTCATTATTGGGCTTTTTTGTTTTTAATCGGTTTATTTTTACCACGCTGCGGTAGTATAGCTGGTAACGGCTTACGGATTTCTTCCCCGGAAGCGTTAAAGTCTTTGCCGTCCTGCTCATATACGTGGTCGGCTATTCCCACCACTCTTCCGTAAGCCCGCTTTTTGTCTAATTTTTCCATGTTCTTTCCCTTTTCTTTAGCTGATTATGGGTATGATGGGAGCGGCGTTTTAGTCCACCCCCCAATAGAAAGTTTATTCCCAGATTTCAAAATCCAATTGTGGTATCCCTTTGCCTGTAACGGAGGAATCATCAGTCCCGTTAGTAAGCGTGACTTTCACCAGCTCGTCTGCCGGGATTGGCTCTGCAAGGATAATGGCATCAGTATCGTCTGATGTATCATAGAAGTCCAAGTCAGCAACGGCATCTGGGATTATCAACTTTCCGTAAGCATCCGGGTCAGCGGTAGTCCCAACTTCAACAGTCGCACTGGCTGTGTTAACTGCAAAAACCTCCGTGGCAGACACCCCAATATTGATCAGTCTCCCCGAATAGCCAGGGGGGAGCCTAAACTGGAACACTTCTGCTGCGCCTCCGCCAAAATCAAATTCTCCTAATGTTTTAGAAAACACTTTTTTTTCATCATACATATTGAATTCCCTTTATTTGTAAGTCTGGGCTTTCACCCCCAGACTTATTTTATGTTTACTCTATGATGCGCTGTCCCATTTCATAATTCTTGCGTCGGCCGCTGCTGTGTGTATTAGCCCGAACCCGCCTAGATAATACCACGCGATTCCCTTACTTCTACCATACGTAGACATTCAACCACAGTCGCTATTCTGTGGCCCGCTTCATAAAACGTTGGTGACTTTTACCTTTTCGGATATCAATTACGGTAAACCTGTTAACGTTAGTTATTTTGGCAATTTCACTATTTGATAATTTCTGGTCTTTAATCATTTTAGCTACGTCAATGATTTGCTCATCAGTATATTTACGGTTATGATGAGCAAGCTCTGCCGCGCTTGCCGTTTCGTGTTTCCAGGTATACCCTTTTCTAATCCTACAAATATGCGTTGCCGAAATTCCTGTTATTTCTACAATTTCAACTCCTTTTTTACCACTTTTGAATAAATCCAAAACCTCTTGGATATTTTCCTTGGTATATTTAGAGTTGCCGTTTTTTTCACCAGTCATTGTCCGACCTTTAATGGAACAATCTATTAAATTATCTTGCTGCGTTCCAAGAAACAAATGGTCTGGATTAAAGCACACTGGGTTGTCACACCTATGGCAAACAAAAAGACCATCGGGAATAGCTGCTCCCTTAAAGGCCACTAACGATAATCGATGCGTCATGATCTTAAAACTTCCATATATATCTGGAATTCTTACTGAACCATAACCAACAGTTGTCGCCCCTGTCCATTCCCAGCATCCTTTATCAGAAATTCGCATATTCTTTACCAATGTTTTTAAAGCTGCTTCACGTTTCCATGAAGACTCGACTATTTCATATCCCCAATTCTTGGGGTCTGGGCGCTTCGGACTCGCTTGAGCCCTACTCCCTTGCGGGATAGTCTGTGAACGTTCCTCTGTTGAGGCTTCGATGCAGATTGGCATAATGTGTTTCCCCTTTTTTTAAATGTTTTTACGTCCATACTTGTAGGAATTTAACACACCTTAGCTTTCCTGTCAATTCACCCAGTTCTGCAATGCTAAATTACTTTAGCATGGGACTATGGTTAAATAATCCGTAGGAATCTTCCCGCGCATTTCTTCGGGTACAACGATAGCTTCGGCAACGGTATCTTGGCCAAGGAAAAACGCACCATCAGACTTGGCGTTTTCCCAGGATTCTTTCCCAATATGGGTCTGCTCTACAAACCGGCAATTCTCATATCGACCGATTTCACCATTCATAATAAGCTGGAAGCCCTCTGTGGTATACTGGTGGACAGCTTCAAGATCGTTCTTCAATGTTCGGAATGTAGACGGCCTGGCAATCACATAATAATCGTCATTAACATACGGCATGATATTCCGTTCTTTCATTTCGTCTGTTATGAGACCTATGTGCGATTTTCCCAACGCCACGTTGTTCACTACTACCGTTGCGCCATTGGTAGAGACAGTAACAGCAGTAGTTGACGTTCCGCTAGTCGGTGCAACTCTCAGCGGGGTCAGATCAAATTGGGCATGAGCTAAAGTATCAAATGCCTTTTTTGCATCGTGCTTTAAGACTTTATTAACGATTTCCGTAACGGGATGCTCAGACAGATTATCAAGCTTTCCCGTGTAAGGCACGGAATTGCCAGCTTCCGTGACAGTCAATGAACCCTGCGTGATAGTGAAATTGGTTTCAGGCATTATATCTGCCTCAACCAGAGTTGAACCCTGCGTAGCTACATCACTGTAAATATCCCAATGATACGTATCACCTTTTTTCTTACCCTGCTGTGATGCATCTTTTGCATCACAAAACTGTCTATATTTTACAAGAGGCTGTAACGCATACCTCAATTTTTTTGATAGATTCTTAGCAGACATATACCCGCCAAGCGTATTTGTTACCCATACTTGTCCAGACATAACGCTTACCTCCTAAGCCTGGCCACGAACTTTCCGCATGTCTGCGATTATTTCGCTCGCAGTTTGAGGCTTATCTTTTTCTATTTTAGACTTCTTTAAATTTGCGCTTTTCACTTCATCAATAGAAGTTCTTTTGCGCTCTCTTTTTTCTTGCAACTCGTCTTTCTGCGGCGCCGCTTCCGGCTTAAATGAATCAACCCAGTCCCGCACTCCTTGGCAAGCCTCCTGGCAAAGCTCCCATGTATAAGGCTTCCCCTCTGATAGCGCCTTGTCAATAGCTTGGTTGGCGAAATCAACTAATCGCTGATCTTTTATCAAATCTCCAAACCCGCCGTTTTCAGGTGAGGCTTGGAGCCTTTCATTGATTTGCTCAACACGTAGCTCTTCTTTGACTTGGTTTTTGATCTCATCAGGGGATACTTGCTTTTGAGTTGCCATGCTTCCCATGATTTCTTCAATCGCCGCTTCTCCTTCCTCTTCCGTCCCACACTGGATAGCCTCTGTCAATTCTTTGATTCGAGCTTGCCTTTTTGACTTATCGTCCTGAGCAGGATCAACTTTTTCCTCTTTTTCCTCATCCTCTTCTCTGGGTAAAGGAATTTTTCCTTGCGCCGCTTTCAAAAGGCGTGTAGCCTCTTCAAGTCGGCTATCCGCAGCAGATTCTTTTTGGAGTGATCGTTTCCCTGCGTCAATGATATCTGATAGCAGTACTTCACTCTCTTTTCCATCTACTACAATTTTTTCCATCTTTAGCGTTGTCTCGTCAACCTTTTCAGCGGTGGCTTCCGGTTCGGGGGGGATATCTTCCTCACCATCCCCTACAGCGCCGTCTTCATCTACCGACTTTTCTACAGGAGCGTTGACGATACTTTCAGCTAGCGCTTCCCGCTCCTGCATTGGTGAAAGGGCTTGGCCTTCAACCTCAGTTTCTTCTACAGGATTTTCGAGTTCGCTGTTGTCTTTAGCTTCGGTTTCTTCTTTTTCGTCTGCTGCATTTTTTTCTATTACCATGTAATCCCTCCGCGTCCCAGCAGGACCTTCCATTCCCATCTTTTCTGGCATAAATTGCTCCTATTGGCTTTCTTGTAATGTTTCCATCGCTTGTCTACCGGCTATTAGCATTTCTTGCAGCCACCCCAGCGAGCTTTCTGCTATATATATTTTATTTTGCAGTTTCCTGATCTCTTTTGCGTTTTCAGGGTCAATATTCTTCAAACCTGCAAGCGCTTCGTCACGATCTTGTTGTGCCCTTCCAATAATATATTGCCCAATATCGGACTGAAAGAAAGCATCTGCGTCATCACCTATCAATATTTCTATTTGTTGCAATTGGTCTGGCATATTTATGTTTCCCCTGAAACAGGATTGAGTAAATCCATTTCTTTCATGACGATATCAGTTTCAAGCTTTGCGCCCATTCTCCGGTCTTGCCCTTCTTCTTTCATCTGCTCAAGGCCAACTTTGAGGTCTTGCTCGCTTTGTTTTTCTTGCAATTGCGCTTGCATCTCTTCAATCGCCATCTGCATCTGCTGCATAGTCTCGGCCATCTGCATTTTTTCAGGGTCTTGCTCCTGGCCTTCCATCTGCTCAGTAAAGAACCTTGCTCCGTCCTTATATCCTATACGGCCAAAAACTTCTTTGGCTACTTCTCGGATATCAAATAGCCCTGGGGGGGAATTTTGTGTAATTTCGCTTATAGTCCGAACCCCTAACATAAAGTTTGTAATTTTCGTCATGGGGTCTGTTGCGCCCATCCCGACATTTACAGTTGTTGTCAGCTCTTGATTCAATAATTCATCTGTTATTTCATCAACTCCGTACCTTTGAAAAACTTGAGCTTTTTCAGCGGCTAATGTTAGCACGGTCATATCGGTTTCATATTTCTGCTCAAGCTTCATTAGCTGACGTATAACAGGCTCCACCCAGGTTTCTGAAAATGTTCTTATAATGTATTCCACAAGGCTGTTAGACGCACCTTGCAGCATTGACATACCGCCTACTGTTTCATTCAATTTTCTGTTAGACTGGACGGTGGACGCTGAAAAAGTACCAACCACATCGTCATAGTCTACGTTTAACCTGTCTTGCTCTGCGTATGATGACCCTGTAACGTCTTGGAAATCAAGCGTTTTCACGTCTGCATTCACGTCTGAAACAAGCGTTCCGCTACCGGCTACGTTTCGGACAAGCGATTTAATATCAACCTGCCCACCTCTTCGGATAAGAAACCGCTTATTCAAAACCAGCTTGATGTTGTCTAATCTCTGATTTGCAACTTCGTTGATTTCTTTTTGTATATTTTCGCCAAGCTGGGCTACCCCGGAAGGGTATAGCCTGTGCGTTTCAATGACTCCGCAGCCAATAACAATTGGCCGTTCTCCATGAAAAAATAACTCTTCTATCGGAACAGGCTCTGTGAGCATATATTGTGTGCCAAGCGTATAGAAAACAACATCTTGGTTGCCATCAATTCGCATAAAATTTTGGTGAACCCATACGATATCGTAATCGCTCAATTCTGTTGTGCTGCTCCCTGTGTATTTATCCTCTCTATCGCCTTCCCTGGTCAGTTGAGTGCTATCAAACCTTGATGGGCTGGCTGCTCTCAACTCCCCTTCATCTAATTTTTTCCATTTCGACTTTCCTGTTTTAGGGTCTTCCTGTTCCATTTTCAGCTTAACATCTATAACGTACATCGGAATTAACCGGATCAAATACGGGCTGGTATTAACAGGGTCAGTCCATTTTGCGCTGGGGGACAGACGAATATTCTCGATAGGGATTATTTCAATCGTAGGTTCATCTTTAATGATTCTTCCATCTGCGGTTTCTTCGTAATCCCATGCCTGGTATGATGCAACAACGCCAGTCACTTCAGCATCCTGGAATCCGCCTATACACGTTTGGAACCATGGAATTGTTTTGTCTAACCGATACGACACTAATTCCCTCAAAACGTCTGCGGATGCCTGTTGAAATTCATCGTTAGGGTTTTGTGGTTCTATATTCACAACGTCCTGGTTAGCGAAAAAAGCAACCGATGCGGCAGCTTCATTACTCCGAATTGCTGACCTGGTTTTAGGCCGGAATACCTTTGATCTATACTTATACGAATCTTTTAAATATTTGCTGTCTGTATGATGCTTCGACCGAAAATGCCGGATATTATCTTCCCATTGCTTCCGGTAATTATTGTCCATGAACGTTGTAGATTGGTCAAACGCCGACCGAGCTTTTGACAGCCATTCATTTTTTATAGGGGGTTCTTCCGACATCTATATAATTCCTTCTGTGAACGCTGGAAACTCACCATTCCATTTTGAAAGATTCATTTTAGACCTCTCAAGCATTTCCCCACCTGCGCGCATGACACATCTCAAAGATGGGTCTGCATATATACGTTCCAGCTTCAGCACGTACCCATACTTCCCGGATATAGCTAAATTCCTGATAATGACAACCCCACCTAATTTCTCGTCATTGAGGTGTACTGCCCATAAATGCCCTGGATAATGTTCATTCAGCTTATCTGCTATTCTGTGCGTGAGTTGAATGTCACCCATTTCATGGTAGTCTACTCGTTCGATTTCTCTTCCCATCTAATCCCCCTCCGGTTCTGGGTAGCATTCAGCCACGATCAAATTAGCCCGTTGAATTTCTGTCATCCATGCGTGTTCTTCTGCCGTAATCGTACACCTTATACACTCAGGTAGCATGTCATATTCAGGGTGCACGGTGTATCTGCTGCTCCCTGACCTCTTTTTCCCACCATTGACCCATTTGTGGAAATCAAAACTCATTCGATTATTTGTTCTCCCGTGCTGTCAGTAATAAAATCCCCCGTGCTGTCTGCGATAGAACCGGTTGCGACTTCTTCCCCTGCTCCATCACTAATAATTTCGCCAAAGCTGTCAGTTATAAAATCAAAGGATTCATCACTAATCCCGTTCTCAACGGTCTCCCCGCTGCCGCCGCCATAAATTCCAGACGATTCCAGCTTATCGGTTGAGTCAAATCTCCTTCCGCCTGAAAATTCATAAACACCCTTAATCGAAGCGTAGTAATCCGGTTCCATCTGGGAGACTACATCTAACCATGAATATTCTCTTGCTCTTCCCATTACTCGTCTCCATGCCAATCTGGTAGCAAGTCTACTTCATTAATTATTGTAGGTGGCAATATCTCAAGATCATAAAACCGGCTCATAGCGTCAAGCATGTCTTTCGCTGTTGTTGCCGGGAAAAACAGATACTCGTTGCTGATTAAAAACTCAACTAAATCATATAGTCTGCCATCACTATTTTTTCGCTTAATTGGTTTCGCAACTAGAAACCCCTTACGCTGTGCTATGGCTTTCGCCTGGAGTGCCGTCTCGTCGCCTTTATAGGGATAAAAAAAACGCCAATTCTGATGATCTGGGATTAATCTGCGTATTCTGTCGTCTTTTGCCTGGTCTCCGTCTCTTACCCATGACACTTCTTCGAGCGGGAACGGGCAATTTTGCAAACGCATCATTTCCTTAAAGTGTTCAATATCCGCTTGCATGCCATATTTTTCGTAACCGACCTTCACAGTCTGAACACCGGGTTGCTTAATCCATTTGAACCTTAGATATTTCAACATCTCCCAGCGCTCTGTCAATGTCATTTTGTGGCACGCACCATCTAAAAGGTATTTATTTGAGGCCGCGTCCATCCCTATCACAGCAAACGCTGAATTTGAGCTGCCTTTTTTCTTAGAAGACGCAGGGTCGACCATAATTGCAACATTCAAAGTTTCTGGCCTCACCTCATATCGTCTTAACCAGTCCGGTTTCATCTCTTGCTCTTCACCGGCAAGGGGGTTCTGTAGCATTTGACACGCTAAAACATAGCCGGACACTTCTTTTTTCTTATAATCCCATTCATCTGTAGTCAAAAAAACAGGCGTTCCGTCCGGCAGACCATTGTCGGTAGCAGGATGAATGCGAGGTGTGAATATTTTTCTGGCTAATATGGCAGAATATGTATCTGCATAATTGTATCGTGTGCCTATAACCCATGTTCGTGGGGGTCTGGTTGATAGATTTCGAGACAAATCCCATGATTGTGTAGTTTTCAGGATCATTTCAGGTGTGCCCACAGATTTTTGTTCAACCGTATCATCATAAATCATCAGCTTGAAATGTTTTCCGGTGGGCTGTGAATCTACGAGCCCCCAGGCTTCTACCGTAGCTTCTCTGGGGTTGCCTTTCCTTTTCATCACAATGCCATCGTCCAAAGACCAAGTTGGGGCATCCTTTTGAGGATTTTCCCAAAAGACATCAGGGTACAGCCGCGGAAGCCAGCTATTCATTTCAGCAACATTTTTAATCTGCCGGATAAAATCTTTTGCGATGGGTCTAGTATGCGAAAATATGCCTATCGTAATTTCAGGGTCCAAGATTATTTCTTGGATTGACCCTGCAAATGTAATTATTGCTGATTTTCCATGCCCGCGAGCCCATAGATCAAGACAGTTGTCCGTATTCGCTTCAACTTCCCGACAACGTTGGTACACCCAGGGATGAAACAAAACTGAAACATTCAAAATCATTGTTAGCAGGAAGTACCGATCATTTCTGCCCATTTCAGCCAAGACAAAATCGTCAACCTTCGGGTCTTCTAATACGGTTCTATATATATTAAGGGCAGCCTCATATGATGCTGTTGGCAAAAAATCGCACACCTGCCGAGCATATTCACTATTAATTGATTTTGTTTTTATGTTCGAACCAGCCATACTACTCCTTTTTTCCCATAGCCTGTTTCAACCCCGACATGTCCATTCCAACATGCTCGATAGGACCGCCGTCCTTCCCTGTGATCTCATGCTTATCTGTGATTTTTCCCTCTGTCCGATCAAGGAAATTATTTTGTGCTGTAGTGTTGCCGTTTTCCGCTTCCTTCAACATAGAATCATATACACTCTTGCGCTGCCGAAAAGAATTTTTCTTACGTAGCTCCAAACCGTCTGAATATATTTCATTAATTTCGGCTGGTGTAAAATGGAAACGTAACGTGTCAGGCTTGATGCCGAGGACTTTTGCCATTCCAATCTGATTTTTCGGCCACTCGTTTTCCCAAACAGACAAATACGATAACAAATTCTGCCGATGCCTGTCTTTAGCCCACTTATGGAGTTTTTTATTAGATTTTTCACCACTCATAACCCCCCCAATATCAAACAATAAACACCCTGTCAACTCGTTTTATACACCCCTTCACCCCAAAAACCCAGCAAACCCTTACTGGCTATAGGTTTCAGACCAACGCACACAATGCCCCTGTGCTGCACGATCTAAAATAACGAATACTATGGGCTGCCTTTATCCTATATGTTGAGCAGACGACACTAATATTTGCCGAATACTACATATAATACCGTGTTCAACGCTGGCATACTGCATGTAGATTAATCGGATTTTATTTTTCAAGATCAAATAATAATAAAACTTTATTTAATTATTTTAAATAAATGTCTTGACAACAAATAAGAGATATAGTATATTAAAGACAAATGAGGGAGCGACTTTAAACAGCAACAAACAAAGGGAGAACTAAAATGGAAAATTTAACAGCGAGAGAACTACGAGATAACCTTGACTTCTCCCAGGTTATTGAAGGAATTGAGGTCAGCATAACAGAAGGACATAACCTTTTTGAATCAAATCTTCAAAGCTGGCTTTTAAACAGAGTCAGTGAAGATTGGCGACAGAAAGGGGTTATTTTGTCCCCTGAAGACGGGGATGCGTTTTATATGGAAAAAGAGGAGTATAATAAATTATAAAAGTCTTGACAATAAACCCCTAACCTGATATATTTAAAAACAGGTTAGGGGGAATTTTAAACTTAAAAAAAGGGAGAACGAAAAATGACTATCATAATAAATTGCGACATAGGCAACAAAAAAGAAGCCACGCTGCTCAAGGCGTGGAAAGCAGAAGAAAAATGGGAGGATTGCGAATGCGAATGCGGCGCAATCCCTGTGTGGGT
>Ga0190310_1000441_pt1 | contig 14061 bp, 14 predicted proteins | sample 48700778_MG_FD_165059 | JGI IMG/M metagenome (GOLD analysis project Ga0190310, IMG submission 165059) | Hydrothermal vent sediment bacterial communities from Southern Trench, Guaymas Basin, Mexico - 4870-07-7-8_MG | ecosystem: Environmental > Aquatic > Marine > Hydrothermal vents > Sediment ... | reverse complement strand
GCCTTACACTTCTCTAAAAAGGAAAGACGAAAACTATATAAATCTCCCATATAAATTCTTCGTATAGAAAGCCTTAAATATCCCCGGTGTATTTTATGGGGTTTCCCCGCCAGGCGTATTAGTGATTAAGAACATCATGAGCTAATACCTGGTGCTAATCTGGGGGGGTTGAATAATGTCTGAGGATAGGTTATCTATCAAGAAAGAAAAAGAGAACGAGAAGACCGCTAGTGGGGAAATTAAGGTAGCTGAGCGTTGCCCTGAATGTGGTAGTACGAATATCATTAGGAGTTATGACCGTGGCGAGCTAACCTGCATGGATTGTGGTTTAGTTATAGATGAGAAGATTATTGATCAAGGTCCTGAGTGGAGAGCCTTCACTCCTGAAGAGAAAGAGAAGCGAGGTAGGGTTGGCCCACCAATATCAACTACATCTGTTGAGGGCGTTTCTCCAACGGTCATACAATGGCCAGGTAGGGATGCTACTGGTCATAAGCTCAGCCCACAGAAGGCATTTGAGGTTTCTCGATGGAGACGCTGGCAAATAAGAAGCAGGATTCAAACATCACAAGACAGGAACATACAACAAGCAGCTAATCACCTTGAACGTATAGCTTTCAGGCTTAACCTGCCTCAAAACGTCAAGGAGGAGGCTCTTAAGATCTATAGAGCAGCTGTCAAGGCAGGCTTGGTGAGAGGACGCTCAATAGAGTCTGTTATGGCGGCTTCAATATATGCTGCATGTAGAATACTCAAAGTACCTAGAACACTAGATGAAATAGCGGATTACACGAAGGCTGGTAGAAAGGACGTTGCTAGGTGCTATAGGCTACTATTGAGGCATGTCAAGCTAAACATACCAATAGCAGATCCAGTAGACTTCGTGCCTAGAATAGTTAGTGCGCTCGGCTTAAGCGGTGTCCTACAGAGAAAGGCTCTTGAAATAATACAACAAGCTAGGAAAGCTGGCTTAACAGCAGGCAAGGATCCAGCAGGCTTGGCAGCAGCGGCAATATATATAGCATCACTCCAAACAGGTGAGAGAAAGACCCAAAAGGAGATAGCTAGAGCAGCCCAAGTAACCGAAGTCACTGTAAGAAATAGATACAAGGAGCTTATTAGAAAGCTCAAAATACCCATAACATCCTAACGAGGCTAAGCCCTGTTTACTGGAAGGAGAAGTCTACCATAACCATTAATTTTAATTGATGCAGCAACGCAGCCATTTAGCGAAAGTGAAACCTCATAGCTAGTAATGGACCTTGCTGGAATGCTCCAATTAACCTCTATACTCAATACTTTGCCATTAAGGTAGTAAAGCGTCAAGCCCGTTACTAAGAACCTCTTCTCACAATCGTTAACTACGATTATAGATGAGGCATTAACAGCTAGTACGAGGCGAGGCATTGCATGAGTATTCTCAATAACCTCGCTCACCTTTTTTATAGCCTCATCACTTATAATCTTCGTAAAAGCAACATTAACGCTTATCTGAGCCATTAACACCATAACTGAAGCCAGCAGAGCAAGTGAGGAAGAAACCCCTCTCCTCAATTATATCCCAAAAAACGCTTTAATACGAAGCCTATTTATAGGGCTTCAAGGTCGGTGCTACTCATTGACACTAATCATAGACGTTAGAAACATCAAAAATGAACTTGAACTAAGAAGAGCGTTAAGACCAGCTATAGAGGCGCTTAGACAGGGGGGCATAGTGATCTATCCAACAGACACAGTATATGGTATTGGCTGCGATCCTCTAAATGAAAATGCCCTTTCAAGACTATTAGCTCTAAAAGGAAGAGAAGGTAAACCCCTCCCTCTTCTAGCATCAGAAGTGGAAGTAGTAAAGAGAATAGCCGAGGTCGCACCTAAAGCTGAAAAACTAATCAGATCATTCTGGCCAGGACCATTAACTTTAGTACTACCAGTTAAAATAAACTTCCCTCATCAAGTAACATTTGGTAGACCGAAAATAGGTGTGAGAATACCAGAAAGCAATGTTGCGAGAATCCTAGCTGAAAGCATAGGAGGCCTCATAGTCGGTACAAGCGCCAACAAATCAGGGGGGGAAGCACCAAGAGAATTTGAGAGCGCTTACCTCTGGGCTAAAGACAAAATTGATGTTGCGATAGATGGAGGCTCATGCCCAATAGGTCAACCGTCGACAGTTGTTGAGGTAAACGATGAAATCGAGGTGATTAGAGAGGGAGCTGTAGGGATTAACAACATCATGAAAGCCTTGAGGTGATAAAGCATGAAAAGGCCGTTAGCCTTGCTAGTTAATGATGATGGAGTACACTCCATAGGCATCCATTCCTTGAAGGAGGAAATACAAAAAGATTTTGAGTGTATTGTAATAGGACCCAAAAAAGAGAGAAGCGGAATAGGCAAAGCACTAACCGTAGGTGATATAATAAGAATCGAAAAAGTAGTATTGAAATCCGGTAAAGCTTACTCTATAGATGGAACTCCTGCTGATGCCGTCTTAATAGCACTACATAAAATATTAAACAGAAAGCCTGACATAGTCATAGCGGGCATAAACTTGGGGCCAAACCTAGGCGTTGACGACATTTTAAACTCAGGGACATTAGGGGCAGCAATGGAAGCGGCGATACATGGTGTACCGTCTCTCGCCATGTCATATTGTGTATCAAGAGATTTTGATGACAACATTAACGAGGCGTTGCTTGAAGATGTAGGCCTCAAATTAGCCGCGAGAATAGCTAGATCTCTTGCGAATATAATCGTTAAAAGAGGGATGCCAGAAGAAGTGGACATATTATCGGTTAATGTACCTGATTACCGTAGAGGCATTAAGGGCGTCAAGATAACAAGGCCATCGAAAAAAGGATACCCTGATATTCACATAGAATCTCCAGAGGGCTACAGAATAGCTAAATGGGACATAACGCTATATCCCAAAGACTCGCCCGATACAGATGTCGAAGCTGTTAGATCAGGATACGTATCGATATCACCCATAAGCCTAAGCCTAACCCCCCCCATTAAAACCTCAAATTTAAGACAATACGTCGAGGTTGTAGAGCCTCTATTAAAGGACATACAGCAATTACAATAAGTTACAACTCTCTCAGCGCCAATCTTTAAATCGCTACTAATTTTACACATTTGACACAGCCCCATTAATAAGAGGCCTTCTCGTGAATGCCATGATGTATATATCGAAACCAAGATGTATAGACATCTCACATAGTACACACATCTCATCACCCACCAAGAGGTGAAGACATGCCTAAATATGGTCTCTTGATAGACTACGAGTATTGTACTGGTTGTCATACGTGTGAAGTGGCATGTAGGCAAGAGCACAATTTACAGCCTGACCAATGGGGTATAAAGGTATTTGAGTATATTCAAAGATTGCCTGGAGGTAAGCTTTACATAACATATGCCATTTCCAACAGAGCTCTGCGATTTATGTAAAAAAAAGAGTTAAAGAAGGCCTAGCACCATCATGCGTAAAGCACTGCATGGCAGCATGCATGAAATTCGACCCAATAGAAGAACTCGCAAAAGAACTAACCAAAAAACCAAGAATGGTGTTATGGACACCAAAATAACGTAGAAGAGATATGGACTCTTCTCTAATGTCCTTCTCATATTTCATTAGTGAGTAAGAGTTAAAAAGTCATTTTAATGAGGAGTTGAGAGAGCTTAGGCTGAGGAGGACGAAGCAAGCATGTCTATAGAGCTTGAAGAGGGAGTTGAAGTTAAAAAAGCAGCATGCTGGTTCTGCTATCAAAATTGCGGTATGCTAGTTTACGTTAAGAACGGCGAAATCATAAAGATCGAGGGAGACCCTGATCACCCAATAAATAGAGGTGCTATGTGCCCAAGACCACATACATGGAGAGAATTCTTATATCATCCACAGAGACTCAATTACCCGCTTAAAAGAGTTGGTGAAAGAGGAGAGGGCAAGTTTAAGAGGATATCTTGGAGTGAAGCTCTCAATGAAATAGCTGCCAAGCTCAAGGAGCTCAAGGAGAAATACGGGCCTGAATGCGTTGCTTCAATAGGTGGAACTAATAGGACCGATGATTGGGCTAGAAGAAGATTCTTCAATCTATTTGGAAGCCCAAACGTATGTCACATAGCTCACGTATGCTGGCTACCAACATTTATAGCTGAAACTGTGACGTATGGTTGGTATGCCGTCCCCGACCTACTAAATACGAAGTTAATAGTTGTATGGGGTAGAAATTCAGGCACTAACAACCTCCCTGAGATGAGAAGCATATTAGATGCTAAGGAGAACAATAATGCTAGGCTTATCGTCATAGATCCCAGATTAAGCGAAACTGCAGCTAAAGCTGATATATGGCTTAGAATAAGGCCTGGAACTGATGGTGCCTTAGCTTTAGCGTGGATAAACGTCATAATAAATGAAGAGCTCTACGACAAAGAATTTATTGAAAGGTACTGCTATGGATTTGAGAAACTACGAGAGCATATTCAACAATACACACCTGAATGGGCAGAGAAAATAACGTGGATACCAAAAGAGGACATAATAGAGACCGCGAGAATGTATGCAACTATAAAGCCAGCCACGATGCTATGGGGCTCAAAGAACGAGCACATGGGATGGGGCTCTCCAAGCTTATTTAGGGCAAGAGCTATATTAAAGGCCATAACCGGCAACTTAAACAGGCCTGGAGGCAACTTGGTCTTAGGCCCTGACACTGAAGTCTATATAGACTCAGACTTAGAGCTCAATGATATGTTGCCACCAGAGCAAAGAGCGAAGCAGTTAGGCTCAGATAGATTCAAGATGATGACGTGGCCTGGATACGAGGTCATATGCAAATACACAAAGGAGTTCTGGGGCAAAACACCGCCAGCTGAGTGGTGCTGCGAGGCTCATCCATCATACATTTGGAGAGCTGCGGTTACAGGAAAGCCGTATCCAATAAAGGCTATAATAGTTGTAGCCTCTAACCCGCTCGTAGCTTATGGCAACTCTAAACTCATATATGAAGCGCTTAAGTCTGTTGAGCTCCTAGTAACCATGGACTTCTGGATGACGCCGACAGCAATGCTATCAGACTATGTATTGCCAGCTGCAAGCTGGCTTGAGAGGCCAGTTGCAACAAGCTCATTCGGAACATCAAACTTCATAATACTATCAGAAAGACCAATACAGCCACTCCATGAAAGAAAGACAGACTTTGAATTTTGGAGAGAGCTGGGTATAAGGCTAGGTCAAGAGCAATACTGGCCTTGGAAGACCCTTGAGGAAGCCTATGAATACAGGCTTGAGCCTCTAGGCTTAGGCTTAAGCCTATCTGAATTCGTTCACTACATAAGAATGCACTCAACGACGCCTCAAGTTACTGATAAATTCGCGACACCAACAGGGAAAGTAGAACTTTATTCCACAATACTAGAACAAATGGGTTATGATCCACTGCCTGTATACAAGGAGCCCCCCATGACACCCTACAGTAACCCAGAGCTAGCCAAAGAGTACCCACTAATACTAGTAACCGGAATTAAGTTCATGCCATTCCACCACTCAGAACAAAGGCAAATCCCAGTCCTTAGAAGAATGCATCCAGACCCATTATGCCACATACACCCCGACACCGCTCGATCACTAGGCATAAATGACGGCGACTGGGTTTGGATAGAGACTCCTAAGGGCAGAATAAAGCAGAAGGCCTTCTACAATGTAAGCTTACATCCACAAGTCGTATGTGCAGAAGCCAGCTGGTGGTATCCGGAAAAGCCAGGACCAGAACCATCCCTATTCGGCGTATTTGAATCCAACGTAAACATCTTGACAGACGATGATCCAGAAATACTAGACCAAGTCTATGGATGCTACTACTACACAGGTCTGCTATGCAAAGTATACAAAGCTGAAGAATGATAAGGAGAATAAATAATAATAATTCTTTTTATACAGCTCTTTCCACTATCTCTTCTCTTGTTATAGCCCTAAACTCTAAAGCCATTTGATCTTCCACTTTCTTTATATAAACGTGACCAAAGTACTTATCATTAGTTCTCAGATAGTCAGTTCTTCTAAAGACTCCTCGACTCTCTTTCCTTAAAAGAGAGGCTTTGACTATCATTTCTGCAACTATGACCATGTTGTATGTCTCAAGAGCCTCAATCCACTCTTTATTAAAGAGCTTGGTTTTATCCCTAACATGCATTCTAGGCAATAAGCTCTTTACTTCCTCTATGACTCTTAACGCCTCCATCAGACTTTCCTCATTTTTCACTAAGCCAACTTTCTCCCACATGGTGTTCATAAGCTTTCTCCTAAGGATGTAAGGAGGCAAAGGCTCTTTGGGGTTATTGTTTAATACCGAAAGAACTCGATCAGCCTCCTTCTTAATTTCCTCAATCGGCAAGTCTTTTTCTGAGCTTTCCTTAGCAGCAGCTTCGCCTGCTCGCTTACCAAAAACTAGGCATCCAATGAACTGGTCAGTAGCCTTTAAATGCAATCCTCCAGCGACTTCACCACAAGCATAGAGCCCTAGTACGTTCGTCCTGCCGTTTTCATCTATAACGACGCCACCTAGGATATGATGAACCGATGGCGTCTCTTGAAAAGTGGTAGATGATCTTAAGGCTCTGGCTAACGCCAAAGCTGTACTCGTAAATGTTTGCCCTCTATGACCAGAATATTGCGGTTCGAGGGCTATCTGACTAAACTCCATGTCTATTAACTCAGCACCAGCATTATACGCTAAGGCATATCCATCACCTGTAAGCTCTACAGGATTAGTTGACTGCCAAAGCCTTGTGTCCATTCCAAAGACGTGCCCTGCGCCTCCAGTAGCAAGTATCGTAGCTTTAGCTTTAACAGCGAGAAGCTCAGCTTCCTTAAGATTGATTGCGATTGCACCGACAACTCTATTGCCTGATTTCACTAAGCTCGTCACAAACGTCTCGTCGTAAACTGTTATGCCTCTCTTAAACAACTGCATGGCCATGATCCATGAATAGGCGGGCGTAAAGACCCTAGCCTCTGAATGACCTTCAGCATGAGCTGGCGATATATCACCTATAGAGTCCCTTATGAAAATGTTTCCATACTCTTCAAGCTCTAAAACTCTAGCTTTACCTTCTGCAACTAGGATCCTAAGGAGCTTCGGGTCAGCTAAGCCGCATGAATTTCTCATCAAGTCTTTAAAATACTTCTCTTCATCTTCAGGGATAACTGGGGCAGGAATATTCCAGTAAGGTAGCGTACCAGACATTCCACTCCTACCGACAAGCCCTTTATCCAGCAATACGACTTTAGCTCCAGCATCATTAGCAGCTATAGCGGCTCTCATGCCGGCTGCTCCGCCACCTATCACCAACACATCGGTTTCAATCCTCTTAATCTTCATCATTTGCTTTCAGCCCTCCTATAAGCTTCAGCAATTAAATCTATGAGATATAAGACCTTAACCTTGCCACCATAGAATTGCTGTAGCATATCACGTATTTGAATGTAGCAGAATGGACATTCCATGATAACTCCCTCGACATTCGCGGCTATGATGTTATCAGCTTTTCTCTTGCCTATCTCAACGGAGACAGGTCTTCTACCAGCTCTCACACCACCGCCTGATCCACAACAAACGTCGTATTCATTCATTTCCTTGAACTTCAAGCCGGGTATTATATTAATTAGCTCTCGAGGCTCTCTCCAAACTCCACAGCCTCTTCTCAAATGGCATGAATCATGATACGTTACTGTCATGTCTATTCTGCCAAAGTTCTTGTTTAACCTGTCTAAGCCAAGTACATTAACAAGATACTCTGTTATCTCATAGACCTCAAGTCTTGGAGGATAACCTCGAGCTTCAGAGACGAACCTAGGGAAATTGATCTTCCAAGTCAATAAGCAACCAGGACATCCCATTATGACCTTCTCTACACCATATCTCTCAAAGATCTCAGTATTCTTTAAGGCTTGAGCCCTACCAACATCGAAAAGGCCTGATCTTATAGCTGGTGATCCACAGCATTGCTGATCTTTAGGTATAATAATCCTCACATTATTTCTCTTAAGTGCTTCTATTATTCCAAAGCCAACCTTCTGAAGTCTATAATCAATTAAGCAACCTGTAAAGAATAATACTTCATCAACGGGATTAGGAACGTCTATGACTTCTGGAACTTGTTCTATTAAAGGTGTTGTCTGTCTTTCAACGGCTCTCCCAGTCTTCGTTATAAAGTTGGCGAAGACCTTATGTCCCTCAAGAGGTCCCAATCCAGCCTTCGCAATGAAGTTCCTCAGTTCCTCTATTATTTCAGGAATCTCAAATTCTCTTGGACAGACCTCCCAACACTTCCTACACGTAGTACAGGCATATGCATCTATGTCGTCCTTTAACTTTACAACTCTTAGATCTTTAGCTTCATCTCTAGGATCGAAAAACCTAGTAGCGAGATCTCTTATGTAGAACTTAGGGCCAGGATACTTCGTAAGTTCAGGCTTCCTAAAGCCTACTTCAGCGGCAGGACAGGCTGCTCTACATAGATAACATTCCCTACATGTTGCTAGTAGATAGAATTTCTCTCGTTCTTCAAGGGGCCACACAATCTTTTCGAAGTCACTTGGCTTCTGACTCCTTATGAGCCAAGGCTCTAGCTTTATTGTCTGCTCCAATGCAGGTCTTCTATCAATGACAAGATCTTTTATCACATTAAAGTTCTTCAGCGGCTCTATGACTATTTCTCCTGGCTTATCAACATAAGTCCTACAAGCCAAAACCGGTTGACCATTAAGCATAACACCGCAAGCACCGCAAACACCAGACCTACAATGAAATCGAAAGGCTATTGGCTCATAATTCTCATAAATGTACCTTAAGACTTCTAAGACTGTCATTCCTTCGCGCCATGGAACCTCGTATGTAGCATAGTAGGGCTTTTCGTCAACCTCAGGATTATATCTAAATACCTTTACCGTGAGCTTCTGCTCTTCACTCATCCAGTTAAAAACCTCCCAGAAGGTTATATTTACGTTGGTGTCATAATCCCCGGTATCTTGAACATTGCTGCTCTCCTAGCAGCTTTAACCTTAGCTATTTCGGAAAGTTGCTCTAAAGTACCAAATTTAAGCGCCTTAACATGACACGTCTTCACACAAGCAGGCTCAAGCCCTTTCTCCACTCTCTGCACACAAAGTCGACATTTCTGCATTTTACCGAGTTGAGCATTAAATTGAGGGGCACCAAAAGGACATACCCACATGCAGTACTTGCATCCTATACACTTGGTTTCATCCAGTAGCACTATTCCATCAGGTCGCTTCTTAATCGCCCTAGCTGGACATACTTCAGAACATGGAGCTCGACCACAATGCATGCATGGTAGTGAAACAAAGTACATAACCACCTTACCGTCCATGATCTCTGGGCCTATCCTAATGTTCCTTATGAAGCTCATAGTTTCAGGCAGTTGATTTTCATTTCTACAGGCAAGCTCACAAGCTCTACAACCAACACATCTCTCAAGGTCAGCCATGATGCCGTATTCCGGCATGGCTATTGACCTCCATTAACCTCCTACTAGCTCTTTAACTAGAGAAATAAGCCTTTCCCCTGCTCTTAATTTAAAAGTCTCATTGAAGTAGGGTATCTAATAGAGACAAGGCTCTAAGTTTTATCTTCTCGCCTTTCTTAACTTCAGTTCTTGGCGGCAATATCGTGAAGTAGTTAGCTTTTATTAGCGTCATCATTACGTTAGCTCCACCGTGCATTGGCTTAGCAATGAACTCCCCATCAACATCCCTTACATTAGCTCTGAGAAACCTGTAGCCGCTCCATGACTCCTCGCTTTCTTCAAGCTTAGCATAGATGGACGGCAAGACATTCCCTACGCTTCTTCTAGTCATAGCTGCTAGTAGAGGCAAGCATAATGCGTAGAACGCCGCTACTGCTGAGACTATGTGTCCAGGAAGCATTATAACAGGCTTACCCATTACTACGCCAAAGCCAGCAGGCTTTCCTGGGCTCAGCGTAAGTCCATGAACTATGACTCCTGGCTTACCAAGACCATTTATTGCATCGGGCACAGCATCGTTGACTCCAATACTGCAGCTGCCCATAGTGAGTATGACGTCGTACCTCTCTAAGGCATCAGATATCGCTTTCTTGACTATCTCCACGTCGTCTGGTAAAATCCCTAGCACATCAGCTACTCCGCCCACTTCCTCAACTAGTCCCTTAATGACGTAAGCATAATTGTTAGGTGGAGGTTCTTTTTGCTCTAAGCTCTTAAGGTAAAGCTCCTTTCCAACTGATATAATTGCCACCTTGGGTTTCGCATATACCTTAATTTTAGAGTAGCCTAAACCCATTAGCATACCTATGTCTGTAGGCCTGATGACATGTCCAGCCCTTAATATCGGACTCCCGACTTTGACGTCTTCGCCTTTAACGGCGACGTTTTCAAGTTTTTCAACTTTTCTGAACACAAGAATATGGCCATCCTCCAGTTTTGTCTCCTCGACTTTGATTAATGCATCAGCGCCCGAAGGCATGGGAGCACCTGTGACTAAAAAGACTGCTTGCCCTCTTTCGACTTTTGGTATCTCTTTGGTATCGGGGAATACTTTACCAATAACCTTCAGCTTAGCTGGACTACTCTTCGAGGCGTTTATTGTGTCTTCAGACCTGATAGCATAACCTTCAAAGCATGCGCAATCATATGGTGGTATGTCCTGCTGAGCGATGATATCTTCAGCCAACACCCTACCAAGACAGTCGATTACATTGATCTCCTCAATCTTCGGCTTAATCTCTAAGATCTCCAATAATTTTTTAGCAGCATCTTCAGGCGATGTGAGCTTTAAGACTCTCTTCCAATCTTCCCTTACAGGTTCACAAGACAACAACTACCACCTTAAACTCTCAGTAACCTTTTTCTCTAAAAAGAAAAGGTGTAAGATAAAACTCTTCCGAGGTGGCATTTTTGACTAGAAATAGCTGCATCGGCGAAATGTCAGAACAGTCACTTGATTGTGCGATCAAGAAAATGGTGACTTTGTTCTATGAGAATGTAGATTTCAACTTGGCTCCTCAACAAGCAATGAGGCCTGGAGGTATAAAGCTCACTAAAGAGGTTTTGAAGATCGCTGAAGTTCAGCCTGGCTGGAAGGTACTTGACATAGCCTGCGGAACAGGGACAACATTAATAGTCTTAGTTAGAGACTTTAAGTGCCACGCTTATGGCTTAGATTTATCAGCCAAAATACTCGAAAAGGCAAAAGCCAGACTTTATGAACAGCATTATAGGCACTTGACTGAGCTACTACGTGCAGACTCTGAGTTTATGCCGATAAGGCAAGGCTTCTTTGATACTGTAATATGTGAATGCTCCCTCTCCCTATTCCCAAATAAGGGTAAGGCTTTAAGCGAAATGGTCGACGCCGTAAAGAACGGGGGAAAGGTGATAATAACTGACGTTACAATAAAAGATCAAGCAGCCAAAGAAGCTGGAGGAGCAGCCGCTTGGTGTATGTGCGTAGCTGGAGCAGAAACATTAGAAGGCTACATAAAGCTAATGGAAAACGCAGGACTAAAAATCGTGTATTATAAGGACGTCTCAGAAGTATACGATTGGAAGACAACTGATCCAGAATTAAGAGCTACTCTACAAGGAAAAATAGGATATGCGGTTATAATAGGAGTCAAACCATAAAACTTAAATTAATCAACAAATCTTCAGCCTCGTAGACCTTCTAACGCCACAAATCCCTTCTTCCTTGAAGTATGGTTCTCTGGCTTCAACAGCCTTCATGAATAGCTTTATTAGTTCTTCGTCATCTGCTCCACTCCTAACGGCGCTCAATACATCAACTAGATTGTCATTTCTCATAAGGCAGGGCTTTAACTTTCCATCAGCTGTGATTCTGAGCCTTGTGCAATGCATGCAGAAATCCGGGTTATTAACAGGCTTTACAACTTCAACTTTGAGGTCGCCAAGATCATATTGCTTTCTATTGTGCATAAACTTTCTGGTTTCTATCTTAATTGCTTTCTCTTCAAGCCACCTCTCTATATCATTTAGGGGTGCGTGATAAGTATCATAAAAGTCATCGTTGATGCCGACAGGCTCCAATTCTATAACTTGAAGGATTAAACCATGCTTCCTAGCAAAGTCCATTAAATCCCATATTTCACCATCATTTAAGCCCTTTAGCAACACCATGTTGAGCTTAATCGGATTTAAACCGCAATCTTTAGCTTCAAGCAATCCATCAACGACGTTGCTTAGCATATTAACGCCTGTTATTCTTTCAAAGACTTCCTCTTTTAGAGAGGGCAAACTAACGTTGACCCTTTTTAGTCCAGCCTCGGCAAGCTTAGAGACAAGCCCTTTAAGTAATGAGCCATTCGTTGTCATCGCCACGTCGGATAGACCTATCCTGCTTATAGCCTTAACAATGTCAATAATATCGCTTCGAACAAGAGGCTCACCACCAGTCAGCTTAACCTTATCTATACCAAGTTTCTTGCTCACTTGTACAAGCTTCGCAATTTCTTCGACTTTAAGTTCATTATAACCCTCTTCACCCTCCATATGACAGTAAAAACATTTATAATTACATCTATGAGTTACTGTAATCCTCAAGTTTGTTATCGGCCTGCCATATCTATCACGCAGCATTAACATCACCTTAAGCCTCTTCACCGTATGGAGATGCCGTTTACATCACCTTCAAGCTCTAAAAAGGCCTATCACTTTTTAATACAACCCTCTTTTTCTCCACAATTTCAATAGCCTTACTTGAACAATATGTTGGTATGCCACCTACATCAAGTTCCATGAGAGCTTTTCCTACATGATCTTTATCGATGACGGATCCTTTAAGATATCTTAGAAAAGTTGCTCCACAATAACTAAAAATTCTCTTAGCATCAACATCAAACATTAAGTCAGGTAATCTAATACCCTTCGACTTAGCAATCTCCTTAACGTAATCTACTAGGCCTTCATCCCACTCTAACGGCAAGATGAGCACCAGCTTTAGCCTCTGAATGCAAAGCATTAAATTTTGCTCGCTTACGCTTTTAAGCAGGTGAAGCCTACGAAGAAGATAGCGATCATTGGAAGTAAAAAATCAGGCAAAACAAGCGTTGCCGAAATTTTGGTAAGTCATTTAGCAAATCTAGGTTTTGTCGTTGGCACGCTCAAACATATCCACCACGTCGATTTCACCATCGATAAAGAAGGAAGCGATACTTGGAGGCATAGACGTGCAGGGGCTAAAGTTACAGCATACATATCTCCGCATGAAGCAGGCCTCCTTGTAAATTTAAAGAAAGAACCTGAAAGCCTCGAAGAGGCTCTGCAGTTTGTCAAAAATAGCGGCTTAGATGTTCTCATAATAGAAGGTCTCCATAGGCTTATAGCTAAGAGAACTGATGTGGGCAAGATTATAGCCTTTAAAGACCTTAAAGACCTTGAAGAAAGGCTTCAAGGAACGCAGCCGCCAATATTAGCGGCATGTACGTTTAATAAAGATATAGAAAGGTCGTTTCACGGTAATGTCGAATGCCTATTTCTGCCAGGTGACAAAGACAAGCTTCTAAAGATCGTGGAGCTCTTCATGAAATCTCAGTAGCTTCAGCTATTAGCAGGTCTCTTGGAGTATTGACATTAAAGAAGGTCAACAGCTTATCATCCATAAGCCTAAGCTCCTCAACAGGAACGTAAACAACATCCTTTAGCTTCTCTATTAAGTGAAGCATGGACCTAGAGCCCTTTCTGATAAGCTCGTGGGCTACCTCCAATACTGCCCCTCTTCGATAAACGGAGTGTAGAGGCTCCAAGTATCCATTAGGCCAGCGAGGAATAGCAGCATCATGGCCTTCAGCCCTCTTAAAGAGCTCCATTAAAACCTTTGGATTAATGAATGGAGCATCGCATGGAACAACCGCTATGTACTCCGCGCGAGCTTTCTTGCAACCTGAGAATATGCCCATTATGGGGCCCCAACCTCTTTCTTCATCTTCAGTTATCGTTACCTCTCCGCCAAGCACACTGCTCAATTCTTTAACCATTTTCCTACTG
>Ga0190310_1000438_pt1 | contig 14105 bp, 16 predicted proteins | sample 48700778_MG_FD_165059 | JGI IMG/M metagenome (GOLD analysis project Ga0190310, IMG submission 165059) | Hydrothermal vent sediment bacterial communities from Southern Trench, Guaymas Basin, Mexico - 4870-07-7-8_MG | ecosystem: Environmental > Aquatic > Marine > Hydrothermal vents > Sediment ... | reverse complement strand
CAGGTTTTCCCAGTATAGCTGAAATACCGTGTATTGTGAAGTGTAGCATGTATGCGCTAATATAACCGTTCTTAACAGCGTTTAGGAAGTTGTAGGATTCTCTCCAACGGCCACGCTTATAGAGAACTTCGAGAACTACGTTAGCGTCAATCAGATACATGGAGAACCCTCCTCCTCAAAGCCTCTACCAAATCCTCACCTTCCCAAAGATAGTCGGAGAGAAGACCTAAACCCACTATAGAATCAACAGTATTAGGTTCTTTAGCTTCAGCAAGATTAAGCTCCCTCATTATCAAATCTACTACAGCTCTCGAAATAGCACCCCTCCTCAACCCGTACTTTTCAGCTACATACCTACGAAACTTCTCAGCAAGCCAAACAGGAACCTCAACCTTAATAACCTCAACCTTCTTCTTCCTACTAGACAAGTAAGTCACCTCTAAAGGTACTTTAGTACTTTAGTACTTAAGAGCTTTTACGTTAAAACTTCATTTATAGTAGGTTTAAGTTGAGCTATTGGAGAACGCTAAGCAATTAGCACCTATAACCTTTAGATTTCTCTTTCAAGGTGAGGGGTAAGTATTATATACCTTAGATTCTACTTTTTATGCTTAGGTGCTTATATGCCTAAGCGTACAACTGTAATTTTAGATGATGATGTTTATGAGAAACTGGTTAAAGAGAGTATTAGAAGGTATGGTAGTGTAAAAGCTATTTCGAAAGTTTTAAATGAGCTTTTAAGGGAAAGTTTTTCATCTAGAAATGAACTTGTCGAACTCATTTACTCTGAAAAAATTGTTTCAATTAGTGCTGAAGAGTTTGAGAAGTTTAGGAGAGAAGTTAGCAGGAGGCTCGAAGAACGTTGATAATAGACACCATGTACATTCTACCATTAGCCGGTATAGGTATTAGAGCAGACCTCCTAAAAGCTATCATCGAAGGGAAAGCACCTATAAGGTTTGACGAAATAAAGTTAAACCTAATATCTATTTTTGAACTTCAAGCAAAAGCCTCAAAACTAAACATTCCACCAAGTAGAGTTGTTAAAGCAGTAAACGTTATACTTAAAAACTTCACCATAATCCCCTACTACAAACCAGAAATTATAAGATACGCTCACGAACTAAAAGAAGTAATAAGAGACTACGTAGACAGAGTAATAGTAGCAACAGCAATAACACTAAGAGAAGACCTAATAACGGAAGACACAGAAATAAATAAAGCTAAAGAAAAAATCAAAAAAGAATACGGAATCACCATATACACATACAGCAGCTTAGTACCTTAAAACACCAACTTATAACCCTTATTTCCCAAAACACGCTTACTGCAGAGCTCATAAGCGCCATAGAAATATCAGCATTGCTAATCCTAACTTTGAAAATACCTGCAACTCTTTCAGCAACCCTCCTAGTTATGCTCAAGCCCTCCAAATGAGTATTTTTCGATTCAGTAATTTCATCTCTAACACCTGAAGATAACCTTCTCGAACAAATAACTACGCTAAGCTACAAGCAAACTAATAATGTGCTAACATATCACTAGTTTCCTACGCTCCCTGTTAGAGCCCCTTATATGCTTTTCCTCTAAAATCTACTTTAACTACAACTACTTTACGTTTCTCAAAATCTACATAGTATATTATTCTTATCTTCCCTACTCTCCTACGGAAAAGATTCACATAGCCTCTAATTGCTTTCACATCCCCCTTAAACGGGTCCTCTTTAAATTCGTTTAAAACACTTAAAACCTGCTTCACAATGTTTCTCGGTAACTTACCAAGAAACTTAGCAACTCTACGGTGAATTAAAACCTCGTAGTTGTAGTGGCTTCCAATATTCAAATCTACTTCTCCTTCAACAACTCTTCCTCCAAACCTTTTAGTGAAATAAATTTATTCACTCTACCCTCTAAATAGTCTCGTAAAGCCTCCTCAACCTCTCCCCTAACTTCCTCGCCGAGTTCTTCTCTCTCATAAGCCATAAGAGCTAAAGCCCTAGCAATATCGCGAGTAAGCTTCTCAAGCCTAGCAACACGCTCTTCAAGCTCCCTAACCTTAACAACCATCAAAACACCACCGAACCAACCTAACATATGCAGCAACACATTATTAAACTTAAACACAAACTAACATAGCAAAACAACAAACATCCATAAGGAAAAAATCCTAGAATCAGCATGGTTTCATTTATTGTGAATCCCTGTTTATTCCCAGCGTTAAGATGCCAGCATCTTTAATGAGGAAGTTCTCTTTATGTTTAAGCCGCTTTAAACTTATGTTACAAGTGTTCTACATAGATTTTTCAATGGTTCTCCATAATTGTTTTAAGCACTATAGTGTAGTTGTTTTATGTGGAGAGTATGGTTAGGGTTAGGTTTATTCCGCAGTACCGTATTGCTTTATCATCTATGCCTCTGTCTAGCGAGTTAAAGGAGTTGTCTAAGAGGTTTAAGGCTGTTCTTGTGGTTGCTGAGAATAATGAGTTAATGTATGATTTAAGTGAATGGGTGAAGTTAGGGGTTAGGTATGTGCATATTCCTGTAGAGGATTTTTCTGCACCTCACCTTTTAGAGCTCTACCGTGGAGTACGTTGGATAAGTGGAAATGTGAGTAAAGGATTGGAGGTGCTTATACATTGCTACGGAGGTATCGGTAGGAGCGGTACTTTCGCATCAGCATACCTAGTTTACTCTGAAGGTCTAGCAGTAAGGGAAGCTATAAGTACCGTTAGAAAGCATGTTCCGGGAGCTGTTGAAACAGCTGAGCAGGAAGCCATGTTGGAAGCTTTCGAACTACTTATGAAAGCGCTACCTGAGCCAAAAATATCTAAGGTGGTAGGTTTTGCGGAAAAATATGATTACGGCCAAGGAGTAGGCCATGCGTCTAAGGTAGTGCAGTTAGCTTTAAAACTATGGTGCAGTTTAGCTCCTAAGCTAAGCTTACCTGAAAACACCATAACCCCTCTAGCAGTAGCAGCAATACTACATGACATAGGGAGAAGTATAGGTGATGGCAGAGAACACCATGTGAAAAGCTGCAAAGCAATACTTGCCTCTAAAGAACTAAGAGAAGTACTTTCTGAGAAGGAACTATTACTAGCTGCACTACTAGCACTATACCATAGGAAAGAATCGGGCGATCCAAGAGAAGACCCTAAAATACCAGGGGAAATAGCTGAAACACTAGCTGGACTTGCGGGAATACTAAGAATAGCCGATGCACTAGACTACACACTAAACCAAGCAGTAAAAGACGTAGAAACCAACATAACCAAGGACAAAATAAAAATAAAACTCTATGCTACTAGTAAGCGGCTTACCTATCATAGTGTTGAAAGAGCAAAGGAGAAAAAGACTTTACTAGAGAAAATTATGAGAAAACAAGTAAGATTCACCATAACATACATTTAATACAATTTACACTTATCCTACGGCTTCTGCTCATCATAGTACATGATAAGCGTTCCATCCTTAAAACAGCCGAACATTACTAATGCTTTATCTAAAGCCTTTATTAATTCTTAACAACACATTAGGCACAAGTAAGCGTATTCGTAAAATCACGGTTCCATAGCATCTCTCTGGAGGGTAAAGTAGAAGTTACTCAATACAGGTGTTTTCCTCTTAGGCGAAAAGAACTTAGAATTCAAAGTTTTCAGCTAAAAGCCCATTACAGCCCCTGATATCTCTTAGCATTACAATTCATTAAAATAGAACTTATGAAACACCCATCCCCTAATATTCTACCTGAGGTTCGAAACAAATGGCAACCAAGAAGATAAGAATAACATTAGATAGGGAAGTAGTAAATAAAGCATTAGCCCTAAAACCCCTAATAAACACAGTCATAGGCGAGGAAATACTGAAGACAGACGAAGACTACATAGAATTCATACTAACCCTGGGAATAGACAAAGTACTAACAGACCCACTACCAGACAATAAACTACTAAGAGAAACAATAAAAGCAATGTTCAGGAAAAACCCAAAATTCGTAGCAGAATTCATAGCAGAAACACTAAAGAAAGCAGAACAAAAAGAACTAGTAGAAAAATCAAGAAAAGAATGGAAAATATACATGTAACAACACCAACAATAACGCAGCAAGAAATAATGGAGGAAACAGTAAAGACATCATCACTAGCAAATTTACGCCACATTTCCCCTAAGACTACTTATCTGCACAAACACCAACACTATCTCTCGCAGCTACAAAAACCCTCCTATACGCATCTAGTTCTTCCTCAACCTCTTCCTCATCATAAACACTATACCTAACCCCAAGCTTGAACAAAAGAAGCCAAAAATCATCAACCCTCAACCCAAGCAGCTCAGCAGCCTTCCCCATAGAAACCCTACCACTAAGAAAAAGACCCAAAACCATAAACAACCTCCCCTTATCACGATAAGGCACACGCTCCCTCCCAACAACATCCTCAACCCTAACAGACACCAAACAACACCCCACTATAACCATAAAACCAACAACCTATATAAATACAAAACCACCTCCCACATCATCGAACATAGTTTTTAGCTATCGAATCTATTTAGAACGTAAATCGCATTGCCAAAAGCTGTATTTAAAATTCTCATTTCGGCCTTAATTATAAGATCACTAAGCCTAAATCCATGGTCTTTAAGCACCTTCCTAATAGCCTTCTTATCTGCTTTAACGTTTACGTTTAAGACGTCTCTAATTAGAATTGCCTCATTACATTCTATGCTAGGCTTTTCCGAGCAACCCATACATACAATAAAGAGGTTTGCCTCGTACGGCCCTCTTCTAACCCTTGCCTCAAACACTTTTCCTACAATGTTAAATTTTCCAACTTCAAAGAACTCTTTGAGAATTTGCTTAATGTCCTCATTTTGAACATGTTCTAAATCCACAACTATAATAACATCCTTTCTAAACTTCCCAACAACCATAGATGCTGTTTCAACAGCTTTCCTTAAACCTATTCCACCTATAGGTTTTCCTGCAAACTCCTTTAACCTAATTTGAGGTAACAGGAGAATTTTATCATGCCCATTAAGCTTCATAGCCAAAGGTTTTAATACGTACTCTACATCATATTTACCATTACCCACAATGACTATGGCAACAACTTTTTCCCTATCAACAATCTCTCCGATAACTAACTTCATAACAACTTTTCCTCAAACGATTTACAGTAGTTCTAACGTCTTCCTAATGTCAATACCTTTACTAAAGTAATCTTCAACCTCATCTAATTCCAGAACCTTACACGTAAGCCTATCACTACTATCCTTACTCAAAACAATAACCGAAGCATCTTTAGGTCTAATAGCAACAAGCCTATCAAGAACATCAAAACTATGGGTCGAAATAATAACCTGCCAATCCCTAGAAGAAAGCCACCTAAGAACACTCTCAATCAATCCAGGATGAGCAGCAACCTCAATATCATCCCACAAAACAATCTTAGGCTTAAAAGTCTCAAGCCACAGAACGACAGCAAGAACTCTCTCAATACCATCACCGAGATCATAAACCCTAGGATAAATAGGCCCACGGCCAGGAAGCTCCTTCCTAACAGAAAGCTCATCAAACTGAACAAGTATCTCAGTAAATTTATCATAAACAGTACCCGAAATAACGTCAATAGCAGTCTTATGGGCATTAGAATCAACCACTCTAAACCAAACGCTCTTAGAAATAATACCCTTCTGAATATTCCTCAAAAAACCACTATCGTCAGGAACAAATAACACCTGGTAAACAAGCTCATCAACGCTTCCAACACCGAAAACGCTCATCAGAAACTTCCTAAACTCCTCTTCAGAGCTTGGGTATAGCATCCTACGCTTACCTTCGGCATCAAGAGTAAAACCTACTTCTCTACCTTTAACATTGTATTTAATTGTAGTATAACCAGTATAATTGTAGGCAAACGATAAACCGCCATGAAGGCTAGCTACAAGCTGGCGAGGAGATTTTCCAATAGCCGGTATGTTCGCACTAGTATAATAGTAGTATTCTGTGTTAGATAAAAGAGACAAAGCCTCCAAAATAGAAGTCTTCCCAGAATTATTTCTGCCAATAAGGACAGTAAACTTAGAAAACTTAATGTTCTCGCTTTCTCTAATACCGCGAAACCTACTTAACCTTAAACTCTCAACAAAGACCATAGCAAATCACTCTCATAGGAAGTTATAATGTAAAATAAACTATTAAACATAGCTCTCTTAACGATAACCTACACGCACTAATAGACTATGGCTTTTTAAATAGCTAAATATTTACAAATTAGCACACTACTATATAATTGCTTAAAGATTATTGCCTGGCGCTTATACTGTTTCTGAGAATTTTAGATACATTGGCTTGAAAGGCCGGGTTACCGGTAGGGAAGAATGCTTTTCTGGAAAACACTTTAGCTATATTAGAATATACGTTTAAAGTCTAAACCTTCTTTAAGGTATTCTATTTTGACTGAGAAAATAATTTTACCTTAAAATATAAACCTACAAAAGTACCTTACCCTTTAGGCTGCGGCTTCGTTTTCATATTAGACATAGTTGTTTTCTTCTTTTTTCTCCAAATACTAGCTTGATACGGGATGGGCTAGGTAAGTGCCTTGTTAGTATTGGTAAACGCTATTTTCTGAACATTTTTCTCAGTTTAATGTATAGGCTTAAAACTTCTAATACCATACTGGTTTCAATAAATGGCTTCCTAAATATTCTTTCTAAGCTTCTATAGTGTTTCTTATATTCGAAATATAGTTTCCTATATTTTTCAGACATTTTTTCATTAGGCTCTACTATTTCTGCCTCCTTAAACATTTTTGAAACAGCTTCTTCAAGGCTCCTATAGTGTTCTGCACCTATGCTCGCTAAAATAGTGTTTCCCAAAAGCGTTGTATCTTTAACTTGTGGAAGTATTAGGTTTCTTAACAACACGTTCGCCATAATCTCCCTCCATACCGGGCTTTTAGAAACCCCTCCACTTACAACTAGCTTCTTAATATTAATGCCGAATTTTCTTTCACAAAACTCAACTATGTCTCTTACCTCGTAAGCCGAACCCTCCATTAAAGCCCTTATAACGTCTCCTCTACTATGGTTAAACGTTAACCCTACAATGGATGCTCTCATGTTCTCATTGATTTCTGAAGAATACTTACCCCTAAAATACGGGTAGAAGAATAAACCATTTGCACCTATAGGGCTTTTCTCAGCTTCCAAATCCATTTCCCTGTAAACACTGGTTTCTCCCCTACTACTCCATAGATTCAGGCTCATCCACTGCAGTGCTTCACCAAGCTGTGTAGGATATAGTTCTATAATCCACAGTTTCTCATGGGGATGGCAGAACACGGTTACCCTAGGGTCAAACACTGGTTTTGAAATACAAATGTTCAGTATATTAGATGTTCCCGCAGAATAACTTGCCTCTCCCCCGCTAATAGCTCCCGCACCTAAAGTTGAAACTTCCTGGTCTCCTCCACCAGCCATAACTGGTATGTGTTTTTTCAACCCTAACTCTTCAGCTACTTCGCCTCTCACTTCACCGATAACTTTTGCTGAAGGATAAACTTCAGGCCACTTATCAAGAGGTATTCCATGTGCTTCCATGAGTTCTTCCGACCATTCCCTCTTAGATATGTCAAATAATTGCGTATGCCCGGCAATGCTCCAGTCTGTTGTGAGTTCTCCAGTCAACATGTAGTTTATGTAGTCTTTTGGTTGAAGAAACTTGTATGTTTTATCAAAAACTTCTTTCGCATTCTCCTTTAACCATAAAACTTTTTCAGCTGACCAAACATATGCTGGAGGAAGCCCTGTAATTTCCAATACTTTTATGAAGCCAACATTTTTCATAACCCATTTTTCCTGAGGCTTCGTCCTACTATCTTGCCATATCATGCAATTGTACAGTGGCTTACCGTCTCTATCTATGGGAACAACTCCTTCCTCCATACTACTTACTGAAATTGACGCTATGTTTTCACCGCCAACCTTCGAAACAATAGATTTAACAATGGATTTAACTGCATTCCACCATTCCCTCGGGTTTTGCTCAGCCCATCCAGGTTTAGGCCTTAAAACACTATATGCTTCTGATTCCTCGTAAGCTATGACTTTTCCTTCCTCATCTGTTACCATTGCCTTACACGTTGTAGTACCGACATCTATTCCCAACATGTAACCCATTGTTCTCAGCCCTTCCCTTTTCCTTCAACAAGGCTTCTAATGGTGTTTACAATGTTATTTAAATCCTCCCTATCAAGCCCTGGATGAGGCGATATTGCAACAACCTTCTTTAAAACTTCTTCTGCAACAGGACATAGTCCCTGCCTATACTCTACATGGCCTCCCTTAGCCTTGTATAGAGGGCATTCGAACGGGCATTTGGTTCCACCATATCCTACCTTATTTCTATAAAGTGGTTCAAGATACATTGGTGTGTCGAAAAGAGGGTCAGCCATAATACCTTTCCTTATCAGCGCTTGCCAAAACATATCCCTTGGCATCCCTATTTTCTCCTCTTCAACTTGAACTATGTATTCGTTGAAAACATGCTTAACTCCAGGCGGTACATAAGGGAGCTTTATGCCTTTACCGTCTAAGCTTCTTAGTTTCTCGGTAATATACTTCGCATTCTCTATTCTCTTACTATTTAGTTTGTCAAGTTTTCTCAGCTGAGCAACACCTAGAGCCGCAACTATTTCGGACATTTTATAGTTAAACCCTAAAACATCAGCAGCCCCTATGAACCTTCCATTACGTGGAACACCATAGTGGTGGTTTAGCTTCTTCAGCTTCTCCCCTATTTCAGGGTCTTTCGCTATAGCTGCACCTCCCTGACCTGTACATAGCTGCTTACCTGAGCCGAAACTGAATACTCCAATATCCCCTATGGTGCCGACTTTCCTCCCATAATATTCTGCACCCATAGATAAGCAGCAGTCCTCAATAACGTAGAGCTTATGGTCTGCAGCTATCTCCATTATGGGTTTCATATCTGCTGGGCAACCGTACATGTGAACTACAATAACAGCTTTCACTCTAGGAGTTATTCTTTCAGCTAAACTATTAGGATCCATGTTGAGCGTTCTAGGGTTTAAGTCCGCAAATACTGGGACAGCGTTTTGATACAAAACAGCGTTTGCGGTTGCAAGAGATGAAATAGCTGGAACCACCACTTCATCTCCAGGTCCAATACCTAATGCTGCAAGGGCTAAGTGTAAAGCTGCCGTACCTGAAGAAGTAGCTACAGCGTATTTTACCCCATGATATCTTGCTATAAGCTCTTCAAGCTCTTTTACTTTAAACCCTATTTTAGACTCTAAACGCTTAGATCTTAATACCTCAAGCACTTCTCTTTCCTCCTCCTCATCAAACCAGAACGCGTTAAGATACCTACTTAGAGCGTGCATGTATGCTTTCTCGAATTCCTCATACTCTTTTTCTTCTTCAACCATATGCTTTAACCACCCCCTCTACGGGTGTAAAGTTTCATAATTAAGTAGCCGAGAACAAGCCATGCAATTATTAGAACCACCATGTCGAAGCTAAGCTCGGTTATGAAAGCGACGAGAAGTATTGAAGCAAAAACCATGGTTGCCACAGGGGTAATCGGGTATAAAGGTACCTTAAATGGTCTTTCAAGGTTAGGTTTCTTCCTTCTTAACCACATTAGCGACAGTGCAACCAAAATAAACGCTACGAGGCTCATTACAACAAGCAGCGACGCATAGTCAATAAGCCTACGGATAAACGAGCCAATAAGCCCTGCCCCTAACCCAACAAGTAAAGCAACATATGGTGACCCATATTTTGGATGAAGCTTCATAAATGTTTTCGGAAGTAAACCTCCCCTAGCAAAAGCAAATATGAACCTAGCACTAACAACGTAGCATCCCATCATTGTCGTTAGCGCACCTAAAAACACTGCGAACAGCGTTACCAATGCAACACCTAAGTCGCCAATGAACGGTTTAAGCAGAACTGAAAGAGGCCACTCACTGGATGCTACGTTAACTATGGAACTGTAGGGGGCCATGAGAACAGTTGATAGGTTCGTAATTACTAAAACCAATGCTACACCTACAATAACATATATAATAACTTTCCACAGTTCCCTTCTAGGAATTTTTGCTTCCTCAGCCAGCTGGGCAACCATGTTAAACCCTAGGTAAAACAGTGTTGCGAAAGCTGTTGCATAGAGGAAACCTGAAAAACCGTTTACGAAAAACGGTGTTAAATTAGACACCTCCATGTGTGTAAAGCCTACGAAAGCATAGGCTAGCAGTGCAAAAACCAAACCCAGCGTAGTAATTACTTCAGCTAAGCTTGCAAGCCTAATACCTCTATGGTTTAAATACCATACAACCACAACGCTGGTAACGCTCCAAACCCACCTAGGCACTACAGCTTCAGGTATGTAGACACTCATAAAATCCCCGATAACTATGCCATTAATTCCAATAGCAATACTCCACCCTAAAACAGCAAGCCACCCTAAAATAAAGCCCGCAGTTGGGCCGAAAGCCTCACTAATATAAACATATTCAGCACCAGCATAGGGCATAGCAACCATAAGCTCACAGTAGTTTAAAGCAACAACTAAAATTAAAACACCAGCCAACATATATGCTAAAACAACACTAGCACCAGTACTAGAAATAATAAACGAGTTAACAACAAGGTAATCACCGCCAATAATCGTACCAACACCGAAAGCCACCAAACCTAAAAGCCCAACCTCCTTCCTAAGAGACAAGCCCAAAACACCGCTACCTCAAGAAACTATTTTCCAAAACCAAAAATATATACGTACTTGCTTAAAATATCTACTAATTCTTTTCATCAATACTTTGACACGCCACATCAATCACTTAATGAAAACCTTGGCTTACAATTCTTTAATTTAAAACACAGAATTGATTACCTTGCTTTCACTGCTTTTAATTTTTAAGCTAAAAATCTGTAGATAAGTGATAATAGTGCTTATTATTAATCTTCTTTTCTTGAACTAACAGATTTCCACTTTCTCGTTAAATGGTGGGTGCTGTGCCGTGCATTTTCATGTATTTTCCTACTAGTTTTTCCTCTACTTTGAAGGATTCTCCACCTTTAATAACTGTTCTATATCCGAACTCTATATCTCAGCCTACAAGCCTAAATGCTAGAATACATGGAAATAAAGTCTATAAAGAAATGTTTTATGTAATGTTAATAAGCCTATGGAGCAATTCTGTTTCTCCTAGATTTTCCTTTATCCTTTTAACATAGAGTTCTATGAGCTTATCTATTGATACTTCTTTAACTATAACGTTGTCTATTCTTTCTAGTTCTCTTGTATTTCCTCTGGTAATTATCCATACTTGTTTCTGACGTGAGCTAACATCAAATCTCAGTTTCCTTCTTAAAGTTTCAATCTCTATTTCCCCGCTTTTCAACTGTGTTGCGTAGTTTAGTATTTGCTGTTTCTTAGATTTTATAAACTCTTTTTCAAGTGTACAATCATAGATCACAGCCAAACTCTCAAATACAAAGAAGCCATCTGGTTTTCCTCTCTGCTTCTCAAACCTATGTACATCATGTATTCCAATAAGTTTAAGTAGCCAGAACACATACTTTTCAAATTCACTCCAAACTCTGGTACTTCTTAAGTAACTAAAGAACGGAGGCTGAATACACTGTTCTAGAGAAGGCCTTTCTAGTACGAGATACCAGCCTTCCTTATAACTACGGTATTCTTCTGGGATTTCTTCTAAATGCAATCTTTCTTTTATTTTAACGCTAAATAAAACATTTTTTCCTTTATCCTCGAAACCGTAAACATAGCCTATCCAAGCTCCTTCAGGTCTCCTATCAGTTTCTCTTAACTTAATAAATAATGTTGGCGCATTCTCCATAGGAGGATATTCTACAAGGTTAAATTTAACCATACCCTTAGCGTAGCGGGTTCTATTCCCTCGTATTCTGTTCCAATGATTTTTCCAATGGGTAACCATAACATATTTTATGTCTCTAATCTTCATAAAAACCACTTATAATTGCTCTTAAAAACACTAATCTCTATGTAAACTTTGTAAGGAGTATATGCTAAATCCTTTACGGACATTACCTTACAAGACATCGACGCGAAAATAAAGTGAGGATTAATATCATTAACCATGTTAACCCATAGTATCTTTGTGAAATTATAAAGGTATTATGAAGTTCAGCGTTTCTCTCCAGCATTAGCAATACTAAACAGCTCATTTTGCTGCATGGGGAGATGAGCATAAAAAGTATCGTTAAAGTTCGATGGAAACTATATTTTAATTACTCGCATTAAAGAACAGGAAGAACAGATGCAGGTTTCATGGGAAATCTAAATGGTTACAGCATTAGAATTCATGACCTGCTCTTGCTTCATTATTCTTACATGGAATTTATAACCTCTTGTGAAAGTTGAAGAAGTTCCTTACTTAACCTCTCCATTATACTTCTGTTTCTCAGTGTTTCAGACAGATAAGTTTGGCCTACATTTTATATGTGAATATGTTTGCTATTTTTTTCCGCTGCTTTGGAGTTTATTTTGACTTCTTCGGCTAGGTATTGTTTTATTTTTTGCTTAGCTAGGTTCTTGATGTATTGTGCTTCGTAGGCTTTTCTTCCTATCTGCCAAATTAAACTGTCAAGTCTAAGTAGTGAAATGTGTTTACCGATTTTCTCTGAAACATGCTGAGATACTTTAGCCCAAGCATTCCTGAATACCTGCGGGTTCCGTGACATTAGTTCTTCAACAATAGTGGAGGTTAGTTTTCCAACCCAATGGTACTCTACGATGGCGATAAGAAACAAAATTAACCATAATGATACAAGAGCAAGCTAGAAAAGGACCTATGCTAGTATTTTAACCCACCGCCTAAAAATTCTTAGCAGAGCTATATATGCTGGTTTAAAATGCACATTTTCTCTTTCCTATACTCTTACTGGGTTTAAAATATTTGGTTTATTAGAGTAAATTATTTATAATAATTCTTCGATTGTTCCATTGTCATTGACAAAGTAGAACTTAACTGATTTGACTAAGTATCCATACTTCTCAAGCCATTTAAGCGGTACTCTTTTATCATTTCCAAAGACTAGAAATTTTACATCTACATCTATGTTTTCTAGCATCCACACATGTTCCGCTATCGTAGCGAATTTTGCTGGTGGAAGCAAGCTTCCTCTAACCATAGTGTAGTATTTAACGTCAGCAACTATCCTGAAGTCCGGCGGCACTAAGTCAAATTCTTTTAGCCATTCAGGTTTCTTACCCTTACCTAGTCTTACACCAAAATACTTAGACATGATCCTTCTAGCTAATTCCTCAAACTCCCTAGCATCACGTACAGCATCACCTATACGTACCCCGGTACTTGTTCTGACAGGTAAACTCAGTATTTCAGCAGCTATGTTTTCCTTTAACCCCTCCTTTTCTCTCTTAACAAACACTACCACCTGCCTACAAAAATCCACACGACTTACAACATAACCTGCAGCAAGCCAGCCATTACGAGCATGAGTATAAAAGCCGATGCCAGCAATTCAGAGCCAATAATCTCAGCTACCTCACTAAACGGAAGAACAACAACATCCTTGCCGGAAGACGGAAGAAAATCTCTTAACGCACGATACTTACCCATATAAGCCATTTATCTCAACATAACTAGTTTAATTTTCAACTAATAATTTTACTAAATAAAGCAAAGCTTCAGCCCTATTAGTAGTAGGGTAGCCTTCTCTTCTTAGTTTTTAATAACTGGACTCTTTATTTCTTAGCACTTAAACACGAGCATTGTTTAAGGTGGAAGCATGAAGATAATACTTTTAATTCTTATTAACGTTCTTTACGCCATCTATACTGTGTTATTGCATGGTACAGTATTAAGCCTACGTCTTTTTCGTTAACACGTAGTGCTGCATATCCTTGCCTACCTCTCACAATAACTGAAGCATGGTCAATAATATTATGTTTAACCTTAAAATATTCAGGATAGTGCTTTAGGTCTTCTAGTCTCATATATTTCCTATCGGGTCTCCTAATAATAGACACAATCCTCCTAGACCATTCATAATCGTCCGTACCTGCA
>Ga0190310_1000436_pt1 | contig 14139 bp, 11 predicted proteins | sample 48700778_MG_FD_165059 | JGI IMG/M metagenome (GOLD analysis project Ga0190310, IMG submission 165059) | Hydrothermal vent sediment bacterial communities from Southern Trench, Guaymas Basin, Mexico - 4870-07-7-8_MG | ecosystem: Environmental > Aquatic > Marine > Hydrothermal vents > Sediment ... | reverse complement strand
GTATCTTCACGCTCAATTGTGCCGAAAGTTGTTGCTCCTCTCGTCAAAATGTTCAAGCCTGAGATAGTAAGGCGTGGTGTTGAGGTAAATGCACCTCTTCACCTCACATACTCATGTTATTTGGGCGAGGAGAAGCACTGCGGCGTCTGCGAGAGTTGCATGCGTAGGAAAAGAGCATTCAGAGAAGCCGGCGTGAAAGACCCCACCGAGTATGCCCAAGCGAAAGAGAATGCGGGAAGCGAAGAGTAGTCAAAGAGCATTCAGACAGAGAGCAAGACCTTCTCCTCCCCAGTCTGCGTTTTCTTTCGCATTTCCGCAATTTTCCTTCGCAGGATTCGCTCCTCGACGAGAGCAAAATCGCCTCCTCGCCTCAGTGGAATCTCATCTGCGTGGAATGTCGGAACGCCGAGAGCAGCGAACCTCTCGTATGCAAAATGAGAGAGATTCTTACCGTAGATTACCGCTCTTATCCCTTTTTCTGCGAGCATTTCAGCCGTTTTTGGTCCTCCTCCACTGCCATCCTCTATGAAAATAACATCTCCTTCGTTTAATCCGAACTTACTTTCCAGCTCTTCTATCGCCTTCTTGCTGAAATTCCTCAATATCTTAACCCTTAACATGCCCTCACGCACCCTCTCTCCCCTCAATTCCTCCACAATCTCCTTTAATTCATCATTTTCAGCACGAATTTCACGCAATTCCGCATTTAAACGCTCTATTTCCGCCTTTAACCGCTTAACCTCCCTATCCTGAAGCACTTCTCGCCTCTTCTCCGAGCGTTCTTCCGCAATTTTCCGCTCCAATTCCCTTATTTCCTGCTCCTTCCTGCTCAATTCCCGCTTCAAATATTCACAAAAGCTCCGCAAACGCTTGATTTCTTCATCCTTCCTCCGATTTTCTTCCTTCAAACGCAAAATTTCTGAACGCAAGATTTCTACATCTCTTTCATTCCTTTCATTCGCATCTCTACTCCCATTTTCAGCACTTCCTCTCATATTTTCAGTGCTTTCTGCGGTTTCTTCTCCCTCTTTCCGCTCACTTTTCAGCTTATTGATTGCAGATTTGATGGAAATGCCTCTAATAACCATCGCTTTTACTTCCTCCTCTGGGACATCTGGGGGCAATTTCTTGCGAATTTGAGAGAATTTCGCCTTGTATTTGTGGAAAGCATCTAAGCAAGCTGCGAGTGCGTCCCTTTCATGCGTATTCTTGCATTTATAACCTCTTGTCAGACGCTCCTTATACTCAACAGACATGGATTCGTTTAATTCATGAAGCACAGATGCAAAAATAGTGCTTATTTTCTTCACTGTTGATGGTGTTGGAGACACATCCGTCGCAACAATGAGCGGTTTTCCGTATGAAATTATGCGATTTATGAGCGAGGAGAATGTGCAGTTCTTTGAACTGAAAACACCAAGCAGTTTTCCGTTGAGGTCAAGGATTGCGACGCCGACTGTTGTGCCCGGGTCAACGCCGACAATCGTGTAACGATGATTCTGCCTCGTAACCATTCAATTATAAATAAGCGGCATTCCCTTAAAAGTTTAGCGCTGCGCTCGATACGCACTTGCTAAAAGTGCAGCAGATTTGCAACATGCTTCCCCTTCGCCCTCTTTACTTACTATTCACTCTTTTGCCGTTAGGCAAATCACATGCTTACCATCGCCATACTGCAGATGATTTTTGGAGCTTCGTAAGAAGGAGAATCCTTTTCCTCTCGTCCTTCTAATCGGTGCAGTCCATACTGAAAATATATTTCCTTCAATCTTTCAAACAGCGCCTTCCCTTCAATCCCTTCTCGCCTTAACTTCCCCAGATGTTGTAGGACCACATTGGGTAGAGGTAAGCTGAAAACTTCTTTCAACCTCTCAATATATGATTTTATTTCAGTGTCCTCAATCTCCTCGTAATATCGCTGTAGCTTGTTTAAAACATATCTCTGTTGTGCTTTCAGCGTTTTCATTGCTTCCCTTCTCGCTATTCTCTCCTCAACCTCTCGCCTGAACTGTTTCATAATTTTACTGACACATTTATTGAATCCTTGGGGCAATCTCAGCGGATTTTCCGCCTTGTCGCACTTGATTTTATTTATCGCTGTTATTATATCTGCTCTTGTCGGAGTACCATTTTCATCCGTTAAATATATCTTCTGATATTCACCCGCCTGACAGAAAACGAATATGGCGTTCTCATCACTTTTCTTCGCCGCTCTGATGCCATCAGGCAGATTTTTGATATACTCAAAATATTCAGGCTCTTTTTCTCTTATCTCTCGTATCAACTCCTCCGCCTCGTTCATACCGAATAAATCTTCTGATAGTGGGTCGCTACTGACTTCAAACTCTTCAAGTTTATATGCATTTTTCTCATAAATTGCATACATTGCCTCCTCATTAATCTGCTCTGTCTTATCTAAAATGCGTTCATCTTCTCCTATTGTCCTGTGAATCTCATTTATTCTCTCCTGTATCCTTTTCTTCAGATTAAGGTGACTCTCAATTTTCTTCTCTGGTAGAAAATTATAAACATAGACGACATCCGCTTCCGCTCCTATTCTGTCTAATCGTCCAATCCGCTGTATTAATCTCACTGGATTCCAGTGTAAATCATAGTTTATCACGATAAACGCATCTTGAAGATTGAGTCCTTCGCTTAAAATATCTGTTGAGACCAATATTCTTATTTCTTTCTCACCCTCCCTCAGCTTATAATTGTTTGATTTTGGTGCGAATCGCCTTATAATACTTAATCTATTCTTCTCCTTGCTTGTGATAAGTCTCACATCTGATGCTTTTATATGCTCATATATGTATTCAGCAGTATCAGAATATTGCGTGAATATCAGAACTTTCTCAGTGTTCATAGGCGGTTTTGCAAGTATTTTCTTCAATGTTCTGAGCTTATCATCATGCTCAGCATCTATTTTATCTACAATATCTTTTATTTCTCTCAATATCTCTATATCGTTTGCTATATCTCTTTTAAGCTCATCAACTTTGAAAGCGTTAATGTCATATCTTTCATGCAAACGCTCTAAATTTTCCAATAACATCTCTTCATCATAGCTTTCAGCATCATAAAGCAACTCTGCTACCTCCTCTCCAGCGGGAATAAAACCTCTCTCAATGGATTTAAGGAACAACTCATGTATTTTTAGCAACCTTTCAATCGTCTTTCTGAACGCAAACACGCTGCTTTCAAGTCTCTTCAGCACTAAAACCTTCATCAATCCTCTCAAATTCCTACCTATCTGCTCTAATTCGCTGTAAGGCTTCCTGCTCTTGAATTCATCATATAAATAGTTCCATAAACCGTATTTAGCGAAAGTTAATGCTCCGATCTTTCCAATTATGGAGTCATAGAATCCCGAATATGTGTCATCTATTGAATATGTGCATGTCTCAAGTATGCGTTTTGGGAAATAATAAGGCTTACCCTGAATCCTAATAAACCTATTACCATGCTCATCCTCCTCTCCATACCATTTCAATATGTGCTTTCTCGTTCTTCTGATCAGAATATGCCTCAATAATTCCTGAATTTGCCTGTTCCCTGCCTCTACTTCCCTGAAAAATTGCTTCAAATTAGATGGCTCTATGGGTATAATCGTATCTTCATCGTGATGGAACAATTTTATCTGATGATATATGTCCTCATGAGTATTGTTTCTTGGTGTTGCGGTTATAAGAATGACCTTCTTCCCATATAAATATGGCTGTAATCTTTTATATCTGTTCGTATTCGGGTATCTGAAATTATGACTCTCATCAATTAACACCGTGTTTATGCCCTGATAAGCGGGGTCATTCATCAGATCAACAGTTCCCTGACTTATCTTCCCTATGGTGACGATTTCCGCCTGTATTCCATACTCCCTACAAAAGTCCTTCCATGTGTCTTCAAGCGATTTGGGGCAGATTATCAGATGCCTATCGCCATGAACCATCTGCAAATGCTTAAGAAGAGCAGCACCTATGTATGTCTTCCCCATCCCAACGACATCCGAAACGAACACACCACCATAATCTCTCAGTATCTGAAGTGCTTGCTTCACCGCAACGATCTGAAAAGTCGTCAGTGGCGGCATCGTCCTCTCCCAAAGCAGTTCCCTCGCTTTTTCCGCCTCCAATCTGTCCTTCAGCAGATGATAGAGTGTCTTTATATACACATCGTAAGGTCGCACCTCATTCAGCGCCCATGATTTGTTCAATTCTTCCATCAGCTCAGCCCTGAAATCCTCAGATTCTTCCCACAATCTGTTGAACCATTCAGTCAATTTCTCGTGATTTGTGTTACCTGAAATAATCGCATTTAATTCCGTGTTGTCCGTCAAACCGCCCAAACTCAAATTACTTGAGCCTATTATCGCATTACCTCTATCATAACGCTCCTCGGGATAGTCAAAAATATATGCTTTAGCGTGTAATCTACCCCTTGTGTATATTCTTATCTTAAGTCTGCCATCCGCAATCATCTCTCTTAATATTTTTATTGTGCGTTCATTCTCATCCGTCTGGTCAATCAGACTTAAACTTTCCCTTATTGCCCTCTTCGTTTCCGCCACCGCCTGCTTTCGCTTTGAAGGATTCATGAAAAGTTGCCTGTTCATTTCCTGCCTTACAGCACGCAAATCTTTATGTGCTTCCGCCAATTGCTCTATCGTTCGCTTGCTTGATACATTTCCTATCAATATCCTTAACTCTTTCAGATTTCGGATTTCTTCTATAATCGGTTCTAATCCACTTATAAACAGATAACCGACCGCAAACTTCGCTCTTACCGAATCTTTGAGCAGACTCTTCACATGCTTTATCAACTTCTCCTCACGATTATCTATTATATCATGCGAGGGCATTCTTTAATCCCCCTCCTTCCTCCTTACTACATCCTTTACTGCATTACGCAACCTCCTTAACCTCCTTCTTACTACCATTACTACATTACACAATAATCCCAGGCTTTTACTTGCTTCCAACTCTCTATGAAGTCCAAAACTTATTTTGCCCTCAAATACCTTTCCCTGTGGTGTCCTTATGCAGGCTTCAAAAATTATTTCTTTCTCATCAGGAACTCTTTTGGGATGATGCCCTTCGTAACCTTCTCTCCCTCGTTTAAATTTCCTTTTAATCTCTTCCGAGACATCCGTTATATCTACATCAAGACTTTCAGCTTTCTCGTCCCAACGAAATAGGAATCTTGGTAAGTTTTCCTCCATCGGTCTCAATTCCGCAACGAGCAGCAAGCCAGTATCGGTTATACGGTTTTCCTTATATTTAATCATTTTGTATTTTGGATGTATCCACTTCTCAATAACCTTTACTTCAGTGGTCTTGAATGCTTTACCGTCCTTGATTGCTACTTCTTCTGGTTTCATTATGACCTTATTCAATTTGGATTATTGTGATTTCTTTTAGCTTGATAATTTTATTGATTTCACTCCCTAACCCTTTTAATAATTCATCTTTCTTTCCTTTTAATAATTCATCTCCCCTTAACTCTCTCCTTAACAATTCATTCTGTAATATTAAATTTTCAATTTCCAGCCTTCTTCGCACTGAATTTAACTTCCAATCTCTTATTATTTTGATAATCTCTAATAATACATTGACAACAGAAGAAACCGCAGGGATTAATATTTCTAATAGTAATGGAGATGCTTTTCTCACAATTGAAATCCTTAATTTTTCCTCATCTTTAAGTCCTCTCCTATAATAATATTTCGTGTCTCTTTTGGTTGCATGCAAGTATATCAACTTGTAAATATTATTTAGGTAACGAAGAAATTGTGATAGTTCCTCTACGGATATTTCTTTGACAGTTTCACAAGTGATTCTCGCCTTCTTATATTCTCCCATCATCTTCTCACCTCCTTTTTCACACTCCTCGCCTTCTCTAACCTTGAACGCACTAAATCAATCACCGCCCTGTAAACTTCTAACTGCTCCTCCTCGCTTAATCCCAAAATCTCTCCCATCACGATGCAGTCAAGCTCCCTCCGGTTAGGCTTCACTTTCTCTAACGAAACTTCCTCTGGCGTGTCCGCTCCGAGCTCTTCAAAAACTGATCCAATAAGTCTTTTAGAAAGTTTATCAAGAGCTTTTTCGAGTTTTTCGATTTGAGATTTGGTAAGGTTGAATGGGTTAATTACAAACATTTTTTCGTATTCGTAAACTTTTACATCTAATGCTCCTTGTCCTAAATTTACCCTTCCTATTAATTCAACAAAAATAGGTGCAAAAGAACAGTTCAGTAAAGCTCCTACTGATTTAATAGACTCCTTCCTTTTTAAATATATCCCATAAAACCTTGCATCAATTAAACTCTGAGGCGAATTAATCCAAAAAATATGTCTATCATTCAAGCTCATCATACATAACAAATCTCCCTTAAACTCTCCAAGTTCATACCATCTCTTTCTTGGTTTACAGGTAGGTCTTTTATGGAGACCTTGTTCTTCACCCCATTGGATGTATTTTAGAGTGTTTGTTCCTTTCAGATCTTTTTTGTCTTTGTGTATCATCAATACCCTGAACCTTAAATCCTTCGGGTTTATGACGATTGACTTGCATTCTCTCGGCGATTTTATCACATAATTCGGAATCCAATATACAAATCCATCGTTCCGTAAGACTTCTTCAAGCGAGAAATCTTCAGCGTATTGCGAATTTTTGAAGTATTCACCGCCTTTGTCCTTCCAGACATCTTCAGCAACAGGAGGCTCTTCCCACTTACGCAAAGGATGCATCCAAAATTCCCGCTCTATCCCCCACGCTTTTATCTGCTCTTCCGTGAGGTAGAAAAACTCGTTCGCTCCCGTTGTAAATCCTCTTCGGACTTCTGCAATATCACCCAATCGCACAAATTTACCTTTACCTTTCTCCAGAATTGTGAAGAAAATATCAGGCGCTCTGAGATACTTTCCGCCCCATTTACTACCTGCATATTCACCGATGAAAGTTCCGCCTGAGATTTCGGTCTGTCTTGCTTGCTCCTCTTTCAGTCCTTCTTTCCAAAGTTCGGCTTGAGTTATCGGAAAGCATCTGAAGTCATCAGTTTTCAACTTCCCTCTTGCGTTTGCAATTGCCTTCATGTTCTTTTCGTTGAGGACCTCCTCAAAAGGTTTCTTGAAAGCAACGAACTTCACGAGGTTATCAGGGAGATGCTTCTTTTCTTTGGGTCGCTTGAGCATCACGATTACCGTATTAATGTCTGCTTCTGCGAAAGTTCGCTTCGCATGATTGTCATATATCGTTTTCACTTCTATATTTTTGAGGAGGAATTCCTGCAATTTCGCACCGAATCCGACATCAAGCCAAGAATTAGAGGAAATGAAGCACAGCACACCGCCGGGTTTGAGCAAGCTCAACCCCAAGTAATAGAAATAAACATACAAATCGCTCTTCAAATCCTTCTTGAATGCTTCTCCCCACTGCGCCTTCACGCTTCTCACAAGCGCTTCCTTATATGCTTTACGCATCTCTTTCGTTATCTCACGCCCCTCCTCTGCGAGTGGTGCAATCTTCTCCTGCCGCACATAAGGGGGATTCGCAATCACAATATCAAAACCGCCATCCGCAAATACCTCTGCAAAATCAATCTCCCAAAAGAATTTCCTTATCGCTTCTTCTGATTCCAATTTTTCCAAAATCACTTTCAGTCTTTCCTTCTCTTTTTCAAGTTTCTCTCGCTCTTTCGCTCTTTCTATTTCTGAAGCTGTTATCGCCACTTGAACAGCATCTAATCTTTGTTGCATCGCTGCTAAATGTCTCAATCTGAATTCTATTCTCTTTATCTCCGAATCAACAAGCATCTTAACTATTTCAACCTCTTTCTTCTTTATCCTCGCCAACACATCTGGGTCATCCGTCCTGCTGTAATAGTATTTTCTCTTTTCTTCGTATAACTCCTTGATGTAAGACCTGCAAATGGGGTCAAGATGCGTCATCATCGCCCGTGCGCCCAGAGGTTTTCCACCTATCTCCTGCACGAGGCTGTCGCCGCAGCGCAATTTAAATGTCAGATTCGGAAGTAGTGGCTTTTTTGCATCCAATTTTATCTCTGATTCCTCAGTCTCAACTAAAAGTGTGAGCCACAACCGCAATTCTGCCACTCTAACCGCCCAATCCTTTATATCTGCTCCGTAGAGATTGTTGTTTATTATCTCCTTCTTCACTTCAAATAAATTCAATTTTACATCCAGCCTTTTCAATATTTGTATATACAATTCCATCAATACATGGAGCATACCAACGAGAAAAGCACCGGAACCGCATGCGGGGTCAACTATTTTCGCCCGATATAATGCATTTCCAATCGCTTTTGCCTCTTCTTTTGACAGTAAATCCGCTCTATCCTCCTCTGTTGAGTATATGAATGAGATAAGTTTTTCATGTGAAACATCAGTATTTTCCATCAAATATTCCAAAATAGACTGCCTGCATATGAAATCCACCTCAACACGGGGCGTGTAGAATATTCCTGCTTCTCCTCTCTCCTCCTCATGGATTAGCGATTCATATACCTTGCCAAGCATCTCAGGGTCAACTGCGACATCAACATCAAAAGGCGTGTCCTCAGAAACGGTGAAATTAAATCTTTCAAGCAGGTCATCAAAAACCTTAAAAACAACCGAATCATCCAATTCATAACCAATTTCATCCAATTCATTCCTTAAGAAAAGCCCACCATTCAAATAAGGCATTTTATTATAAATCTCAATCATATCTGAAGGCAAATTAAAAGAATCAGGAATAGGTTTCTTATTGAAAGAATAGAAGAAAAGAGGTTCTATCCAATCTCTGTATATCCCATTCGGCGTTCCCCCTTCATTTTTATATCTTCGCACCAAATTTCTGAAGAATTGCCTGTCATTATTGAGCCATCCTTTCTTCTGGATGAAGTAAAGGAACATCAATCTGTTAAGAAACTGCTGTGCGAAACCTCTTGCCGTCTTTTCGTCGCCTATGCGCTGCGATTTCAGATGTTCTTCCATCAACGCCAATATTTCCTTGTATTTCTCGTAAAATTCCTTTGTTACTGCCTCCACATTAAACGCCTCATCGTGTTTTGCTTTCAACTCTGTTGCAGTATCGGTATCTGATGCATAAGTCATGCACAATCTCTCTGCTGCTGTTCTCAATTTCTCATATTTTCCTACCACATACCTCCTAACAACAAATTTATATCGTGATTCAGGCTCATATTTGGGGCTCGTTATGTGAAACTCTTCCTCTCCTCTATCTGAAAATATAACTACACAATCGGGAAAGTGTTTCAATACTTCTCTTAACACTATTCTTTCGTTTGTTCTTGTTAATTTACAAATAATGAAATACAATACATAAAAATCGCTCTTTTTTGCAATTATCCTGCCATCTACAATGATTTCTCTTGCACTTCTGCTCCAATTTTCTGTTGGTATTGGCAAATTCTCATACTCATAGTTGAGCAATGTGCAATACAATGTTCGTGCATCGTCTATTCCTCTGAATCTTGATATACATTCATGCACCTTTTGTGGGTTAACAGCGGACATCCTCCCCACCTGATTTCGCAAGAATGAACATGTAATGCTGTGCTGTTTCTTGCTCTATTTCCGCCCCCGCCCTCTTCACCTTCATTCTGCTGATTTATGCTCAAGTATTTTTCCCTAATTTATGTTCAAGTAATATTTTTCCCTAAATTCTTTGAAGAAGGATATGAAAAAAATTGTCGTTATAGGTTCTGGTGCTGGGGGTGCGACTGTTGCGAAGGAGCTTGCATCCGCAGGGATTGATGTCATGCTGATTGAGCGGGGTGCGAGGGTTGAGGGAAAGGATGCGTTCAAGTGCTATGCGAATGTGCATTCTGCAGTAGAAATCATGCGAGCATTCTGTCTCGGCGGCACAACAATGGTCAGCGTCGGGAACGGCGTGAGAACGCTGCGAGAAGAAATTCAGCAGTTCGGCATTCGCCTGAATTACGAGGAAGTTGAGCGAGATTTGGGTGTGCGTTTGCTTCCTGAATCACTGATTGGCGAAGGCACACGCAGAATCGCAGCATCCGCAGAGAAACTCGGATTCAAGGTAGAGAGGATGCCGAAGTTCATCGCTGCGGAGAAATGCACGCAGGACGGCAGGTGTGCATTCGGATGCCCTTCTTCTGCGAAATGGACGGCGTTGAATTTCGTTGAATCTGCGGAGTGGAGCGGTGCGAGGGTGCTGACTGAAATGCTCGTGGAGGAAATCGTTTTGCGTGGCGGTGAGGTGAAAGGCGTCCTTACACGCTCCACTGCACGCTCTCGCAAAAACTCAAAATTCATAGAAGCGGACGCTGTTGTCCTTTCCGCAGGTGCTTTAGAGACGCCTTTGCTCCTGCAAAAGGCTTCACTGCCCACTTCTTCCTCCTCTCTTTTCGTTGACACTTTCGTTACTGTCGGGGGCGTCCTCGCAGACAGCATGAGAGAAGAAAGAAAAATGAAAGGGGCAAGAATGAATTTCAGTAAGGAAGTCCCGATGAGCATCCTTATTCAATTCAAAAATTTCATTTTGAGTCCGCATTTCTCACGAGGACTGCTCACTGCTCTCAAACAGAAGGGCATAAATGCGAATCCTGCGAACACTCTCGGAATAATGGTGAAGATAAAAGACGAAGAGAACGGTAGAATACTCGCAGATGGCAGTGTTGAGAAGGGCATTTCACCCACAGATGCGGAGATACTTGCGGAGGGCGCTTCAATCGCAGGTGCGATTCTCGTGAATGCGGGCGTGAAGCCGAAATCGCTCGTTACGACCGCTCCGAGAGGCGCACACCCCGGCGGGACCGCAAAAATAGGCGTTTCGGTAGACAGAGACTTGGAGACTGAAGCGAGCGGTCTTTTCGTTGCGGATGCCTCTTTGCTTCCGAAAGCACCCGGAGCGCCTCCTATTTTGACAATCGTCGCTCTCGCAAAGCACGCTGCTGAAGTCTTGATGGAGTATGTAAGTTGAAGAGTAAGAGAGAAGTGGAATAAGGGCGTAAAGTGGAGAAATCAGGAAAGAAAGGGGGTTGCGTAGCAGTGGTAGTGGAGTTGTTGCCCAACGAGGAGGCGTTAGTGCAGGAATTATGCAGGAGACTTAAGCAGCGTGGAGCGAGAAGGATTTTGGATGTCGGCTGTGGAACTGGAAAGCTCGCTCTTTTCATCGCCGAAATGCTTCGTGAGCAGAAGGAGGGGTGCGTCGTCGTTGGCATAGACACGGATACAACAAAGGTGAAGAAGGCTCGTGAGCGAGCTTTAAGCATGAAGTTTGTGAGCTTTGAAGTGCAGTCGGCAACGCAAACAAGATTTAAAGATGGGAGTTTTGATGCTGTTGTCTCTTTGAAGGCGCTTCATGAGATTTCAGATGCTTATGCTGCGTTAAGAGAGGCGTTTCGTGTGCTTCGTTCAGGCGGTAGTATTTTTATAATTGACTGGGTGCGGTGCCCTGCGACGGAGAACCATGCGCATTTCCCGCTTTACTTCACTGAAGAAAGCATGCGAGATGCTCTGATTAACGCAGGATTTGAGGATGTAAGCATTGAGAAGAGCAAGAGCGGTGAATTGATGCTCGCTTCAGGTTTAAAGCTGAGGGGAAAACAGCCTATTCCGTCTTCTTCAGCCTGAGGGTTTGAGGATTACGCTGTGAAAGAGAGTTACTTGCCGAAAAATTGTGGCAATGAAGTGTGAAACGCACGAATATTAAATTTAAAAGATAACTTAAATCTTCTCATATTAGAGTTTTAATGGAATGAAATGGTTCAAAGATATTCACAACCGGCAGATACGATTAACAAATGAGAGGTGGGAGCATATTGAAGTTGACCATCCGGAAATGTCTGGACAAATTGACAGGATACAGGAAACGTTGTTAAATCCTGATGTAATTGTGAGGTCACGAACAGATTCTGAGGTTGAGCTGTTTTATCGGCATTATGATGCCACACCAGTAACGGAAAAATATTTATGTGTCGTAGTTAAAGTATTAACCAATGATATATTTATTATAACTGCGTATTTCACAGATAAAATAAAAAGAGGTGAGATGCTATGGAAAAGAAAATAATAAAGATATGGTATGATAAAGAGGGAGATTATCTTGAAGTTCTGTTTGAGCGGAGAAAAGGATACTTCAGAGAAACAGAAAACGATGCAGTAATGGAAAAAGTTGACGAAGAAGGGAATGTTATAGGTTTCTCTATTTTGAAAGTAAGTGCATTAAAAAAGCCGCTTTCAATAGAGCTCAAAAGTCATGTCGCCTAACAGGGTGGCTCTTCGGGCTTCGCATACCCATTGTTGAGTGATGGGTTTCAGACATTTGGACTTTACAAGAGATGGCTCAAAAGCAGTGCGAGGATTGCGGAGCATGTTGCGAATGCGAAAGCCTGCTTGCTCCACCCGAATACCTTGCGACCGTCAAAGAAGCCGAATGGAATCATGTTGAAAAGGGCGAGCCACCCGTTTACTTTTGAGCCTATTTCTCCAACTCGCAACGCAAAGACAAGCGCATTCACAATGTCAGAGGGAAGAGAGGAGTGAGCGGGAAAGATGAATTTGGCGAGAAGCGAGAGGGCGAGGAAAGCGAAAGAGAGTGCGACATTCGTGAGCGGACCTGCGACTGCGATTTTACCGCTCTGCTCCCTCGTGAGGTAGGGATTGAAAATGACGACTGCGCCCGGAGCTGCGAAGACGAAGCCTGCGAAGGCAGTGAGAATTGCGAAGAGAAGCATGAGCGGTTCAGCCCTGAACTCCGACCAAGAGCCGTAGCGCTGTGCGACGATTTTGTGTGCGAGCTCGTGCAAAACGAAACCGAGACCGACGGTAAGTGCAGAGATGAGGAAAGTGAGGACAAACTGGTGTCTAAGAGTTCTTTCTTCAAATAGAATAGTGAAAGCGAGGGAAATTGCGAGCCAAGCAACGAGCAAGTGCTTTATTTCAGTCTCACTCGTCCTTAAACGCATGCCGAACACCTTGAGAGGGTAGCAAGGAGGCAAGGAGAAAGGAAATGCAGAAGAGGGGGAGGGAAGGAATAGCCCGGCCAGGATTCGAACCTGGGTCGTGAGGTCCAGAGCCTCACATGATTGACCGCTACACCACCGGGCTGCTCACATCTGCATACACTACCCTCATTTAAAAATCTCACTTCTTCCCGCTTGCCTCAATTTCTCCCGACCTCACGAACAACCGCCCTGCTCAACAAACGCCTTCAAAGCAGTTTCAAGCGACCTGTGAGCCTGTCAATTTCAGCGGAGGGTGCGGGACCAATGCCGAGAGCAGTGACTGTGCCTGCGGGAATCTCAGTGAGTCCAGCGTCCTGAACGAGAGCGTGAGGAAGCCCTGCATTCTCGGCTTCGGCAGCCAATTCAAGCAGTTCTTCAAGCGTCTCAACCTTGAGGACGACCTTCTTCTGACCTTGACGCTTCCAAGCGTTCCTCGCATCCTCAGATGCTTTCTCGTAGCTCAGAAGCGAGGCATGTGCGACTTGAACCGCCAACTTGCCCTTTGAGAGCTTCAGGTCGCTGCGAACAACGATGCACTGCTTGTATTCATTCTCAGGAGCATCCGTAGCAGCAGAAGCGCCAGAAGCACGCTCCGCCATTTTCACTGCTCACTGAATATTGCAATTTCACCGCAATAGTAATAAAAGGAAAAGAGGGAGGAGAGGAAGAGAAAGAGAGGGGGAAGCGAGAAATGGCATCAGCGTCTTCGGATGCGAAGCTCGGTAAGAGATACAATGCGGAAGAGATTGAGAGGAAGTGGCTTAAGCGTTGGGACGACGCACTTTACCGCTTCAAAGAGGAGGATGTCGCAGCGGGCAAACCGCCATACATTATTGACACGCCACCGCCATACCCGACAGGGGATTTTCATATTGGAAATGCACTGAACTGGTGCTACATAGATTTCATCGCTCGCTACAAAAGAATGCGAGGCTACGCAGTCCTTTTCCCGCAGGGCTGGGACTGTCATGGTCTTCCAACGGAGGTGAAGGTTGAGGAGACGCACCGCATCTCAAAAAGAGCGGTCTCAAAGCAGGAATTCAGGAGGCTCTGCTCGGAGCTGACACGAAAGAACATCGCTGCGATGAAGGAAATGATGATTCGTCTCGGCTTCTCAATTGACTGGAGTCGTGAGTTCGTGAC
>Ga0190310_1000434_pt1 | contig 14173 bp, 10 predicted proteins | sample 48700778_MG_FD_165059 | JGI IMG/M metagenome (GOLD analysis project Ga0190310, IMG submission 165059) | Hydrothermal vent sediment bacterial communities from Southern Trench, Guaymas Basin, Mexico - 4870-07-7-8_MG | ecosystem: Environmental > Aquatic > Marine > Hydrothermal vents > Sediment ... | reverse complement strand
GTAAAAAGCTTAAGGCGTTCGTTATCTCGGGAAAGAGAAGTATACCTGTTAAGGAGAAAACGCTTTACAGGAAACTCTACGACGAGATATATAGGAAGGCTGTTGAAACCGCCGCCATGAAGAAGTACCATGATTTAGGCACTGCAATGAATATAAGGGTTCTTAATAAAATAAAGGCCCTGCCCACTAGGAATCTACAACAGAGCTTTTTCGAAAACGCTGATAAGGTATCCGGTGAGAACTTAGCTGAGGAGTATTTGGGTAGGCGTGTTTCATGCGCTCACTGTCCAGTAGCTTGTATTCACCTAGCTGCAGTGACGATACCTTACGAAGATGAGCCATACTTTAAACAGACTATATTTGTTTCCTACGATTATGAGCCCATATACTCTCTAGGTACAATGCTCGGCATAAACGATCCAACTGACATGTTACTACTGATAGATAAGGTCGACGTGTACGGCCTCGACGCCATGAGCACTGGCGTAGTTCTCGCGTGGCTCACTGAGGCTTACGAGAGAGGATTGGTAAGTAAGGACGATACTCTGGGGTTAGAGCCTAGATGGGGAGACGCAGAGACTTACATGAAAATTATCGAAAACATAGCGTATCAAAGGGGTGAACTATATGCGGCATTAGCTAAAGGTGTAAAGTATGCATCGGAGAAATATGGAGGGAAAGAATATGCGTTACAATTCGGTGGTTTAGAGATGGCGGGATACCATACAGGTCCATTAGGCCATCTCGGATTACTACTAGGCTCTAGGCATAGTCACCTGGATATGGCTGGATACTCCTTTGACCAGAAGAATTTAGGAAAGAACGTTTACGGGAAGGAGTACGTAGAGAAGCTATTGGAGGAGGAGGAGTGGCGTCAAGTATTAACTAGCTTAGTTGTATGTTTATTCTCCAGAGGAATATACACGCCCGAAACGGTCTCCAAAGCTTTAAAAGTCTTAGGACAAGAGCACGAAGTCGAAGAGCTATTCTCGATAGGACAGAAAATACATAGAGAAAAATTGAAGTTCAAGATAATTAATGGCTTCGATATCGACAAGCTGATAATTCCCGACAGGATTTTCGAAGTACCATCGCCCCATGGCTACATCGATAAAGAGAAATTCATGAAAATGATATGCTACTATAAGGAGCTAGTAAACTATAGAGAACTTATTAGCTCAGTAAAGGAATAAAAGCTGACTACTGCTTCGCTAATTCATACGTTTTCTTTAATGCTATCCAATACGTTTCAGGAGTCCCTATATCAATCCACAAAGCACCATTAGGAATTTTTCGTGCAAACACATTGCAGCCCCAATCTATCAACTTTTGTATGGCATCGGTCAGCTCCAGCTCGCCTCTAGAGCTAGGCTCTATGCTCTCTAAAGCTTTGAATATTAGTGGTTTGAAGACATAGATAGGTAGTATCGCTAGATTAGTGGGCGGGACCTCAGGCTTTTCAATAACTCCCTTAACCTTGAAAACATCGCCTATTCCAGATTTTTCAGCAGGAATTACTACACCATATTTCCTCGGATCATCCACCTCCTTAACGTAGAATACGGCATCAGCATGCATGTCCTTGAAGCATTCGATTAAAGCCACAATATGATTACGGCAGCTTAGTATCAGAGTATCTCCTGCATGAACCATAAACTCGCTATTAACTACTAGATGCTTACTCCTTAGGACCGCATCACCGAAGCCGAGGGGCTCGTCCTGGTTCACCCAAGCGATAAAGCTACTACCTATCATGTTGTAAAATTGCTTCAGCTCCTCAGCTTTCGTAATTTTACCTCTCTTGACAAGTAACTCTAAATAGCCTCTATCCGGGGTAAAGTGATCTTCTATTATTCTCTTACCCCTACCTATTACGAAGAGAAAATTCCTTATTCCCGATTCAAACAGTTGTTCGAATATTATTTGTATTGTGGGCTTAAGGCTTATGGTACCGCTTGAATTCCTTGCAAAGACAGGCAACATCTCCTTGGGTTGCTCCTTCGTCGAAGGTAACAGCCGGGTACCTAGTCCAGCCACCGGAATTACAGCTATCATAATCCTCACATCACAGCGCTATCAGCTTATTAAATAGGTAAGAACACTAATTAACCTTGTTAATCGATAATATAGTAGCGGGTGGAACATGCAAAGAAAAGATAGAGATGCCGTCCTCGACTTGGTAAATGTTATGAAAAGAATGTATCTTCGCGGACTTATTTCTAGTTTTACAGGAAATGCCAGCATTAGAATGGATGACGGAATTCTAATTACTCCATCGGGCATACCTAAGTGGTCGTTAAGGCCAGCAGACATTGTGAAAATAGATTTTTCAGGAAATGTTTTATGGGGAATACATGCTCCCTCGAGCGAGCGGCGAATGCATCTAGCTATATATAGCGTAAGAAACGATGTCCATGCAATAGTTCATACACATAGCCCATATACATTATCTCTCTTTGAAAGGCTAATAGAATACCTTGAGGAAGTAGCAGAGTTCCAGAAAATAGTGGGAAAAATAGAAGTAGTGGAGTATGCCCCTCCAGGCAGCCTAAAACTGGCACGCCTAGCTGAAGAAAAAGCACGCAATAAGATGGTAGGAGCACTAATTCTTAAAAGACATGGAGTAATATGCATAGCCGAAGATATATACTCAGCTTATGCAAAAGCCGAGATAATGGAGGAAAATGCTAAAGTTCTTTATATTCACGAAACCATAGGCAAACGTATATAGGTTAATAACTATAACTACATATGTACCATGATACTATCAATAATATATACACATACGATATACCTGATCGCAGGCCTACTCTATTCTGCCGCTATGTTACTTACCTTACTTAAAATAGAAAAAATGTCCAAGGATAAGATAAAGGAAAAAACAATGGAACATCTCATAACGATAATTATTGCGATAAACCTGACGAGTGGATTTACGCACTTAATGATCAATACAATAATATTAGCCACGGCAAATTTAGGAAGAATACATGATGCTTTAATTAGAGAAATATACTCTAGAAGTACTGTTTTACTTACAATACTAGTTATGCAGGTAATACTCTCCTTACTCTGTACGGATATTATGTCGTTAAGATCATGGCTTTCTGGAACTGAAAAATTAGGGAAAAAACTAGAAAAGTATCTTTACTTGCTATTTCCAATAATCTCAATAGAGCTCTTCTTATTGGCTTTATTTAAAGATGAATATACCTTCTTTTTTTATGATACTGCCGGCCTAAGGATTACGCTTGTAAGGGCACGCTCTCCCATAATTACTTTAGCAGCTATAATGTTAATACCGCCCCTCTTCAATATTTTAAGCCTATTTTTCAAGATCGGGCGTATGATTGGCGAATACTACCTACAGCAACTCTTCAGGTCGCTAATATTGATAGTGTTCATTCAAACGACAATACTCATAGCGTTGTTATCGCCATGTTACTTCATTCCCGTAAACATGACTCTAGCCACGCTGGTATCGGCAGTAACTGTTGCTATATATCTTATATCAATACAAAGAAGACTCGAAGTATTAAGCCGCGTTGAACCTATACCCTTACCCACAGAGCCAATAAAAACAAGGTATAAAATTGGAAATATCGAACTAAATGCCAACGACAGAATACTGATAGAGTATAACCCCAGAGTAAACTACCTCCGTTTCATAAAACTTATCGTAGAAAACTTCATCGATACATCCTTAATAATTCTCGTATCGAGAAACTATAGTAACCTTGCAGGAGAATTAAAGAAGCTTAAGGAAAAGGGTTACTGTTACGTAGATATCTTTGTAAAAACTAAGAAAGGTAGCAGTACAGATATTTCCGTAACAGATTTATCCCTTCTGGCAAGTCTGCTAGTAAAGTACGTAGTTTTACATAACCTTCACACGGTGATCATCATAGATGATCTTACAAACCTGATCATATATAATGGCTATGAAAGAGTAAAGGACTTCATATTATACTTAAGCCAAAATATTAGAGAATCACTAATGATAGCATTAGTTAACTATATGTATCATAGAGAGGAGGAACTCGAATTGATAGAGGAAATGTTCGGCAAAGTATTGAGAATAGAGAAAGATTACTACCTCCTAAAACCGAGAAAATTAAAGATAGTTACTACACCGTATAGAGAAAGTTAATATTAAGGAAACATATCTAAAAATTAATAATATAGGTGTACCAAGCGTGGAATATGAAATTATAGCCGTAAAGATAATACAGATAGTCATTGAGATAGTGTTTATGTTTTACCTAATGCTAGTAATACACCTATACTACGGGTATAGACATGCAGAACCTAAAGCATTAACTACTTTAACCATAGCCCTAAGCTCAATCATTACAATAGGACTCGGACTATTAAACTTAATTTATATATACATCATATATTTCGACCCCCATCATACAACATTATCTGTCTCAATAGGGGGTAAGAGTACTCCCGGAATGATTGCATTGACAATCTTTTACTCGGCATGGATCATAATAGCTATCCTAGCTGTCTGTTTAGAAGTTAGGTGGAACCTTTCAGAGGCACTAAAATATATTTTATCTTGGAGATACTTCCTTCCTTCCTTGTGCCTATACTATATGTTATCCCTCATACTGGTAACGTGGCTTCTTCCAGTAAGCTGGTATGAAAAGGTTGTTGATCCTCTAGTGGGGCAAGAGTATCTACAGCCCAGATACAACTACCTATACCTTATAGTTGTCTCGCTGGGGCTGATTCCACTCTTTATGCTATCTAAGAAAATTAAGGACTTCACGTCAATTTTATTAAATCCTAGACTCTTCATTTTTGTAAAGAGACTCATAGTAGCAATTCTTATTCAATCGATAGTGGGCTTAGTCGGCATGTATATGGCATCATTAACTGAGTACAATATATATCCTGCCATGAACACGTTCTTTCTCGCTACAATTGTATACATAGCGTTCCTCTATGCTAAGACGTTAATTAGCGAGAAACTATCTTATGTTTATGAAGTACCTACACAAATAAGCCCCGCTACAAGAGCTACCGTAAAAATTAGCATAGGCAAAATAGAGATAAATAACTTCGAAAAAGTATTAATTGAATACGATCCAAAAGAACCCTACGAACAGTTAATTTCCTCAATTTTAAAGCAAGAAATCTTCGCGAACCGTGTAGTGGTACTACCAGTCACAAGCCGGCTTAGAAGCTGGATTCATAAACTAGGACGTTTACATCTCAGTGTTATACTGATGGCTAGACTACCTTCCTCGGAAATTCCACATGTAATATCCATGACAAACTTATCGCTTCTTTCATATAGCATTCTAGAAAACGTTAAAAGATACCGTGAACAACCACAGATACTGGTTATAGAAGACATTACACAATTGGTTTTAGCCTCAGGTGTCCTAACGGTATTTAAATTTATCCAACATATATATGAAAATCTCCCCGAAAAAACTCTTGTAATAACACTCATCAATCATAAGGTTCACGAGGAATCCGAGCTAGCGCTCTTTGAATCCATACATAATAGGATAATAAAGATTGAGAAGGAAAAACCTATATTAGTTAGATAATAAGATAACTTCGGACTCCAATGAAAATATTATTAATAACTCCGAAAATTTCGGGGATAGGAGGTGTAGCTCAACACGTACAGGAACTATATTGTAGGCTGAAAAATAGGGGGTTCATGGTAGATTATATTTCCAGCGAAAATACACCATACGTAAATGTTAGGAACTTAAAAAACGTGTCATTCGTTATCTCCAGTTCATTAAAGGGATTAATATACACTAAGCCAAAATACGATATTATACATGCGCACGGAACGGTTACAGCTGTTTCTACACGATTTTTTAGAGGAAAACGCATTCTCACGATACATGGAGTTTATAGCAAAAGTGTAGAAAAATTACATGGTCCGCTCGTAAGCCGTCTATCAAACATCTATGAAAAAGCTAGCGTAAGGATAGTGAATTATGTTACCGTTGTTAGTAAGACTGCATATAAACACTATAGACTATATACGGATAAGGTTACATATATTCCAAATGCAATAAATCTAGATATAATACCCCTAAAAGGCGATAAGATTTATGAGAAACAGGCAATTTACGTCGGCAGAATATCCAGAGAAAAAGGCGTAGATATCTTAGTTAAGGCGTTCACCAAGCTAAAGGATATCGATTTGCTAATAGTAGGTGATGGCCCCCTACTTCCATATTTAAGAAAACAATTCGGCCACTATAAAAATATACATTTTTTAGGGAAAGTGGAAAGAGAGAAAGCCCTGAGGCTTATAAAGGGAGCAGACGTATTCATTTTACCGTCAAGGTACGAAGGCCTAAGTACCGCATCGCTCGAAGCAATGGCTTGTGGAACTCCAGTAATTGCCAGCAGGGTAGGCGGAAACACTGAGCTTATAGAGGACGGAGTAACAGGATTGCTAGTATCACCCGGCGATGAAAAAGAACTCATTAAAGATATAATATTTCTCGTAAATAATAGGAAAATTGCACAGTCGCTAGCAGACAAAGCCAAGGAGAAAGTAGTTAGATATTATAATTGGGAGAAAGTATTCCGTAAGTATCTAAAATTATACTACTCACTTATCGGCGGCTAATAGAGATCTAATTACAGTATGTACTTCGTCGACCGTTAGACATACAGGAACATCGTATCCGTTGTCTTTAAGCCTAAGCGATAGCTGGGTTGGAGGAGGAGGTTCTATTCTAACCTTACGTAACAGGTCCTCCTTCTCAAAGATTAACCTTGTCGGACCATCGATCAATATCCTTCCATCGACCATTATAATAACCCTTTCAACATACTCAGCTATTAGGCTCATATCATGACTTATGATAATGATGGTCCTTCCAGCCTCGTTCATTTTCTTCAGCAAATCCAGGTATTTCCTACATGCGCCATAGTCCTGTCCAGTCGTCGGTTCATCAGCGATCAGAATCTCAGGATACATTGTGAGTACAGAGGCTACGGCAACTCTATGTCTTTGCCCCCTGCTCAATGCATGGGGATGTCTCTCCTCAAAGCCCTCTAACCTCATCATAGCTAATGCCTCCTTGACTCTTCTCTCGATTTCCTTCTTCGGTAAGCCTAGATTACTCGGTCCAAAAGCTAGTTCATTCCATACAGTAGTTTGAAAAAGCATAAGGTCAGGATTTTGAAATATAAAGCCCACTATTTTACTTAATTGTGACACTGAGTACTCTCTAACATTTCTTCCAAATATCTTCACGTAACCATGGCTTGGAGATAAGAGACCCAGAAAATGGCTGACCAGCGTTGATTTACCTGAACCATTTGGCCCTATTATCCCAACAAATTCGCCTTTATATATGTCCAGGGAAATACCTCTCAGAGCTACAGTTCCATCAGGATATTGATGCCATAGATTTCTAACCTCTATCAAGGGTTTATCTGAACTATTGATAGTAATCCTATCTGTGGTAAAAGTGAAATCTCTACTACTCACATTTCTTAGATTGTATTTTTGAATAATGTCCATGAACTCATCAACTGTTAATGGCAATTCACTGGGTTCAATTAAACCTTCGTTTCTAAGCCGAATGGATATCTCTACGATACTGGGTGGCTTAAGCCCTAGCTCGTATATTTTACCTGGATTCTTAAAGACCTCCTGCGGCGTATCATCGATTATTACTTCACCGTTGCTTATAACCCAAATCCTATCAGCAAGGGGTGCAACTTTATCAAGTTTATGCTCAATTAAAATTATAGCTCTACCATAAAACTCCTTAATTTTTTCTATAATGTTCAATACCTCGTACGCACCTTGAGGATCTAAGTTCGTTGTCGGCTCATCGAATATTAACAGTTTAGGCTGTAATGCTAGCACAGATGCTATGGCGACAAGCTGCTTCTGCCCACCAGATAATCTGCTTACTTCCTTTCTCAATAGTCCCTCTAAACCAAGCTCTTGAATGACCCAATTTATTCGCTCCTCCATCTCTTCTCGAGAAAACTTCAGGTTTTCCATAGCAAACGCTATTTCATCTAAAACGCTAAGCGAAAAGAACTGAGTTTCTGGATTCTGAAAAACAGTGCCAACTATTTTAGCCATCTCTTTAATTGGAGTTTCATCTACATCATAGCCGTCTACAATAACCTTACCCTTCTTAACTCCCTCTATAACGTGAGGTATTATACCGTTTATACAATTTACTAACGTGGACTTACCTCCACCACTAGGTCCTATTATGAGTATAAATTCACCCGCATGAACATCTAAATTAATATTCTTAAGCACATAATTTTCGTGTCCATGATATCGAAAGCTTAGGTTCTTGATCTCAACTAAAGGCAACAATATCGCCTCCAAGCGCTCTTAACATATGAAACGAACCTCTTACGTATTCTTACACTTAGTCTATATTAAACATTCCCATGGAAAACACGTCCGTGGTAAGTTATATAAGCGCATAAGGTTAGTATTTTCGCATGAGACTGAAAATTGTCAGGAAAACAAGCCTCCTTATACTTTTAGTGCTGTCATACGTGCTATATTATGTACCACTAACCTTCACGGAGCCCCAGCACTCAATATGTCTAGGTAGGTTAGCTTTAATAATTGTTGTAGATGGAGCTGAAATATCCATTGTAAATGGACTTGAGGAATTTAACCTACTAAAGAATTATGGAATATACTTTAGTAATGCATATACTGTCCTCCCCTCGGCTACTACTCCTGCACATACAGCGTTAGCCTACGGAACGTATCCTAATGTAAGCGGAGTAGTGTATACCTATGCTGTTGATAGAGAAGAGTATCATGTAACGAAAGAAAATATCCCTAAGACCGTTAGCTGGTATGATCAGATAATGTCTGAGAGTATAGTGGAGGTAGCCAGAGAAAACGGAGTATTGACAGCACTTATAGTAGGTAAAGAGAAGCTGAAAGTCATGATGGGATTAAATCAGGTAGCTGACGTCCTTAAAATTCTTCCGTCAGAACTGGCTTATGGCGTCTATGACCCAAACATACCTATAGAAGCTAGATATAGGCAGGATGAATGGATAATAAATGAAACTATCTCAGTCATACGATCCTGGTCGGAGCTTATACGTTCAGGAGAGTATGCATTAGTGATAGTCAATCTTCCTGCTTTAGACTGGACTGGACATGCCTGTGGTCCGGAAAGTGAGGAATATTATCTTGTAGCGAGACATGCGTTCCAACAAGTTCTATCATTAGTTGATATTATTAAAGCTGAAGGATTATGGAACAATACGCTCATGTTCGTATTAGCTGACCATGGAATGAGTGATACAAAACCAAGCAAAATGCTCCTTCCATCCAAGGATAAACATCACTGGGGAGTACTAACCGGAATAAGGCACTACTTAATTGACACTGGAGGTACTGCCGCCTTCATATATCTGAAGGACAAAAGAGATTTGGAAAAAGCCGTAAAGTTAATTCTTAAAAGTAATTTGGCGGATGCTATCTACTCTATAAGTCCCATCAACAGCGTGAATGGAACATTAGAAGATGTAGGGTTAAATTCCCCGTTTGCAGGAGATATCTTCGTATCCCTCAAAAATGGATACCAGTTCTCATATCCTAATGAGGGAGCTCACGGTGGCGTATCAACGCAAAAGATTTTCATGTTTATGCTCGGTGGGGTAATATCTAGTAAATTGACATATAGTAACGAGATAGTGTCCATAGTTGACGTTGCTCCAACGATATGCGAATTCCTAGGCCTACCTATTCCAGAAAGCTTTAAGGGCAAAACTTTGAATTACTTCTTTGCACCAAAGGTTTCGCTTAAAGTAAGCATATCCCCCAGCGTGATAGAGCTTACGGATAGCTATGCAGAATCAATTATTTTAGTAAATGGGAGCGTTGAAGTTCCATCTAAACTATACATATACGTAGATGAAGAAGAGATTAAATCATCCGATATAAGCGGAGAATTTTCGGAGACTGTATCAATTAAGGTGGAGGAAGGCGAACATACGGTATTAGTCAAAATACTATCTGACGGCAAAGTTATTGGTGGTGCAACGTCTAAGATATTCGCCGTAAAGATAAGATATCTCCCTCTGCCATGGAATCTAATATATGCATCGATCGTTATCGGAGTGCTTATTTCCCTTATACCGCTAGTCCTACTGATCATTAATATGAAGAGGAAAAAGCTATGAATAAAGGAAAAATTTTTTCAGCAGCATTTCTATCGTTAATATTGACATTCGTATCTTTAATACTACTTTCTATAATTTTTCCGTCATGTGGCTTCTATAGAGGAGAACCAGTAACTGTCTGGAAGTTTATTGAATGGATACTACTGACGGAAGAGGTGAATATAGCCTTTCTAATCGTGGCAATAGCCCTATCATATTTAGTAATGGGCACGTGGATTAGAGATCTAAAAGCCGCAATTCTATATCCGCTGCTCTCGTTTCTCATGATATGCGCATATTTGGTGTACAAGGAAAAAGTATATGTACTGTTTTCTTCGAATCCCTTCCCCTTCATCACAACTTCCCTGATATTTTCGCTAATAGGCGCCTTCATAGAGGAAAAACGTCCAAAGAAAACTTTCTTCCAAAAGCTAGAGGAAGGTGGAGTAAGAATAGATCCAGTCTATGTAAAAAAGGTAAGCCTACCCATAGAGTGCCCAAGGTGTGGAGTAAAAATATACAGCAATGCTAGATACTGCTGGAGATGCCTAGCCGATCTATACCACCTTATTTATGCTAAAAATAATAAGTTATAGTCTTTTCAGAGCAAAAACCTCTGAACCCATGTACTTAGCGCTATAGCCTAGGTAATCCTCTATTCTCAGTAATTCGTTATACTTTGCTGTCCGTTCACCTCTAGCTGGAGCACCTGTTTTTATTTGCCCACAGTTAAGGGCTACTGCTATATGAGCTATCGTTACGTCTTCCGTCTCTCCCGATCTATGGCTAACTACTACCTTATAATTGTTTTTAAAAGCTAAGTCCGCTGCTTCGAGAGCCTCAGTTAATGTTCCTATTTGATTGACCTTTAACAATAACGCATTAGCAGCTCCTAGGTCAATACCTTTCTTTAATCTCTCCATGTTTGTCACAAAAAGATCGTCTCCAACTATCTGAATTCTATCGCCTAGCTCTTTAGTTATTAATGTAAAGCCCTCATAGTCCTCCTCATGAAACGGATCTTCGATTGATATTATTGGGTATTCATTAACTATCTCCTTATAGAGTTCTAACAATTGCTCCCTGTTCAGATATTTTCCATCTATGTAGTATGCTTCTTTTTTAGCATCATAAAAGCTTGAAGCCGCAGCATCTAATGCTATGAGAACATCTGTTCCAGCGTCATAGCCAGCATTCTTTATTGATGCAACTAATGCATCTAGAGCTTCTTTAGTGTTTTTCATAGGCGGAGCAAAGCCTCCTTCATCACCGACATTTATAGCGTTCCTTCCATACTTATCTTTCAGGAATTTCTTAAGTTCATGGTAAACCTCAGCCCCTATTCGAAGCGCGTCCCGGAAGGTATCAGCGCCGACTGGCACTACCATAAATTCTTGTATACTCAATTCATTGCCAGCATGCTTACCTCCATTCAATATATTCATAAGTGGCGTGGGGAGAATACATGCTCTAGATCCTCCGAGATATTGGAACAGCGGCATACCGTATGTGTTCGCTGCCGCCTTAGCTACGGCAAGAGAAACAGCAAGTATCGCATTAGCCCCCAATTTAGATTTATTTTTCGTGCCATCTAATTCTATCATCTTATAATCTACCTCCTTTTGCCTCCTAGAATCCATGCCCAGTATCTCAGGCGCTATTATTTCAAGAATATTTTTAATGGCTTTACTTACCCCCTTACCGTGATACCTTTTTCCTCCATCTCTTAATTCCAGCGCCTCATGGACACCTTTAGATGCTCCCGCAGGAGCAGCTGCACGCCCAAATCCACCTCCTAAAGTCGTTACCTCAACCTCTACCGTGGGATTGCCTCTAGAATCAAGAATTTCCCTTGCATATACTGAAGATATATCAAAGTCGGTTATTTCCTCTAATTGGAAAAGCTCTATGCTCATATAGACGCACCATTTGAAAAAACACCGAGAGATTTTTATCTTTTGCCCCTTTGACTATTTCTGAGTTAGCAGGCAGAAGAAGAAATAAACCCAAATACAGGCGAAGCAATAATTCCTGGAGATCGATAGAGAGAAAATAGCTTAATCCGAAGTGTATTCAAGAGCTTATAAATAGTGGTGTTAATAAGCTTGTTTGATAAAATATTAGTGAAGGTGGTGTAGTGGGCTATATTGGTGTAAAGAAAGACTGTGCAAATGATAATGAAGTTATTAGTTACTTGAGGGAAAACGGACTAAGGTGCGGTAGTAGGATAAAGCTGGAACTTCGAACGAGGATGGGGTGGATAGAATTTATAGGATTTGAAGTATTGGGTTTCGTTGAAGGATTAGCATCTGTTCTAGCTAATAGGTTTCAATGTCCTGCGTTTGAGTGGGGTGAGCATACAATATTGGGCGAGGTAAGCGCTAAAATATGGAATGAAGCGGTGAAGGTAGTATATCCTGATGGAAGCTCAGAGATAATTGAAGTACTTATTCACGATGGATTTCTGGATCTAGATTTACCTACTGAAAAGGTTAGGGGGCTGACAGGCAGAATAATAATTCATGGACTAGAATTCAAGATTCCTTTGGAACCTGATGATATAGAGAGAATACTTCTCATAGGGAGAAGAGGCATAGAAAAAATTGAGAAGGCAATAAATGTTTACGGATATAGTAGATTGCTGAGCCCAGGTGCTTTAAGCAAACTTCTTTCTCTTTCATTAGAGGAGGAACGTAAAGAGATAGATTGGGAACTTGGATACGTTATTATTATGCGGGGGAAGAAGATAACCACTAAGTCCATTAAGGAGTATATATCTCTTCTCATAAATACGGAGAAAGAAGAAGAAATACTCGATATATATGATCAAGCTCCGCAAGAGTACAAAGAGCAGATAGTGAATATGATTAATGAGGCAATAAAAGTTTACTCAGAGATAGGAGAGAAGAAAAAAGTTGAGTTTGCGGAGAAAATCCTGGAAAAAATCGCCGAAAAAAGGGAGGAACATTAAAAGACATAGCTGAACATGAAAGCCCCTATTCTGCGCATGCCCTCCTCTATTCTTTCTTCGGGTTCGCTGACAAATGTAAGCCTTATATGTCCCTTGCCCATTGAACCGAAGTGCGAACCAGGAATTGCAACAACGTTCTTTCTATAGAGTAATCTATTGCAAAATTCTTCATCATCACGGTTCATTTTCTCCAAATAATACCTAATATCCACGAAGAAGTAAAATGCACCTCCCGGGACTACGGTCTTTGCCTCCGGCAGATATTTCTGGATTAATGATGCCATGAGGTCTCTTCTTCTACGGTACGTTGGTAACACCACTTCACGAAGATACCTATCCTTAACTCCGTTCTCATAAAACTTTAGGAGAGCATATTGACCTAAAGTATCTGGCGCTAGAGTAACGTATTGCTTAATTTTCTCCATGGCTTCGATTACTTCACTTGGCCCTGTCGTATACCCAAGCCTAAGTCCCGGTATACTGGCCTCCTTAGAGAAGGTATTTATAGTGATAGTCTTCTCCCTGGCACCGGGGAATGAATCCACCCATACATTTTTCCCCTCATAAACTATATGTTTGTATGCAGCATCATAAATTATCCAGAAATCCTTATCAATCGCTAAATCAACCAGAGTCTTAACGAAATCCTCCCTAATAATTCTACCAGTAGGATTATCGGGTGAAAGTAGAATGAATGCTTTAGTTCTTCCTGTAATTCTCTCTTTAAGCATCTCCGGGTCAGGTTGATACCCGTTCTCTACACTAACTGGTAGCGTAATAACTCTGCCCTGCGCCAGCTTTATTGCCTCACTATACCCTAAGTATGTTGGATCAAGTATTATTACCTCATCTCCCTTATCAAGGATAGAGAAAAGTGTTAGAAATATGCCTTCAGTTCCACCATCCGTTATTATTATCTCCTTACCCGGATCATAGCTAACTCCAAAGTACTTCTTCAGATCCTCAGCTATCAAGCTGCGTAGCTCGGGTAAGCCCCTTGTTCCACAGTAACCGCAAGCCCTCTGAGGCATCTCTTTAAGT
>Ga0190310_1000433_pt1 | contig 14190 bp, 12 predicted proteins | sample 48700778_MG_FD_165059 | JGI IMG/M metagenome (GOLD analysis project Ga0190310, IMG submission 165059) | Hydrothermal vent sediment bacterial communities from Southern Trench, Guaymas Basin, Mexico - 4870-07-7-8_MG | ecosystem: Environmental > Aquatic > Marine > Hydrothermal vents > Sediment ... | reverse complement strand
ACCTTCATCTTCTCCCTTTCTAACTTCCATTTACTATCCATAAGCTTCTTCTCCTTCTTCTTTTCTCTTTCAAGCTCTTCTTCTATTTGATTTAAAGTAGGCATTAGCTTCGTGATTTTTTCTTCCTCCTCTTTCCTCTTTTTTAACAAAATGGATTCTTCCTCCCTTAATTTTGGCAACTCTTCCTCTAAGGATTCTAACTCGCTATTGATTCTAGCTATTCTCTCCTCTCCCGCCTTTAACGTATCCTCCAGCTTCTTAACCCTAGGCTCTAATTCTCCCGTTACTTCCTTAGAAACATCGGATATCTTCAAGTTCAGCATCAACATGTCAGAGACTAAACGTCTTGCTTCCTCTTCGAGGCTAGAAAGGGCTTTCTTAACCTCTTCTACCTTCACTTTCGATAAGGATTTAGTGATTTTATTTCTTCTTTCCTCTAACTTCTTCTCCCTCTCCTGTAAATTCTTCCTGTATTTTTCAAGCTTTTGAACTCTAACTTCTATGAGGCTCGTTTTCCTCTCTAGCTTATCAATCTTCGCTTTCATTTTCTTACAAAGCTTCTCGTATCTACTAATCATGCCAGTTAACGCTTCTATCTGAATTCCCTTCTTCTCTGCCGCTAACTTCTTTTCAAGAGAAACCGAGTACAACTTCTTAATCTCTTCTCTTAACCTTTCTAAACCTCCACGTTTCCTTGCTAAGGTTTTATCTAGAGCCATTAAAGCCCCCTTTAAAGCTCTGGCTCTTCTATAATCAAGTTCTAGCTTCTTAGGCTCCAGTTTTGGAATTAACCCGGCTTCGACAACCCCCCTTTCATCGAATAAGACTCCATCTATGGTAACGGCCTTATATCCTTTCGATATTACGAACTTAGCCGCTTCTTCAGATTCAACTAGATAAACGTTTCCAAAAAGACCTTCAACGAAATGCTTATACCTCTCATGATAGACGAGGAAATTCGAAATAGGCCCTATAACTCCAGGCCCAGACAAACTCCTTTTTACAATTCTAAAGGTTAGGGGTAATATCCTAACTCTCCCTCCTCCAATTTTCTTTACGATATCGATAAGTCTCCTCCTTGCATCTTCATCCTTCACAACAATTATGTTAGATGTGGAGAAGAGAACTGCTTCTATGGCTTCTCTAAACCTTTCCCCCGCCTTAACTATATCATTTAGCTTACCTATATAACCTTCAAAAGCTCCTGTAGATAGGTATTCATCTACTTTTTCAACTATAGCTATATCCCTTAGGAACTTTTCGTAAACTTCTCGCTTAGCTTCAACTTTCGTTAATTCCTTAAGAGATCTCAGTAATACGTCGTTAGCTTTTCCCATCTCCCTTATTAGTTTAGCTCTAATGTTTTCTAGACGTTCCAGCCTCCCCTTGATATCCGTTAAACCTCTCTCCTCAATTCGATAGATCTCTCTCAAATTTTCTATTTTCTCCTCTAGCCTCCTAACGCTTTCTTCAGCTTCCCTATATCTAGACTTAAGATCCTCTAAAGCTTCAAAAAGCTCTTCTTTCCTTTCCTTTTGTTCCGCTAACATCCTCTCTACTTCATTTTTCTTCTCCCTAACCTTTCTTATTCTCGCTTGAACTTTAAGTAAAGAACCTCTCCACCTTTCTACGCTGAGCTCCTTTCTCTTCAACTCCTTCCTCTTCTCCTCAACTAACTTACTAATCTCTTTATGTTTCGATTCTAAATCATCATATCTTTTCTTCAGCTCCTCCAATTCTTCTCTCTTCCTTTTAAGCTCTTCTAAGCCTTCCTTAAGCATCCTTTCAAGCTCAGGTCTACTTTCTTCTATTTTCCTTTTATCGCTTAATAGAGCGTTTCTTCTCTCTTCAACTTCCGCTTTCCTTATCCTTACTTTTTGTAATTGATTATTGATCTTCGTCAACTCGCTCATAATGCTATCAACGTTAGCGGAGTAGAAATCGGATCTCTCCTTCTCTATCTCTTTCAACTTCCTCTGCACATCTTCTATTTCTCTTTCCTTCTCTATCAGTTCTCCTTCTATTTCTCTCAGCCTCTCCCTTAAGCCGTTCCTTTTTAATTCGAGCGTAGATATCTCGTGATGTAAAACGGATGCTCTGTAACTTTTCACTTTACTTTCTAAAATTTCGTATCTTATTAGCTCATTTCTTTCCTCTTCTAACTTCTCTATTAACTTTCTTTTTTCATCGAGTTTAGCGAATGCAATAGCCAGCTGCGTATCTGCTTCCCTCAGCTTTTCCATAGCTTGGGCCTTCTTTTCATCAAAGGACTTCAAACCGATCAAAGACTCTAAAATATGCCTCCTTTCATTTGGATTAAACTCGGCGATCCTAGTAATTGTCCCTTGGGGAACTATGTTAAGGCCGTTATAGCTTATCCTCGCGGCCTCTAATATCTCGATTATCGTAGATCTTAGAACCTTTTTGTGATTTAAATAAAAGGTACTTTCTCCATTTTCCTTTATCTCCCTAGTTATGTATACGGTATCGCTATCTACCGGTATCGCCTTATCGCTGTTATCTAGGACTAAGGTAACTCTAGCAGAGCTTACCCTCTCTTTATCAAATATCAGTTTGGACATCTTGGGCTGTCTGAGCTCTTTAGGACTGTTCTCGCCTAGTGTGAACCTAATAGCATCTAAAATGTTAGATTTACCGCTTCCGTTCATTCCGGTTATAACGTTTAAATTAGGGCAAAAAGCGATCGATACTGTCCTGTTGGGAAATGATTTAAATCCTCTTATGTCCACTTTCTTTATGTACACCATAGCTTTAGCTTAAACCTAATGTTTTTCTCAAGTAAATACTATTATATTTTGCTTAATTAAAGGTTTGTATGGGTGTTTAAATCAATGGGTCTAAAATCTTTAATCTATAAGAGGAGAAGGGCAAAGTTATTGAATTTAGCATGTAAAAAAGGATATGATGCTGTTTTCGTTTCATCTCCTCAAAACATCTTTTACTTAACTAACTACTGGGGTGAAGGATATCTACTCATCGATTTTTCAAAAACGTCTTTAATCGTACCTAAATTGGAATATGAGAGAGCGAAGATCGAGGCTATAGATGTCGACATCGTTAAGGCTGAAAGAGGAGGCGCAATGCTGGAGAACGTTAAGAAGCTCGCCTTGGGCTATAAGCTCTGTACGGACAACCTTCCCACCAATACCTTTATCTCCCTTTCAAGCCTTTTACCTAATAGAATTTCCCTAGAACTTGAAATTTTTGAAAAAGTTAGAATGATTAAAGACGATCATGAAATTTCAACGTTAATTAGGGGAGGGGAAATCATGGACAAGCTCTTTACGTACGCGCTAGAAATCCTTAAACCGGGCATAACTGAACGAGCGCTAGCGGCGTACGTAGTAAGTGAGATGATGAAGTTGAGATCCGATCCAGTAATACATTATCGAACCAGTTTTAGCCCAGTAATTGTAGCATCAGGCCCTAACTCATCCTTGCCTCATGCTACCGTAACGGACAGAGTAGTGGAGAGAGGAGATTTCGTAATAGTAGATATAGTTCTAAGGCATGATGGATATGTAATAGACGCAACTCGTACTTTTCATATAGGAAAGGCGAGTGATGAAAAGCTTAAACATTACGAAGCCGTTCTAAATGCACAACTTGAAGGTACAAGGTACGCAATTCCAGGTAGGAAAGCTGGAGAGCTGGATAGAATTGTCCGCAAATGTCTAGAGGATAAGGGCCTGTCAAACTTCTTTATACATAGCACAGGACATGGCATAGGCTTAGACGTACACGAACCTCCTTGGATTAGGCCAAATGAAAGTATTTCACTTGAAAAAGGAATGGCAATTACGATAGAGCCTGGGATCTACATACCCAATAAATACGGCATTAGGATCGAGGATTCAATCATCGTATCTAATCCACCCTTGGTTCTTACAAGATTTACAAAGATGTTAAGAGAGGTTTAGAAAGGAAGCTTTAAGTCAGCCTAATTATAATCCTCTACATGCCTAAGTATATCTTCATTACTGGGGGTGTTTTATCGGGCTTAGGGAAGGGTAGCCTTACGGCTTCAATAGCTAAATTGTTACAACTTTCAAATAAAAAGGTAAGTTGTATGAAAATAGATCCTTATCTAAATGTAGATGCTGGCACCATGAACCCTTTAGTTCACGGTGAAGTTTTCGTTACGGAAGATGGCGGAGAGTGTGATATGGATATTGGAACGTACGAGAGGTTCTTAAATATAACCTTAACGAAGCGCCATAACTTAACCACTGGTCAGGTTTACTTATCGGTAATTAAGGCGGAAAGAAGGGGAGATTATTTAGGTAGATGTGTTCAGATAATACCCCATATTACCGATGAAATAAAGTCGAGAATTAGAGAGCTAGGGAAGGATGAAGATGTACTGTTAGTTGAATGTGGAGGAACCGTTGGAGATATAGAGGGGCTTCCATTTCTAGAAGCGTTTAGACAAATGAAGCTGGAAGAAGGAGAAGATAACGTCTTCTTTATCCATTTAACCTTAGCTCCTGTGCTAAAACCTAGTAATGAGATAAAGACGAAGCCTACACAACATAGCGTTCAAGAATTGAGAAGGATAGGAATTCAACCAGATATGATAGTAGTTAGATCCGAAATACCGTTATCGGAAGAGGCTAAAAGAAAGATATCTCTTTTCACTAACGTACCTCTAGATGCCGTTATATCCAACCCCGATCTAGAAAACGTATACGAGCTACCTCTACTATTGTATAGGGAAGGTGTACTTAAGCCTATAGTCAGGAAGCTGAACCTAGGAAACGTCTCTCCTGATTTAACTAAATGGGAGAAAATTGTAATGAAGATGAAGAACGCAAGAGAAACCGTAAAAATCGGTATGGTAGGGAAGTATACGAGGCTCGTAGATAGTTACGTCAGCCTAAATCATGCAATACTCCATGCGGGAGCGAAGCTGGGAGTTAAACCAATAATAGAGTGGGTAGATAGTGAGGAAGTCGAGAAAAGTGGGGTTTCCATACTTAGATCGTATGATGCTATAATTATACCTGGAGGGTTTGGTAAAAGAGGAAGCGAGGGTAAGATAATGGCCGCTGACTTTGCTAGAGAAGCTAAAAAGCCCTTCTTCGGCATTTGTTTTGGTTTCCAGCTATCCGTCGTCTCATTTGCTAGGAACGTCTTAGGCTTGAAAGGAGCTAACTCAACCGAATTAGATCCCAATACCCCACATCCAGTAATAGACTTACTGCCTGAGCAGAGAGGGATTAAGGAAATGGGAGCTACTATGCGATTAGGGGTTCACGAAATAAGAGTAAGAGAGGGAACCCTAGCTTGGAGCATCTACAGGAAGAACCGAATATGGAAGAGGCATAGGCATAGATACGAGGTAAATCCAAGGTATATAGAACTTTTAGAGAAAGGCGGATTGATATTCTCAGGAAGCAGCGATAATGGAAGAAGACAAGAGATATTAGAGTTATCGGATCATCCGTTTTATTTAGCAACTCAGTATCATCCTGAATTTTCAAGTAGGCTTGAAAATCCTGAACCAATATTCGTAAGCCTACTTGAAGCAGCTTTAAAAGCTAGAGGATCTAAGGACTAAATATAAAAGTTGTCTACTGTTAGAGAGGTAGCGGATATATTAAGGAAACTTACTTTTAAAGAGCTAAAGTTCTTAAAGTTGCTAGGATGTTTAACAAGATCCTTTAGCATCATACCTTATAGCGTTTTGAGGCAAAGATCCGGTTTGAGTAATGGAGATATCGAGTTTTTAATAAAAAGGCTACAAGATTGTAAATTTATCAGAAGGTCCGAAATTGGAATAAGGCTTTTATCCGCTGGTTTGGACGCCTTAGCTCTCCATTCCCTTAAGGTTAGGGGAGTTCTAGACGCCCTAGGACCTCCTATAGCCGTAGGTAAGGAGAGCGATGTATTTGAGGGAATTTCTCCTAAGGGAGAGGTATATGTCGTTAAGTTCTTTAGGATTGGAAGAACGAGCTTTAGGGGGGTAAAGAGAGCTAGAGGATATCTTGAGGATAAAATACATGAATGGCATGTAATAAACGTAAAATCAGCTAAACGCGAATTCAAAATTTTAACGGAGCTTTCCGAAAAGAAGTGTCCGGTTCCAGTTCCTATTGCTGTTGCGTATCACGTCTTAGTTATGAAAGAATACTTCGCTTTACCTCTCTTTAAGATCAAAAAGCTCGACGATCCTCTAAGGGTTTTTGAAAAAGCCTTAGAAGCTGTGAAGAAATGCGTGTTTGAAGGAGGATACGTACATTCAGATTTAAGTGAGTTTAATGTATTGGTGGACTCGAAGGGAGATGTTTTAATAATAGATTGGCCTCAAGCCGTTAAATTAGGAGAAGCTTCTTTTAAGGATAAGCTTCTAAGGGACATTACAAATTTAACTAACTATTTCAACAGGAAGTATCGCTTATCCTTGAATTTAGACGAGGTTCTCCTTCCGTTTATAGAACGCTTCTAAGCGCGTCCTCTATCTTTATGAATAACACGTTGTTGCCCCTTATTACTACTCTTCCGTAGTTCTTAATAAGTTCGCCACTCTCATTATACTCAGATGCTTCCTCTAAGAGAACGTTCATGTAAGAATCTATGTTAACCATTATCCCTCTGTACTCTAATGAATTCTTCAATCTAATCCTCACTTCTTTATTGATGGCTTTTTGAAGCATCGTCAAAGGTCTTTTACCTGTTGTAGATTGGTTTTGTATACTAGAGCTCAATCTATCGAAAGGTTATTTTAGCTAGGATAAAAAGGTTACTAATTGAGAAAACAAAAAACGTGAGAAATGGATAAAAGCAAAAAATCCTTACCTCGATCTTGTATGCCTAAAGTAAAAATAGGAACCGCATTCGATATTTTAACAGATGGAGGATTTGAAAGCGGCTTCTTTTACGAAATTTACGGACCTAGCGGAGTTGGAAAAACTCAACTTCTGTTTACCATAGCTGTAGAAGGCGTACATCAAGGCTTCAATAGGGTCTACTTTATCGATACTAGAGGAACCTTTAGGCCGGAAAGAATAGCGGAAATAGCCGAAGCTAGAGGCTATAATCGAAACGACGTTTTAACGAAAATCTCCGTTAAACAGCTCAGGGACCTTCCTAGCTTTATACTTACGATTGATCTATTATCTGAAGAGGGTAAAGAGCTCTTACTACTGATAGATACTCTATCTGATCTCTTTTACGAATTTCCTGACGTAGGTATTAGGTATAAGCTAGGTATCTTAGCAAGAAACCTTTCACTAACATGTATAGAGAGGGGATTTTTAGTAGTGGCGACTAATGGAGTGAGATATAAGGGCAATCTAGAGCCCTTAGGTTCCGAGTATACAGATCCCTATGTTCACGTAAGGATAGCCATGGAGAGAGATGAACGAGGAAATCTATACGCTTACAGAGAGGGAAAAGAAGAAAAGTTGAGGTATATTATAGGAAGAGGTGGAATTGGATAACATGGAGGAGATCTACGAACTCGTTTTAGAAGCGTCTAGAGATAAGGAGGCCTTCAAAAGGCTCCAAGAGAAGCTTAAGAATTTACCTAAAGAGAAGACATTAGCCCTAAAGATAGCGGCGAAAAGCGTATCCTACATTACTAACAAGGCGAAAGTGGACGTCGGGAAGGTCGAAGAGGTCCTTGAGTCAGTAATAGATGAAAGGGTAAGCGATGATTTCGACCTCTCTCTTCTAAACTTCTATAGATGGTTAGTTAAGAGAGAGCGTAAATAAGGGTTAAGCACAGAGAGAAGACGGTAAACCAGAGTACTACAAAAGTCCCCATTCCGTGTAAGTAGATCTTTACCATCCCCGTGATCCGTCTTCTATCTACTAACACAGCGGCGATCAAGCTAATAACGTAAAAGGCTAACAATACAGAAATAGTAGTTTGAGGTTGTGGAGTTAAGTTAAAAAGCACGCCGCAAAGAAGCCCAGCCAGAACGGAGGATATCACCCTTATCCAGTAAATTCTATCTAAAAGCTTAAGCCTCTCCTTCATTATACCTCTTGTTGACTTGGAGCTTGCAAGTTTAGAGCTGGAAGTTTTAGCGGACAAACTCAACATCCTCCTTCGTAATTACTACATTAATAACGTTTACTTCTACGCTCCTAACATATTTCTCTTCAAACTTCACAAAGCTGAAGAAGGCGATAAGCTATTACTAATCGATGAAGATCTGGGCTTATGGTTAACGGAAGAAAAGCTTGAGGAAAAGCCTCAATCGGACTTTTTAACGAGGTTGAGAAAGGAAGTTATAAGGTTAAAGGTTGAAAACATATACTCGCTTAAAGGCGAAAGGGTAGTTTGTTTAGATGTATCGGGAGTGGGAAGGAAAAGGAAGATAATCCTAGAGTTCTTTGGAGGAGGCAATATCATAGTCTTAGATAAGGATGATAAAATAAGGCTTGCTGAAAAGGAAGTGGAATATAGACATAGAACCATCAAGAGAGGGGAAATCTATCGTCCCCCACCTAGCAGAGGTTTACCTTTCTCAGAGGATATAAAACTGGATTTTGAGGGAGATACCGAGGTAGCTAAGTACATCGGTAGAAAGGTGGGAATTGGGAGGAAATTCGTCGAAGAAATATTTTTCAGATCTAAGATTGATAAGACTAAAAAAGCTTCACAAATTACAAGCGGTGAGCGTATTTTATTAAACGATACGATAAGGAAGCTCGCTTTAGAAGTAAAATCGTCAAATAAGGTATACGGATATTTTGAAAACGGAGAATTAAGAGAGCTCTCGCTTATAGAACTTAAACATCTAGAGGAGATGGACAAGGAAGTCTTTGAAGATTTAGTTCAAGGACTAGATAAGCTCTTGACTCCAATTGTCTACAAAAAGGCGATAAGCCATAGGCTTTTAGAACTGAGGAAAAGGCTTGAAGAAAAACGCAGAGGACTAGAAAATCAAAGAGCGAGATTAAGGGAAATGGAGAGACAATCATCAATTTTAAGGGAGGTAGCTTCTAATTTACCTATTAAAGGCTTAATCGATGAAGATCTACTGAGAAAGCTTAAAGAAGTAAACGGAGAGGTAAAGGTTGAAGACGAAACGCTCTGTATCTTAGGCAGAAAAATAAAACTGGAATCTCCCTGGAAGGCTTCCAGCAAACTATTCGAATTAGCTAAAGATATCGAGAAAGGAATTGTTGAGTTAAGGAAGGCTATCGAAAGACTTGAAAAGGAGAGTGAAAGATGTGCAAGGGAATTAGAGCTAAGTAGTAAAGGGGTAAAAACGGTGAAAATTAGGAGAAGGAAATGGTTCGAAAAGTTCAGATGGTTCTATACAAGCGAAGGCTTTTTCGCTATAGGAGGAAGGGACGCTGCTACAAACGATCAATTGATAAAGAAGTATATGCAGCCTAACGATTTAGTATTCCATGCTGAGATTCAGGGTTCTCCCTTCTTCCTTCTAAAGGAAGGGAGAAAGGCGGGAGATCTCAGCATAAAGGAGACGGCTATAGCGACCGTGTCTTTTAGTAGAGCGTGGAGGCTAGGCCTTTTGGCGGCGGACGCTTACTACGTAAACCCAGATCAAGTTAGTTCATCCCCTCCCAGCGGAGAGTACCTTCCAAAAGGTAGTTTCATGATTTACGGGAAGAAGAACTTCTTAAAGGGATTAGAGCTTAGATTGGCTGTTGGAGTATACGAGAAGAATGGGGAGAGATACGTTATCTGTGGTCCTACTAACGCTATAAGGAATTCATGTAAAGCATATGTCGAAATCGAACCGGGTCATCTTCCTCAATCCGAAGCGGCTAAAAAGATTATGAACGCCTTGAAGAGAGAAGTAGGAGAGGTTCCCTCCTTAGAGGACTTCCAAAGAGCGCTCCCCTCCGGAGGAATTAGGATAGTTGGTATAAGGAAAACCGTTAAAAACACGTAAGGTAGATAAGAATGTGGCGGAAAAGCAAATGGCGCTAGAAAGACATCTATCGCTTAAGATAAGAGTAAGGGAGGTGATGAACAGCCCTCTAGTTACAGGAAGCCCCGATGAAACCATTGATAGTATAGCTAAGAAGATGGCTGAGAACAAAGTAGGTAGCGTTATTATAAAACAAGGAGATGAAATCTTAGGAATTGTAACCGATGGAGATATCGTAAATAAGGTGGTAGCTAAGAACTGTAAGCCGAGCAGCATTAGAGCTGAGGATATAATGTCCTCTCCCTTGCATACGATAGAAGCCAATAGGGATGTAACTGAAGCCGCTAGAATGATGAGGAAGCTAAGGATAAAGAGGCTTGGAGTAACGTATAAAGGACATCTAGTGGGAATCGTTTCAATGTCGGACGTACTTAATGTGACGCCCGAGCTCGTAGATCTGGTCTCTGAAAAGGCGAGGATATTAAGTGGAGAGCTAACGAGGAAGAGGAAGTATATATCTGGATATTGCGATAACTGCAAGCAATGGTCCGATTACTTACTAGAGGTTGATGGAAAGTATTTATGCGAAGAATGCAGAGGCGAGCTTTCTTACTCTGGGGCTTTATGAAGAACGTTTCCTTCATTGTAGATGGAATGTTAGGTAGCCTAGCGAGAAAGTTAAGGATATACGGATTCGATGTATTCTACAATCCAACTATTAAAGATGAAGATGTGATAGAAATAGCAAGTAAGGAGAACAGGACGATTCTATCTAGAGATAAGGAGCTTTGTAGGAAGGCCTTAGTAAAAGGCTTGAACGCCTTGTATATCGAAGGAAGAGATGATGTTGAGAGGATAGCCTTTATTTTTAAAAGGCTAAATATAAAGAGGGATTTGGACCTTTTAGAAACGAGATGTCCTCTCTGTAACGCTCGCTTATCTATTACCCCTAGAGAATACGTAAAAAACGTACCTAAGGGAGTTTTAGAAAGACATAGCGTTTTTTATGTATGCGAGAATTGCGGTCAAGTTTACTGGAAAGGTAGCCATTGGGATAAGCTATTGCAGATGGATAGGGAGGTAAAGGCTAGGCTTTCTAAAAGGTAACTTTTAATTCCTCCTCCTTCTAGCAATAGTTGATTTGAGCGAAGAATACACTATAGAGGAAGGCAGGTTCTTAGTGAGGTTAGCTAGAGAAGCCGCTGAAACTTACGTGAAGGAGAGAAAGAAGATCGATCCTCCAAACAACACGCCTACTAAGCTATGGGAAAAAAGGGGCGTATTCGTAACCTTAAAGAAGTATCCCTCTATGGATCTAAGAGGTTGTATTGGTAGGCCATATCCTACGATGCCTTTAGTCCAAGCAACCATCGAATCGGCCATCGATTCAGCCGTAAACGATCCTAGATTTACATCTGTGAGTTCTGAAGAACTTCCCAATTTAGTAGTTGAAGTTAGCATATTAACCCTTCCTCAAGAAGTAAAGGTGAAAAATCCAAAGGAGTACTTGGAAAAGGTGAAGATAGGCAGGGATGGGATAATAGTAGAATGGTCGATGGGGGCTGGCCTCCTCCTTCCTCAGGTGCCAGTGGAGGAAAAATGGGATGTTGAAGAGTATTTATCGTATGGATGTTTAAAGGCCGGAGCTCCTCCAGATCTATGGTTAACTGAAAGGATAAAGCTCTATACGTTCCAAGCGGTAGTATTTGAAGAAGAAGAACCTTATGGAGAAGTTCGAAGGAAGGAGCTTGAACGCTAAGCTCTATTTTTCGATCTACGGCTCCGGCATGGGTCATGCCGCAAGAACGGCTGCTTTAGCTAAGAGCTTGGACTCAATCTCGCTCTTCTCGAGTTGGGGAGAAGGAAAGGAGTATCTGGAGAAAGAGGGGTTTAACGTAATCGAATCGCCATCTGTAGATGTAGAGTGGAGTGAACAGGGAAGAATGGCTATAAAGAAAAGCATCACTAAATTACCCAAAAATCTTTCATCTTTTGCACATCAAATAATTTGTGAATTGAGCTTTATATCGAAATTTAAACCCGATGTTGTTATTTCTGATTCAAGGTTAAGCTCTATTATAGCCTCATACATACTAGATATACCATCTGTATTAATCACCAATCAACTTAGGATTGCCTTACCTCTAGAAAATTCTTTCGTTCAATCCTTCTTAGAAAGGGTAACGGCTGAAAAGCTAGGAGTTTTCTGGAGTCTAGCAAAGGAAATTGTTGCGCCGGATCTACCTCCTCCCTATACGATATCCGAAAAAACCTTATTGTACGTAAGCTCGATAAAGAGGAGGATAAGGTTTATCGGATTTCTGATTAGCGCTCCTAAGGTGAGGAGAGGAGATATTGAAAAGGTTAGATCGATCTTAGAGATAAATTCCCCTAAAGTCGTTTATGCTCAAGTAAGCGGTCCAAGGCCTACTAAAAGGTGGATGGTAGATCTCTTGATCTTAGCAAGTAAAGAGTTACCTAAAGACGTAACCTTAATCGTCAGTATGGGGGAGCCCGGAAGCACGAAGGATGTAATTAAATCTGGAAACTTGCGCTTACTTTACTGGAACGATATGCTAGACGCCACTCTCTCAGTAGCTGATTTAGTGGTAACTAGAGGAGGTCATTCATCGATTGCGAAGTGCATTTCTATGGGCAAGCCTATGGTTCTACTGCCAATTGCATATCACGGTGAGCAAATTCACAACTCTAAAAAGGCCGAGAAGCTTGGTGTAGCGAGAATGATAAACCCAGTTAGCGCAGATTATAGAACTTTGGCTGAGTGTATAATCGAAAGCCTGTCGAATGATAGTCTAAAGGAAAAGGCGCTTAAAATTTCAGAGATATCCTCAAAGTTTAATGCGCTTTCATCCTTTAAAGAAATATTAAGAACACTTATTTCTTAGAGATAGATAGCGATCTAAAGCCTTATGCCAACCAACGGGTCCTCTATCTACCTCTACCTTAATTACCTCTCTCATAAGAACCTTAATCACCTCCTCTTCTACTTCTCTTATAAACGATGGGTAGTGATCTGAAACGTTCCACTCTACCCAATCCAACTTATATCTATCTTCCCAATCCGTTATGGAATTTAAAATTTCGTGACTACTTATTCCCAGATTGGGTAAGAACGTCAAAATTCCTTCTTTAGTGGGTATTGAGCAGATCTTCAGAATATTTTCGAAATTTCTTGTGTAATTAGCACCGAGTACGATGACTTTAGCTTTGATTCTCTTAGCTATCTTAGAAGCTAGTTTAATTAATAAGCTATGGAAACCATATTCGTTTAAAGCTTCATCTTTTACCGATAACGTATACATCGTTATCCTCCTCATAGGTAAACCCTTTACTAAGGTCCATGCCTTAAAGAACCCCCTTCTCAAATAGTTCGGAGGGGATTTAGATGGAACTAGGAAGAGTAGATATGGGGTAAACCCCGATCTAGAGCTTTTTAAAGCCGCCACATAGCTTTTCATACTTCCATCAAATAGAACTAGGGATCTCCCCATCACCCCTATAGGTATGCCAGATGGTCCGATAAACCCTTCAAACTCTACATATGCGTACCTCTTACCTAAAAACACGAAAAGTAGCTTATCCGGCCTATAATCATCCGGTTTTGCATCCACCTCATCTAACACCTTATCCATTGTAATATAGTATAGATCTGCTCCCCTCCTCTCATTCCCGCTTATTACAATATTGAACGTCATATTTTTCCTAAGTACCTTTTTCCCCATTTCCGTTACGGCTTTAACAATTTCCTTAGTCTCGTTCCTCACCCTTCTACAAACGCTTGCTCTAAAAACTCCCGGGAATTTCGAAATACACATGCAAGCTTCAACTAGATTATCGCTAAGTACCTCTAAAAATCCATCAACTAATTCTACCTTTTTCACCTCTAAGTCTTCTTTTAATTTAGACAGGTCTTTGAGAAGAACCTCAAGAGATTTATTTCTTAACTCCTCCGATATCGTTGGATCTAGCTGCACCAAGATACGGTATCCGTTACTCATAACCACTAAACCAACAAAAACCATATTTATATTTGAGCCAAAACTTAGAACGTGACGGATAACCTACTATCAAAGAGAACTCATAGTGTAGGAAAAGTTTTCTCCCTACCTAGCGGAGCTAGGGTGGGGCTCTTAGGCTGGATCGCGTTGAAGAATAGGGTTGGAGGTTTAGTGTTTTTAAGGCTTAGAGATGGCACGGGCGTCATCCAGGTTACCGCTAGAAAGAACGACGTACCGGAGGATATGTGGAAAGAGTTGTTAAATGCTAGAATGGAAAGCGCCGTATACGTGTACGG
>Ga0190310_1000430_pt1 | contig 14219 bp, 9 predicted proteins | sample 48700778_MG_FD_165059 | JGI IMG/M metagenome (GOLD analysis project Ga0190310, IMG submission 165059) | Hydrothermal vent sediment bacterial communities from Southern Trench, Guaymas Basin, Mexico - 4870-07-7-8_MG | ecosystem: Environmental > Aquatic > Marine > Hydrothermal vents > Sediment ... | reverse complement strand
CTGCATCATTTTTAAATTCCATACTGCAATTACCTATTTCGGTGGTGATTATGAAACTGGACCACGTTGCGATAGCAGTAAAAAATTTGGAAGAAGCTGTGGAGCTGTACAGAAATATGGGATTTTCTGTAGAGAGTGTGGAGATAGTGGAAGAACAGGGAGTTAAGGTGGCTTTTCTCTCTCTTGAAAATACACATCTTGAGATAATAGAGCCTATGGATGAAAATTCTCCCGTTGGCAAATTTTTGGAAAAGAGGGGAGAAGGTCTGCATCATATAGCCATCCGTGTGAATAATTTAAACGAAAAAATGGAAGAATTGAAAAGTAAGGGATTTATGGTGGTCGGAAGTGGTAAGGGAGCTGGCGGAAAAAATGTATTCTTCGTACATCCCAAAAGCGCCAAGATACTTCTTGAGTTCGTGGAGGGATGATTTTTGGAGGAAATAGAAAGAAAGAGGAAGGAGTGGATGGAGAACACACTAAAAAAATTCCTACAGAAGGTTCCGGAGAGAAAGGAAAAGTTTCTTACCACTTCCGGAATAGAGATTAAAGAGATATACGATCCCACAGACCTTAAAGATTGGAATTTCATAGAAAAACTGGGTTATCCGGGAGAATATCCGTTCACGCGAGGGGTTTATGCCACGATGTACCGTGGAAAACTGTGGACCATGAGACAATATGCGGGCTTCGGAACGGCCGAGGAAACTAATAAGAGGTACAAGTTTCTTTTAAGTCATGGGCAAACTGGACTGAGCGTAGCCTTTGATTTACCTACGCAGATGGGTTACGATTCCGACCATCCCATGGCTTTGGGAGAGGTTGGCAAGGTTGGCGTGGCCGTAGATACCATAGAGGACATGAGAATACTTTTTGACGGAATACCTTTGGATAAGGTTTCAACGAGTATGACTATAAATGCAACTGCAAGCATACTTCTGACTATGTACCAGATTGTTGGGGAGGAAAATGGTGTGAGTTCCCTGCAACTTAGAGGTACGGTGCAGAACGATATTCTCAAGGAATACATAGCGAGGGGAACATACATATTTCCGCCTGAGCCATCAATGCGATTAGTGGCCGATACAATACTCTACTGTTCCAAGTTCATTCCAAAATGGAACTCCATAAGTATATCGGGATACCACATAAGAGAGGCCGGAGCCAATGCTGTTCAGGAAGTTGCATTCACAATAGCCAACGGAATAGCATATGTGGAGAAAGTTCTGGAAAGAGGTGTGGATGTTGATGTTTTCGCTCCACGCCTGTCCTTCTTCTTTGCATCTCACAACAACTTTTTTGAAGAAATTGCGAAATTTCGTGCCGCCCGAAGGGTATGGGCAAAGGTTATGAAGGATAGGTTCGGGGCGGAAAATCCGAGGAGTATGATGCTGAGGTTTCATGCGCAGACTGCGGGCTCAACGCTAACGGCTCAGCAACCTCTGAACAATATAATTAGGGTTACGATTCAGGCTCTCGCCGCTGTTCTGGGCGGAGCTCAATCGTTGCACACGAATTCCTACGATGAAGCTCTCGCTCTTCCAACCGAGAAAAGCGTGGAAATAGCGCTCAGAACTCAGCAGATAATAGCATATGAAAGCGGCATCGCGGATACGCCCGACCCTCTCGGCGGCTCGTATTATATTGAATATCTCACCGACGAGATAGAGGAAAGGGTTTGGAAATATCTTGATAGGATAGATTCCATGGGAGGGATGATTAAAGCCATAGAAAGTGGATATATCCAGAGAGAAATATCCGATGCATCGTATAAGCAACATAAAATGATTGAAAGTGGAGAAGCCGTGGTGGTAGGGGTCAACAAATTCGTTAAGGATGAGAAGATAAACATAGAACTCCACAGAGTAGAGGATTATGTGGCCGAAAAACAGATAGAAAGGTTAAAAAGGTTCAGAGAGAACAGAAACAAAAAGGAAGTTGAAAACGCTTTGGACATACTGCGCAAATATGCGGATAGGGAGGAATGCAACGAAAACAATATAGTTCCGTGGATATATAACGCTATTAAGTGCAATGCCACCTTGGGAGAAATTGTCTCCGCCTTAAAGGATATTTTCGGAGAATACAGAGCACCAACAATTATCTAAGAAAATACTAAACATTTTATCCTATGGTAGCATATACCCTTCCCTATGAATATACTCCAAGCAATCATATTGGGCGTTATTCAAGGTATTACGGAGTGGCTTCCAATAAGCAGTTCCGCCCATCTGGTTCTTTTTCAGAAATATGTAGTTTGTGAAACATCTGTGTTTTTAGATGCTTTGGCGCATCTGGGAACCTTGCTTTCCGTATTGGTTCTATATGGAAAAGATTTTTTCAAAATATTGAAAGATCTTTTTTTTGGTGGTGAAAAAAGAGATTATGCGTTCAAATTAATAGTCGCAAGTTTGCCGATAGTGATAATAGGCCTATTATTTGCCCCTTTAATAGAGAACGCATTTGAAAATCCATCCAACATTATGGTTGGTGGTGCCCTCCTACTCACAGCGGCTTTCCTTTTCGCAACGAAATTCGCAAAGGTGAATAGAGATGAGGTGAAATATTCAGATTCTTTGATCATAGGGTTAGCTCAGGCCTTGGCTATTCTGCCTGGGGCATCGCGTTCGGGTCTAACAATATCCACTGGAAATATATTGGGAATAAGCAGAAAATCCGCAATGCTGTTCTCATTCTATATGGCGATAATAGCGATTGCTGGTGCAAACGCACTTGAGTTCTTCCGCACAGATTTTTCAAATATAGATTTGGCAGCAGGGATAGCAGTTTTTCTATCTTCTTTCCTCGTTGGAATCGCTGCACTGATTTTGCTGAGAAAAATTATATTGAGAGAAAAGTTTCATCTTTTCGGTATATACTGTCTCATCCTCGGAATAATATTAATCCTCTTCTAACTTTTTGATTAGCTTTTCAGCGATTTCCCTAAATGCTTCATATACTTTTCCCTTTCCTTTAACCACTACGGGCATTCCAGAATCTCCGCCTATCCTTACATCCACCTCCATAGGAATCTCTCCCAGAAAATCCACTTGAAATCTGCGTGCAGCCATCAAGCCTCCACCTTTCCCAAAAATTTCTATTATATTTCCGCAGTGTGGACATATCAGCCCGGACATATTTTCAACAACACCAATATATCTAATTTGTAAAGTTTTCGCGAGATTTATGGCTTTTTTTGCATCCATAACTGCGACTTCCTGTGGAGTGGTTACCACGATCGCCGCAGTTGGCTTCAGGTTCTGGGCTACGGTTATTACCTCATCTCCCGTTCCCGGAGGAAGATCAATTATCAGATAATCCAATTTATCCCACCTAACATCCGTTACGAATTGATTTATCGCCTTGGTTCTAAGAGGCCCGCGCCAGACCACAGGTTGATCCTCGGGAACTATTAGACCGAGGGAAACAACCTTAATACCGTAAATTTCGTGGGGAATTATCTCGCCTTCTTCAGCGTACAACTGCTCGTTCAATCCGAGCATTTTGGGAGCGTTGGGTCCAGTTATATCTGCATCCAAAAGTCCTACTTTTTTTCCCAGCTTTCCTAGCGCGATAGCTAGATTCACCGCAACTGTTGTTTTCCCAACGCCTCCTTTACCAGAAAAAACAACGACTCTGTGCTTTATATTTTCAAGTTTTTTCTGTATTTTCATCTGCTCTTCTAACCATGCCTTTCTGACATTCTCATCCATCATAGGCAGGGAAAAGTTAGGGTTACCTATAAATTTATCGCACCTCTGCCCCGTATTCTTTAAGTTTTTGATAAGTAAGGCGTATAAGAGAGGTATGACCCATCTCCAAGGATTTTTCCCATGCCTCCCTTAGGTATCTTATTCCTACCTCTCTCCTACCGGACTTTATCGCACACTCTCCGATATGAACAAGAACCTGTACCGCAAAAAAAGCCATATTGTTTTCTATAAAAAATCGGTAGAGATCATGGAATACTTCCTCTGCCTTCGGTATCTCGCCTGTGTGTTTAAGAAAAACACCGTATTCTGCGAGAATAAGTTTTTCTTCATATTGATATGCATTCTTTCTGCACTCTTCAAGTAATTTGTCTATGAGTTCTTTCGCTTTATCCAAATGATTCCCCATTATGAGGAAATATATGTAGTTCATTGCAAAAAGATACTTTATTCTGGTTCCCTCCGATAGTTCAAAGGCTCTCTTCAATTCCTCCATGCCATCCTCGCCCATACTCATCTTCACAGAACCTATGTTGAAAAGAGAATAAATTATTCCCTCAGGATAATTCATCTTTTCAGATTCTCTAAGCGCTTCTTCCGCAATATCCTTTGCAAGCTCATAAACTCCCAGATTTCTGTAAATGAACGATTGCATAATTTTTCCTATTACCCTCAACCATGGACTTTGAGAAGATTCGCATTTCATAGCGTACCTTAGCGATTCTTTCAGATTCCCCTCCATGAAATATATCCAAGCCCTAAGATAGTTGAATCTATCCTCCTCCACCCCCTCCATAACACTAAGGGCTTCCTTTATTTTTCCCATCTCCATGTACATTTTGGCCATGTAATAAAGGTCCGTAATATCATTTCCTATTTCCCACGCTTTTTCAAAAAATCTCAAAGCCAAACTGTAATTTTGCATATACATGGCTTCAAACCCTGATGTTCGGTAGTGTACCATACTCCTTTCCCTATCAACGAATTCAAAATGAATTGCCGCGGCTATATGCATACCTATTCTTTCAAAGTGCTCTCCAAGCATAAAGTGCAGTTTATTTATCTCTTCCTCACTCAAATTCTCCATGACTATATCCATTATTTTAGAGGAGGTAATCTTGACACATTCTCCTTCTTCGGTTATCCAGCCTATCATACTTAGATTATCCAAAGCATTAAGGATCGTATCATCCTCCATTTCCAGAAGTGAGCGTATATCCTCAAATTTAAGAGGTACTTGAGATATGGCAAGTAAATTTACTATCCTCCCTTCATCTTCACTAAGGGACATATACTGATTTTTTATTGCCGATAGTATTTCTTTCTCTTCAACGCTAACTCTTAGGCCTACCAGTAATTTCATATAATTTAGGTCTCCATGAGTTATTTTCAGCAGATATTCCGCAAAACTTCCATCAGCCTCGGGAAAAAGCTCCAAAAGAGATTTCACATCCAACGGTTTTATCTCATATTCCGCCGCTATACCATCAAGCATCAGCCGGGTTATGACTTCTGCAAGGGATTTGGAAATATTCTCCTTTCTAGTTACTATCAGTAATTTTACTTCGGAATACAGAGCAAGATACTCTATAACTTTAGCTCCAAACTCGCCATACTTATCGGCTGAATCCCAAACAACTATATCCGCATCCTCTATTTTGTTCTTCAAAGTCATGAGGATTCTCAACACATCCTCTTCACTGAGTTTTCTTATAATCTCCAGAAACTCTGTAGGTGTTATTAATTCTTTCTTTTCCTCAATCATTTTCTCATCTACTAACTTCATCAATTGTGTGTAGCTGTCTATGCTATAGTTGAAATATATATGTCTGGGATAATCCTTTATAATTTCTTTTACTATGGCGGTTTTACCAACCCCTGCGTTTCCTGTTAGATGGAGCACTTTGTATTTTTCAAGCAACTCCTTTACCTTCTCCAAATCCTTTTCCCTGCCCACGAGCATGATATTCACCCCTATTTTTTAAAGAAATTTAAATTTTGTGTTTCATTGTTTCATTGTTGATTCATCATAAAAAAATTTAAATCTATCTATCCATTCCATCAACGGGGTCAAGAGCCCGAGGACGGCTTACGGGAAGGTCCAAGGACCTTCCTGAGGAAAGTCCCCCCTCCCCGGAGCGGCCGACCCCGCGCAAGCGGGGTACCCGAGAGGGTAGTTCCGGGAGCAGAAACGGCACAGCCCGCGGTTAGGATGATCTCGGATAAGCGAGGGACGATGCCGCGGGAATTGTTGAAACGGCCCGGAACCGGCGGAGCAAGCCCAAGCAGTCCCGATGAGTGCTCCGTGAGGGACGGGTAGGGCGCTTAGACGAATGCCGTCAGCCCGTACTCCGTAAGGGATGCGGGGTAACAGAAGGGGGCTTACTCCGGGCACTTGGCCCCTTCCCTGTACTTAACCATATTATAGATAATTTTCAGAATGGGTGAGTTGCCCCTATCCACGAAGGGTTTCAAGAAGTAATCCACTTCGGTTCTCCTTCCTCTAAGTATATCTTGGAGTGTGCTGGAAAAATTCTCCGAAGTATCTTCAGCAATTTTATATGCTTCATCATAAACATTTATATTATACCCCATACCGCAGAGAACTTTTTCGCATTCATCCGCAAGTATTTTCATAACATCCCTGAGATAATTATTTCTAATCAGTTCCCCGTTCTTTACGCAGAATATTGATGTGAGAGAATTTATTACGGAATTTACTGCCGCCTTAAGCCATAGGTCTCTGTATATATCTTCGGATTTTGCTGTTGGTAGGCCTATACCTCTGAAAATTTCAACGATTTTATTTACCTCATTCTCCATATCTTTTTCCAAAGAGCCTATTTTGGTTATTCCTTTGCCCACAAAGCGGATGGTGGTATCGCTCAACTTAGTTGAGCCGCAGGATGTGATACCTATGAGAACTCTTCTTACCTTTTTCTTTATTATCTCGTAATTCCCTATGCCGTTCTGTAAAGTTAAGACAATTTCATCGCTTACCTTTTTAATTTTTTTAACAGCACTCTCCGTATCGTAGGATTTGACTGTGATAAAAATATAATCTGAATTGCCCTCGTAATGCAGATTTGTTTCCGGTATAAATTCATAATCTACCAATCCAACTACCTTAACGCCTTTTCTAACACTTTCCATCTGATCTAAATTTTTACAAACAAACTCCACCTCATGTCCCGCTCTGTGCAAAAGAGAGCCGATGAGTATTCCGATGGCTCCGGGACCTATTATTGAAAATTTCATAAAAAATTTGAAAAAGAGATTTTAATACTTTCTACGCAGAAATGCTGTGGGTATCAGAAGACCGAAGAGCATCAAAATGTAGAATGGTTCAAACTCCGGTACCGCACTCACAACCACTATGTACAGATCAGCATCGTTGTTTGCGTTCTGCTCTCCCATTCCGCTCCACTCGCCGCCTTTAAATGTAATCGCCGAATATATGTACCAGACCTCATTGTTCATAACTACTGCCTTTACCTCAGATTTGCCTGCTCCATCCATAGTTATGTAATCCGTGGTGTATGTGGCGAAATCATCCGTGGATTTTGCCACTATGACATTCCCCGCACCGTACGGATTATCGTACTCTATGTATACTATGGCCAAACTGCCATCGGGCAGTTCAATCATGCTCGGCGATGGAGAGTAAGGTGTGGATGTACCTATGGGTCCTATGGTGGATGACCATGAACCAGATGAGTAGTACGCCATATATATCTGGTATCCTGAGCCTCCTCTCGTGCTGTACCAAGCGAACCATATTCTTCCCTGGGAATCCTCAAATATTCCAGCATAGTAATTATCTCCCTGCGAACTTGATTCCACATTTCCGTAGTCCCAGTTACTTCCGTCGTACTTCGCGTATCTAATTACTCTGTACGACGGATTGGCATTCGGGTCCCTCTGGTAATACGCAACCCACAGAGTTCCGTCACTGGCACGATAAGCATCTGTTATATAATCCGCCATTGAGGTATCTGTGAATGGTGCGTTGGATGGGGAGGAGAAACTGCCCGGATCGTTAGGCGAGCTGCTTTTCACATATTTAATGTTCCAGTATCCTACATTATTACTGACGCTCAGGTCCTTATAGAATACCCAGATATAACCGCTGGAATCCTGCGCTATGGTTGGTTCGTCAACCATCGGATAGTTGGAATCCGATGCACTTCCCAAAACCTTTTCGGCACTCCAGCTACCGGAACTCTTGTACCTGAGTTTAATGTCTGTGCCCTCCTTCCAAACCACTACTATATCGTTGTTATCATCCACTATTATGTCCGGCTCCTCGCAACCGGTTCCGCTACTCACCTGTTCTTTCTGCCAGTTGATTCCGTCCGAGGAATATCGCAGATATATTGTTTTACCTCCGTTCTCTCCGGATACATAAGCGATGTACACCGTGTTTCCTTTCACGAATATGTCAAAATCGCCCTGTCCACCGGGTTCCGACGAGAAATCCGTACTTGATGGAGGATTACTGCTTCTAACAACAACTTTGAAAACTATCTGGTCTTTAACATTGCTGTTTCCGGAAGATGTTCCGGTTATTGTCAAATCGTACGCACCGTCGCTAACCGAAGAAGATACGCTTACGGTTACTCCTACACTCTGTACACTTTCGCTGTTAAGGGTCACCGATGACGGATTGAAACTCACTGTTATGCCGTTGGGTGCGTCCGCGCTAAGGGTTATGGTATCCGTATTGGTTCCGTAATTATAGACATTTATAGTGAATGTATCCTGACCGCCGGGTTGTACAATTCTCATCCAGTTATCAGTAGAAGTTAGTGCGACAAAATAACTGACCTGAGCACCGAGAGCACCGCGGGCAACCACAGCGAAAGGTTGAGGTCCTTGGCTTACACTAGCACCATCAACTTCTATCGTCCAAGTTCCCGTTTCGGGATTCTCCACGAAAACATTCTCCACCGTATTTAGATTATCCCAACTGCTCGGGTTTGGCTGCGACCAAGAGTTGGAAAATACATTACCATGATACTCCGTTCCTCCGGGAGAAACAACTTTGAGATTCAAATCGTTTACTATGGCAGGATTGGCATTTGCCTCACCTGGATAATCCGTCCATACGAGCGTTATGCGTAGCGGTATGCTACTATCCTTTACGGTGATTTGCTGAGTCCATGTTCCACCGGTATTCAAACCGGATGAAACATCCCAGTATTTCCAAGTTTTTGGCGGATCAGGGAACAGCGAGTTCTTTATATCTATCCTTCCCCACCCTTGGTCATTGGACGGGTAGCCGTATCCCATGTCTATGGCTCCATTTATCATGGTTGCTTTTATCAGCGCTGCCGAGGGAGTTATTCCAGCGTAGTCTGTATAGTACTGTCTAATTAAAGCTGCAGCTCCTGCTGCGGTGGGTGTAGCCATGGATGTGCCGCCCATAAAGCAATAATCATCAATTCCATCGTTATTCGCATCCCATGGCCAGTGACCCCAAGATATATCATCCTGCATCTTAGTTGACCTTGTGGAAAGAATCCAAGTACCTGGTGCGCAGATATCGGGCTTTATTCTATTATCTTCTGTTGGGCCCCTTGATGAGAACGAAGCAACCTCGTTTATGTTGTCCGCATTTGGACCGTATTCCGGCCTGTTGTTCTCGCTTGCTCCAACCGTAACGCAATCCTTCGCCGTTCCGGGACTTCCAACGGTATTGGCATCAGGTCCGGAGTTTCCAGCAGCGAAGAATACTGTGAAATCCGAGTGGTCCCACATAAACTGATCAACTTCTGCCGCCATGGAATCGTAGGAATTGGACTGAGCACCCCAAGAATTGCTGTGAATTCTTGCTCCATCGTTGTATGCGTCTCCGAATATAGTACTTAGGGAATTGAATTGCAGTCCCCATGCATAACCATCATCGGTGAATATCTCACCCACTACTAGCTGTGCTTCGGGAGCCATACCACATATAGCATGGTCGTAGTTATCGTCGTTTGTTGGATATCCCTGATACACCTCGCTTAAATATCCGCTACCCGCTATGCTTCCAGCGCAGTGTGTTCCATGCCCGAGACCATCTTGTTGGGTATCAAAGAAGGAGTTGTAGTAATGATAAGCCACAATCTTTCCTTGGAAATCCTCCAAGATATTGCTTGGATCGCCGGTATCAAGACCGCTATCCGCATAGCCAACTATCTGACCATTGCCATCAAGGTCCAGGCCTAGCCTATTTCTCGTGAGTTCCCATGCAAAATAAACATTTATTATCCTGGAGGATACATCGTTGGTCAATTTGAATTCTGGCATGACTTGAATGTACATTACCTCTGGCATTCTTGCTATTCTCGGAAGCTGGGACGCATCTATCTCAACATTTATCCTCCTGAACCAACTGTATCTATCGTCGGGCAAAATAACTTTGCCACCTAACTCCTCTAGCCTATTTGCAACGGTTTTCCTGTCCACCTCTGGATACAGAAGCATAGTATATTCCACAGTGCCCTTCATATTCAGCATATCCCTGCTCTCAAGTTTATAGGCGGGCTGGTAAAGACCTATCCAACTGATGTAGTTCTTTGATTTTAGCGATTGAACAAAGTCGTTTCTTATTTTCATGAGATACGCGTAGTAAGGAATATATCCGTATATCTTGCCGTATGTAGAGAGATCAGACAACCACTCAGAACTTGCTGGTCCAATAAGTTTGACTATGTAATATCCGTAATCTCCCTCGTATCCGCTTATTTTTAACTCTGGAGGTATATCTATGGTATTACTGCGTATATCTATCTTGACGAAATCAAATGAAATCGTATAGAGACCTTGAACTTCGTAATAAGAGATATGTCTTGCTTTAAGAACATTCAGATAGTTCCTTTGAACCTCGCAGAGATACGCACCGTCAGGATACTTTGCGAGAATCTTTGCCGATGACGGTGGTTCACCGAAAATCATAACTGTGGTGGTTTCTGCATTTCCCTGCACAGACAAGCCGACAAGCACTGAAGACACTAATATCAACACCACACCCAGTATGGCAATTTTCCTATTCATCAGGAACACCTCTTATTTTTGGACGAAAAAGAGTATAAGAAGGAAAAGTATAAATTTTTTGGTTCAATTTCCTTAAATTATTTCCTTCCCGAGTTTTCTGCCGAGGTTCTTTATCATATCCTCAACCATTCTTTCCAGATTCCATTCTGGTTGCCAGCCCCATTCTTCTCTTGCAGCACTATCATCAATACTATTCGGCCATGAATCCGCTATTTCCTGTCGGAAATCCGGCTTATACTCCACCTCAAAATCGGGTATATACTTCTTTATTTCCTCAACCAATTCCCTTGGACAGAAACTCATAGCCGTCACATTGAAATCTGCATGGTGCTTCAATTTGGATACATCCGCTTCCGCAAGCTGTACTATGGCTTTAAGTGCATCAGGCATATACATCATCGGTAGATATGTATCTTCCCTCAGGAAGCATGTGTATTTCTTGCCTTCCAGCGCATAATAAAATATCTCCACCGCGTAATCCGTTGTGCCTCCTCCCGGCGGTGTTTTCCAACTTATTATTCCCGGATATCTTAATCCTCTGACATCCAAGCCGAACCGTTTGAAATAGTAATTTCCGAGAAGTTCTCCCGTCACCTTACTTATACCGTACATCGTAGTTGGTTTTAGAACTGTTTCGTTGGGCGTGTTATCCTTCGGTGTTTCCGGACCGAAAACTGCTATTGAACTCGGAATCATAATCCTCTCTAACTTGTATTTAAGTCCCGCCTCAAGTATATTGTATGTGCCTACGATATTTACCTTAAACGCTAATTGAGGATTCTTTTCACCAGCCGCAGAAAGTATAGCCGCCATATGATATATAGTATCTATATTGTATTTCTCTACAGCGCGGTCTATGGAATCTCTGTCCGTAACATCCAGTGTTATATATGGGCCTGTCTCAACAATCTCCTTCTGAGGTTTCCTTCTATGGCCTGCAGCCACGACATTTTCATTTCCATATCTCTCCCTGAGATACATAACCAGTTCAGAGCCTATTTGACCGGTGGCTCCCGTAATCAAAATCCTCTCCATGTCTTCTCACCTCTTGATGGTTAATATTGACAAATTATAAATTACTTTCCTTATCATAACCTCCTTATTCTCTTCCCATATTTCTTTAGTAAATCCTCCCAGAGTCTGACGCTCTTTTCATCAAGAACATCGTTTATGAGAATTGAGAAAAGTTCCTGCGCATCCTTTACTTTTTTTCTATGAAATCTTCTCCATATATCTGACAAAAACTCCGATATCCTTTCTTTAAATATCATCAAGAGTGCTACAACGATAAGAAGAACCCCTAAAAGGAATAGCAGAATATTCAAGGTGTGACCCTCCTGATCGTACGAGGATAGGGTATGGCGTACTTAATGTGGTCAAGACCTGCTATCCACATCACGGCTCTATCCATACCCAAACCGAATCCTGCGTGAGGCACACTCCCATACTTTCGGAGGTCAACATACCAGTAGTAATCCTCTTCTTTCCAGCCCTCATCGGCCAAGCGTTTTCTGAGCACCTCTATTTCGTATATCCTCTCGCCTCCCCCGATTATCTCCCCGTAACCTTCGGGAGCGAGCATATCGTGACACAAAACCACACTGGGATTCTCGGGATCGGGACGGTGATAAAACGGCTTTATTTCCGCAGGAAAATGCGTTATGAAAACCGGGGCGTTGAATCTCTTCGTTATTTCTCTCTCCTCATCCGCACCGAGGTCTTCACCGTATTCCATATCTATACCTATTTCCGTGGCTATATCCACGATTTTATCGTATCTTATCCTTTCAAACGGTGCCTGCACATTTTTAAGAGATTCCACATCTCTCCCGAGTATATCCAATTCGTTTTTTCTTTCCCTAATCACGAGTTCCACTATGTGCTCAATCATTCTTTCCTCCAATTTCATCATATCTTCGTTGGAGAACCAAGCCGCCTCCGCCTCGCCGTGCCAGTATTCCGTTAGATGTCTTCTCGTTCTGGATTTCTCGGCACGAAAACTTGGGGCTACAGTATAAACTTTCTCTAAGGAGAAAATCATAGTTTCAAGGTAAAACTGCGAACTCTGAGTTAGATAAACTTTCCTACCAAAATAGGGAACTTCAAAAAGTGTTGAGCCGCCTTCTACCGCTGTGGATACGAACATCGGGCAGTGAACTTCATAGAATCCCTCGCCCCTGAGAAATTCATGGAATCCCTTGAAAACGGTATCTCTTATTTTCATTATGGCGGTCATTTTCCTGCTTCTGAGCCACAGGTGTCTGAGATTCATAAGGAGTTCGTCGCTCTGATACTCCGTAATCGGAAAGGGTTCTGCGTAGGAAACAACATTGAAACTTGTGGTCTTTATTTCATAACCTGTTGGCGAGCGCTCATCCTTTTCTACTATGCCCTCAACAATAACCGAGGATTCTATACCCGCCTTGACGGCAGATTTAAAATCATCATTACTCACGGAATTCTTCTCCACTATGGATTGAACTATGCCGGTGGAATCCCTGACAATGATGAAAACTATCTTTCCACTCCTTCTTTTGCGGTAAATCCATCCCCTTACCTTGACTTTTTTCCCCACGGAATCCTCTGAATTGACTTCTTCTATCCTCTGATACATACAGGGGAAAAGTGGCGAGTGGTATTTAATATTTTCAGCGCACCAGTCCCCACTCCTTGAGCAAAGAGTTTATTTCCTGAAGAACCCGGAGCATCTCCTTGACATTTTTATCTTCGGAAGCGTACTTGAACTCTCTTACCTTGGCGAGGATGGGTTTGGTATCTATTCCTTTTACTTGGGCCGCGAACATATAATTCTTTATGCTCATCAGTATGGGCTTTAAACTCTCTTCAACTCTGCCTTCCAGTCTCTTGGCAGCGGTATCCGCTTTTTTCATAGCCTCGTTAAACTTGCCCTCTGAAAAGTCTTTTCTGGCACGGTTCAGAAGATTTTCTATATCTTCAACATCTATACCAAACCTCTTTGCTATTTTTAGAGTTTCGGATATTTCTTTAAGTTTTTTGAATGTTTTCTTGGCTTTTATTTTCATGGGTCTGGAAACTTCTTTAAGACGCTCCATCTCTTCATATGCCTCTTTGAACCTCTTTTCTTCCAATAATCTTTTCACTCTATCATAAACTATTTTCACAGCCTCACTGCTCAAATATCTCCTGTACTTATCTAATTCCCTGTTAAGTCTTGTGGAGAGCTCATGTTCCAATATTATCCTAGCATCAACCAAGCGCTTTACGCCTTCTTCATACTCATCTTTACTCGCCAGACCCCACGCCTCTTTAATATATTTCATCGCCTCTCCAGTATCCACATCCATATCCTTGGCAAAAACTACAAGTTGTTTTATGTATTGTAAAAGATTTTTCAGAACCTCCTCCACGGATATTTCCAGTCCGAATACCACACCACAGTACGGACACTCTTCGGCATCGGGAGGTATATCCCTACCGCATATGGGA
>Ga0190310_1000429_pt1 | contig 14239 bp, 14 predicted proteins | sample 48700778_MG_FD_165059 | JGI IMG/M metagenome (GOLD analysis project Ga0190310, IMG submission 165059) | Hydrothermal vent sediment bacterial communities from Southern Trench, Guaymas Basin, Mexico - 4870-07-7-8_MG | ecosystem: Environmental > Aquatic > Marine > Hydrothermal vents > Sediment ... | reverse complement strand
ACCCGAGAAAGGGATTGAAAGTCTGTGGAGCTTAAGGCATGAGGAGCTACCCATCATATATGCAGAACCCGAGAAAGGGATTGAAAGCTCTAGCTCGGATAAACTCATCGCTGAGCTCTAGGAGGGGCAGAACCCGAGAAAGGGATTGAAAGTTCCCAGCCTACTCGGGGAGGCCCTCTTTTGGGGGCGTCGCGCAGAACCCGAGAAAGGGATTGAAAGATCTTATCCCAGCCACCATACTTCGCCACAGTTATGGCGTCAGCAGAACCCGAGAAAGGGATTGAGAGTAAATACAGACGTAAGTTCCACGGCACGGACTGAGGGGTTCACGGCCGTGAGGCGCACTAGGGCAAGGCATGAGATGGCTGCTAAGCTGGGGTCCTTGGTATTCCTAGCCCTGGGTCTACTCATATTATTTGCTCCTATGCCGTGGTGGCCAGCCAACATAATAATGCTACCCACCTTAGAACGTGGCCTCATGGCCCTCGTCGTGTTCATCTTATGTGCAATCGGAACGCCACCTAAATGGTGGGGCAATTACGTGATTGGCGCCAGCCTTGCCATAGTAGGGATGCTCTTCATCACGATAGGGCTCACGATGATAAGCAGCGTGGTCGGCATGGCATACATCCTGAACGGCATCGCTATACTGGCAAACGCAGCATATGCCGTATTCAAGGCAAGAGGGTGGGCAAGGTGAGGAAACTATGCCCAGGTGGGCACGGATGGGGCAGAGCCCGAGAAAGGGATTGAAGAATGGGGCTAGATCACCCTCTCCTCCCTTATGTATGGCTTCCCAAGGGCAGCAGGTGCCCCTAGGCGCTTCCTAAGCACCTCGCTTGCTGCTACTAGCATGGCCAGTATGGTAGCCACGTACGGCATCATGCCCAGCAGCGTGGCATCTACGCCTAAGCTAGCCTGTATGTAGAACTGGAGGGCCTCCGTAGCGCCAAATAGGTAGGCACCTAGTATGGCCTTCAGTGGGTCCCAGAGGGCGAATATGACTAGGGCAAAGGCAATCCAGCCCCTACCAGCCGTCATGCACTCAACCCAGGCGGGGGTGAGCACGAGTGATAGGTAGGCACCTGCTAGGCCAGCTAGGGCACCACCAAAGGCAACGCAGATGTAGCGGACCAAGTAGACATTAATGCCCATAGCATCTGCTGCACTAGGATCATCGCCCGTGGCCCTTATCATGATCCCCCACTTCGTCTTGTATAGCACGAACCAGGAGGCAATGGCTAGGGCTAGGGCTAGGTATACAACTGGGTCCTGACAGAATAGAGCAGGCCCTACTACTGGTAGGTCAGCTAGGCCAGGCACGGGCGAGGGGAGGATGCGAGATGGGAGGGCAACGCCAACGTAGGCATAGCCCATCAAGCTGCTTAGGCCAAGGCCGAGCATGGAGAGGGAGAGGCCAGATACGACCTGGTTAGCGTAGAGGCTTATGGATAGGAAGGCGTGAATAAGGGACATCAGGAGGCCAGCAGCACAGGCAGCAAGAAGGCCTAGCCAAGGCTGGCCCGTGGCAAGGGCAACTGCGAAGCCAGTTATGGCGCCGACCAGCATCATGCCCTCTATGCCGAGGTTCATGACGCCAGATCGCTCAGCGAATATCTCGCCTAGGGCAGCAAGCAGGAGTGGCGTCCCGCTCCTAATGGCCACGTGGAGCATGTGCCCGACCAGGTCCATTGCCCACCCCCCTCCTACGGCCACGCCAGGAGAAGCTTAACCTGACCTTGTACCTAAGCATGACCTCGCCAGCGGCGATGCAGGCCAGTATGAGGCCGTTGAATATGTTCACGGAAGCCTCCGACACTCCCATGCTGGACTTCATCACGCAACCAGCCACGAGCAAGGAGCCCATGAAGAGCGAGGTCAGCACGCAGGCAAGCGGGTTTAGCCTGGCCAGCCAAGCCACTATTATGGCCGTGAAGCCGTAGCCAGCGGATATGTGGAGTGGGTTCCTCAACATCCTGTGTCTGCCGGCCAACTCCCCAACTCCAGCCAGGCCAGCGAGGCCACCGCTTATCAACATGGTCAGTATTATTATCTTGCTCGGCCTTATCCCAGCTGCCCTAGCTAAGTCGGGGTTATCACCGAAGACCTTTACCTCATAGCCTAGGCTAGTCCTCTCCATGAGCATGAATACGATAATAGTGGAGGCCAGGGCTAGGATGAGCGTTGGCCAGTGGATGCTCGTCCCAGGCACGGTTGGGAGGACAGCATTAGGTGGTATTAGGTCGGTGTAGGGGAAGCCCCAGGTGGTTTTCCCCCTCCAGGGGCCATAGATGAGGTATTCAACTAGCTTTGAGGCTATGTAGTTCATCATGAGCGTGGTTATGACCTCATTTACCTTTAGCTTTGCCTTTAGGATAGCTGGTATAAGCGCCCAGCCTGCCCCAGCTAGGAAGCCAGAGATGAACATAAGTGGTATGAGGATTGGGGCTGGGGCACTTGGCATGACGAAGAGCGCTAGCCCAGCTGAGGCCACGGCCCCAAGCAGCAGCTGCCCCTCTGCCCCTATGTTCCACACCTGGGCTCTAAAGGCCACGACCAGGCCTACGGCACAGAGGAGCAGTGGTATCCCCTTCACGATCAAGAAGGATAGGCCAGCAGACGTGCCGAATATCCAGGAGAAGGTAGTCCCATAAACAGCTAGTGGGCTAAGCCCACCTAGGGCGAAGATGAGGGAGGAGAGGGCTAGGGCTAAGCCTAGGGAGGCAAGTGATATGCCTATCCTAAGCCTACTGCTTACCTGGAGCCTCTTCTCTATTTTAAGCTCTATTGGGAGCCTTAGCTTAAGACCTATTGCCATTAGCCATCAACCTCCTTTAGCTTGCCCGACATCATAAGGCCTATCTTCTCTACATCTGCCTCAGATGGGCTTAGCAAGCCAACTATCTGGCCCTCGTGCATAACGGCTATCCTATCGCTTAGCTCCATTATCTCACTTAGGTCCTCAGATACCAAGAGCACACCAGCCCCCCTCTCACGCTGCTCAATGAGGAGCAAGCGTATCTGCTCTGTTGCTGCTACATCTAGGCCGAAAGTTGGGTGTGAAGCTACTATTAGCTTTGGCCTAGTGGAGAGCTCCCTAGCAAGTATAAGTCGCTGTATGTTCCCACCAGATAGGGAGCCAGCTGGTGCCCTTACGTTAGGCGTAACTATCCCGAAGTCAGATACAACCTTCCTAGACCAACTAAGTATGTATTCTTCATCAAGGAAGAAGCCCTTCTTAAATGGTGGCACCTTGTACAGCTTGAGGATTAAGTTCTCAGCAACGCTTAGGTCGGGGGCTATGCCATAGCGTGCCCTATCCTCTGGTATGTAGGCTACACCTAGCTTAAGCACGTCCGCAGGTGCCTTGCCAGTTACATCATGCCCATCTATCCTTATCCTACCGCTCCTCGGCTTCCTAAGGCCTATTATAGCTTCAACAAGCTCCCTCTGGCCATTCCCAGCCACACCTGCTATGCCAAGTATCTCACCACGCCTAACATTGAAGCTAACCCCCTTAACGGCCAGGAGGCCCCTATCGTCAAGGACGGAGAGGTCCTCAACTTCAAGCACTGGCTCCCCAAGCCTAGCTGGCTTCTTAACGAGCCTTGGCTTGAGTTCACGGCCTATCATCAGCTTAGCTAGCTCACTAGGCGTTGTACTACGCACGGGTAGGCCAGAGGCAACTACACGGCCCTTCCTGAGCACTGTAACCCTATCTGCTACCCTAAATACTTCCTCAAGCTTGTGGGTTATGAATACGATGCCCCTTCCCTCGTAGGCTAGCTTCCTAAGGACCTTGAAGAGCTCCTCACGCTCCCTGGGGGCTAGGACCGTGGTTGGCTCATCTAATATGAGGACCTTGGCATTCCTTATCAGGAGCTTAAGTATCTCCACCCTCTGGCGCTCCCCAACTGATAGCTGCCAGATCCTAGCGTCTGGATCTACCTCAAGCCCATAGTGCTGGGCTACCTCAAGGATCCTAGCCCTGACCCTGCGGGCAGGCAGTATTAGGCCAGTTCCCTCAAGGCTTAGGGCTATGTTCTCTGCCACCGTGAGCGTTGATACTAGCTTGAAGTGCTGATGCACCATCCCTATGCCAAGCCTCATGGCATCACGGGGGCTCCTTATCTCTACCTCACGGCCACCTATGAAGATCTGGCCCTCATCTGGCCTGTAGAGGCCATAAAGGATGTTCATAAGGGTTGTCTTCCCTGCACCATTCTCACCGAGCAGGGCGTGGACCTCACCTGGCATGAGTTCAAAATCAACTTTATCATTTGCAATAACCCCTGGGAAGCGCTTTGTTATCCCAACCATCCTCACGAGGGGCTCTCTAGACCTAGGGGCCTCCCCTCTAGCCCCCACCTCGCCTCACCACCTCAAGAGGAGGCCATAAATAAAAATGGGAGTTGCAGCCATGGTAGCACGCCCCAGGGGTCGCTCAAGCTGGTATGGTGCCCACTACCCACTGGACGAACCACATCATCTCCCAAAGCTCATCGTGGCCTAGCCTCTCGCCTTCAGCGACCCTGAGCGTTCCCTCCTGGTCGTAGAGGGGCCCCATGAACGGGTCGAAGGGCACATCGGGCGTTAGCCAGACCGGGTTGCCGTTCTCATCCAGCCCCTGGACATGGGCCGGGGCGCTACTCATCTGCTCAAGCCTTATGAAGACTAGGTCGTAAACGCTTACCGTTTCGCCAGAGATCTTATCTACGACCTCAACGGCCTTTAGGGCAGGCTCAAACTTAGGATTAATTGGCATGCCGAACTTGCAGCCTAGCTCTACGGCTCCCTCATGTAGCATCCACCAGTAATCAACGTTCTTTAGGTTGTAGGGCGTGTAAATGCCTAGTGCTATCTTCGTTATTATATCCTGATAGATGACCTCCCAATGGACGAGCTGGCCGCTTACGACTACATCTGGCCCATAATCGTACATTGGGCTGTAGTGAGCGAAGCTGTACACGGGCTGACCACGCTCGTAGTACTCCTGGCATACCTCTATGACGGTTGGGCTATCCTCCGTGAAGGCGAGGACATCGCAGCCCTCGCCTATTAGTGCCTCAGCAGCCTGCCTAGCCTTAGTTGGGTCGTACCAAGCGTGTATCCACCTCACGTGGACCTCAGGTGGGTTTGGTAGCTCACCACGCTCATACCTCTGCTGGGCTACCTCTGCGAAGCCTATGGCAAATGCATTGATGTGCCTTATCACCTCTGGGATTGGGTGGGCTGCTACATAGCCAGCCTTGCCAGTCTGCGTGAGCGCACCAGCCATTAGGCCATTTAGGTAGTAGAGCTGGTAGAACTCAGCGAAGTAGGTACCTACGTTAGCCCTACGCTTGTAGCCAGAGCAGTGGAAGAATATCACGTTCGGGTACTTCTCACCAGCCTCTATGGTAGCATCCATAAAGCCAAAGGAAGTAGTGAATATTATGGTGTATCCAGCAGCTACTAGGTTGTCTATTACCATTGGGCAATCGCCCTCAGCCACCTTCTCCACGTAGTGGGTCTCAAGCCATGGGAATAGGGTATCAACATAGCGCCTCCCAACCTCGTGGGCGTGCGTCCAACCGTAATCGCCTATTGGGCCAACGTAGATCCAAGCTGCCTTAGTGTACGAAGGGAGCGTAGGAGTTGGCCCCGCTGGCCCAGGGCCAGCGTAGGACATGACAGCCCATGTGCCCACGGAGGCTATGATGGCTATCAGTATCATAACTATGATGCACTTGAAGTGGCCAGCCAGGAAGCCCCCCGACAAGCCGGTTCCCCCACAGTGGGGATGGTGGGGGCTACTTTTTAAATTCTGCCATGCAATCGGAGGGCAGGTATATGTTAGGTTTTTAAATGAGCGTGTGAAAGGCTACTTGCCAGCGGGCAGTTAAAAAAGCCTTTACCACGGGCGTTTTCATTAGCGCCCTGCCTTCCCCTACTCCACCTTTATGCGGTGCCTCTTCTCCTTAGCTAGCTTAGGTAGCCTTATGGTTAGGATGCCATCTTCATACGTAGCCTTTGCCCCGCTTGGATCTACTGGCGTTGGCAGGGGGATGCGCCTGAGGAATCCCCTGTAGTAGCGCTCTCGCCTGTAGTAGGCTTCTCGCTTTACCTCCTCCTCACGCCTTACCTCAGCCCTTACCTCAAGCCTATTGTCAATCACGCTTACCTCTATGTCCTCCTTCTTAACGCCTGGTAGCTCAGCAACCACTACTACCTCATCTGGCGTTTCATATACGTCCACGAGGGGCTTTATCATGGACATGGGCTCTGGCCCTACATCTAGCCAGGCAGTAGCCTCCTCAAAGGCCCTCCTAAGCCTACGCCTTAGCTCACGCATCTCCCTATCTATATCACGCCAGAAGCCAAACCAGACCGCCATCCTCACCACCACGGTAGCTAAGGGGCAGGTAGCTTAAAAACGTGGAGGGGTAGCTGCTAAGCTAAGCGGGCTAGAGGCCAAGCTCTACGAAATCAACGCTGAGCTTCTCCGTATCCAAGATGGCAACTGTTGGTCGCCCGTATAGGTAGCCACATACCTCACCAGGGTTCACGACCAATGTCTTCCCCTCACGCCTAGAGGCAGCTCGGTGCGTATGGCCATGGACGACCACATCGTAGCCACCGCAGGCCACTACCGAGCGAAGTAGGTCGGCCTCGTGGCCGTGTAGGAGGGCGATCCTAAGCCCATCTACGATTACCTCAGCGAATATCCCCCTTATCTCCACCTTACCATTTGTTTCGCTAGCCCTCTTGAGCAGCAGGGGCCTATCTCCATCGTTATTGCCGAAGACGCCTATGAGTCTTGCTTCTAGCTTGGCTAGGCGTGGTATGACGAATGGCGCCACGAAATCGCCAGCGTGGAGTACTAGCTCAACGCCCCTCTCATTTAGGGCCTTGATGGCCTCCTCCACGAGTGGGAGCCTATCGTGTGTATCAGCCATTAAGCCAACCAGCATGGCCATCACCGCCTATGGGCTAGCCCCTGAGCTTAAAAGGTCGGGGGAGCCCGAGGACATAGCCTTTATAGGTAGAGCCAATGGCCAAGTGGAGGGGTGGTAGGCCCTCGCAGCAATGGGCTCCCAGGCTAAGCCCAGGTACCTGATAGGTGCTGCCTGGCCCTACATAAACTACGTCCCCCACCTTGGTACCATAATACCGCTCCTCTCAGCTGACGTAGCAGCTCGCTTCCTGCGCATGAAAGGCCATGATGTGCTGTTCGTCAGTGGGTCAGATGAGCATGGCACGCCAATTGAGGTTGAGGCCGTGAGGCAGGGCGTAGAGCCAAGGGAGCTCACGGATAAGAACCACGCCCTGGTCGTGAGGCTGTTCAGGGAGTGGGGCCTCTCCCTAGATAGCTACATAAGGACGGAGCATCCAGTCCACAAGGAGTTCGTTAAGCGCTTCTACGAGCGTGTCTACGAGAACGGCTACATATTTGAGCGTGATGAGGAGCTGCCCTTCTGCCCTAAGTGCCAGCGGTTCCTCCCCGACCGCTTCGTTGAGGGCACCTGCCCATACTGTGGCTATGAGAAGGCCAGGGGGGATCAGTGTGAGAAGTGCGGGCGCCTAATGGATCCAGCTAAGCTAATTGAGCCTAGGTGTGCCATCTGTGGCTCAAGGCCGATCAGAAGGGCCACTAGGCATTGGTTCCTTGACCTGCCCAAGCTGGAGGAGCGTGTTAGGGATTATGTAGCCTCAAATAAGCAGTTCTCAGAGGCCGTGAGGGCCTTTAGCCTTAAGCTGCTTAAGGAGGGGCTGAGGCCACGCTCCATAACACGTGATACTAAGTGGGGCATAGATGCCCCCTTCCCAGGTGCCGAGGGCAAGACCATATACTGCTGGTTTGAGGCCGTGCTAGGCTACATATCGGCCACCATAGCCTACTTCAGGGAGAAGGGCGAGCCCAATGGCTGGCTTAAGTTCTGGAAGGACCCAGGGGCAAGGACGGTGTTCTTCATAGGGAAGGACAATATACCCTTCCACACCATACTACTGCCAGCCCTCCTCCTGGCCAGTGAGGGAGGCTACAACCTGCCCTGGGACGTAGTATCAAATGAGTTCCTCCTCTGGGAGGGGCAGAAGTTCTCAAAGAGCAGGCGAATAGGCATATGGATAAACGAGGCCCTAGAGCTCTTCCCAGCTGACTACTGGCGCTACGTCCTAATGGCCATTAGGCCAGAGCTAAGGGATGCTAACTTCACCTGGAGGCAGTTCGCAGAGAAGGTAAATGCCGACCTAAATGATACAGTTGGGAACTTCATACATAGGACGCTAGTCCTGATAAAGAGGTACTTCGCTGGCCGTGTGCCCAAGCCAGGCCACATGGACGAACCCGATAGGGCCATCCTAGAGGCGCTGAGGGCTTCATTTGAGGAGGCAACAAGGGAGCTATATGCCTTTAGGTTGAGGAGTGCCCTTAAGGCCATTATTGATGTAGCTAGGGAGGGGAACCGCTATCTAAATGAGCGGGAGCCATGGAGGCTCGTGAGGGAGGATAGGGAGCAAGCTGCAACTGTCCTCTACGTAGCTGCCCAGCTTGCGAAGGCCCTAGCCATCATGCTAGCCCCATTCGTGCCCAACGCAGCAGAGGACCTCTGGAGGATGCTCAACCTACCTGGCTCAGTACATGGGGCATCCTGGGATGATGCCCTAAGGCCACTTGAGCCAGGCCACGCCATTGGGGAGCCAAGGCCCCTCTTCAAGAGGGTGCCTGAGGATGCAGAAGCGCTTAGGAAGGCCCTTGAGGAGCTGAGGGCTAGATGCTCAAGCTAGATCTACACGTCCACACCGTGTATTCCTTAGATGCCACGATAAGGCCAAGGGAGGCAATCCTCTGGGCGAGGCGGGCTGGTCTAGATGGCCTTGCCATAACCGATCACAACACCCTAGCTGGTGCGAGGAAGGCAGAGAGGTTAGCTAGCCGATATGGCCTGCTCGTGCTGCCAGGCATGGAAATTGAAACACGTGGGGGCCATATCCTGGTCCTCTGCCCAACAGAGCCCATAAGACCATCTGATAGTCTAGGTGAAGTAATTGACGCAGCTATTGATGCAGATGCCATTACCGTGCTAGCGCATCCCTATTCACTACTCGCCCCAAGGAAGTGGAGCCCTTCTGAGCTTAAGCGTGTAGATGCCATAGAAGTCGTGAACGCAAAGGATCTGCTCTTTGAGTTCTCCTGCAGGATGGCTAGGAGGCTAGCGCTAAGCCTACGCAAGCCCATGACAGGTGGAAGCGATGCTCATGTCCCAGAGGCAATAGGAGCAGCTTACACGCTTGTAGAAGCAGAAAGCGAAATAAATGATGCAATTAGGGCTATAAGGAAAGGGCGAACGAAGCCACTTGGAAGCAGGGTTGGCCTTAGGTGCCTCATCAAGAAGTGGGCTCATGCTCTTTGAAGTCCTTGGCCCCCTCTATGTCCTCCCTACCCCAGAACTCCTTGTTAAGTAGGTCCCTTATGGCCACCCTAATGGCCTCCGCCCTGCTTGGGTAGTAGCGCTTCTCCACCAACTCGTCCAACGCCCTCAGGTAGCTCTCAGGTAGGTAGAGCGTGATGAGCCTCACCCTCAGCACCTATGCTGAGGCCCCAGCTGGGCCTTTTGAAGGGGCATGTTAGGGCAGACATAGGCCTAAAACACAGGGCGGACCTACTGCCTTTAAGCGGGCTTCTGGGGCTATGGCTCGTGCTATTACGAGGTGTGGGCAGCGGGCACCAAGGGCCTTTAGGCGAGCGTGTAGCAGGCTGAGATGGCCAGCACGCCAGCTGAGGCCCACGTAGATGGCCTACATAAGGCATGAGGGGTTGCCTTCCGCAGCCCCATGAAAATGCATTAAGGGCTTAGCATGGGCTTGTGAGAGAAGTAGCCAAGCGCTTAGTAAGCTTAAAAGCGGGCTAGTAAGGCCATGTAGCTAGATGAGGGTATACATAGAGAGCTACGGCTGTGCTATGAACATAGCAGATGGGCACCTAATGGCCGAGCTGCTGGCCAGGGCAGGCCACACCATCGTGGGGAGGCCTGAGAATGCAGATGTCATAGTGCTCAATACATGCACCGTTAGGACCGATACCGAGAGGCGCATGGTGAGGCGCCTGAGGGAGCTCATGCGTTATGGCAAGAAGCTCGTAGTAGCTGGCTGCCTCCCAGCTGCCCAGCCAGGCGTGATTTACAAGATCTCAAGGGAGGTAAGCATGATTTCAGCTAGGGCGGTAGAGGCCATCTGCGAGGTAGTTGAGGCCAAGGAGCCAATCTACATACTGGATAGCAGGCCAAGGCAGTGCCTACCAAGGCTAGTGAATGGCGTTGTAATAACAATACCCATAGCTGAGGGCTGCCTTGGCTCCTGTGCCTACTGCATAGTGCGTGTCGCTAGGGGGCCACTTAGGTCGTATAGGCCAGAGGCCATAGTAAGGGCAGTTGAGGAGGCCGTTAGGCGTGGGGCAAGGGAGGTAAGGCTCACGGCCCAGGACACGGGCGCCTACGGGCTTGATATAGGCACGAACCTAGCCGAGCTGCTGAGGTCGGTATGCGCCATTAAGGGTGAGTTCATGGTCAGGGTCGGCATGATGAACCCAAATGCTGCCCTAGCCATCCTAGATGAGCTGCTAGATGCCTATGAGGACCCAAAGATCTACAAGTTCCTCCACCTACCCGTTCAAACTGGTGATGATGGCCTCTTGAAGGCCATGAGGAGGAAGTACACGGTATCTGATTTCCTAGAGGTCGTGGAGGCCTTTAGGAAACGCTTTCCCGACCTCTCGCTAGCAACCGACATCATGGTTGGCCTACCAGGCGAGGATGAAGAAGCCTTCAAGCGCACCCTAGCCCTAATAGAGCGTGCCAGGCCAGATAAGGTCCATGTAGCTCGCTTCACGCCAAGGCCACATACAAAGGCTGCCTCCATGCCAGGCCAGGTGCCAGAGCCAGAGAAGAAGAGGCGCTCAAGGCTGGTGAGCTCCCTAGCACTTAGGATTGGGCTTGAGAGGAACCTAAGGTTCGTTGGCCGAACCTTGAGGTGCCTTGTGGTCGGCTTCGGGAGGGGCGAGGGCCAGCTTGAGGCTAGGACGATGAGCTATAGGCCAGTATACATCGTGGGGCCTAAGGAACTCCTCGGCAACTTCGTTGAGGCTGAGGTAGTTAGTGCTGGCCCATACTACCTCATGGGGCAGCTTCTACCCTAACGCCCTCAAGGCTCAGCTTAGCTAGGAAGGCCCTCCCGCCTGCCTCCTCTATGGCCCTAGCTACATCCTGGCCCATGCCAGGCTCAACGAGGGCGATCATGCAGCCCCCTCCTCCAGCACCAGTTAGCTTAGCACCAAGGGCTCCAGCCCTCCTAGCTGAGTGCACTAGCCTATCTAGGGCCTCATTTGAAACACCTATTGAGCAGAGGAGGCCGTGATTTACGTCCATTAGCTCCCCAAGTGCTTCTAGGTCGCCACGCTCTAGGGCCTGGAGGGCCTCTGCCACTAGCTCGCCTGCAGCATCAAGTATCCTTGAGAAGAGGGATGGCCTCCTATCCCTAAGTGCCCTAACGGCTGAGACGAGGGCACCAGTGGATCTCTTGAGGCCAGTATCGCCTACGACGAGCTCTAGCTGGCCAGGGGCCTTGAGGTGCTCAATCCCCACGCCCCTCGTGTACTTCAGGAGGCCACCGTACGTTGATATAGCTGGATCCACACCAGATGGCGTTATGTGCACTAGCTTCTCGGCCTCAAGGGCAGCATTAAACACGAGCTCCCTATCAAGCCTCCTAGATAAGAGCCAGTGCACGGCTGCTGCGGTTGAAACGGCTACTGCAGCTGAGGAGCCAAGCCCAGCTGCAATCGGTATGCTAGATCTAACCTCAACATCAAGGCCAGAGCTCACCCCAAGGGACCTCAGGACCTCCCTCACGGCTATGAAGATGGGCTTAAGCGTGCCTTCAGCTCCCTCACGACCAAGCTCAGGTAGGAAATGGCCATCTTGGCTGAAGGAGCCTGAGATCCCTAGGTCGGGAGCCCTAATGCGTATGAGCTCATCATCACGCCTTGATATACGTGCCCTAGCCCTTAGGTCTATGGCAGCTACTATGGCTGGGACACCATATACAACGAAGTGCTCACCAAATAGTATGACCTTAGCTGGTGCAGAAGCTACTACTGGCCCCACCTGCCCAGGCAAGGCAGATTACCTCGTTAGGGCCATAGACACATATCCAACTACAGCCCTTAGATCGCCAGTTATATCACCGCTTGTTGCGTATTTCAGCAGCTCACCCCTGCTGGCTCCTAGCTCCCTTGCAGCTACCATAGCTGCTGCTGTTGGCCCATAGCCACACATGCTAACGGGTACTTCCTCAACGGCCCTGTATAGGCCAGATACATCTAGTGCCCTAATGGCGCTTATCACCTCAGCATCCTTCCTCATGGCTACGTCATGGGGCTCGTAGTGGGTTAGGTCGGTTGAGGCTATGACAAGTGCATTCAGCCCCAGCTCCCTTATGGACTCTGCTATGGCCATGCCTACTTCCGTGCTGGTCCGCATATCCTGGAGCATCATGCATATCGGGACGAACTTGAACTTACTGCCATATAGGAACTGGAGGAAGGGCAACTGGACCTCTATGGAGTGCTCATAGATATGGGCTGTATCATCTGCAGCTACTATACGGGCCTTATCCATTATGGCTTCCGCTAGGCCAACATCTATTTCAACATCGCCAAGTGGCGTCCTCCAAGCACCGCTAACCGATGTAGCTACGGAGCTCCCAAAGCCCGTGTGGTTTGGGCCTAGTATCACGACCACATCTGGCCTCCCCTCCCTGGCCAATCGGGCATAGGCATGGGCTGCTACGGGGCCAGAGTACATGTAGCCTGCATGTGGGCATACTAGAGCCACGAGGCTCTTAAGTGGGCCTTCTGATGGAACTGGCACTTCGCCAGGGCCAAGCTCATGCCTAAAGCACCACTCAATCTGGCGCTTAAGGCCCTCCTCCGTGCCTGAGTAGAAGGCACCAGCAACAGCAGGTCGCCTCACGGCCAAGGCTAGCACCGCTTATGCCTAGCAGCAGCACATAATATGCCTTTACCTAACCGAAGCCCCTAGCCAGGCCTAGCTTCAAAGTCCTCAACCGTGTAGGGTATATCGCCATCTGGCGGTATATCGCCCCTCTCCCTTAGCACCTGCCTAGCGAGGAGCCAGAATATAGTTGCAAGTGCCCTACGGCCCTTGTTGTTAGCTGGAATGGCCAAATCCACATCAGCTAGGCTATTGTCGGTGCTGCAGAGGGCTACAACTGGTATGCCTACCTTAGTGGCCTCTGAAACCACCTGTGCATCTGCCTTCGGGTCCACAACAAGAACTACATCTGCGTCTATGTGCGTAGGTAGGTGTGGGTTCGTGAGCGTGCCAGGTATGAAGCGACCAGCAACTGGTATGGCACCAGTTACGTGGCAGAACATCTCAACTGGCCTACGCCCGTAGATGCGGGTTGAGGCCACGAGTATCTTCCTTGGATCAAAGCGTGCTAGGAACTTAGCTGCTACCCTTATCCTCTCATCCGTCTTCTCTACATCAAGTATCCAGAGGCCATCTGGTCGGCACCTAAAAACGAACTTAGACATACTGCCGATCCTAACTCTTGAGCCTATGTGGACGCCAGCAGATATGTACTTCTCCCTTGGGAGGAGGAGCTCCTTCTCACCAGACCCAGCCCTACCCTCAGGCCCCGACATGGCCCCCACCACGCTCATGCCACCTGGCTAGGCAGCCTGGCCATCCTGGCCACCTCGCCTAGCCCCTCTGCTATTCTTAAGAGTTCGTTTAGCTTGGCCACTCGCTCACCACCTAGCACGCCAGTTTTAATTATTGGGCAGCGGAGGCCAACTGCCAAGTGGGCTAGGTAGGGGTCCGTGCTCTCGCCAGAGCGGTGTGAGGCAATTGGCACGAGGCCACCAGACCTAGCTAGCCTAATGGCATCTGCTGCATCAGATATGGTCCCAACTTGATTTGGCTTAATTATAATGGCGGAAGCTGCCTTGAGCTTAAGGCCATGCTCAATCCTAGCCCTGTTCGTTACGAAGAGGTCATCCCCACAGATGAGGCAGTTAAATCGCTTGGCCTTCTTTGTTAGCTCTGCGAAGCCCTCAAAGTCATCTTCCATTAGTGGGTCCTCAACGTAGATGAGGTTGAACCTCTCAATAAGGCCCAGTATGAAATCTACCTGCTCGCCCCTATCACGCTTAACCCCCTCACGCCCGTAGATG
>Ga0190310_1000427_pt1 | contig 14263 bp, 18 predicted proteins | sample 48700778_MG_FD_165059 | JGI IMG/M metagenome (GOLD analysis project Ga0190310, IMG submission 165059) | Hydrothermal vent sediment bacterial communities from Southern Trench, Guaymas Basin, Mexico - 4870-07-7-8_MG | ecosystem: Environmental > Aquatic > Marine > Hydrothermal vents > Sediment ... | reverse complement strand
TCGTGGCCCTGGCCCAACGCCAAAGGGCCTAGGCCCCTTTGGGAGCCTCATTACGCCCATAGCCTTGCTGGCTGCATCAATAGTAGCTACGGGCATCGTAGTGGCCCTCTACGCTAGGAGGAGGCACTAAGCCCTCCCTCCCTTTTTGCCGTGCCCACAGAGGCTAGCACCGCCCTATGGCCCCTCATGGCGAAGTGGCACTAAGCCTTTTTAAGGCCCCTTGGTGGCCTCTGCCGAAAGGCCATGGAGTTGGAGGTGCTGGAGCTAGAGGGCGATACGCTAAGGCTGCTCGTGAGGGGCACGCATACTGCCTTCGTAAACGCACTAAGGCGCATAATGATAGCTGAGGTCTCCTGCATGGCCGTGGAGATCGTGAGCATAGTTGAGAACAGCTCCGTCCTAGATGATGAGGTCCTGGCGCACAGGATAGGTTTGGTGCCCCTCAAGATGGACCCAAGGATAGTTGAGGAAGAGCCAGATAAGATCGTTAGGCTTGAGCTAGTAGCAGAGGCAAAGGAGGAGACCATAACTGTCTACTCTGGCGATATGAAGTCGGATAGCCCAGATGTCCAACCGCTCTACCCAAACATCCCCATAGTGAAGCTAGCTCCAGGCCAGAGGATATACTTGATAGCTAAGGCTAGGCTTGGCACTGGCAGTGAGCACGCCCGTTGGCAGCCAGTTTCAGTAGCTGCCCACAAGTACCTGCCCGTCATAAGGGTAGATGTAGCTAGGTGCAATCTCTGTGGTAAGTGCATAGAGATATGCCCCAAGAAGATATTTGATAGGACTGGCTCAGCTCTTAAGGTTAGGAACGTTCTGGCCTGCACGCTCTGTAGGGATTGTGCTGATGTATGCCCCCTAGATCCACCTGCAATTGATGTTAGCTGGGAGGAGGGCTCCTTTATAATGTACGTAGAATCAACTGGCGTCCTACCGCCCGACTTCATCCTAAGGCAGGCAGCTAAGGTGCTTAAGCGTAAGCTAGATGAGTTTGAGGGCAAGCTTAAGGAGGTGCTTGGCCTTGAGGCGTGAGATACAGAACCCAGAGCTTAAGGAGCTGATAAGGCTGCTAAGGCGTAAGTACGGTGAGCTAGGGGCTAGGATATGGCGTGATGTAGCTGAGAGGCTCTCTAGGCCAAGGAGCAGGAGGGCTGAAGTAAATGTAAGCAAGATAAACCGCTATACAAAGCCAGGGGATGTAGTTGTGGTGCCAGGCAAGGTCCTTGGGGCTGGTAGGATAGACCACCCCGTGTGCGTAGCTGCCTTTGCCTTCTCAGCTAATGCCAAGAGGAAGATAGAGGCAGCTGGGGGAGAGTGCATATCTATAAGGGAGCTCCTAGAGCGCAACCCAAGGGGCTCTGGCGTGAAGATAATGGAGTGATGGGCCATGGGGCGAGGGGCCACGAGGGGCCTTGAGGGCTGGACGGTCATAGATGCCACTGGCCTAGTGCTAGGTCGGATGGCCAGCGTGGTAGCTAAGCGCTTGCTCATGGGGGAGCACATAGCCATAGTAAATGCTGAGAAGGCCGTTATATCTGGCAAGAAGAAGGCCGTGGTAAAGCGCTACAAGGATAGGCTCCAGATAGGCCACTACCGAAAGGGGCCGTACTGGCCTAGGAGGCCAGACCGCATAGTATGGAGGACCATAAGGGGCATGCTACCACGCTACAAGGAGAAGGGGAAGGAGGCCCTAAGGCGCCTCAAGGTCTTCATAGGGGTGCCAGAGGAGCTAAGGGGGGCTGATGCACAAACCATACCTGAGGCAAGCGCCCAGAAGCTAAGGTGCCCATATATAACGGTAGGTGAGCTGGCAAGGGAGATCGGCTGGAGGCCACCTGAGGAGGTGCGGTAGCATGGCAGCCCGTAGGCGCATAATACTGACGAGCGGGAAGCGCAAGACGGCCATAGCAAGGGCTGTGATAAGGCCTGGTCGGGGGCGTGTGCGTATAAATGGCGTGCCAATTGAGATCTGGATGCCTGAATCCGCCCGCTGGAAGATGATGGAGCCCCTCCTGCTCGTAGGAGAAGATGTGTGGGGCCAGCTAGACATAGATGTAACCGTTCGTGGTGGTGGCTTCATGGGCCAGGCTGAGGCCGTTAGGATAGCCATAGCAAGGGGCCTCTGGCTCTGGACGGGCGATGAGCGCATAAGGGAGGTCTTCATAGAGTACGATAGGACCATGCTAGCTGGCGACCCAAGGCGCAAGGAGCCAAAGAAGTACGGTGGCCGTGGTGCTAGGGCTAGGTTCCAGACCAGCTATAGGTAAGCTAGGATCCTGAGCCCACGTTCTTATGCTTAAGGTCCCCTAGTTACAGGGGCTAGGGCCTTCTTCTACCGACCAAGGTGGCATATCCTGCTACGTGATCTACTACGGCAAGGATAGGGCTCCCGACCTAGCTAAGTTTGACCTCGCCATCCTCTCGCCAGTTGTAGAGGTCAGCGTGCTCTCCTACCTCCTTGAGCATGGGAGCTTGCTCTCACGACCATAGGTGGCTGGGAGCCCTGGGCCAGCGGGGTTAGCTAGCCGACCTAGGCCTCCCTTAGGCTAAGTCGTCCTAGTAGGCCATGCCACGCTCAGCGTTTTAAGTAAGCCCATGAAGACCCCCTAAGGGTGGTAGCTTGCCGACCCCATCGGTTAAGCTTGAGCCAGTTAAGGAGCTAGTAATCAAGGAACTCTTGTTCTTTAAGTCGGTTGAGGAGCTCGCTAGGTTCGCTAACATAGCTGCAGGTGGTCGCCCCTCAGCCCTCTACTGGGCAGATGGGGTAGCCTTCCTATACTACCCACTGCCCTTAACGGCTAAGATCACGGCTACAGAGCTAGTTAGGGAAGGGCGTTTATACTGGGTCATGGTGTGCTTTGCCCTCATGCCAGAGTACGAGCGTGTTGTAGAAACACGGGAGAAGCTCATGGTCCCAGTTATTGATGTTTCCTCCTGCTCCCTATTCAGGGCCGTTGCCTCCACGCTTAAGGAGAAGGCAGGTGAGCTTACCACTAGTAACCAAAATCAGAGCCAGAGTTAGCCCAAATGAGGATCAAGGCTATGGCTAAGATGGCCCCCACGATGCCAGCTAGGAACCAGGGTTGGGACGCTATGGCCAGTAGGCGCCCTATTATATCTGGTAGGGATGGGAGGTATGGCTCTAGTACAAGGTAGGTTGCTGAGCCGATCACGAAGCCTAGGGCAGCTACGGCCAGGAGGACTAAGAACCTCTTCATCACCTTGGCAGAGGGCATGTCCTATGTTTAGCGTAATTGACACGCTGGTTTGAAAAACTAGCCCTGCTCCTAGGCTAAAGCACGATCAACCCCCTCAAGGTGCGGTTTATGTACATCCTATATGCTTCCTAGCTACGTATATCTAACGCTAGCGCCCTTCGCTTATCCTAGCTTAGCTCCACACCTCCTCCCACCAAGGAGGTGAGGGAGTTGTCGGGCTCATTCGCAAGGGCATGGGGCCGTGTTGGCCTCCCGAAGCCAGGGCTAGGCGAGAGGCTGAAGGTGCTGCTCAAGCGCAACCCACAGCTAAGGTTAAAGGTCATGCGTACCATAAGGGCTCTTGAGAAGGACATAAGGCGCTTGAATGCAGCCCTAGCTAAGTTTGAGGCCATGGAGAAGGAGTACGAGGCAAAGGCCAAAGAGGCACTTAGGGCTGGGAGGGAGAACCTAGCTAAGGCACTAGCCAACTCCATAGCGACCATAAGGGACTACACGAAGATAATACTCTTCATGAAGATATGCTTTGAGGGCATCTGCGCTAGGCTAAAGCTCGTATTTGAGATGGGCAACATCATGGTTGATCTAACGCCACTAAGGGATATCCTGAAGATCGTCGGGCCAGTCGTGGCGAAGTTCATGCCACAGGTAGAGGGCAGCTTAGGCATGGTCAGGGACGTGCTTGATACGCTCGTCAGCGAGATGGAGGACATAAGCAACACTATAACGCCTGTGGAGCTCCAAAACGAGGATGCCTCAAAGATACTTGAGGCCCTAAGCATATCCATTGAGCGTGAAGCCGATCAGGTGCTCCCCGATATTGATGTAGAACTCCAAGATGCCGTTGGCCACCGTGAGAAAATTAGAGGGAGGGGTGGTTTGCCATGAACGAACTCATGAACCCTGCTAGCCTAGTGGGCAAGTTGGTCAAGGACGAGTGGGGCCGCCAGATAGGCATGGTGGTCTCCGTCCTAGCCAATGGCAATGGCGAGATGAACTGGCTACTGGTGAGGATGGGCGATGGCCGTGTGAGGCGGTATAAGCTCTCAGATATCGTAACAACCGATTCCTGTGTGGTAGTGCGCTCAAGCCTGAAGAAGCGTGTTGAATCCCTCCGCAGGAGGATGGCCCTCATAACGAGGCGTGGGGCCATACTGTTCACGCTGAAGGATGGGATGGGCGAGGCTGCTGAGGAGATAAGCAAGGAGATAGATGACTCGCTAAGCATGATAAGGGCCGAGGCCAAGTACCTCCTTAAGAAGATTGAGAATGCCTGTAAGAGGTGCGCCGACCAGATAAGGGACGTACAGAACGGCATGGCCTGCCTTGAGATAGAGCACGAGATGGGCAACGTATCAGAGGAGGCATATAGCTTATCCATGAAGATGATGGTAGCTGACCTAAGGAAGCTCATGGCCGAGAGGGAGGACCTACTCAGGCTCAAGAGCGACCTAGCTAAGATGCTTGAGAGCAGCAAGCCCATTGAGGTACCACAGGAGGAGGGTGTGGTCAAGGAGGAGCCGATAAGCGTTGAGGTCGAGGAAGGCACCGAGGATAACCCAGGAGGACCTTAAGGCCCTTAACATGGCTATTGTATCCCTAACTAGAATAGAGAATAAGTTAGCTAGGCGAATACTTAACCTAGAGAACGAGGAGAAGAAGTACATCAATCTATGTAAGGAGGCCCTTAGGAGGCATAAGCTAGCAGATGCCCATGCCTATGCTAGCTACGTAGCTAGCATAAGGGCATCCTTAAGGGTCTGTAAGGCATATGCTGCCTACACGCTTGAGATGAAGGTAAAGCTGGTGTGCTACAGGGAGATAATCCTAGTATGGCATGATATAAGCCCGTCCCTTGAGGAGCTAAGGGAGGCAGCTAAGAGGCTTAGGTCCCTCTTGCCATGGCTAACGGAGGACTTAAGGGAGTTCCAGGACATGGCCTCATCTATCATAGATAGCTTAAACCCCGAGGAGATCCTGGGGAGCGTTAAGGCCCTTGAGGAATCACTGTTCTCCTCATCTGCTGAGGTATTCAAGCAGGTTAAAGACGCCTTCCTAACTGAAGCCAACATAGAGGAAGTACTACCAACTCCACCAGGGCTAACGACCCCCCTAGCTGAAGGGCAGGCCCCTGCTGTCCAAGAGCCAATCTCCATCTCCCTCTCAGCTAATGGCCCTCAGGGCATGAGCCAGGAGGATATAGATGAGATGGTCTTGGACTACCTAAGGAGGTCAGGGGGCAAGCTAAACATCGTGGATTGCGCTAAGGAGCTCGGCTTAACCATCAGTGATGTCCGTAGCTCCTTAGATAGGCTTGCTAGTAGTGGTAGGATTAAGCTCAGCAAGAGGTAGGGATCATGTTGACCAAGGACCTAGAGAGGATAGCTGCCTCCTACGCCTCTAGGGCCGTTCGGTTTGATAGGCAGGGTAGGGTAGATGAAGCCATCCTCATGTACATGAAGGCCATGCGTGTCCTTGAGCACCTCATATCCATGAACCCCTCATCTAGCTTATCTAGGCTGTACAGGCGACGCCTAATGGACTACAAGAGGCGTGTTGAAGAGCTCAAGCAGATAAAGGAGCCAATTAACCTTGAGGTTAAGGTAGAGGAGCCCAGTAGGCCAGTTGGTACTGGTCGTATAGGCGTGGGCAAGCCTCGCCCAACCGAGGGGCCTGGGGAGCTTAAGGAAGGGCCTACGATATCATGGGATGATATAGTTGATCTTGAGGAAGCTAAGAGGGCCATAAAGGAGGCCATAATATACCCAGTGAAGAGGCCAGATCTATTCCCACACGGCTGGCCAAGGGGCATTCTCCTCTTCGGGCCACCTGGCTGTGGCAAGACGCTGCTGGCTTGTGCAACAGCCCACCAGATTGATGCTGAGTTCATAGAGGTCTCTGGTGCAGATATAATGAGCAAGTGGCTTGGGGAAGCAGAGAAGAACGTAGCTAAGCTATTCAAGAGGGCTAGGGAGGTAGCTGGGGCAGGGAGGCCAGTTATAATATTTATAGATGAGGTAGATGCCCTCTTCGGCACCTTCAACACGGAGGTCGGTGGTGAGGTAAGGGTTAGGCGCCAGTTCCAGAGGGAGATGGATGGCATAATGGATAAGACTAGGAAGCTTCACGTTTACGTAATTGGGGCTACTAATAAGCCCTGGAACCTTGATTGGCCATTCATAAGGAGGTTCCAGAAGCGTGTCCTCGTGCCACCACCTGACTTTGAAGCTAGGATCGCCCTATTCAAGCTGTACACGAGGGGCATTAGGCTAGCTGAGGACGTTAGGTTTGATGAGCTAGCCCACATGACTAAGGACTACACGGGCAATGATATAAAGGACATATGCCTTGATGCCTACTACATCACCGTTAGAGAGCTATTTGAAAGTGGGAAGGCGCTTAAGCCAGGGACTAAGCCTAGGCCAGTGTGTAGGAGCGACTTCATAAACGCCATAAGGCGTAGGAGGCCTAGCGTAAGGCCTAGTGCCATAAGGCTATACTACGAGTGGTACAAGGAGTACGGTGCTGTGTAAACTACTCCCTCTCCTTTCATCCTCCTACTCCTCCATATGTATATTGCTGCAGCGATCACGCCACCTAGGCTTAGGGCTATGAAGGCTATGAGCATGTAGTACCCTATGGCATTGATAAGGCCTACCAACTGCTCAAAGCTAGCTTCCGTGCCCAAGAAGACCATGCTCTCCTCCTCGTATATGTATATATCGTGCTCTATGAGCTCCTCCCTGTACTCCCTGGCCTCTGCTATGTAATCGGATACGGTTATGTTGTAGCATAGCACTACATCCTGCATCCAGACTATGGCCTTCCTTATGGCGTTAAGTGGGTCCTCATCTATGCCAGGGGAGGCAGTTAGGTCAACTGGAAGCCAGCCCCACGGTGGCACGTAGGCTACTGCCCAGCCATGCCAAGCTACGTTCCTCACCCTTAGCTTAACATGGCCATCCCATAGTGTTTCCTCGGCCTCTGGGCTGATGTAGTAGATACAGCCTATCTGTAGGTAGGCTGGTATGCCCACTATCCTGCAGAAGGTTATGAATAGGTTAGCCTGATCATCGCAGTCCCCTCTCCGCCCCATGTACGTCTCATTTGGGTATCTAGGTAGCTCATAGGTTTCGTAGTATATGTTCTCGTGGATCCAGCTTACAAAGGAGCATATTATATCTAGGACGTTCTGCTTGCCGTAAGCTAGTTCCTGGGCAAGGGACCTAAGCTCCTCATCCTCGGTAAGCCAGCAAGCAGCTGGGCCACAGTAGGCATCCTTAAGCTCAGCTGGTATATCGCTTAAGGTGCCAGAGGCCTCTATTAAAATGCCAGGTGCTTCCCTAGGCCTCGTTATGAACTTATACCTAGCGTACAGCTCAATGCTCTCACCTGGCTCAAGGATCCTATCTTCCTCTGGCACGTAGAGCAGCGCCCATAGGTTGCCATCGTAATCCCTTACTACACGCTCTACGGGCCTAGATGTTTCTTCAAGCTCTACATCCTGCCAGGAGTTATTCATGAATAGGGAGAAAGCCACATCGCCATCTGAGAGGACCCAGGCTTCCTCGCCCTCATTCCTGTAGATCACCCTTACCTCATAGGAGAATACCTTATTCGCCTCAAGAGGGGAGGCTAGCACTAAGTTGGCAAGCAGCAGGGAGGAGCAGAGGATTAGCACGTAGGCCCTCATGGCCATAAAGCACCATGGGCCGTACTACTTCAGTGGGACGTACATAGATGACCTAGAGGCACCTACACCAGGTGCCCCATGCTTAACTGGCTTGCAGGTTATAGCGAACTCACCTAGGTAGTGGCCTATCATCTCTGGCTTTATCTCAACTGGCACGAACTCACGGCCATTATAGACATGAATTGTAAGGCCGACCATCTCAGGTAATATGACCATGTCCCTCACGTGCGTTTTAATTACGACCTTCTTCCCCTCTGCTAGTGCCTTCTTAGCCTTCCTTATCTTTTCAAGGAGTATGCGTTGCTGCTCAGTTAGGCCCCTAAGCAGGCTACGCCTCTGCCTAGCTGGCAGCAGCTTTATGAACTCATCCATTGGCATCTTCTGGAGTTCCTCAAGCGTGTAGCCCCTGTACGTGAACTTCTTAGGCATCCTCCCACCACCTAGGCCTAAGCGGGGGAGCCTAAAAGCATCACTCCCTCGTCCTCCTAACCGTCTTCTTCTCCTTACGGCCCGTCATGCGGGCTGCTATGTGGCCAACCTTACGGCCAGGTGGGGCGTGGCGTGATACAGTAGTTGGCTTGCCTGGGTGCTGATGCCTGCCACCGCCAAATGGGTGAGAGCAAGCGTTCATGGCCACGCCTCTGACACGTGGGTACTTATGGCCCTTTGCCTTCATCCACCAGTACTTCTTGCCTGCCTTCAAGAAGGGCTTCTCTATACGGCCACCACCAGCTACAACACCTATCATGGCCCTACAGCGGTCCTTAAGGAGCTTAGTACGGCCAGAGGGGAGCTTTATCATAGTTCCTTCATGCGTATGGGCTAGCACGGTTGCGTAGGAGCCAGATGAGCGAGCTAGCTTACCTCCATCGCCTGGCCTTAGCTCAACATTGCAGATAAGCGTTCCCTCGGGTATGGAGCCTAATTGGGCTATGTTACCTATGGCATTAGCAGCACCAGGCCCGTACTCAATTATCTGGCCCTCATACATGCCCTCTACAGCAAGCGTGTAGAACTCACGGCCATCCTCAAGCTCAATCAGGGCTAGCGGGACTCCCCTACCTGGGTCGTGGACGAGCTCCCTGACTAGGCCCTTGAGGGCACCCCCACCAGCCCAGGTGCTATCTAAGGCTGGGTACCTAGCTGGGGCTACCCTCTTATGCGTGCTAGCCCTGAACGTAGGGCTCCCACGCCCCCTTCTCTGCACCAGTATGCGCTTACCCATCCTCAGCTCCCTCCGCTCAAGCTAGGTGGGCGCTAGGAGTTCTATAAAAGCATTCTTCTACAATTAGCACTTAGCCGTTCCCCTCAAGTTTTTTAGGTAATATACCTTATGCCCTGCTGGAGCGTGCCAGGCATTGGGAGAGGAGGTCAAGAAGATCCAGCTAGGTGTTGGTGTTGAGATAGAAATACCAGAGAGCTACAAGGCCCTTGAGGATGCCTGCAGGGCCAAAATAGAGCGCATCTTGGCTAAGTACCCAAAGGCCAGGAAGATGTATGAATTGCTCTTAAACGACCCCGAAGTGAACGCCTGCTGGGACATGGCAGATTACATAGCAGTTAAGAAGCTCAGGTACAACGACCATGGGCAAACCCATGCGATAATAGTGGCTGCCTTCGCTCTTGAAATGCTTGAGCTGCTCCACGAAGCTGGCCATGAGCCAGATATAGTTGCGGATGGCTTCGGCGATATGGATGATGCAGCACTCATAGTGTTAGCAGCTGCCCTCCTACACGACATAGGCAACCAGGTACATAGGGACAACCACAGCTTCTTTAGTGCTGTTCTAGCAGCCCCAATACTTACCAGGCTCCTCCCGAAGATATACGACCACCCTGAGATAGCAGCTGAGATAAGGGGCTTCATACTTCATGCCATCCACTCCCACGAGAAGGAAATACCAAGCCTAACCACGGAAGCAAGTATAATATGCATAGCAGATGGCTGCGATATGTTCAAGGGGCGTGGTCGCCTTCCCTTTGACCTCGGCAACGTGAACATCCACACGGTTTCAGCACTCTCCATACACAATGTCAAGGTAGAGAGGGGAGAGCACAGGCCCGTTCGCATCCTCATTGAAATGGATAACTCAGCTGGCATATTCCAGGTTCAGGAGCTCCTCAAGGAGAAGATAGATAGTGGCGTCCTCAGCGACAAGATAGAGATAGTGGCCATGGCGGTGCCACCTGAGAGCTCAGCCGATCAGAGGATAGTATCAAGGATAATGTACGTAGAAGGGAAGTTCGTGCCATTTTAAAGCATAGAGCTAGCACCGATAGGGCGATGGCTAACGAGCGAGGTCTAATCTAGCCTAAAGTATGCCCAGCCTCATAGCAACATCTACTGCCTTATACTCTGGCCTTAGCTTAATTATGGCCTTCTTCTGGCCTCTTGGCGTTATGAGCGTCCATACCTTCTCTACCTCAACATCAAATAGCTCTTCAACAGCCCTCTTTATCGTATGCTTGTTTGTCCTCCTATCAACTATGAACACTAGCTTGTTCTCCTCCTCAACCATCTTCATGGTCTTCTCGGTCATCACGGGGTACTTTATCACAGCATATGGGTCAAACCCCTCTGCCAACCTCCCACCTCAGCCTCATGCCATCAGGCCCTAAGATAAGCATTCCCAGGGCCAGCCTATCGCTCGCCTAGGTCCTTCAGTAGCTTAACTACTACATCTGGCCTATTCGTTACCAGCCCATCAACCCCTAGCCTAACTAGCCTAAGGGCCTCAGGGAGTCCATCAACTGTCCAGGGGACCACATGTATGCTATTATCATGGCAGCCCTTGACTAGGCTAGGCGAGACGTAAGGGGACCTCGGTAGGAGCATGTTGGCCCCAGCATCAAGGGCTAGGAGCCAGGGCCTTAGTGGTGCTGAGCTCACGGCCACGCCATAGCCAAGGGCACCTGGGCAGGCATGCCTCAGCCTCAAGATGGCCTCGTGGTAAAGGGATGTGAAGATGGTAGATCCCTCTGCCCCCAGTTTGCTAACGGTTTCCGCTATGGCTGAAACGGTATCTGGCTCCTTGACCTCAATCATGAGCCCGATGCTTAGCTCTAGGGCAAGCTCTATGGCCTCCTCTAAGGTCGGGATGGCCTCTCCCCCAGCGCTCAATTGCTTGACCTGCTTCAGCGTTAGTGAGCGTAGTAACCCATGCCCATTCGTCGTCCTATCCACGGCCTCATCGTGCATGAGCACTAAGCGTCCATCTCTCGTGGCCCTTACATCAACCTCTACTACATCTGCACCAAGTTGCCAAGCCCTCTCAATGGCCCTCAGGGTGTTCTCAGGCTCGTAAGCCGAGGCCCCTCTATGGGCCACTACCAGCAGGCCGACCACCGCCCACGACCCACCCCAGCCCTTCTTAAGGTTCGGGTGAGGTTCGCAAGCCTTAACAAGCCGAAGGCCCGCGAACGCTAGGTGGTCAGTTGGGCGAAGAGAGCGAGGGAGGGGCCGAGGTAGAGGTCAGGGTGGGCTGCCTAGCTAGTTATAGCATATTCTTTGGCGTTGGCATGTTTGGCTTCCTAAGGCTACCTGAGCCCTGGGAGCTAAGGATCTTACCTGAGCCACCTGAGTGCGACCTACTGGGGGATTGGAACCCCAGTGGTGATTTCAGGTGGGTTTTAAAGGGGCGTGTAAAGGCCTTCTTGCTAAATGAAGGGCAAAACAGGGCCTACGTCATCCAGGTGGAAACCCATGATGCTAGGGATGTGGCTAAGGCAGAGGAGCACATAGAGAAGAAGGTAGGCAAGCTGAAGGGGAGTAAGCGCTCCCAGGTGCTAGAGGAAGGCACATTAGAGGTATCTGGGCATAGGGCACGCTATTTAGTGCTTGCCGTGCATAAGAAGAGGCTACTTGGCCGTCCCAAGTTGATCTATAAGTTAGTAATGCCATTCTACTGTGATGAGACGAAGAGGATCTTATGGATTGAGGTGCTTGGTGGCCAGTACCTCCTTGAGGACCTACCTAGCCTAATACCTATTATCTCATCGTTCTCCTGCCATGGGGAGCCTCCTGATGTGCAAGGGCCTTAGCTACCTCATCTATGAGGTTGAACATGGCTTCTAGCTTCCCCTCATCCCTCCTACATATCATCATTATGTGTGGCTCTGCCCTTGAGATTGAAAAACGCTCAAGGCAGTCTCTAAGGGCTATTAAGTGTTCAAAAGCCGTGCCAGATAGCAATTCAGCTGCCTTCTTCGGCCTACTTGATCCTATGCTCATATGCTTTGTTAGTACCCCTAGCTCAACGGGCTTGAGCTTCTCTATCTTTAGCTTTATCTCCCCCTTAAGAGGTGTCTTCTTGCTCAAGATCTCAAGGTAGAAGGTAGGCTTCTTAGCTAGGTTGGCCTTTATTATGACCCTATCCCTCCTCCTCAGGGCATAGGCTACTGGGAGGTAGAGGAGCATTTCCCTAGCTAGTAGTATGAGCGAAACCTCTACCTTTCTAAGGGGGCCTTCCCTTGGCTTAAATCCTACCTTAAAACCTGAGGAGCCAAACCCCTTGAAGCTGACACGCCTTGCGTAGCGCCTTACCTCAGCCCTAAGTGCCTTCCAGAAGGAGCGCTGTATCCGCCTGTTTACTATAGCACCAAATGCATAGGAGGCCACTAAGAACACGGTTAAGCCGATGAGCACGGGTAGCTCCCAGCCTGTGTAGTCCAAGGCTAGTTAACGTGCCTTCCCGTAAGTCTTAAATTTTGGCCGAAGGGAAGCCACACGGAGGCTGGGCTTATGGCAGAGTGGTACCCATTATACTTCGTGTTGGCGGGCGTCATAGTATATGGTGCTGCCTACTTCCTCTACGCTAAGTGGTATGATAAGCATGTATGGTCACCTGACCCCAAGCGTGCGACGCCCGCCCACATGTACATGGACGGCATAGAGTTCTTCCCGACCAGCAAGTACGTGCTGTTCGGCTTCCAGTTCAAGGGCATAGCCGCCCTAGGCCCGATCCTGGGCCCGTTCGTCGGCATTCACCTGGGCTTCATCCCGGCCCTGATCTGGCTGTTGGTGGGCAACTTCTTCATAGGCTGGATCCACGACTACAGCGCCCTCTTCATGTCCGTCCGCAACGAGGGCAAGACGATGGGCCCGCTGACCTACGAGCTCATTAGCCCGAGGGCCCGCACGGCCCTGATAGGCTTCCTGCTGTTCTACCTGATCCTGATCACCAGCGTCTTCGTGCTCCTGTGCGGCATGTTCTTCGCCCTCTGGCCGGGGAGCTTCATAGTCGTCGTATTCACCATCATCTCGGGCCTCATCATGGGCCTCATGATGTATAGGATGAGGATACCCATCGTCCATAGCACCATAGTCGGCATAATCATCCTGATCATAGGCATAGTGCTGGGGGGCCACTTCACCGGCACTTACTGGCCTGCTACGTGGCCTCCCAAGCTCTACTGGCCGCTCTGGCTCGGCATGCTCATCACGGCCATAATATGCTTCATAGGAGCCGTAACGCCCATTATCTGGTGGACGCAGCCCGTCAACTACGCAGCCTTCTGGCCCTGTAGCATAGGCGTCATCCTCATTATAGCTGCTGCCTTCGCCTCCCCGGCCACGGGGGTAGTGGTGAAGCTAGAGCCCTTCTACAGTGATATACCTGGCCTTGAGGGCATCTACCACAGCAAGGTAGGGCCAGTGTGGCCCGTCCTGCCTGTTACCATAGCCTGCGGCGCCATCTCCGGCTGGCACAGCCTGGTCGGGACGAGCGGCTCGGCCAGGCAGCTCGATGTCGAGACGGACGCCCTGCCGGTGGGCGCTGGTGCGATGCTCTTGGAGGGCCTCCTGGCCCTAAGCGCCCTGGCCTGCTACATGGTCCTCGACAGGGACTTGATAGGGCTCCTGGGATGGAAGAAGTGGTCCTGCCTCGTCTACGGGGCCTCCACCATGGTGGGGGCCATGTTCGGCCTTCCCGTAGGCGAGGCTCCATACAACCCCTACCTCGTGGCCTTCTGGGGCTCCTGGCTTGAGCTCTACGCCATAACGGTCGAGCAGATGGTCGTGAGGTTCTTCAGGCTCGCCATGGCCGAGGCAACGGCCGGCAGACCAGCCCTCAGGGCTCTCATAGGCAACAAGTACGTGGCCTCCATCATCTGCCTGCTCGTGGGCGGCGCATTCGCCTACTCTGGCGCCTGGATCAACCTCTGGACCCTCTTTGGAGGCTCTAACCAGCTGTTGGCTGGCCTGGCCCTCCTGTTGACCAGCATCTACCTGGCCAAGGTAAAGAAGCCGACGGCCTTCAACCTCGGGCCAGCCATCTTCATGATAGTGACCTGTGAGGGCGCCCTGATCTGGGAGACGTTCTTCGTCTTCCTGAAGGCCATAGTGGCTGGCAAG
>Ga0190310_1000426_pt1 | contig 14267 bp, 19 predicted proteins | sample 48700778_MG_FD_165059 | JGI IMG/M metagenome (GOLD analysis project Ga0190310, IMG submission 165059) | Hydrothermal vent sediment bacterial communities from Southern Trench, Guaymas Basin, Mexico - 4870-07-7-8_MG | ecosystem: Environmental > Aquatic > Marine > Hydrothermal vents > Sediment ... | reverse complement strand
TGAGACCCATCTCTTATCCTGAACCTTCTCCCGCTAAGCTATGCCGTTCCACAGTCCTCATTCCTTACGCGCATCCTCCACTTATCAGCCTGGCAATTACTGTGAGCTTTACAAGCTTTAACGACACCGTTCCAAATTGGTGATAACCGTAGTCTCCCAGAAATCTCGCAGTTCCGCCAGTATGTTAATCTTTATCTACGGGAGAAAGGCATTCCTTCTAGAAGTATATATGTTTATAAGGAAGCGCTCCAATAAATACACCTGGTGAATCAAGTTGGGGACGATTAAGACGACTATAACGATTGATGAGGACTTGTGGAAGAGGTTCACTTTTATCGTTATCGAGAAGTACGGCTATCGGAAGAAGAACCAGGTTATCGAGCAGCTCATCAAGGAGTTTATCAGAGAGCATGAGTGGCCCAAGACCTATAATGCGATTTGGGCGTTTGAGGAGGATATAAAGGAGCTGAAAAAGAGCTTCAAGGAACGTGTCTTGATGGCTCACCTATCCCAGCCCTTAGGGAAACCCCTCCACAGGTATGTGGGCGAAATCATCATGGAAGAGGATGGCCTCATACTCTCCGGGAAGGATAGGAAGACCGAGAAGACCTCAGAGATCCTCATCCCTCGTGAAAAGATCCAGGAGGTCTTCCTAGGCTGGGATGATGTGCTGAGGAGATGGAAAGATACGAGAGCATGGATCCCGCCACTGAGGATAAGATTTGAGGATGAAGGAAAACTCAAGACATTATATATCTACGCCAAAAAAGAGGAAGGAAAAGTCTATGGAAGAGAGAATAGGAAAATATTTGAAGAATTAAAGCTCGCCTGGAAGATCAAGTCCCCTAAAGATCAGCGCTAGTATTGCCTTGGTTTAGAGAAGCTCATCTAACATTCGTCCCTGGCGGGCTCTCAGAGGTTGTGCGGTCGTTAGACTGCCTACTCCCTTCCTCGCTCCTTTTTCCGTGTTAAGTCATTATAGCTTTAATTCTCGAAATTATGTTAAATCGTCGCCAAGAACCAGACCAGCCTATAAAGGATGTAGAGTACTATTAGGACTAGGGTTAGGGCTAGGAGCCTCAGGGTCAGGGTTATGGCCTCCATCGTAGTCTCGACTATGAAGGAGTAGCCCGTCAAGCTCGTCGTGTAGAGGAGGTAGGAGTAGGTTCTAGCGGCGTGGGCTGGGACCACGGCCACTTCAGGTATTGTTAGGAGGGCGAGGAAGTTTGAGGAGATCATTAGGAGCAGAACTGAGATGAAGAGGATCATGTAGTTTTGGCCGAAGATTATCCCGAATGGGGTTGCGAGGAGCTGGGAGAGGTTTGAGAGCAAGACCATGATGATGCTCGACCTCAAAACCCCAAACCTCGATAAGTATCTGGCGAATAGGAAGTTACCTAGGAATACCGCGCCAGTTCCGACGACTCCATTAAATGCGGAGATCCCTATATGAGCCGAGGGGATCGGGATCAGTATCGCCGTTATCGGGGTCAAGATGACTGAGGCCAAGGCTATCCTAAATGTTCTCAGAGAACGCTTGGCCCATAGGGCTGAGCCTAGGATGCTCGCGAAGGTTCCGGCGAAGTTTATCCCGGCGGCTACGTAATCTGGGGCATTAAGCACGTTCATTAGATATGGTTGCCAGAAGATTCCTAGAAGGTTGTTTGAGGTGAGGAATGCGAGTAGGAAGGATGATATGGAGAAGAATTGCTCGGGTCTCTCGATCGCCGGCGGGATCTCGACCCTCTCCATCTTACTCATATCTGCGATGCTTATCATGAGCGTTGAGAGAAGCCCTATCAAAGAACCCGTTATGAAGATTATCTGAAACTTGACCTCAGTGGGTAAGATCGCTAACAAGAGTATTGAGAGGATCGATCCAATCACGTTTGTAAAATTGTATGCGGCGGTCCTCTTAGCCGTGACATCCCTTATCCCAGCCTCATCGAATGACGAGTAGATTAGGAGGTTCATGAATACCCCTAGGATCGTTGAGGACATGCTGAGGACCATGTAGGAGAGCGTTATCACATACATGTTGCTCGTGAGAACCATCGGTATCCAGAATATCCTCTCACCCGCATGGGCTAGGATGAACTTCACCCTAACCCTCCTAGCAACGAATCTTGGGAACTTGTAGAGTATTATGGATAGGATTAGTGAGGCGGTCGAGGATGCCACAACCATGGCCGAGATATATCCAACCGTGAACCCTATGGAGGTTAAGTAGATCACTAGGAGGCTTCTCGTGAGAGCTAGGTAGATGCCCGCAAAAGCTATCTCGAGGGTTAGGATGAGCTTGAGCCTCATAATTAGCGGCCATGGATTCGAGAAACCTCATTAAAGATGTTTTGGGAAGGGTTATAGGTTGGCGTAAGCGCTTGATGCTCGATGAAGGCGGTTCTAGTAGTCTTGGATGGAGTCGGGGATAGACCCATTAAAGCCCTAGGGGGATTGACGCCGCTACAGGCGGCGGAAGCTGAGACCCTAGACCTAATCGCGGAGAGAGGAGAATGTGGAATCATGGATCCAATAGCTCCAGGCCAGCCTCCTGGAAGCGATACGGCTCACCTCGCGATCTTCGGATACGATCCTGAGAGATGCTATCCTGGTAGAGGCGCTTTCGAGGCCCTCGGGGTCGGGGTGGATCTCAAGCCCGGCGACGTGGCGTTTAGATGCAATCTCGCGACCATAAGCGATGAGGGGGTGATCATTGATAGGAGGGCTGGGAGGATAGGTAACATCGACGCCGAGAGGCTCTCAGAATCCCTTAAGGAGATTAGGATCGAGGGAGTTGACGGGGTTGAGGCGGAGTTCATCCACTCATCCGAGCATAGAGGAGTATTGGTCTTGAGAGGTGAGAGGCTTTCGAGAATGGTCTCAGACGTAGACCCGCATTTAACCGGGGTCAGGGTTCCCAAGCCCCGCCCACTAGATAATTCGATCGAGGCCGAGAGGACGGCGAAGGCATTAGAAGAGTTCTTGGATAAGGCTAGGAGGATTTTGAGCGAGCATCCATTGAATAAGGAGAGGGTTAAGAGGGGGCTTAAGCCCGCGAACGCCATCCTGCCTAGGGGGGCTGGGGTATTGCCGAGGATTAAATCGATCAACGAGCTGTGGGGTGTTAGGGCGGCCGCGATAGCTGGAGGGGCGTTGTATAAGGGTGTGGCCAAGGCCGTTGGATTCGAGCTTATTAGGGTTGAGGGAGCGGATGGAACCGTTAACACAAATCTCAGGGGGAAGGTTGAGGCGGCGATAAGGGCATTAAACGATTATGATCTTGTCTTCTTACATATCAAGGCTACCGATAATGTGAGCCATGACAAAAACCCGAAGAAGAAGGTTGAGGTGTTAGAGTGGATCTCTAGAGAGCTTAAACCCCTCGTCGAGAAAGTTCTCTCCGAGGACTACTATCTAGCGTTAACGGGGGATCACACGACCCCGTGTGAGGTTGGAAGCCATACTGGAGACCCAGTTCCATTGGCGATAATCGGGCCGGGCGTTAGGAGGGATGGGGTGAAGAGATTTGACGAAATCTCATGTGCTTTAGGGGGATTAAACAGGATTAGGGGGATGGATTTGATGAGGATCTTGATGAACTATCTTGGAAGGGTTCCACTCTTCGGCGAGTAATTATCTAGCCTTCGAGAGCCTCCTAAGATTCTCCATAGCGATCCTAATCCTCTTCAACTCGAGCTCCATCCTAAGCTTCAAGTATTCCTCAAACGCGATCTCTCCTCTCTCATATCTCCTAATAACCTCATGAACCTCTCCATCGAGCTCTCCTAACCCCTTCTTAAGATCCTTCTTGATCTTCACCCTTACCGAGCGGTCATCCTTCATAGACAGACCTCAAAGAAGGTTATAGATGGCGTTAACTATAACTTTGCTGGCCGACGCGGTCGCCGATCTAGTCAGTTCATCGCAGGACTCTCAGGTCTTCATCGACCCCTAAGCTGGACTATGCAGCCGATCACCGTTAAGACCGCTATGATCAGTAGACCGAGATAGATGTCTATGGATATGAATCGTTTGATTCCTGCTAGGAAGATTAGGGATCCTAGGAAGGCCGTCCCAACCGCGACTGTTTTGTTGAAGAGCACTAAGACCGAGAAAAATATTATGACCGCGATTATTAGGGCGAAGATCATGTTTAGGAGAGGTTTGAGAAATAGGTAGGTTAGAGCGGCGGCCACAAGCCCCGCGCCAACAGGTAGGAGAAGTTGTGTGAGCGCCCCGACGAGTATGAACCCGATTACTCCGGCTAGGATCGTTGCGCCGCCGAGATATGGGGCCATTATCGTGGACGCCGCTAACCCTCCTATGATCCCGCCTATCAAGAATGCTATGAACTTGATCACCCCTCTCCCCGCGAAGACTAGGATTAAGCCTAGGAGCGCTAGGATTAAACCCATTAAAAGAGAGGTGAGAGGTGCTTGAAGCAGGTTCTCAAGCAAGATCTATCATGTTTTTATGGGTTTTATCGCTTATATGTCTTCTCGATGGAAGTCGTCTATCCTCTCCTGCCCCTCTCCAGCCTCCACACCATATCTCGTGTTCAGCAATTTGAAGATCCTTAAACTGGTCTCATAGGGTATCCCGCCAAGCCTCGATAACTGGCTGGCATCCGCGTTGAACACAGCTCTAACGGTTCCAAGCCTCTCCAAGAGCCTCTTAGCCCTAGTAGCCCCAACTCCGGGTAGAGACGCCACTATATTTAGCTGGAGTTCGTGGATGTCGGCTTTCTTCCTCTTAGGCTTAAGATGATACTCCTCTCTCCTCGGGCCACGTTTTGAGATCACGGCTATTAGATTCGCGGTCTCTTCGGGGGATGGGGTGTAGAGGAGCGTTATCTTAAAGTCGTAGCCTAAGCTCGCGATAGCCCCCCAGATCGCCGCCCTATTCTCAAACCTCATGAGTATCCTTGAGAACTCCCCCTCTACCAGAATTGTAGGATTCTCCGACGCTTTAACTAGGTTTGATGCTTGATCGAATAATCTTCCATCGAGGAGCGATGATAGAAAATCTCCAACCTCCTTCCTCTCGATCAAGATATCTCCTGGGAGGAGATAGTCTCCAACCTCTAGGAACTCGTATCTCAAGCTTACTCCAAGCCTCGATAACATCCTCGGAACCCCGGACTTCACCTCCCTCTTATCCACAACTACTACTCCAGGTCTAAGCCTTAGCGTCATCCAACTCAATTAGACACCGCTTATCATTAATTTATTTCGTATCCTGCAAAATGTTACGGAAGATCTGCTTATTCCCTCTCAGCGGACTGATTTACAATCATTTGTTCAGCCTGTCCCATACTCCTCATCGAGGGAACTCGTATTATCGCATAATACTTGATGTTTTTAACCTTATCTGAGCGCATCCCCAAGAACATTTGAGACGAGCTTGAATCGAGATCCGTTTTTATGGAATCTTAATCGGGCTGATGAACTTGAAGTATATTGAGGTCGCGATCGAGGTCAGCGCCAAGACTATCACGGCCAAATCCTTTGGCCTAAGCTTAAGCTCCTTGAGATAGGTTCTCTTCTTAGATGCCCCGAAGCACTTCACCTCCATGGCCTCGGCGAGCTCATAGCTCCTCCTCAAGACGTTAACGATCAATGGGACTAGAATCGGGATGTATCGCCTCAGCCTGGTTAAAGGGTTTCCCTTATCGAGTTCCAGCCCCCTAGATCTTTGAGAGTCCATTATGGTTTGAAGTTCTTCTGCTAGGATGGGCGTGAACCTTATGGCGGAGATGAAGGCGAAGACATACATGTAAGGTATCCTCAGCTTCGTCAAGGTCATCCCAATCTCCTCTGGAGTCGTTGTGAGGAAGAAGATGGAGAAGGAGGCGAGTAAGGCTATCAGCCTATAGGCGGCCGCGAAGGACTCGTATAGGATTATCTGGATCGGAGGCTGCCCGGGTATGAGCATTCTGACGAGATAGTTCATCAAGAAGACCGCGGCTATGAATGGAATCGAGCCATAAACGGTCTTGATCCACCTCCTCATCGTCCCGCTCATCGCCGCGAGGAAGGCCTCGACGGCCACGATTATGGTCGTAACAGTGACCTCAACGTAGATCAGGGTTATGAGGAGAAATGTTGTTGAGATTAGGAGCTTGGCCCTCGGGTCGAGTCTATGGATGAAGCTGTCTCCGGGATAGAACTGTAATCCCTGCAGTATTGTGGCCATCTAGAGATTTGTGAAGATCCCTGTATAAGAGTTTCATCATCAAACGCGTTGCTAAGGAGATGATTGATACATGACTTATCTTCGAAGTCTCGTCATTATCTCAGCCGCCAGCTCCCTTGGAGGATAGAGCCTGGGCTTTATCCCGATGAAGTCGAGCCTCTTAGAGAGGGTTATGAGTTGGGGTGGGAGGAGATTACATGATCTGAGTAGCTCCTCGTTTAGGAAGATCTCCTCGGCATCTCCATCGGCGATCACCCTACCCCTCTTCATCAAGATTATCCTAGGCTTCAGATCCGCTATGAACTCAACGTCGTGGGATGAGACTATGACCGTCTTCCCTTGAGAGTTTAGGAGCTTTATCACCTGCAATAGCTTCTCCTTCTGGAGCATATCTTGTCCTATCGTCGGCTCATCCAAGGCGATTATGTCTGGAGACCACGCCAAGACTATCGCGAGGGCGAGCCTCTTCTTCTCGCCGCCGCTTAGGGTGAATGGGGACTTATCGGCATAGCCCGCTAAATCCATGAAGTTTATCGCGTTCTCAACCCTCCTCCTCACAACCTCCTCACCGTATCCGAAGTTCCTTAAGGCGAAGGCCACCTCCTCCCAAACGCTCTCGGAGAAGAACATGTCATCTGGGTTTTGGAAGACTATTCCAACCTTCTTAGAGAGCGACGCTACCGTTGCGTTCCTCGTATCCACTCCATCTATCAACACCCTCCCCTTCACAGGTTTTAGGAGACCGTTTAGATGCTTTATCAAGGTCGTCTTCCCAGCCCCATTCTCCCCCATGATCGCGACTATCTCGCCATCTCCAATCTCGAGGTCTATTCCATCGAGCGCCTTGACGCCATTCGGGTAAACATACTCGACTGACTCGAATCTTATCATCTCAAGGCACCCTTTAAGCCGCTTATGAACTCCTTAACCGATAACGGGATATCTCTAAATGGTATGCATCCGCCGATCCTCCTCATCTCCCTCGCGACCTCCACAACCCTTGGAATCGAGACCCCATACATCAAGACATCCTCTTTTAGAATTCTGCGGGGATCGTCGAAGTAGATGATTCTGCCTCTGTCCATTATCGCCAGCTTATCCGCGTGGGGGATTAGATGCGTCAATCTATGTTCTGAGATCAGGATTGTTAATCCATGCCTCCTATTCAAGTCTATTATCGCGTCTATGAGATTCTTCGCGGAGACCGGATCAAGTGAGCTCGTGGGCTCATCTAATAAGAGGATCTTGGGCTTCATGGCGAGGACCGAAGCTATCGCGACCTTCTGCTTCTGACCAGCCGAAAGCTCGAAGGGAGACCTCTTCCTCAACTCCTCGATCCCTAAGAGCTTTAAAGCCCACTCAACCCTATCCCTTATCTCCTCCCTCGGCAGCCCAAGGTTCTCAAGCGGGAAGGCTATGTCGGCCTCGACGCTTAGGGCGAAGAGCTGATTATCCGGGTTCTGGAAGACCATCCCAGCCTTCTGGGAGAGGATGTGAGGCGGACACTCTCTAGTATCGATCCCATCTATCAACACTCTTCCCTCAAACTCTCCCTCATAGAAGTGTGGGATCAAGCCATTCAAGCATCTTAGGAGGGTTGTCTTCCCACATCCACTCTTACCCGCCAAGACCACAAACTCTCCCTCATCTATCTCAAGATTCACTGCCCTGATCGCGTAGAAATCGGTTCCAGCATACTTGAATCCGAGATCCTTAACCTCGATTATCTTCAAGCCTCCATCAACTCCGCCCTAGAGCCGAGCTTCTCAGATAAGATCTCTAAACACCTGGATAGGATGGAGTCTATGTCGCCTTCACGGCAATATGCTCTAGCGGCGGCAGCATGTCCTCCTCCATGGCCTCCAAACTCTCCGCCAAGCTTCTCCGCAACATCTCTCCCCAAATCGATTCCATATCTCTCAACTACCTCATTAACGGCTCTCATGGAGACCTCGACTCCATCATCGGATTCTCCCGCGGCCACAGCTATATGGGCTCCGAGACCTAGCAAGCTCCTCGCACAGGAGCTTTGATAGCTTCCAACTCTCGTTAAGACTATCATGAGCTCGCCAATCTTATAGATCCTCATCCTAGACGCAGCCTTCAGCCTCGCGATCCTCTCAGGTAGCTCCATCCTCGTCTCAAGTCTTGATAAAAGCTCGACGGGGTTCACACCCTTCTCCGCTAGCCTGCACACCGCTCTTAGAGAATTCTTATCCGCGATGGATAGCCTAACCGTATCATAATATATTCCAGCGAAGAGCGCCTCGGCCTCCAAGGTGTTTAGCTCGTAGTTCAATAGCTCAGCCAGATCATATATGATCTCACATACAGATTGATATTTGTCCGAAATATATAGCTTGACATCTTTCGGATAGCTGCCGATACTGGTCGTGTGATGATCTATCACGATAACCTTCTCAGGTTTTGAGAATATCCATCGATATTCTTCAAGCTGTTCAGGCGATCCGGCGTCGAGGACTATGAAGTATCCTTCATTTCCCTCAAGGTCGTCGATCGCTAAGTTTAGGTGGTTTAGGAGAGCCTTGCTATGAGTTGATGGTCGGGATGGTATCGTGAAAAGGGTTTTCTCGACCTTATAGATCTCCTTCAAGATGTTGATTAGGGTGTATGACGCCCCTATCGAGTCCGGATCTCCCCCAGCATGGGTTAAGATCGCCACGGCCTCGCCTTTAACCAGATATAGCCCCCTATCTAAGAGCTCTATGAATTCCCGGTCTCTCATGACGCCGATGATCCCGATAATGCTTGCTGAAGCTCTTTTTGAAGAGATTCTAATTGGCTCCTCGTCCTCTGCTCCTGCTTCTCCAAGAGCTTGAGCCTAGTCTCAGTTAACTCTCTCTTTTCATTAAGTTCCTCGACGAGCTTCTGCTTATCGCTTCGAACTAGGATTGGGCCAACCGCCTTATACACCATCACGTCATCGGGAGATTTCTGAAGCTCCTCTAAGGCGTCCTTCACCTCGATTAGCTCCGCCTCAAGCCTCTGCCTCTCAACTATTATCACGTTTAGGGTTTGTTGGAGTTGCTGGAGCCTCGCGATCCTCTGCTTAACGCTTGGGGGAAGCTCCCTCTCAGCCGACATCTTCACCACCATATCGATCCAAGGAACTTAAAAAATTAGCCCATGACCAGTTGTTGAGATATTTTTGAGGCAGTCTAGCGTCTCTTCATAAGCGCGTCTAGCTCGTGAAGTGTCTCCAGTATTGAGTCTATGAATCTGAGGAATGAGTTTAACGCGGCTCTGAGGGCGACTGGATCAGATGCCTTGATCATCAGGTTTAAGCCATCCTCGGTTAAGCTCATGCTCACAGAAGTCCTTTTTGAGGGAATATCCTTGGCCTCGGGGATTATAGATGAATATAGGATCTCGGCCTCATCCCTTGGAAGATGAAATCTGATCTTGGCCTCAAATCTACTTTCTGGGAGCCGGCGTCCAAGCTCCTCCCGCAAACGTGTATCCGCACTTCCTACATCTCCAGATCCCAATCGAAACCCTCCTAACTCTTGGATGGCCGCAGTTTGGGCAGATATGCCATGCCCTCTGCTCGCGCTCTATTCCCGCAACCCTCTTCCTCAGGGTGGATCCATATCTTGCCCCAAACCTCTTCGCAGGGTTTCCCTGAACCTTCCCGACCTGAACCATCTCTTTCCAAATCTCCCTGATCAACTCCATAATTTAAACGATAAGGTCTTCCCATATTATGGAGCGTGTAGGCCATCGAACCCTAGCGGAGATCGTTGGCGTGTTGGCTTGAGGTTATTATTCTCCGGCAAGCTTCACCGGAACTGTTTCCAAGAACTTCCTCCTTATCTCTTGGGTCTTCTCCCAAGCTAGCTCGATGATCTCGTCCATGAGATTCATCGGCACAGGGCCTGGAGAGTTTTTCTGGATCGAGACCACATTTCCCTTCTCATCCGTTCCAATTATCAATGAGACATCTAACACCTTCTCTTCATCTATCTGTGGATCGACCAAGAACTTTTCCCCCAGCACACCGATCATCACCGAGAATGGGAGGGCGGTTAGCTCGGGTGTGAAGTATTCATCGGTCTTCTCAAGCTTTCCATCGACGACCTTATACTTCGGTATCTTCAAGGTTGCTAGGGCTGCCATCGCCGAGATAAGCGCTGGATCATAGTAGTTTCCATCATAGTCTAGGACGTAGATGTCTATGAATAGGATATACGCCTTCTCGCCCTCAACTATGCAGAGCTTCTTCAAGTCTATCGCCTTTCCCTCCCTCAAGCTCCTATCCACAACTCTCGCCAGCTCGACTCCACGCTCATCTGGAGGTCCTGGCTCGAAGGTCGTTGAGGCTAGGGGGAGGAGTTCGGCGTTCACCGCGAATGATCCCTCATCGGGTCTATCTGAGTAGGGCGTTCCAACCTCGACCTTTATCCCAGTGAGGATCTTCGTCCCGCCCATGGTCACCAAGGCTGATCCCTCGGCTTTCTCGACTAGGTTTGTCTGGATCGTTAGGGGTCTGAGGTCTCTAGGCCCTCTACCGTCGAGCCTCTTACCCTGCTGGAGGAGACTGTAGATCTTCTCCTGCATTATCCTCGCGGTTAAGTCCTTCTTTGAGTGTAGTGGGAGCGTCATCCTCACATCCCTCCTTGAGGCGTCGCACTATACTTTCTCTTTAACGCCTCCCTCTGAAGCTTATAGATCTCCATGATCCCCTTCTTCGCCAAGGCCAAGGCTTTGGGAAACTCGTCCTTCGAGATCCTCCCATTAAGCTGGAGGAGGACTATTGAGTCGAATCTTGGGGCCATGGCTATGGGCATATCCGCCTCACCATACTTATCCTCAATATCGTTTAGATCTAAGACTAGTTGGCCATCAACCTTCCCAACGGCTACCGCGGCTATTAGGTCGGCCATCGGTATGCCCGCATCCGCTAGGGCGAGGGAGGCCGCGGTCAAGCCCGTCGTCCTAGTTCCCCCATCGGCTTGAACGACCTCGATGTAGATGTCTATGCATGTTCTCGGAAACTCTTCTAGGAAGACGACGGTCTCCAACGCCTCTCTGATAACCTTAGATAACTCGACCTCCCTCCTAGTCATTCCAAGAGGCTTCCTCTCCTCGACGCTGAAGGATGTCATGTGGTATCTACAGTTTAGGATTGCTCTATCCGGTAGTGATAGGTGTCTGGGGTGGACTTCCCGTGGCCCGAAGACCGCGGCGAAGACTCTAGTCTTCCCGAATTCGACGTAAGCCGATCCATCGCTCTTATCTAGGACTCCGACCTCCATCTTAATCGGTCTGAGTTCATCGAATCTTCTTCCATCGGTTCTTATCCCATCCTCGGTTATGAGCTTGGGCTTGCTCATCTCACACCACCCTTAAGGATTGAGTCTATAAGCTTGCCGATCCTCTCGGTTAGTCCTTGGGTATGAGCTTCTCTCTCAACCTCCTTTATCGCCGTCACGGCCGCGAATTCCCGAGCTGGGGATGGGCCTGAGATGACTATCAGCCCATTCCTCCCAACCACTATCCTACATCCAGTCATCCTCTTGATCATGTTTATCATCGAACCCCTCCTACCTATGAGTCTTGGGATCTTCGCGGGGTGGATCGAGATTAGGAGCCCTTTATCGAACCTTCTCATCCTCCTCGTATGCTCTAGGATTATCCCCCTAAGGCTACTCTCCTTGACTCTGGCGGAGATCACGTCTCCAACCCTAAGCCCGAGGTTCTGAACCTTCCTCCTATCCGGGATCCTTATCACGCCCGTTAGATGCTTTCCTAGGACGACGTCGAATCCATTTGGCTTGACATCTGAGATCACGCCTATGACCTCGTCTCCGACTTGAGGCCTATAAGCTCCCTTAAAAGCTATGACGCATACCCTGTTATTCCTTATGGTGGCCAGACCCACTTGAGCGGCATAAACCTTCCCATCTACGACGTAGGTTCCCTCCCCACTCCGCTTACCATCGTCTGAGAGTAGTTGGCCAGGTAAGACCACCTCGTGATCTGAGAAGTATATAGGCATCTCCACGATCACTCCTCTAATGGGGTCACCTCAATTCTCCCGCTTGAGATCCTATTTAACCTCTCTATTAGGTCTACGTGAAGCCCGGTCGGGATCTCGATTATGCTCACCCAGCTTCCATCCCTCCTCCACTCCTCCTTAGTTATCTTGCTCATGCTTCGAACGATTCCATAAGCCTTTCCAACGACATCTCCTGGGAGCCTGAGCTTGAATCTCAGGATCCCCATCTTTATCGGGATAACCCTCCTAAGCTTCTCGATTATCGCTAGAGCTTGCTCCTTCGCATCCTTGAATGGGTCTATCGCCACGCCTACCTCCTCCATCGCGAGCTCGATCCTTTGAGGCGGGTGGGGCATATTCGTCCTAGGGTCTATCGTGTTCTTCGAGATGAACTCTATTATCTGCCTCTTCTTGTCCTCGATGAGCTTCCGCCTCTGCTCAGCCGTTACCTGAACCACCCCATTATCTAAGATCGTTTGAGCGATCTTCAAGATATCGGTAGTCCCAAACGCCTTCCTAATCTCTTCCTCACTCGCCCTAATCCCCTTCTTCGCATCCTTATAGACTTCATCATAGACCACTATCTTTGAGATCGGTATCTTCTCGCCCAGCCTATACTTTAACGCCTTATCTGGGTCGACGAGGATCTCGAAGGTCTGGCCTCTCCTCTCGATCCTAGCTATCGTGTATCCCTTCGACAACCTCGATCCTCCATCTAAGACTATTTATAGGGTGGATATTAAGGGATATTCTCAGCCCCTCTCTCTAGCCTCTATTAAGGGTTTAAGCCTTTTCCTGAGCTCCTCTTGAGACATCATGGAATACCTCCTCGTCGAGACCGGTATCGTCGCCACCCTCGCAGTCCACTTCTCATCAATCCTCTCAACCGAGTTCACCAAAGCCTTCAAGGATAGCTGTATCGCCTCCTCCAAGCTTAAGTCGCGCCTATACTCAGCCTCAAGGATATCCTTCACCTTCTCCGCTCCCCGCCCAATCGCCCAAGCATCATACTCTAAGACCATCCCGCTGGGCTCGGTATAAAATACCCTAACACCAGTCTTATCGACCCCTCCGAATAGGATCGCCGTGCCGAAGGGCCTGACCCCCGCATGTTGAGTATACATCTGCATGATGTCTCCAATATATCTGGCCACGGCTTCCACCGTCGGCTCCTCATCATAGGATAATCTCAAGACTTGAGCTCTAATTCTAGCGTTGTCGGCTAGGATCCTTGCGTCCGAGTTCAATCCGGCAGCGGCGGCGCCTATATGCTCATCTATCTGGAAGAGCTTCCATGAGAACTCTGGGTTTTGGAGCTTTGTGTGCATCCGCTCCTCGACCGTTAAGACGCATCCCTCATTACATGCTATGGCTATGGCGGTCGATCCAGCTCTAACGGTCTCTAAGGCATATTCAACCTGATATAACCTGCCTTGAGGGGAGAATACGGTGATCGCCCTATCATATGCGCCAGCTATTCCAAGCGCCAAACTCCCTTCCTCCAAGCTCAAAAGAGATTCTAGAACGCTATTAAGATTTCATAGCTGGGTTAAGGCTAATATACCCCGAGCCAGAATCTCCATATGCCTATGCCGAACATCCTCCTACTCGCGGCCGGAATATTCCTCGTAGTCCTAGGGTTATTGATGCTCTTGGCCTCGGGAGCTGGGAGTAGAGGCGAGGTCAAGGGCGGTGGAGTGGTGTTGATAGGGCCGATACCTATAATCTTTGGAGGGAGTTCGATCAAGCTCCTACTCATATTCTTAATCATCTTCATTGCGATCTTCGCATTGATGGCGTTTCTAAGCGTTTAGGCGGTGGTTTAGGATGAGCCGTGGCCCAAGCCCAGCGAGTAGAGCGCTCCTCTCAATGCTTGGAATATTATTCATCTTCATAGGAATAGTTTTGATGATCCTCGGATTCCTGGCCCCGACGGGTAAGGTCCAGGCCGGTGGTTTGATCTTGATAGGTCCGATACCTATCATCGTTGGAGGAGAGCTGAGCCCGATACTACTCTTAATCCTCATCCTGCTCCCGATAATGATCTTCATCC
>Ga0190310_1000425_pt1 | contig 14292 bp, 7 predicted proteins | sample 48700778_MG_FD_165059 | JGI IMG/M metagenome (GOLD analysis project Ga0190310, IMG submission 165059) | Hydrothermal vent sediment bacterial communities from Southern Trench, Guaymas Basin, Mexico - 4870-07-7-8_MG | ecosystem: Environmental > Aquatic > Marine > Hydrothermal vents > Sediment ... | reverse complement strand
TCTCTACATCGCTCTTCGCGGCGAACTGCTCGATCATGTTCTGATGCATTATTATCAGCATGTTGTTCGGGTTTATCCCAAGCCTTTGGAGGAGGTGCTCGACCTCGGCCTTCGTCTTAAGCCTATTATTCACGTAATGCCAGTAGTCTCCACTCCTCTTCAGATACCTAGTTATGACGAGTTGATCGGAGCTCAGCCATGGTATCGGCCTCTTCCCATCGACCTCCATGTTATCGAAGACCACCGTAACCCTAGCGGCCTTCTCACCCCTCCTGATCAGGTCGCTGAGCCTCTCACTCCTATCCGTGTAGGTTTGGCCTAGGGCCACGGCTATCCCGAGGAGGATCGAGGACTTTCCAGCCCCATTAGGCCCAGTTATCAGATTCATCCCAGGCTTCAGGGGGATCCTCGAATACTCGTGGCTCATGAAGTTCTCCAAGATAACCTCTCGAATATAGGTCCGCCTAACCCCACCCCTGCCCAAGAGCTCGGCGGCCTGCTTGCCCTCTATGCCCATTCCCCAACCACTCGAATCCAAGCCCATTATTAAAGCGTGTTCTCCCCACTCCTTTATTAACTATAATGGCGTAAGATTCGGGACATACGGTAAAGGAGCATTGGAATGTTGTATTTCGCGTATACAGTATTTAAATATGGGATCTAGCTCAGACCACGCCTCCAGCCCGTTAACTCATCCGCCACAATATGGATACCTGCTTTTATGTTCAAGATCTCTTAAGGTCTGCTACAATCATGGGTCTCTCCTCGAATACAAAGGCTAAAGGAGATCATCTAGACTTCCAATTCTCTTTTTGAGATCCTCAAAGCTATGATCCAGAGCACAATCCATTCGCGACAATCTTTCAATTCTCTTTTTGAGATTCTTATGCGAGTGTTAATGAGGCGATAAGGCTCGCAATCAGCTTTCAATTCTCTCTTTGGGATTCTCAGTTTTTCCGTTAATTGCTGGCATAACGCTACAGCATGTTTCTTTCGATTCTCTCTTTTGAGATTCGCAGTTGAAAGGATCCAATGAATCGCCGCTTCTGGTTTTCGCTTTCAATTCTCTTTCTGAGATTCTAGGAGCAGGCTATATTGCTTCTATGAATCTGAGATAGACTTTCAATTCTCTCTTTGAGATTCGCCGCACCAGTCTATAAGGCCGCCGTAACCCAGCCCAACATCTTTCAATCCTCTTTTTGAGATTTCACTTTGGTGATCCTCAAGGTTTGTGGGTGGATATATCTTTCAATTCTCTCTTTGAGATTCAGGCTGGATTCACGGTCTTTAGATGCTGCGGCTCAAGACCTGTCTTTCAATACTCTTTTTGGAGATTCAAAGGATTTTAGATTAGGTTTCGGAAATCGCTATTATCCAATCTTTCAATTCTCTCTTTGAGATCCTCATGGACGAATAGAGTTTTATAGGCATGATGGTGGAGTTGACTTTCAATCCTCTTTTTGAGATTCGCAACGGATCAGAGGTCTACACCTGGATCTGGGGAGAGAACACCTTTCAATTCTCTTTTTGAGATTCCGATATAGCGTTGGCCTTCATGGTTAAGCGGACGTTTTCTACTTTCAATTCTCTTTTTGAGATTCGCCAAGAGGGCTAAGAAATTGATGGAGGAGCACGATATGACTTTCTTTCAATTCTCTTTTTGAGATTCGAGATTCCCATCTAAGCCTGCTATGGAGGCGTTGATCCACGTTTACTTTCAATTCTCTTTTTGAGATTCCAGGTTGGAGCGATGTTCTGCGCCGGAAACGCTTTCAATTCTCTTTTTGAGATTCGAGAACTCTGCCAATTGGTCAAAAGGGAGAAGTCTGGGACGCCTTTCAATTCTCTTTTTGAGATTCCCCAAACGTGCGCATTGTGATTCCATTCCGATATGATGAGACCTTTCAATTCTCTTTTTGAGATTCACTGGCTTGACAGGAGAGTTTTGAAGATAAAGAGGCCGTTGGTTCACTTTCAATTCTCTTTTTGAGATTCTGAGCGGCGAAAAGAAACCCGTGTTAATCCGATTCACAGACGACTTTCAATTCTCTTTTTGAGATTCGCAGAGTGCTATTGTGGCGTTATTGAGGATTTTGAGACCTCTTTCAATTCTCTTTTTGAGATTCGATAAGAGGGTCATGGCCGAAATAGTGCGAGAGGAGCTAATCTTTCAATTCTCTTTTTGAGATTCTCCGCGTTCCTCGCAAGTTCTTCTCTCAACTTCATGTAGCCTCCTTTCAATTCTCTTTTTGAGATTCTGGCATGATCTCAACACCTCTTGTGAGAGCCGTGGCGATAACTTTCAATTCTCTTTTTGAGATTCATCTTGTTACTGATGTGCGGCATCGCCTTCATGGCTCCAGCTTTCAATTCTCTCTTTGAGATTCCATTCTATTTTTCCGGCCTCCAAGCCCTAATTCAGGGATTCTAATTCAAGTGATGTGGTACAAGCCCTATTCAGGGATTCGCTTAAAAACATGTACCACTAATTAATAAACCTTTCTACATGAGCCAATCGCCTAAAGCAATATGATTCGGAGGAGATAGCGTCTCAAATATGCTGGGAGAATCTCTACGTTAAGGAGACTTCAACTTCCTTAAACGCCTCCATAGAAGTCTCCCCATCTCGCTGAGGCTGACATATCCATCCACCTCCTGGATCCATCCCAGTCTAATCGCCTCCTCCACCGCCTCCCTGCCAAACCTCTCCTCAAGCCCCCGCCTATTAACCTCCCCCAAGTCTAGGAGATAGTTCATCATATCCGAGAACCTCCTCCAAGGCCTGAAGCTCAACGGCATAGCCGGTATCCGCACAACCCTGTTAAAATGCTCATGGACATAGAATACAGGCGCGCCGCACATCGGAGAATTCGCAGCCAGAATGGCTATCGCGGTCTCAGGCTTATAGCCTCCAGTCGCGTGAACGAAGACCCTGTCGCCCTGAGCCTTATGATACGAGATTATATCTATTATGGTCTTGAAGAGGTCGGCGAGCCCATCACCAAACCTATCCGGATCACCAAGATGATCGATCTTTATAGGCTTGAGGATCGAGAGCCTCCGGTCAAGCTTCTCATGTGAGAAGTCCTCTAAGAACTCCTTAAGGATCTCGGCGCATAGCTCACCCACCCTACTATCTGAGTGTAGGAGATAGACCCACTGTTGCAATCCACGCCTATAGCCATCGACTAACAAGTCCATGCAGGTATTCAGCTCGGCGCTAGCCCTCCTAGGATCTGAGGAGACAAATCTCAAGACATCCCCAAATAAGTCATCCCTCCGGACCCTACCCTCCCTTAACCGCTCTTCAAGAGCAGGTAGGTCGAATTCGATGACCCCGCTTCTTCGAGCGTTAGCTAGGATGGATGCGCCGACAAGTATTATATGACACCAACCCCTCATACCCGCTATAAAGAGAGGATCGCCAGAAATATCTTTAACGTCTCTCAACTTTCGGAGCCGAGCCCATCAGGAAATATTTATCCCATCAAGCTTAGAGCATCTCATGACCGGGGGTGGAGTTGGTTGACCGATCTCCCAGATTGGCTCAAGATAAGAGATGACACGATAATCTTCGAGATACCGCCGACGCGGACGATAACCTACGAGGAGCTGCCGAAGGCCGTGGACGAGGTATTCAAGCACTTCAGCAAGAAGAAGACCGACGTAATTAAGATAACCGGAAGAGGGCCGATATGGCTCTATAGCGCGATAGTCCACATAGTCGCACACCTCACAAAAGCAGTCGCGGTCTACGATGCAATAAACAATACATACGTCATCGTAGTATCCCATCACCCAAGATATAAAATAGGAGAGAGATTGGTCTCAACATCCACCTAAAATTCTAGAAAAGGATTCAAAGATTGATAAGAGAAGACTTTTATGAATAATTATTCATGACTATAGCTGGTTAGGGGAATTGGTATGAATGTGCTGTAGCCTAATTCGATAGCTTCCCCGATTCCACTCCAATAACACTCTGAGAGTTTGAAAAATCCTTTTATGAAAATTATACTTCCCGGCTTTAAAGACACATATATAGGTTTCCTTTTTCCGTCTATAGTAAAGCCTGCGCCGATTGGTTCCGATTCTCCTGACATACCTATAAAATCATGTCCTTTTTTAGTTACCCAATCTTTTACATGTTCTCTTATTTCTTTGCCGCCTTTAAATAGGGCTGGTGTGGCGAGATATAATGCCAAAACACCCGAATACTCCTCTTTATTATGCCATAGCCTCCTCTTTACCTCCTCAATGATTCGTAATCCTTTTTTAAAAGCTAATAATGCAATTCTTAACTCTCCTCCCAGCTTAATAGGTCTCTTACCATCTAATTTTATTAACTCCTCCGCCACCCCTCCCCTTAGATCAGCTAGAATTTCAACTGCACGCACCATATTTTTCTTACAGAAGAGAGCTCGATAATTAATGTATTCCGCTCCATACAAATAACCTATCTTCGCAACTTTCATACCCTTGTCCCTGGAATCTAATGCCACACCAACCCTAACTTCCCTCTCCACACCAATCTTGGATTTAAAATCTTTCAATTCTAGATACTTGTCAAGCTCTTCTAAGCTCTTTACAATTTTAAATTTCTCATACTCTTTATGACACTTTTCTTTCAATTCCTCTATGCTTAGAAAGGCGTTTAAGGTTTTGTCTTCTACAAAAAGTTCATTGTCTACTTTAAGTAGAGGACCTCTAATTATTGCATCGCCGAGCACCTCTCTATATCGTTCTATCCAGTCTTCAGCCTTAGGTATAGATTTACCTAACTGAGATATGCAATATGTGGCAAGAGAGCCCGCTATAGTTGATGGTGTAGGCAGTGAAAGAGATAATGCCCTTGAGTAGATACCCCTAACAAAAGGATCGAACTCTCCTGGCCCACGGAACATCATCGGCTCTACTATCCTAAAACTTAAAGATAACTCATTCATCATTCGACACCCCTTAGACCCGTACGATATATAATCAAACCTTTAATAAACTCCTCCAAGAATAAAAATTGCTCATCCTCATCTCTTATTTTGAATACTAGATCATAGTTTGTCATAAGCTTCTCACTCCACTGTCTTACGAAGTCTTTCCTAACGGTTCTATCTGCGATCTCACAGTTTCTATCAAGTATTTGCTCAAGAACGCTCCTTAGGAGAAATTCATTTCTATTTTTGATTAAAGGTTTTATCAATTCGAAATTGCTATACAAGTCGTAAATTAAGGAGGCTGAAAACCTCCTTTTACCCGCCTCTATAATTTCTATCAGAACTTGAATCCTCTCAATATCTCTTGAAATATAGCTTTCAGGATCACTTACATCACTAAGAGGCAATAATGCATTATGCTCTCCTCCCCTCGGGCTGTACGAAAATACTAAGGCATCCTTTTCTCTAATCTTAGAATTACACCGAATCCATTTCACCTCTTTAGCAAGATTCTCCATTAATTCATAAGACCTGCTGATCGCAACGTACATCGGAAACATATAATGAGAGAGATACACGGAGAAGCTTCGGCTAGCTGTGGCTAAAGCGGGGATAAGGAATTCTTTAACTTTGTAAAAGCCTTTGTAGTCATCTGAAGGAAAACTGAAGCTCTTCCTTAATTCCTTCACAGCCTTGAGGCAGTTCTTAACAGGCATTACTGCAAGCAAATCATCTCCACCAGCATAAACTATAAAGCCATCATATCTATCAATTACTTGAGCATCCCTAAGGGCACTATTCGCCAATGCTCTACTTAAAGCGGAATGATAGGAAGGTGATATTAAAATCTCTCCATTTTTTATAAGATTATTCATCAATTTATTTAATTCTTTTAAGATTTTGTCAGTAACGATGACATTATTTCGTTCACATATACTTTTAGCTTCATTGAATTTGCCTTGAATAATTGCTTGAATAGCCATTTTAATATCTCCTTCTAATATATTAATCAGGTATTCATCCACATTCATCCTGAAGCCCTCTTTTACTTTACCGTGAATAATTTTGCCCATGCTATCACCATCACTTCTAATAATTGCATAGTAAGTGTTAAAAGGCTCGATCATTTCCAAATTCTTAACATAACGCTTCAGTATTGAATCTCTCTTTAAATCACCTATGAAATTGGACCAAATAGTTCTCAATTCACGTTTGCTTAGAATTCCTGCTTCTGATTTCAAAAGGAGTATATATTTTAATTCATCCTTTAATTCCTTATATCTTAGTTTTTCAAGATCCTTTAACAAAACTTTTTCTCTATATATTAGTGGTTCTTCTCTTATAATTTCACCGGGCGCTTCTACTTCAATAATACTAGTTATGCTTTTCCACATTTCTGTCATTTTATTTAAGAATCGCTCAATAGGTTCTTTATCAGGAGATTTATCCAACTCTTTCATAACTTCTATAAATGATCTTTTGAACGGCATAAGAGCAATGTCAGAAACTGATAAAAACTCTCTTTTCTCTAGTCTACTTTCTGAAGCTCTGCCAAGAAGCTCTTCCATAACAGTTTCTAATATAAAGTTTATGTTCAAGAGTCTTTTAATAAGACAATACGGACATAAACGTTCACCGAATCCAAACATAGGTTCTATGGTGAGCCTTAATCCAGCTTCTTCAAAACCACTTTTGTCGGATGGCATGATTATAATTGCTGGTAATCGTCCACAAACACTACAATAGTCAAACCCTCTTTTACTTTCTTCAGGCCAACTCTTTAATTCTCTAGACTTTAATTTTGAAGTCATGTCATGTAATTTCAATTTTTCTTCAGGTCTAAATTTATAGATCTTTTCATGAGAAAGCTTGTATCCTAAATATTTGAACATGTAATGATATAGTTGATAATCCCTTAATCCCTCCTTATCGGAGGAGGCAAGTTTGTATAATTCATCTGTATGAATTACAAGAACTCTAAGAGGTAGTGGCGGCACTTTATCGAAATCAAATTCTTTGCATTGTTCTAAAAGATTTGCCGCATATTCAGCCAATGAACCAAGTTCATTAACATGTTTTTTGCATTCTTGAATAACTTTATTATAGATTCTATTCCATATCTCCTCATACTTTTTCTCTAAAAATTTCTCTAAACCTTCTAGACTCTTAATTTCTCTAAATTCATCAAATTTTCTTAATATATTGAGATCGGGTAGCATGAAAGTCGCTGTTACGGGTACAACAGCATATTTTGGTATTACATCTTTAGCTGGATTGTAACTAGCAATTTCCTCAGAAATATTTTCAATTTTCTTTATAATGTTTTCATCTATGTTGAGGTTTCTTAGCATTGATAGGAGACTGTGATAGTAGAATGCGTTTCCTCTGCAAGTAGGAAGTATCATTACATCTGGACCTAATGCTTTTATAAGAATCCAAAAGAGGCTCCATGCTAATGCTGAGGCTAGGTAGCTTGATACCCATAGATCTCCTAGCTTTCTTGAGCTGGAGATGAATTTCTGAGGACCCCCTAGATCTATGAATAGAAGTAGACCTTTAGGTCTTTCACTTTCTATTAACCAGTTCATCATGGACGCTGTAGCGTATACGTGATCAAAAATGCTATGAGATGGCGCTCTAGTGTCCGCGGGACTTGCTGGAAGATTTCTTAAAATCCATAGGGACTCATAGCTGGCATATAATATGTGGTAGGCAAGTCTTGGATCATTTACTGGCTTAAGAATTTTGTTTAACTCCTCGGTGAAATTCTTTGGGTAATCTATTTCTTTCTCAATGACATAGGAGAATTTTGGATTAAAGATATTCTTTATCTTAATTTCATAATACGGGAATTTGCCACGCTGTCTGCCTATAAGTTCGCTTAACAACCAGCGGTCTATGCTAGCTGCGAGACAATCGGCTCTTGCAACACTTTCTAACCCTAACTTTCCGCCAGCTCCTTCTAAAATGGAGCCCATAAGTATGTCAGAGGCTATTTCTCTCGCTCTTCTTTCATGATCTCTACGAGCGCATATATCCCAAGCCTTTGTGGGTGGGTCGTGGAGAAGGCATGCAGTCTTTGATATAAAGAACTCTTGGATCATCCTTTCACCTCGCTATATTCTTCAACAGAAAATATCGAGTAACCTAACGCTGTCTTTGCTCCAACACCCTTAATGAACGCATAAAGAAGACCTTGATCTAAGAATCCTAGAACATCTTCCGGAATAGGCTCCTTAGCTAAATACTCTTCCTTAAGTTTACGCTTTCCCCTCTCCTTTCTATAGAACAAGTAAAATCGGAAAGTTGTTCCAGGAGCGATTGTAAGATAAATGACGGGCTTTGGAGAAACGTCAAGCTCTGTTTCCACATCCTTATAATGAGGAGCCATAACATCAGGATATAGTAACAACCTATTTTCACCCTCCTTTACAGGATAAGCATCAGTAAAACCTATGAGACCAGCATACTCTTTATCACCAAAAATTCTCTGACATATCGAATCAGCATACATCCTAGCATCTTCGGCACTCAATCCCTCTTTCCTCTTCTTATTATATAGAAGTTCAAAAGTGCCCGCTCGAACAGCGCCCTTAATACTAGAACCTGGTATATAGGGTACATTTAAGAAGGGATCGAAACTTAAACCCACTTCAAAAGGTATTTTACCAAAAGTTTCCGACATTCCAATAATAACTCTAGATAAAGCTTTAATTTTTACTCCCCTCACATTGTACCCACAAGATAATAAAGCATCTTTCATTTCATCAAGTAGATTATTGATCTTATTAGTTGAAATTTTAACATACCTAACGATACTCTCTAGAACTCTTCTTTTATCTTCCTCAATCCTAATTCCTTGAGCTTTATCTATTAACAATTTTGATCCGACTATAGATATAGAACTCCATGCATTAGGATTTCTCAAACCTTCTTCAACTAATGCGGCTTTAAGCTTTTCTAATCGATTTACTAATCTACCACGGCTCATCCACAACAACCCCCTTTAATTATTTTCTTTACAAATTCCCATGCCTCGTTAAAACATACCCGATAGATCTCCTCGGTAGGCATTGCAGGATCAATTTGTATAAGGCGCCCGGTAGTGGAAACAAGACCTCTGGTTACCAAATCATCATAAACACTTGTAACATTTCTACGACGTGCATGAAAGCCAATATGTTTTAGAACAAGATTTTTATAGCCTGTTAATAATTGAGAAAGATCAGCTGTTAAGAAACCGTATAGAATTATGGCAAAACCCTCGTGACATTTTAATACTGTAAATCCAATTGGTGATTGCCTTCTTATCTCTTTTCCTTTTTCACTATTAGGGAGATAGCCTGTTAACCTTTGATAACGTGGTAAGCCTAAAACCCATGTATGCAAATTCTTTCCGGGGCTTGTAATAGGAAGTCCCAAGCTTCTTTTCCATTCTACTTTCATAGTTGATTTACCTAAACATTCGAGGATCCGTATGACATTTCGTCTTGAAATGCAAATAGTTTCAACGCGAAATACTTCAGGAGTGCAATTTAAAGCAAGTGTAGGGATTTTAGGTAATTTATATACTCGAATTTCCCTCCCCGCTTTTCCTAAAGATTTGTAGTTTGCTGCATAATTTAATGAAACTGAGATTAATTCTTTTAGTCCATTTGTTATACCTTCCTCGCTGCCTTGCTGATGTATTTTGTCTAATAATTGTTTAAGGTTTGCAATTTCATTTTTCAAAACGTGAGTTTTTGTTTCTAGGTTAATAATGCTAAGTTTTCCAAATCCTCTTGTTGTGATTGAGCCGATGCCACTAAATATTAGAGCAATTATAAGAGAAGAAAGTGCGAACATAATTGCATTCTTATCATTTTCTCTTATACTCTTTCTACTGCCAAAAATTAATTTTAATCCTAGTTTATTGTAATAGCGTTCAATTTTCTGCATCTCCTCTCTTTTCATTTTCATTGTAACCAATCTTATTCTAGGTATGTTTACTAGATTATTCGATGTTATGTATGTAGCGCGCCTCTTATCGAAGGCTAATTGAATGAAGAACTCTGAACTTGCTTCAGTACTTCCTAGAAGTTGAGATATCTCTTTATCTAAGTCGGAAATGCTTGAAGGTAATGGTATATTTCTGGAAAGCATGGCGCCAGCCAATATCGCTCTTGCCCACCATCTCCAAAGACCTTTTATATTTTGTGTACGAATACCTTCGATTATTCCAAGTCTGTCACTAACTGGCCTTGCGTTGTAGCCGCCTACTCTTATTGGAGTAATATTTTCTAAATCTATTTCAACTATTATCCAATCACTTAAGATGCTCCGCTGAACATCTAACCAAGACCTCATCTTCTTCACCCTTCAGCTTTGAATACTGCTTCAGCTAATTTCTTTAGTTGAACGAGATATGGTTTAATAAGCATACTGGCCACTCTTTCTTTACCTTGACTAAGTTCTTCAAAAGCTTGAATTGGATCATTTACATGTGTTTTATCTATTAGCTTAAGTTCCGACAATCTTTTTAATGTTAAATATAGATAGATGCCATAACTCTTTTCCATAAAATCTTTCTCATCAATCTCGATCCTTTGATTTAATTTCTCTTTTATTTCATCGTAAATCTCCTTCTTTGCTTTTGCGTAACAAAAACTAAGAGCTGGTATGAAACCTACATCCTCTATTAAGCTTGGTATTTCTCTACATCGTGCTCTAAAACTTCCACCTACTTTACTTTTGTCTTTCTCTTTTAAAGAAGCTAGGAGTACGTCAAAGTCGTTTATGGCGCGTGATACATTTTCACTTATACTCATAAATTATCACCTACCTTTAAATTCAAGTTTCACAATACCCTTTCCTATGGTTTCATTCCCACCAATAATTAAGTATCCTTTGGTCCTTTCAAATAGTTCTTCAAGCTTCTTTTTAACATTCTCTACATTACGTAGAGCTTTTACTTCTTCCAGTTCTTCATGTTTCTCTTCTTCAATCCTCTTTAGGAAACTTTCCGATAATTTTGCTCCTGAGTATAGAAAGACTGTGGCGAATATGCTGCCTAGGGGTACGTATTCTTCGGTCCATAGAGCACCTCTCTTAACAGTTTTCCTTTCTCTATCAATAGCTATTCTAGTTACTCTCATGAGAGATCTCTCGATGGCTCTTAGAGCATCATTATTATTTAATAGGATTAGTCTTCCTTCCTCTACACCGATGAATTTCTCAAGTTTATTGATTTCGTCATCCTTTACGCATGAAACTTGTATTTCCTCATTAATGATGATTATATCGCCATCTCCTAGAGCTTTGACTTTAAGAAAGTCTGTAGCCTTTGAGGTCGCATAACATTCACCTTCTTTTATAGTGATCTTTGAGAATTTTTCAACAGCTTCGTTACTGATGCCGGCAATCATGAGATATTCATTCAGTCTATGAAGCAGCATGGGAGATGTTGCGAAGGCATATACACCCTCTAAGCTTCTTACTGGAAAGGCTACCATGAAGGCATCTAATATTGCTATGGCTGAAGTGAATTTCTCTATATCTTCTTCTGGGTCCGGGCCAAAGAGAGATCTGGCTAAATGTTTATCCATATTCCATAGAGTGCTTTTTAGAGAGCCCTTTATACTTGATGAATATATTATTGGAAAACCGAAGTTATCTTTTTGAACCGGTAAGTCAACGATTTCACCTGCCCTACCCACTCCAGGATGAAGGTTTGTGACAGCTTTGATAAAGACTAAGTCAAATATTTTATAAGGGCTGAGTAATGGGTGCGAACCTGTGCGAGACCCAGACAATGTTTATCGCCTCTTAAATCCTATGGATTCCTGTATTATTTATTATTTGCTTTCATGGATCGTTTCAGATTTTAAAATCATTTTATAAAAACTTACTAGGATTTTGGCCGAACTCTAACTTATTAATTAAATTTTATAGCGTGTTCATCTAGTGTCCACTATTTAATAAGTAACGAAATTCCGCACGCTGGGAGGCATTATGATCAGCCTATAGCTTCATTCCACCTTTAAATCCTTTTTTAGATTCCTGATCTTCGGCATGCTGACCGGCCCCGGCGGACTACTCCTTTCAATTCTCTTTTTGAGATTCATGGGAGGGTGACCGGCTACATTCAGCAAGCCGCATATAAGGTCTTTCAATTCTCTTTTTGAGATTCAAACCTCCTATTCCTTTTTTATCGCCTCTTTTCGAGCCACTTTCAATTCTCTTTTTGAGATTCTCGAGTTCACCGTGGAGTGGAGCGGCGGAGTCCCTCCAATCTTTCAATTCTCTTTTTGAGATTCCTTAACACCACCTCTCTCAGATCCGAAAAACAAGATCTTATCTTTCAATTCTCTTTTTGAGATTCGCTGGAATGGGGTCTATCCCAGCGTCTTGCGAATTGACTTTCAATTCTCTTTTTGAGATTCGGGGGTCGAGTAGATGGTTGGTCCTGAGCCTCCAAGTACTTTCAATTCTCTTTTTGAGATTCCACCATAACCATCCCCGGGCAAACCATAACGCTTCCCCCAATCTTTCAATTCTCTTTTTGAGATTCGTAATACCAAGAGGCGGGACTCTGAAGGGGCGGACTCTGATCTTTCAATTCTCTTTTTGAGATTCATTAGAGGGGTTCTGGCGATCCCAAGAGTCTCTCGAAACTTTCAATTCTCTTTTTGAGATTCGATATTCTACTGATTGTGGCTATCATTTCTACTATCATACCTTTCAATTCTCTTTTTGAGATTCCGACCCCGGGCGTCCAGGCTAAATTAGGGGAAGACACTCGGCTTTCAATTCTCTTTTTGAGATTCGAAGAAGCTCTGGGAGCAATACTTGAAGATGCAATATGATTACTTTCAATTCTCTTTTTGAGATTCGACAAACGCTTTACGTAAGGGAGAGATGAGCAATGATCAACTTTCAATTCTCTTTTTGAGATTCATGAAGGCTAGGAGGCTCATAATGCCCGCCGATTGCGACTTTCAATTCTCTTTTTGAGATTCGGATGATGGTCGTTAAGGTGAATATTCCTAAGCCTCTCGTACTTTCAATTCTCTTTTTGAGATTCCAGGGGGGTATTCAGGGTAGGTAGTTTGAATTTTATAATATCTATGCCTTTCAATTCTCTTTTTGAGATTCATTCTATGACTTCGAGGCAATTGTCGTTGACTATTACACCTCTTTCAATTCTCTTTTTGAGATTCTTACCGTTGACGGGCTTTGGATTCGCTTTGTATGGCTTCACTTTCAATTCTCTTTTTGAGATTCAAAGGAGGTTGAGGAAGAATGAGCGCCAAGCTGGAGATTGACTTTCAATTCTCTTTTTGAGATTCCAGATGACCGAGAAATTCGAGGAGCTTAGGGCGGAGATCGCTTTCAATTCTCTTTTTGAGATTCTCTATGAGGCTTGGACATCCGAGACATACAGTAAACATCTTTCAATTCTCTTTTTGAGATTCGTATGGACCGGCCCTCGAAGACCCGAGAAAATGCCCGAGATACAACTTTCAATTCTCTTTTTGAGATTCTTAAAGCTTGAGGATCTCGATTGCTTGATCGAGACGTTTGGCTTTCAATTCTCTTTTTGAGATTCGCGACGATAACCAACCACATATCCAGCTACGGTGTAAGGGAAGCTTTCAATTCTCTTTTTGAGATTCATGAAGTCGCTTTAGAACTATTAAAGAAGAGGGATTAACATCTTTCAATTCTCTTTTTGAGATTCCGTGCTATTTTTCCAGCCTCTAAGCCCCAGTTAGGGGATTCTCATTTAAGGGTAGTGGTACAAGCCCTATTCAGGGATTCGCTTAAAAACATGTACCACCTCTTAATAAACCTTTCCATTGGGAGCTTCTAACGGCTCATCTGCGAACTTTTTATAACTTGTCTCGGGGAGATTATCGGGGGATTACCCGTGTTCTTTATGGATCCCCTGGAGCTCGACAGGGCTCTTAGGCAGCTTAGATCTATCTATGGCGGTGTGAGCGATGAGCTTAGGGGCTGGAACTGGTCTAATGACATTCTCTCGCCGCCGTTGGAGGGAGTTTATCTTGGGGTTTCGGAGGTTGCGAACCGCTATTGCCCAACTTATCGGGACATCTATCTGAGGAGGGTTTTGGGGAGGCCGGCTCCATACACCTATAAGACCGTTAGGGGTTGGATCTATCATGCGATCTCCTCGAAGACCGTCCAGGAGGTGAAGTCAACCCTTTATCTGAAGGGTTTGTGTTCTGGGGCGGAGCTATTCCAAGAACTATCGGGGAGGAGGGACGAGATATTAGACTCGATATTCAAGAAGTATGCGGCTTCAAGATACCTGAATGAGCGGGAGATGGAGGGGCTTAGGAGGGAGGCGGAGGCATTATAC
>Ga0190310_1000423_pt1 | contig 14348 bp, 10 predicted proteins | sample 48700778_MG_FD_165059 | JGI IMG/M metagenome (GOLD analysis project Ga0190310, IMG submission 165059) | Hydrothermal vent sediment bacterial communities from Southern Trench, Guaymas Basin, Mexico - 4870-07-7-8_MG | ecosystem: Environmental > Aquatic > Marine > Hydrothermal vents > Sediment ... | reverse complement strand
GCCTTTCTCTAGCCATAGCCTTCTTAAAGTTCTTCTTTATATTCTCAAACCTTCTCCTAAATTCCGTTAGTTTATCAGAGAACTCCTTCACTTCTCCTTCAAGGTCTGATGGATCGGGAAGCGACCTGTAGCTTCCGGACGCACTATAATATTTAGTTAAAACCTTATTCTTATCCTTCAAATAGCTTCTCCATATCTCCCAGCACTCCTCACGCGTCTTAACAGCCTTAAGCTTAGCCCTGTAAACATCTACTCTACTCCTCAGGCTAACGATATCCTCTATAGCTTCATCAAGCCTTGCATATGTCTGCTCGCCCCTATCAATGTATTCTTTAACACGTTCATTAAACGAGTTGAGATCCTCAAGCACACCTTCAATTTCAGAAATAATATCATCCAATGGGAGGAGTGCGCCCTTAACCCTATCTATCAGATCAGGTCTACACGGCGGATTGTTCTTATATTCTTCAATATTCTCCTTAAGCCCGCGGAAATGCTTATCTAGGTCGTTCAGCGACCCGAGTATGTTGCGGTACTCCTCAATCTTCCTTCTACACTCGCCTCTCTCAGAGGCAGCTTCCCTAATTAACTTAGTAAGCTCATCTATCTCATTACGAAGCAGCCGGTCAACCTTATCCCTACACCTCCTCAGCTCCAGCTCGCAGCTCCTATACTTCTCCTCTAAGGCATCAGCAAGCTTATCCACCTTATCCCGCATAGCCTTAAGAGATCCAATATTCCTCCTAAGCTCGGACGCCATCTCGTCAAGAGCCCTTATATCGGCCTCAAGATCCCTAATTCTACTCTCCTCCTCAGTAAGCCTCTTAACGCCCCTCCAGTAATCCCTAATAACCTTACGTAGCTCCCTCCTGAACGAGTTAAACCTTCTAAAGAACTCATCAACTCTACCGGTTAAGTTTATCCTAACTCCGCAGAGCTCTATATAGTCCCTCCCCTCCCCGTCGGAGACCATGTCGTGAAATATGTTTCTAACGTAATCGCCCGCCTCATCAATCCCACGCTTAATCCTCAAAATGTTACGTTTAGCCTCAGTAAGCTCATCCCGCTTCAGGGAGAGGTTCTTTTCAACGCCATTCAGCTTGCTCTCGTACTCACTTATCGCCTTATCTATAATGCCGTCCCTTATATCCATGACCTCCTTATACAGCCTATATATCTCATCACACGTAAAGCACGCAGGATTCAAGGCCAGAATTCTGTTGAGTAGATCCAGAGCCCTACCAACCCTAATAGCTAGGTCATCGAGGAGAAGCTTACGCCTACTCTTCGACTCAGATAACTGGACATCCAGCTTAGCTATCTCATCCTCAGCCTCCTTAAGCCTGCTTCTAAGCCTCGATAGGATCCTATCATACATGTTGATGGCAGCCTTTAAACCTCTATTCGCCATATAGCTACGGGTATAGTCTCCAGCAGCCTCAGCGCGCCTTGCAATATCCTCGTAGAACTTAATACACTCATCCCTACTAGCCTCAGCCCTAGCGATCTTATCGTTTAGAAAGTCCCGCATAGCCTTAGCCCTATAGTACCTTGACAACATATCTCCCAACTTTAAGGTTTCATCGAGAAGATTCTTAGCTGCACTAGATATTCCCGACAGCTCATCCACTATCTGCTTTCCAAACATGTTAAACGCAACTTTCTCCCTAGCACAAGGCTTCCTCCTACTGTAGTACAAGACGCCGCCGCCTAAACCGAAGGCTGCAAGAAGAATAGCTATAATAGTTGCTGAAAATGGAACGACAACAGTTATCTCCCTATCCTCCGTCAGCTCAACCATAATAAACCTATCATAGAATAGACAGCTTACCCTAACATTATACGTCCCAGCTGGAAGCTTACCTAATAGAACGGATCCATCTCCATGTACTGTTAGAACTTCACCGTCAGGTAGAACGGTGGATGCTGTGATGCCTGATACAGCTATTCCCAGCGGATCGACTACGTTGATTTTCAGGTCGTAGACCCTACAGTCGACTGTGAAGGACTTGGGTCCATCAACCTTAAAGACTACAGCCTCCAGGGGCTTTACGTCATCACCCCTATACTGTACCAGCGTTAGAGCATATGTGCCCTCCTTAAGCCACACGTTGACGTACTCCGTTAATATTAGCTTAACTCCATCACAGGCTATCTCCATTGCATCGGGAGTTATCTCCTCGCCCTTAGATTTAATAAACCTAAAGCTTACGAGGAAGTATCGATCCCAGTTAGCTATTAGAACATAGGGCTTATCCACCTTAAGGGTGAATGAGCTACGGTTGTCGGTTAAATCCCCAGTCCATCCTCTAAACTCGACCTTCGTCCCGTTATCGAACTCTAGGACGGGCGTAATACTTATCGTCACGTTGCTGCCTGCGGGATGCCATCCGTCCCCCTTGGGATAGTTGTACCTTGAAAAGATTGTTACTACATGGTATATCCTCCATTTCGCCGTGATGTTTATAGGATCTGCGAGGGAGCCCACAACCTGCTGGTGTTTATTTGGATCAAGTGTATTCCTACCCCACTCGCCCTCCCATGAGACAAATACAGCCTTACTTCCATTGCCCACTATAACCTCGCTCTGCTTCACTCCAAGCTGAACCGTGCTGCCCTCCTTATACCATCCGCTTCCATAGGCTTCCCCGTAGGGAGAGCTAACGGTAACCCTATATTCGGCTTCATACTCGCATGTGCCGTTGAACCCATCCACATCTATATAGACCTTCCTAGGATTATCCGTAACGCCGTCGCTCCATTCTACGAAGACGTACCTCATATCATCCGACACGTTTATAACCGGAGGAACGTATATCTCGTGCCATCCAACAGGTATATAGGTTGTAATCTCACCATCTTCAGCCACGTACTCAACTCCATCTATAACCACGTAGGTTACATTAACCGGAACATAGATCTCAACAGGCGTCTCAAGGGCATACCTTATTAGGGTTGAATAACCCTCATCAGGCGCAAAGTCCCCGCACACGTACTCGTACTCGGTAACAACCCTCCAATTAAGCTCCTTAGGCTCCTCATTAAGCCCCAGCTCACTCTTAGGTATAAGGAGAGCTAGTGCAGTAGAGTTTTCAAGATATGCTTGAGCGGAGGTTGATACGTCATCCCAACCCCAGCTCCTATATACGCCAGCGGAAACCCCCAACCCCTCGTAGAGGGTTACTGAATACATCGTATCGCAGTAGTTGAATGGAGCATCCTGACAGTTATTCCCGGGATCCCCATCCCTATCGAAGAGCACGTAATAGTAAGTCTTTTTCTCAGTAACCTCGGGTATTTCACCGTAGACGTTTACTACAATCCTGAGGAAATTTTCCTCCTCAAATACGGCAACACACTTGACGTCCACGAAACCCACGTAGCCTGAAGCCGCTCCGCCAGTCCATATGTCAAGCAGATCATTGTCGGGATCCTCTATAAAATCCATGTAGATATAGGCTGAGGCATAGCTATTGAGAAAAAGCGCAATAAAAAGTAAACTAATTATATACCTTCTTTTCATGTATCTCTAACCATACCTATTTCTCCCTAATAATATTATGTTCAAATATCTTTAAAACTATTTCATAATTAAGCTTTAAAACCTAGAGGTAAGACTATATTTACAGGGCTGAAGTCAAGGTGTAGCCTTGAGGCCTCCATGCGAACTAGTGGTTAGAATAATACTCCCATATATTAGGGCTAGGATAGCTAAACAGTTAATAGAGGAGCACGGATACACATCAACGCAGGTTTCAAGGATACTGAAAATCTCCAAGCCGTCCGTGTTAAAATATCGGAAAATACTAAGGGAATCTCCTGCTAGAGGCGTAGATGTACTAAATAGGATAGCTGATGAAGCGGTGGAGCATATAGTTAGGGGTGAGGCTGAAGATTATCATCTAATTAAAATTGTGTGTAGAGCATGTATGCTAGAAAAAATGGGCGGAACAATATGTTCACTACATAGAAGCGTCTATGGATTCTCGGAGGAGTGCGACATATGTAGAGACGTAGTGCTAGGTATTGGGGAGTTAGCGCTAGAGAGAGCTAACATATTAGGCGATCTAATGGAGGCATATCGAATATTATCCACTATAGATGGGTTTAACAAGATTATACCTGAGGTAAGAACAAATATCGTAATGTGCACTAAGGACGCTGGCAAAGTAGAGGATGTAGCGGGTTTTCCAGGGAGAATAACTGTCATAAAGGGTAAAGCTTCCATAGTTTCGCCCCCTAAATTTGGGGCTTCAAAACATTTAGCAACAATACTTTTAAAAGCTCATAAGATAAATCCCGAAATTAATAGCTGTACATGTATAAGATATAGTGGAAAAATAGATGCATGTTTAAAAGCTTCTGGCTACAGGCTACTATACATGGATAGGAGGAAGTTTAAGGATATCATTAACTTTATGAATTCGCTTAAAAGCCTGAATATGAACGATGTTATAGTGGATTTAGGTGGCAGGGGTATTGAGCCAGTAGCTTACCTCTTTGCACAATCCGCTACGGAGATAGCTAGAAGAGTTAAACAGATAGCTGAAAAGATAAATAGAGAGTTTTCTAAGTTAGCGGTGTAGATGGAAGAGAAAACAGGTTGCGATAATCGGTTATTAGTCAGGAAGCTATATCATGTTCCTATGTAACAATATATCACATCATGGTATGATAAATGTAGTTTCAAAAGAAGGTCACCTATATATACGGTTAATACTGAAGATAACTAGGGATGAATGGCCGATGGCAGGCTGATGCATGATGACTGGGTAAGCTGTATGACCTACTTTTTCTTGACTGCGATCTTCTCCTCCAGTATTTTCTCCCAATCTATCTTAAATACTATGAATATTATAGCTATAAGTACGGCTAGCGTTATGAGCGAGACCGTGAGGTCATCCAGCCCCTCAGATACGCTACTTACCTGAATGCCGAAGAACGATACGACGTACAGCATTGTTATCTTACCAGCGGTGCACGGTATGAGGGCTTTAAGTAGGGGATAGTTAACTAAGCCGAGTCCTATAAACAGTATATCGTCGGGAAGCGGAGTAAAGGCAAAGAGAAAGATAACTATGGGCACAAACCACTCGCCCTTCATCCTAATAATTCTCAGTAGAGCATCAGCCCTTCTTCTGGTGGAAGTGGAGACGGCACCCGTAACAAGTCTGCCTAAAACCCAGCCAACAACCTCGCCCAGCGCTGATCCTAAACCACTAAATACAGCGACTTCAAGAGGATTAATATTTGGTATTCTTGAAGCCAGCAGGAATATTATAACCGTATACGGTATCGGGAAGATAACGCTGGTTGCTCCTATAAAACTGATCATGAAGAAGACCAGCCACCTATACGTGTACGGCAGGTTAAGAAATACGTCCTTAATATATCCGAAGAACAGATAGAGTATGAAGCTAGCAATGAGTATAGCTAATATAGAGAAGTAGTTTCCAAGCTTTCCCAATTCATTATTCCCTCCAGCAATGAATACGTTAATCTATTATAGGCTGGAACGTACTATTATCCTTTACGTAGATTATTCATAGGAAAGTAGTGTTAGATCGCTTAAGGCAGGCCTAATAAAGTAGACTGTAGCAACAACTACCGCTAATAGTGTAAGCATGGATATTACAAAGTCTCTCCACCTCTTCTCCCTATAGTCCCTATAGGCCACGTATAATAGGGCTATTAGAGGTAGCAGGGTAATGCTGAATGGAGCAAGTAGTGTAAGTTTAGCTACGAAGGGCTTAAGGACATATTCAACAAAGTTTTCAATGATAAAAGTCCCCTTAAACTCCTCTAAACACATGGTGAACGCGCTATTCATTCCCTGCGAGTTTAGCGTGCACCCAGCAACATATATTCTATCGCCTACAACATCCACATCCTCTACTAGTGAGAAGCTGGGAACGGTAAGGTTAGGAATCCATATCCAAATTAAATTACCGTTTAAATCCGTTTTAATTAATAGAGGCTTACGCCAACCCTTAACATAGCTAAATCCAGCGATATAAACTGCATCGTTAGCCGTGGCTACGCTACCGCCATGATCCCTTCCACTGAAGGAGTATTCCATAAGATTATAATCGCCCGAACGGAGATCATATATAGCCAGCAGGATGTGACATTCGCTGACTATATTAATTCTCATAAGTATGTAAGCCCTGCCTCTGTATATGCATAGGTCATAAACATCTACATGAGCCTTTCCATGGCCTATGCTTAGCATCCATTCACTCAAACTAATGTTAGCCACTAGATTAACCTTGCCCCTATGGTCTACTGCTTCAAGAATTAATCTATCCGCTACCTTACGTACAAGATAAACTACGCCTGAATGAAAATAGGCGGAGCCGGTCAGGTTTATACTCCATAAAATATCTCCGCTAAAACTCATCCTTAAAATCCTACGTGAAGTTAATACGTATAGCGAATTATTCCATGCATATACTTCAAGGCCTCGTTCAATAAATTCATCGGCTCGGGGAAGGCTTATTGTATAGATGAAATCTCCCCGACGATTATACACGTATATAACCGCCTTCCCACCGATTGTTCCTACAGCATATACTTTATCATTATATACTTCTAACCCATTGAACTCCGAGGAGACATTGGGATTAATAACCACATGGCGCCAGAGAAGTTTTCCATCTACATCATATGCTGCAATCAGAGCGCTCGGATAGACGACTGTAGGTGACGGCTTATAGCCTACGGAACCCGCTACTAAAACTACACTCCCGTCTACATACACGTCCTTAATAAAATCGCTGAAGTCCACTTCAACATAGGTTTCATTGCTTGGGAAAACATCAAGCCATATAGTTTTCAAATGACTTACCGCATAAAGCTTAGCATCATAAAATCCCTTCACGTATACAGCAAATATCATTAAGTACAATATAGTTAGGGTTGCTATCCAATATGCTAGGATACGATACTTCCTCATACAAATATTATGTAGTCGGAGATGCATATATTATTTTCGAGGAAAAGAAAGCTATTCCCAGGAAGAATAACATAAATACTGCCTAAGAAGCTTAATGCCCGTGCTATTTCATATAAGCTTCATATGAAAATCTGTAAAGGAATATATTATTTAATTAGCCTAGCCCGCTAGCATAATTCGTGTTCCCGCTAAAATATAACCTATTCTACTGTGTCTTAATTTGATAGGCCTCTAGAGCATGTATGGCGTACTCGATAGTATAGGAAGGCTAATAAGTTTAAGCGAAGATTTTCGAATGGTTGGTAATTATGCGGCTGTGTGACATTAATGTTGGCTTCGGATACGACGCCAGAAACGAGCTAAGAATAGAGAGGGAAGAATTTATCAAGTTTATATCAGAGGACGTATTTGAGAGAGTTGCAGTTCATCCAATATATTTAACTAATATCTTCGACGCCAATAGCAGAATTGCAGGGCTAATGAGGCATTCGAGTAAGGTTGTCGGAATAGCCCTAATTAACCCGCTTAGAGAGGATATGGCGGTAAGTGAGCTAGATAGAATTACGACGTTTATGAGGATGTCTGGAGCTATGCTTAGACCATACATACACGGCTACAGCTTCGCTTTACAGATTGTATCCGACATTATCGAGGCTATATACAAGTTTGACCTCCCCATTATAGTATACTGTGAACACAGCTTTTCCCCTACCATGGTTAAGGTTCAGGCACTACAGTACAGCATGGTGGATTTCATAGTGATTAACGGAGTACAGAAGTATGGCTACGGCGAAGTTTCATCCCTCATGAGGGGATGCGATAACGTGTTTATCAGCACCTCCCTCCTCCCCAATCACAGGGATTTAAGGAAAATAATTGAGGAGTTCGGTCCCGAGAGGGTGCTGTTTGGCTCAAACTATCCCTACTACGACTTCAACTACGAACTATCTAAAGCTAAAAGCGCTGTAAAGGAGGACTATGAGGAGGAGCTTATATTCAGAAAGAATTTCATCGACTTAATCCTCGAGTAATTGCTTACTTTCACAAATATCTACTGTAAAGTACATTAACCACCCTCAACCATATAATCCTTGATGAGAGGATGAAGGCAGGCTATGGCAGGCTATCAATAACGCCGCCTATTGGAGAACGCATGGCGGGCTACCCCCTACGGAGGGATTTCGCTGCCGATATTCTCGATGAACTCTACGCTAGAGCTCTATCCCTAAAGGATGGAGACGAGGTATACGTAATTGTATCAGTTGACCTATTCTCCGTAGACATAGATATGTCCAATCTAGCTAAATGTATTATAAGCGAGAGAACTGGAGTACCCATGGATAGAATATCGATAGTAGCTACCCACACCCACTCCGGACCCGATGTCTCTGGAATATTCTATGGAGTATCGAAGCACGTTAGAGGTACTATAATTAGTAAGATAGCTAGTGCAGCAATAATGTCACTGAAGCATATGTACGATGTAGGTATAAAGCAGTCGGTAGGTCTCGTCGAAGGCATAGCCGTGAATAGGAGGGCACCACGTAAAGGGGCTATTGATAGCAGGGTGCATGCCATAGGATTTGTGGATAGGAGTAGCTTAGACTACAGGTTTATTATAGCATCCTTCTCATGTCATCCGGTCATACTTGGTCCAAGCAATCTATGCTATAGCGCGGATTATCCTGGAGCATTTAACAGCTTTATAGAAAGAATAACTGAAGCAAGGTCGATATTTCTCAACGGTGCCTGCGGCGACGTAAATCCATTAACTCCATCGACTAGGCTGAATAGCGTCTACGATAGAAGCTCGGGAACCTACGATGAGGTTAAGTGGATGGGTAGGATACTTGCATGCGAGGCTGTAAAGTCTCTGGATATTGTTAGGGAGGAAAGCAATCTCATGCTTAAAGTAATCGGTGACAAGCTGAAGGTAAATATACGTAAGCCTATGGATTTAAAGGAGGCGAAGGAGAGATATAGGAGAATTAAGGACGAAGCTAAAAGATCTAAGACATGGAATGAGGAGGTAGCATATAGGCTATGGAGGGCAAAGCGGGCCTACAATATTCTACTAAAGTTTAAGGATAGGGATCGGCTTAACATAAGGATAAGCGCCTTAGGATTATCCAATAATCTAGCTATAGTGTTCCTGCCGAGCGAGGTGTTCGTTGAAATAGGATTGAAGATTAAGAAGGATTCGCCGTTTAGAAACACCGTTATAGTATCCTATGCCAACGAATACTTTGGCTATATACCCACAGCTAAAGCCTTTAATGAAGGAGGATATGAGGCAGATTTTCCTGTATCAATAGTGCCTGAGAATACTGAGGAGGAAATAGTTTCAAAAACGCTTGAGGTATTATATAGGCTGGAGAGATACTATTAGTACTTCAAAGGAAGCTTTACAGGCTCGTCCCTTTCTATCGACTTATACGCGGCTAAGGCTATCTCTAGAGCCTGCCTTCCATCCCATCCACTAGCCCTCGGAACCCTATCCTCAACTATTACTCTAATGAAGTCCTTAATCATCTCTAGGTCACAGTCCGTACCAAAATAGATCCACTTAAGCGGCTGTTTATCAGTAACCAAATCTATACATGACCTAAATGCGTCAACAACTATATACCCTTCAGTACCGAAAATACCCATGTATACGTCGCCCCATATAGGCCAAGTATCGGGTCTAGACCAGCTACAGTCTATGCTCCCTAACACTCCATTCTTAAACCTAATCAGCATCGATGCTGCATCCTCAGCTCTAAGTTGAGGCCTAATGTTCTTAGCTTTCATCGCGTATACCGTATCGGCCTCGCTCTTAGTATACCATCTCATGAGGTCAGCCGTATGTACGGTGTGATCCATTATAGCTCCACCGCCAGCCAGCTCCGGTTCGCCGAACCAACCGCCCGGATACTTGCCGTGGTTGGTGGTGGTTATAACCCTAATATCCCCTATCTCCCCGTTCTCCAGTAGCTCCTTAACCTTAACGGTTACCCCATGATACCTCATTACAAACGCTGTCTGGAACTTCACGTTATACCTGTTGGCGTAGGCCAGCATATCGTCGGCATCCCTCAGAGTAGTAGCTATAGGCTTTTCACAGAGGATATGTACTCCATGTTCCGCGGCCGCTACAGCCATATCCTTATGCTTAGCGTTCTCCGAGGTAATTATTACCGCATCAAGCTCTTCCTTCTCAAGTAGTTTACGGAAATCAGTATAGGTCTTCTCAACCCCATACTGTTCAGATGCACGCTTAAGCCTAGCTTCATCGTCGTCAAATATCGCTACAAACTCGACGTTTTCAAGCTCCCTAAGAACCCTAGCATAGCTCCAGGAGTGTACGTGGGCAAACGATAAAATCGCAAACCTTAATTTCCCCAATCCATCACCCTCAAATATACTATCCCCAAAACTTATATAACCATTATTTCTAAGCATGAGCGGAATAAGCACAGCTGACTGAAATTGTAATCGAGCGGCAGATTAATGCAACAAGTATATTAATGAAGAGCAGATAAGGGATAAGGGTGGTTAATTGAGGCTAATATTTATTGGTCCGCCCGGTATAGGTAAGGGGACTTACGCTACAGCTGTATCGGAGCGATATGGAATACCCCATATATCCACGGGCGATATATTTAGGGAGGAGGTTAAGAGGGGAAGCGAGCTGGGCAGGAAGGTTAAGAAATATCTTGAGGCAGGCGAGCTGGTCCCCGACGAGATAGTTATAGAGGTTGTAAGGGAGAGGCTGAAGAAGGAGGACTGCAGGAAGGGTTTCATTCTAGACGGATATCCGAGGACCTTAAGGCAGGCGGAGGAGCTTGATAAAATGACCAGCATAGACTTGGTTCTAAACTTTCATGCGCCAGATGAAGTTATAATTGAGAGGCTGAGCGGCAGGAGGATATGCGTTAAATGCGGAGCAATATACCACGTAAAGTTCATGCCCCCCAAGAAGCCTGGAATATGCGATAAGTGCGGCGGGAAGATAATACAGAGGAAGGACGATACTCCCGAGGTAATAAAACATAGGCTTGAAGTCTACAGGAGAGTGTTCACGCCAATAATAAACTACTATAAGGAGAAAGGCATTCTCCTAGACGTTTACGCAGGGGAGCCAGCCAATATAGTTATACCCAGGATACTGAAGCTCCTAGAGGAGCACGGATTTAAGCCTGAGAAATAGTATGCAATCATGCTGCAAATAACTTATATATTTCTTTGCAATAAAATTGCACATGGAAGAATACAATCCATGGTGGATAGGCGAGATAGATCCCGTCTACGAGGAATGGCTTAGCTCAGAGGTAAAGTGGAGGCCACATGTAATAGAGAAGTTCAACTTTACCCCTTTCTCGCTACACTTCTTCATTGGCCCTCGGCAGGTAGGTAAGACCACAACTATCAAGATCCTTATACATGATTTAATTAGATATAGGGATCCCAGATCCATATTCTACTACTCCTGCGATGAGATTGCAGACTATAGGGAGCTTGGTGAGGTAATAGATAACTACCTATCGGCGAGGAGGGAGTGGGGGATTAGAAGCTCGATAATCTTTCTAGATGAGGTAACCTTCGTGGATGAATGGTATAGGGCGATAAAGTCGAGGATAGATAGAGGAGTCCTAAGAAACGATGTACTCGTAGTTACTGGGTCAGCCAGCCTAGAGTTAGTCGCCGGTAAGGAAATGTTCCCCGGCAGAAGGGGGCATGGGAGGGACATATATATGCTACCATTATCCTTCAGTGAATACCTGCTCCACTTCAGCGGGATTAAGCTCATTGAAGCCGAGCTTACGGACATCGACTACTACATGAGGAAAATTGAGGGAAATAAACTCTATGCAGCAACAATATCGGATATGTTCATGAAATATCTTGAGACGGGAGGCTACCCGACGCCGATAAAGGAGTACTTCACCAAGGGCAGGGTAACGTATCTCTCAATGAGGGTATTAATCGACTGGCTTAAAACAGACTGGATAAAGGCGGGGAGAAGCGAAGGATACATGAAGGAGGTAATATCCTACATACTGGAGGCCGAACTCACTCCAGTAGGCTGGCATACAATCTCCAAAAACACGTCGATATCCTCGCCCCATACAGCTAGAGAATACGTTGAAACACTGGAACGCCTAATGGTGGCAAAAATCCTATACTGGATATCGCCCAGCGGAAAAATAGACTACAGAAAAGCCAAAAAGATAATCTTCACAGACCCATTCATATACAAAACCCTACAAGCATATACAAGGACGAGCGTAAGCATATCCACGATAGTCGAGGCAACAGTAGCATCCCACATAGCAAGATACAAGCCAACATACTACTGGAGAAATAAATCAGAAGTAGACGTAGTAACATTAATCAACGGAAAACCCATAGGAATAGAAGTTAAATGGACCAGAAAACCGAAACAGAGGCGAAGACCATTCAAAACATACACCCTAGATAAAAATACCATACCACTATTCCTAGCATCACTAACAGGATAATACCCCTCCACTCTAGCGACAAAGTGAGGCAGTACCGGAGGAAAACATACCAGAATAACTTATATTGAAGACAAACTATAGCTGTAACAGATGATGAATAAACAGTCGGCAGATACATGAAGATCCCGAAGTATACTGATTTATAGATTTAATACAGCGGTCTGACTAGCCATGACACATAAATCTAAAAGTAGAAGAGGTATGCATAAACGCCGTATCTGATGTCGAATGCAGATTTAGCAATAAGTATGTTATAGAGGATTATTTTATATACCGTCTATTTAAGGATGCATTTAAGCTAATGTTCAAGAATATATAAGGATAATTTTTCTCGAGCTAAGGAGCTTATTTTCCACGAGTCAGGCGATATTTAATATCTTTAGACATCGAGTTTTGTTGATATATACTTCATTTTAAGAGAAATAATGTTATTTAGTAAAGTATATATGAATGTGATGCATTCTTGTATTCATGGAATCTGGTAAGTTTAATGTTGAAGTTCTTCGTAGCTACTTCGATAGTCTTTTAAGGAGTGCTAGCTTGTTGGCTGGCTTCTCAACTATAGGTTTAATAATGTGCATTATTTTGACTAAAAATAGACCTTTATATTACTTGATAGTGATATTCCTATTCATATCTGCTGTATTGTTTGTTTACTCTTTGAGGAGCATTTATGACGTTCTATGGGATATTTCACGCGTCAAGATTGAGGGTAGAGAGCCGAATGAGGAGGAGTGCAGGAGAATTAATGATGTTAGAGAAAGGGTAACTGGGCTAATTAAATACGGCCTTGAGTCATTGCTTGTAAGTATAGCTCTACTGTTAATCGTCGCGTTACTCTAGGATACCTCGACTCCAAGAATTATTGAGGCTAGACGACCTATAGCAAAGGTAGTTCCGGCTGAGCCTAGTCCGGCTAGTATCATTTCAGCTATCTTTCTCCTTATCGGTAGGTTGGCTGATATGGCTATTATGAACCCGGTTACTGCTAGTGCTAGTCCCGCGAGGACTAGTGAAAGAGCTATGGAGATGCCTATTGGAAGGTTGATGATATAGGGGATTAATGGTACTAAAGCTCCTACGGCATAGGATACTCCGGTATATATTCCAGCTTTAGCTGGCTCCTCCAGCTTTTCTTCACGTATACCGTATTCTTCCTCGGCAATAATCCTAGCTAATAGATGCGTTTTTCTGCCTGATTCCTCAGCTATTTCCTCGGCTATCTTCCTCCTGTACCCCTTTCTAACCATGTATTCAGCTACTCTTTTCGTTAGGATGTGTGCCACGTATTTTGCAGCCATTTTTACTCGATTTAATGTGCCCTCATGGACTTGTCTTTGGGCTTTTACGCTGGCGTATGCTCCTATACCCATTGATAGCGCTCCGCCTGTTCCCACTATTAAGCCGCCTAATGCTACGTGGAATGGGTCCCCATATACTCCAGCTAATCCCGAGGCCACGGATAATACTTCAACAAGTCCATCGTTCATCCCTAGAACAATATCTCTAACGTGATTTAGAAAATCCTCAAACCTAGACTCTTCATCGATGAACTCCTGCTCGTGTACTAGCTCGTCCTCGAGTATCTTTTTAAGTTTCTCCCTTTCATCACTGCTGAGGCTGGGATCTTCAAGCATTTTAGAATATAGTTCTACGGCATCTCGTTCGCCCATCTCAAGGAGGCGTAGGGTCAGTCCCAGACCTAGGATCCTGAATAATGCCGCGTATATGGATACCTTAATTCTATTTACTTCCGCTAGCCGCCTTACTCCTCTCTTCTTAAGGAAGTTTAGCCAGAAGTTAGCGTGCTCCTCCTCCATTTCAGCTATATTTATGAGCTTAGACCTAATTTTTCCTCTATGGAAGTCGGCTAGCTTCCTGTATATTAC
>Ga0190310_1000420_pt1 | contig 14375 bp, 10 predicted proteins | sample 48700778_MG_FD_165059 | JGI IMG/M metagenome (GOLD analysis project Ga0190310, IMG submission 165059) | Hydrothermal vent sediment bacterial communities from Southern Trench, Guaymas Basin, Mexico - 4870-07-7-8_MG | ecosystem: Environmental > Aquatic > Marine > Hydrothermal vents > Sediment ... | reverse complement strand
GTCATGGTCTGAGAAGGATCCTTTACGAGAAATGCCAGGAGTACACCAAATGTTGATGAATGGAAGGTAGCTAGTATAATACATAGTATGAAGAGCAGTAGATTAGATGGCATTACTGGGACGATCATGTATGCTATTATGACTGTTGTTAGTGACGATAATATTCCAAATAAGAAGCTACTAAGTGACTTACCGAGGGCAATACATGTATAGCTTACTGGGAAGAGTAGGAGGCGCTCAAAAGATCCTACTTTCCTTTCAAAAACGATCGATACAGCAGACATTGATGTAGAGCTAAAGAATATAGCCATAGATATAAGTCCTGGTGCAAGCCATACAGCAATACCTCCTCTCCTAATCAGGAATGCTAGTGTAAATGCTATGGGGAATACTACGCCCCAGCTCATAGTACCAGGTTTTAGATAGTATTCTTTAAGATCCTTCTTAGCTATATAGATTGATCTAACTAAATTACCCAGCACTATACCCACCCACTATATTTATAAAGACTTCCTCGGCATCTGCACTCCTAAGACTTACCATGTTTAGGGAATAGCCATTCATACGAGCATATCTTATTAGTCCCTCAAGAGCTTTGAGAGGATCACTTACTACAAGCCTAACTGTAGAACCAGAATATCTCACATCAACAATACCCTTGATCCTCTTAAGCTCATTAATTGGTGGATTAGATGGAGAAAACTCGATCTCCAATACCTCCTCCGCGGATATAAGTTTCTTAAGCCTAGCTGGAGTATCAAGTGCAACGATCTTCCCATGATTTATGATCGCTACTCTGCTGCATAACCGAAAAGCTTCATAGATATTATGTGTTGTAAGGAAAATCGTTATACCCCTACTATTAAGCTCCCTAACGATCCTCCAAATAACACGTTTACCCATAACATCTAAGCCTATAGTTGGCTCATCAAGAAACAATATCCTAGGATTATGCATTAATGCAGCGGCTATTGTAAGCCTTCTCTTCAAACCCTTAGACAAATTCTTAAATAATACATTCCTCCTACTCCATAAACCAAATAGTTTAAGGAGTTCTTCAGCTCTACGGATTCTCTCACTCTTAGACAAGCCATACATCTCTCCCATAAACAAGAGATTATCCCAGCAACTAAGTTCATAGTATAGATTAGATATATCCGGTACAACACCGATCAGGCTCTTAACAGTCATATGCTCCCCGACAACATCATGACCATAGATATAGGCTTTCCCTTCAGTAATCTTAGTCAATCCACAAAGCATCCTGACAGTAGTAGTCTTACCAGCTCCATTAGGGCCCAGAAAACCAAAGATCTCGCCATTGCGTACACAGAAATTTATATGGTCTACAGCTATTAATGAACCATATTTCTTAGTGAGGTTCTTAACTTCAATAGCACATTGATTCATTGTCCTCAGTCCCTAATAGATACAGATAATAGGCTTTCCTATAAATACCTTATAAGAATATGGAACACATTATCCAACCATTATTCAGGGATACATAGTTCTGGGTGAAACCATGTTCATCAAATTTAGATATGAAGAGAAACTATGAAGAGAATTTGTCTAATCAATTCTTATACATTAAGAAATCTCCATAATTTTAAAAACTGATAAATCGTCTCAATCCATAGTGGAGCTATTATTAGTAGTGCTAACAGTATTACGTCTATCGGGGGACGAGTCAATAATATGTATACAGTTGCTAGGATCGTCGAATATATTGAATATACAATTATCCTTGGAAAAATAAATGTTGATAAAATAATATAGTTAACAAGTTCAAATGGAAGATCTTTATTAATAACGTAGTTGCCGTTTTCAAGCCTTCTTGCAAGACCATATTTGATAAGCTTATTAAGAATTCTCTGGGTCTTACCGGGACTTGTTAAGCCAAGGATCCTCTGGGCATCACGTACACCAAAGGGTCTATTCAGGCTACGTAGTTTAAGATAGTATTCTAGTAAGTCACGCCTCATCAAAATGCATCATCCCGATCATTATCTATGGCGGTTTATTATAAGCCATGATATAAACGCTACTGATATAGCCATAACAAATGCTATAGCTAAAGCCTCTATATTTGATAATGAACCTGTATATGGTGATGTGGATGCTTCATGCTGTGTAAAGGGCTCATGATAGGTTGTATCAATGTACATAGGTGGCGATGTAGTTGATATAGGTGTAGTAGTTAGAACGATGCATGGATGTATAGGTAAAACTGTATAATAGCCTACATTAGATTCATTAATTACGATTCCATCTCTACAGCTAAATTCTAACTTATTAATACTTATATAATCAGCTAATCTATAGACATCTACTCCATCATAGACAATAGTATTATTTAAACCAGTTGAGCTAGGCTCTATGTGTTGGACTATAAACTCTATTTCATTCATGGATATGCCTTTTAATGCATTAATTTTTATAAGAAACTCTAATTCGCCTTTAAGAATATGTTTTAAATCATTCTCTAGTTCTTCAGGACTAGGATTATACGATGAACTTGGACTACATTGTTGCCATTCCAGTTCTACATATTGATTAAATAGTGAATATATCAGGTTTTCTACAGCATTTCTAGCTTCATCGTTTAGATAATTAGCTTCTATGATCAATCCTGTATGTTTTTCATCCGTAGCATTAGCTGTTGCCATTGATACATAGATCGTTATATTTCCTATTTCCTTTCTTAATTCATAAAAGTCTTGTACACCAATAACTATCGACCTTAATACATTTGTTTCATTAGGTGAAGGAGTAATTGTCATGTACAAGTTGCTATGATATTCATCAGTAAGTTTCCAGTCAAGACTAGATATAGAATATACAAGAACTTCTTTAGTGATGTAAGTCTCCGTCGAAAATGATGTACACCACCATTCTTTTCCCATATTATATTTAAATAGAGGCTTTACTGTAAACACTGGATAAACAGTATCGTTTATTTTAATGAAGCCGATTACAAATGCATAGTGGTTATTACATGCACTTCTATAGGCTACCGCTTCTCCACTATAGTCGTTAAAGGTATAGTTTATCAAAGATGTATATTTCCATATTTCGAGAAGCCTAGATAAATTGAATGTAACACCTGTTTTAACAATAACTAGTTCGACCCCATAATCATTATCTTTTACAAAACATCCACTTACATAATTCGGTCCAAACATTATTCCTAAGATAATCATTATCAATAATATAGATACAATACTATGGCAGTTCACCATAGTCGTTCGTCACCTATAGTTAATATACCAAGTATATTTTATAGCACATATCATTTGAAGATTATTGTCCTAGACAAAGGTCAAGGTATTATTTAATATAATAATTAAATAAGATATACATACTACATTGTTGATAAGAAGATATTTCCTGGAGATATTAATAGAGAATCACTTAGAACTTTATATGAGAGATATTATTTCTTTAGCATAGTATTTAAGCCCTGTTATAGGTATGGGTAGCATATAGGGTCTATACATACTCTCATAATAGATTTCATACAAGGCTTTTTCAATATACCATGGTGTTAATAATTTAATGAATTTGGATAAATTACCTCTATTTAGACCGAGTACCTCTGGGAGACTGTTTGTTAATTCACCTAAATAACTATAGATTATGGCCTTTCCATGAATCGCCCTCCATCTTATGAATGGATCGCCTTTCACAAGGAACTGTCTTCCAACAAGATCATAGTTTTTACCTGTATGCAGAGCGTATGCTGTAAAGGTGAGATATTGGTAGCTTCTAAGAAGAGTAGCAAGATCACGTGGACATGGCTCCTTTAATAATCGTTCATCTTCGCTTCTAGCTGGTTCCCCTTCAAAATCTATAAAGATAAATCCCCTCCTAGGATCATAGATAAATTGGCTAAGATGTAAATCTTGATGCGTCCTCATCTTCTTCAAACCAATATATTCTTGTATTGATTCAATATAATCCTCAAATACTTTTTCAACTAATTCTTCAAATAGAGTTCTCCAATAATCGATCCATTCATATTCCTTAACAAAATTATCCATATTTTTAAGAATGTTTTTAATAAGGCTCTCAACTCTATTTATCCAATTTTTAATATCACTTTCCAATATTGGCTCCGGTTTAAATAGTTCATGTTTTGACGTAGAAAGAATCTTGTGGAAAAGAGCTATTTCTACACCGAGTAGTGATGCAAGGCCAATCCTATATGTAGGAATCCCATTAAGGTATTCAATAAATGCATCATAGAATGGTTTTCCTCCATCACCTTCACCACTAATATATTCCATAGCCATGGTTATAGTATCATTATCCCATGAATATATGGCTATTACTAATGGTATGTATTTAAATCGGTTATTAGCTAATAAGTCGATAATTAATGGTTCCAAGCCTATTTTAGGCAGTTTTCGATAGCTTTTAACAACTACTTTATATCCTCCAAGTATTTCATGGATAGTTAGTACATTACTAGTTTCTAGGGTTAATGGTTTAACGTTTATGGTTTCCTTACCTAATGGTATATTAGTTATATAATACTTTGTCCTAATAATCCCCGATCTTGATAGATTACTAAGGTAATTCCTAGTAAACTCGGCTTCGACAATATATTTGTCGTCAAAAACAATATACCGATCACTAGGTATATTTTGAGGCCTATATTCAGTAATCGATATAGGAAGGTAAAATCTATTATCTCCACGTTTAATTTTCAAGAAGTATGTATTATTTATAAAATAGTAATCAATTAATTTTAATCCTTCACTATTGCTCCAAGGATACCATCTTAGCCTTGGCAACCAATTAACTATGGTTTCAAAGATTCTATCAATATCCATTTACATCCCTAAGACCGATCTAATACTATCGAGTATCTTTAGCCTTTCCTCTAATATACTCAATAATTCATTAACACTAATATCTCTTTTATTATCTAGAAAATCGGCTAGATCAAGATCTCCGAGAACATCCCTTATCCATTTAGCTAAATAGCCTCTTCTTATATGTTCAAGTAGTATATTTTCCGGAATAAGATTATATTTTACAATAGCATAGAGTTGATATATGTTTGTGATTTTTACAGGTACAGGGTTCCCCGTAGAGGGGTCTGTTAATACATATCCTAGATTTTCTTCAATCTTCTTCTCTAATAGGTTTTTAAGGCTATTCTTTAACGCAACGCCTTCATCTGTTAAAGTATAAAATCTTGGCCTCACTTCTCTTATATAGCCTTTCTTCAATAATTCTCTAATGTATCTTTTAGCAGTTGATGGTATCACATTAAGTCTTCTACCTACTGTTCGTACATCGAATTCCTCATTTCCCTCTACGGCAAATAGTACCCTGTAGAATGCTGGCTTAAACAAGGCTATCTCCTCCTATATTACCGTAATACAATTGATTTGATAAATAAGGTTTATCAACTTACAATATATATTTGTAAATAGTATGCTTATACGAATATATACATAAACTATGTAGATGGTGCAAGTAACATTTTCTCAGTATTCAATATCTTTGTAGAGAATGCTAGAAGGACTAAACTTAGTATAACTAGAACTAGTAGATGTATCATAGCTTGAAAAGTATATCCTACAACATAATATTGTATAGATAATATGCTATGAGTATAGGGTACAATATATAGTATGGATTTAATTGTCGTAGGCAGTCTAGAGTAATCGACAATAAACCCTGTAAAGAATACTATTGTACCAATAATAGCTATTCCACTAGCTATATTTGATGCACTTCTAATACCTCTTGTCCTTGTAATGAATGGTAATGCAATAGATATTGTTACTAGTATTGTGAAGAAGGCTACAACACTATGAAGCAGTAATAATATAGGATCTATAGTTAATGACACGTTTCCTCCAAGAGCCATTGTAGTCAATACTATGTAGGCTACGAATCCAAGAGCATCAGCAATAGCTGTTAATAATCCAAGCATTGTAGCTGCAACTAATTTAGAATATATGATTAATGAAACTGGTAGGGGAAGGCTAAGGATCATCTCTATGGTTTTCCTTTCTCGCTCACCAATAATACCATCTATGATAAAGCTTGTAGCAGGAGTTATAACAACACTTAATGCGAGGACAAGCACTCTTGCAAATAATCCTTTAAGTTCTTCCTCCATACCAACTTCCCGGCCTCCAATAGTGACAAGCTGTAGCTCTGTACTAATAGGATAAAGTATAGCTGTTGACGTAGCATTTAATCCCGTAACCTTTATTATTGCTTCAACCTTCTCTTTAGAAACAACATTACTATATTCATTAATTATAGCTCTTGCTATTGCTTCAGCTCTAGCACTAGCTTGTACATTAGCTCTCCTATAGATCTCTATATGAGCAGTAGAATTAAGACTTGAAAGATTAAATGTAAATCCTTTGGGAATAATAATTACTAGATCTACACTTGAATTATAGACAACATCGGAATCAATAGCTTCATATACATTGAAGCCGTATCCTTCCAAACCATTAATTAACCTATTTACGAGATCCCTTGAAGAAAATGTGAGGTTTAAAAGCTTATTATGAAGTTCTTCACGGTCCATATCAACTATAGCTATATTCACAGGCTGTTGTGTAACAAGGGCTAAACTAAGGAAGCCAAGTAATGGAAAGAATATAAGTGGCAATAATAGACTTGTTGCTAATGTTTTATAGTCTCTAGATAGATCAAGTAATTCTTTCCAAAGCAATACTTTAAAATTATATCCCCTCATACTTATATCCAGCCTCTTCAACTGCTTTTACAAAAGCCTCTTCAAGATTAGATACTCCATATTTTTCGAGAATCTCCTTAGGATGCCCTATGGAAACAATTTTTCCACGGCTAATGAATGCTATACGATCACATAAATACTCTACTTCAAGCATATTATGACTAGACAATATAACCGATGATCCTGTTTCACGAACATATTCCCTTATCATCTTCCTAACATGGACACTTGCATATACATCTAAACCGCTCGTAGGCTCGTCAAGAATAGCTAGATCGGGCTTTGTCATAAGAGCTATTGCAAGTAAAAGCCTACGCTTCATACCTTTACTATAATCACCGGCTCTATCATAGACTCTTTTACCAAGGCCAGATAACTTGATTCCAAACTCCACGGTCTCATCGACATAGCCTGGTTTACGGAGTTTAGCATAGAATAATAGGTGTTCATAACCAGTAAGACGAGGATATACCTCGGCTTCTTCGGGGAGATAGCCAATGTGTTTTCTAGCTTTTACCGGATCTTTTAAAGCATTAATGTTTTTAATAAATATCTCTCCACTATCCGGCCTTATTAATGTAGCAATAATTCTTAATGTAGTTGTTTTACCAGCCCCATTAGGTCCGATAAGACCAAATATCTCCCCTCTAGATACCATAAACGATATTCCTGCAACTGCTATTCTCGTACCATATTTCTTGACAAGATCCCTTGCAATTACAACATTATTATTCAATCCATTAACACCAGTTTATACATTCCTATAATACTAGGACACAATACAAGGTTTTAAAACATAGTGAATGCAGCCACTACATCATGAGACAATGAAGGCTATATAGTAGAGTATTACTTGGATCTATTGTGCTACACTGGTTTTTCTAAGAGGGTTAGTCCTATATAGACTAGAGTATATCCGATATACTTGGACTGTATTTCTCTCATTGTTTTTTGTTGGTGGTGCTAATGACGTACATTGATAGTAGAGAGCTTTTAAAGTTGAGGGTAAAGGATTTCCTAGACAAATATGGTGATAAAGGAGTTGTTGTCCTCAGATCAGCAGTTGAGGTTTCAATGAATAATGGTTTTAGAAGTAGGAGATTCGGTGATTTCAGCTATAAATCTCTTGTAATTAAACTAAGATCTATGGGCATTAATTATAATCCATCTAATCTTCTCCGCATTCTTGAAAGAAATTATGGTATTCTTGAAAAAACTTTTTCAAGTAGTAATCAGACATGGTATAAATTCATTGATATTGATGCAGTCCGTGAAGCTATACAAGAATATATGGGTATTATAAATAATAGTGATGATCCGGATATTAGGCTTCTCCGTATAAAGTATCGAAGTCTTCAACCAGATAAGCTATTATCTGTTCTTAAGAGTCTTTATAGGAAGCCTCGTTTAAACAAATATGATATTGGTCTTTTCCGTGAAATAGTATTTAAGGATCTAGATCTTGTAACTGATCTATTAAATAGGATGCTAAGATATGAAGATTTATTTACTAATGAAATAATGGTGTTAAACGAGATCTTGGTTTATGCTGATTATGTTGCCTCGAAAATTGCAGGTATTAATGTAGGTACTTTCTTGGAAGATGAACATATTCAGTATAAGAAGGCTATAATGGGTAGGGAAAAAGAATTATAACTAGGTTATCTATACTATATTTTGGGCAGTCACATGATACCTTACGAGCTAGCAGTAAAGTATTTTGTAAATCCTGTTAAAGCTATATTGATCCATAGACTTTATAATGAGGGGTATGCTCAGGCAAAGATAGCTAAGCAATTAGGTATAACTCAGCCTATGGTTTATAAGATAGTGAATGATCCTATTGATAAGTATTATAAAATGTTAATTGATATAGGTTTTACAAAGGAAGAAATTGATTCATATGTTAGTATACTACTTAGTCCACTTATAAAGAACGATACTGAAAGATACATGATATTATTCTCAACTATTATAAACCAGATATTATCAGCCCAAAAATTATGTACTTTACATTATAGGGTTTCAAAAGATATACCATATGGATGTAACATATGTAAGCATCTTCATCCAGCAGGAGTATCTTCGCCATTAATTATAGAATATGAGAGAGCTTTAGAAAAACTAATTAGCGATCCAAAGGCTTACAAGCTTGTACCTGAAGTAGGTATGAATATAGTTTATGCATTACCAGGGCCCCACTCAATAAATGACATTATTGGGTTACCTGGTAGGATAGTAAAAGTTGATAATAGGGCGGAAGCTGTTGGTAGACCGTGTTTTGGATGTAGTCATCATACAGCATCTATATTATTACAAGTTGCTACAGCTAATCCTTCTATAAGAGCTGCAGCAGTCATTAGATATGATCCAGGATTTATTGATAAGCTTAGGCTTATGAGAATGAAGATCGTGGAGACAGGGCCTCATGGTAATACTAAGGATTTCAGTAATTCTATAAAACGAGTTATAAGGAGATACCGTGGTAGAATAGATGTTATAGTTGATCATGGAGGCTATGGACTTGAACCAGTTATCTACATATTCTCAAAGGATATAGAGGATCTTATTGATATATTGCTTAACTTGATTAGGTGATGGCGGGGTTATCCAGTGAAAATAGCAATTATCGGAGGAGGCAGTATAGGTGGTTTACTAGCATATTTCCTATATCGTGGAGGTATAAGGGATCTAGATGTCTATTATAGGAGTTGGAGAAGTGTAGAAACAATCCGTGAACATAATGGTATAACTATAGTATTGTCTAATGGTAGAGAAGCATTCGTACCTATTAGAGCATATCATCACACAGAGGCTTATAGAGTATATGATATCGTATTTAATGCTGTTAAAGCAGTTGATCTAGAAAGTACAGAAAAGCTTATGAAAAGTATTGATAGTGGTGATACATTATTTATTAGTTTACAGAATGGATTCGGATCATATGAGTATATGGAAAATCTCTTTACACCATATCGTGTTGCATGCGGTGTTGTAAGAATCGGTGCACAAAGGATTAAACCTAATATAATTCTTGAAAGAGGCATAGGATCCATTGTATTTGGCCAGCATCTAGGGATCCATAAGCTATTACCCGAGATAGTTAGAGTATTATCTAAGGGTGGTTGCCAGGCATGGATAACGTCAAATATTGATTTTGAGAGATGGCTTAAGTTGGGTATGAATGCAGTTATTAATCCATTAACAGCGATTGCTAGATCACCTAATAAGATCATTTTATCTAAATGGGGTAAAAGACTGGCATGGATTATTTTGAAAGAGCTTGTAGAAGCTGCTAATTTAGAAGGACATAATATTGTTCTAGATAGGCTTTATAGACATGTCATGAGAGTTGCCATGGTCACTAAAGAAAATTATTCTAGTATGGCTCAAGACATAATTGCTGGTAGGAAGACAGAGATCGACTATATTAATGGATATGTTGTAAGAATATTAGAGAAGCACGGTAGAGAATCAATTATTAATAAACTAATTGTTGATATAATTCATTTAATAGAGGAATCATTTAGAGAATAGATAATTTATGAAATATATACAAAACCTTTATCTCTAATAGAGTGTTAATTAGTTATAGGTATTCACTTATTAAGGTTATAGACTAGGTGTTATAATGATTAAAGAATGGTCTCTATCAATTATTGCTATCTTGATAGTATCTATATTTATGGAGCCAATGTACACATTATATATAATGAATACTCCTGAAGTAGATAAGGAAATGATTCCTTTTAAATGGTTTAAGCTACTTGATAAAGATCAAGATTATATCGAGGATTCTTTGGAAAAAATGTTACCCGGATCTAGTACTATTAGAGCCATCGTTGTATTATCAACTCCTCCGACAAGAAAACATATAGACTTACTTAAGTCATTAAATGCGAGAATTATCCGCGGTCCATGGAGACATGCATTGTATGGCTTCTCTATAGAAATAGATCCTTCTAAAATATTTGATCTAAGGAATAGTCTACTAGCTTTAGACGTCAATATGGATGGGTACTCAGATCTATTGTTTATACAGAGTGTACATAAGTATGACTTAGCAATGCATTATGCTTCTAGACATGCGGTTATACGGCCATTAGTATGGGATCATAATATTACGGGTAAATATGTAGGTATAGCTGTACTTGATAGCGGAGTCGATGTCTACGCTCCTGGAATACCCTTATCTTCTCAAAGAATAACTGGTTATGATGCCACTAATACCGGGAAATGGTATATTGATGAATGGGATCATGGTACTCATATAGTTTATATACTTGTAGGTAGCTATAATGGTAGTGAAGGCCTCCTTCCCCTATCCTCGGAATTTATAGGCAATATATCTAGCGGTATGGCCTCGGTACATATTTATTTAAAGTATCCAATTCCTGTATTTAGTCAAGGTAAACTATTAGTTAACGTATACGTCCATGTATATGATCCTAGTTTTACATATGAAGCGTATTTGTGTAGAGTACCTGGTTATGCTGATCCTTTACAAGCAGGGTTTATGGGAGATATTCAATGCATTGTATCAAACAATACATGGGATCGTTTGGGTAATGATATGGGGCATACTAGGCTGGAAATATCTGTTAATAATGAAAGTGATTATGGTAACTATGTAATAGGTTTACGCCATAATTATATAGACTCTATTGATGCATGGATTAATGCATGGACTCCTTCGAAGATAGCAAGTGATCACTATAATCTATCTCAAGGTATAGCTCCAGATTCTAAAATATTAATGATACGTATAGTTGATGGTCTTGGCAATATCTATAGTGATTACATAGTTGATGGTATAGATTATATTTTATCTGTCATGGACTTATATAATATTAGCGTTGTAAACATGAGTTTTGAAGGGCAAGGATACGATGCCGCTCTTGAACTGGCTTTATTGAATGCATTTAATTCTGGATTAGTACTTGTTGCTGCTGCAGGTAATAGAGGTGCTTCTAATGCTGTTAATGGAAAGGCTTCTAATGCCTATCCAGCTGCTTTCCCATGGGTCATTAGTGTTGCAGCCGTTGATGGATTCAATAATATAACATACTATAGTAGTCAGGGAGGATATAGTACTTATGATAATAAGACATTAAAGCCTGATGTAGCAGCATTAGGTGGGGGCGGTTCATTTCAAATATATAGTGCGGACTCCAATAATGAAGATGACTTCTATTTCAATGATACATTACATGATCTTAGTAAATTTAATGGTACAAGTGCATCAACAGCCATTGTATCCGGTATAGCTGCTCTAATAATTGATGTATTTAGGGCTAAACCATACAATTCAACACATAGCCTATGGGATGTACTATTAAAGATTAATGCTAGTCAAGCAGCATTAATTGTAAAATATATTATTGAGGCATCGACTTACGAGACATATCCATTGGTAAGAACATATAATGGAACAGATCTCTCGATGTATTCTCCATCACTCGATAGAGGAGGCAAGGACGTACATGAGGGCTTCGGCGTTGTCGACGGATACGCTGCTATTAAAATGGCTACTCATTTATCTGATTTCCTGTCTAAGAAATTAGCTGGGGGCCTATCTTATCCATATGATTATGTACTTGGTCAAAGAAATATCCCGTTTATTAATTATTCTATATTGTTAAGAAATGGCACATTATATGGTGTCTTACAATCTCCTTATTGTCTAAACTTTCCATTTAATTCATCAGTTGATAGTCTAGTCGTGCACTTTGAAGACTATAGTCCCATATTTAATGATGTGAATTATCAGACAATCTATGGATTGAGATTAAGGGCAGACACAGTTGATCCTAATAATACTGATTTTGATATCCATATATATTTACTCAATTTTACGAGATACGATATACAGCTCCTCAACAATACCATAGGAGGTTATGGAATAATAGATGAGATATTGTATTTCCGGCCACCAAAAGAAGAATCCAATCCCAATACCGACTTTATGTATCTAGTCACTGTTAAGAGGGCAACAGAGGCTTCTGCAGGTGGGAAGGCTTATCTCTATATAGGGCCTGGATTAACTGCAAGCTTTATGGATGGAAGATTTATATGGATTAATGCAACAGCTGTATCGCCGTCTTCTATAGCAAGATATGCATTAGTGATCATGTATTATAATAGTTCGTCAGGGCCGCGTGTATATAGGGAGTCAATTATGGAAACTAGTGATCTTAATGGATTTGCCAACGTTAATACATATATTGACATAGGCTATGGCCTAAATAATAGTTTACCATGGTTTGTATGTGTATTCTTCACTCGAGATAAAAGGGATCTAAGTAACTTAACCATGTCAAGTATTGTTGAAGGCCCAGTTATTGCAAGGGTAAATATTGGAGAATCAACCTCTTTAATCATATCATCAGTAAACAATACTCTTGATAATACCTATTTCAATATTATAGCAAAGCTTTCTTACATGAATACGAATGCCCCAATACCTAATGCAACAATTTATTTCTATAGATCTGATCATTTAAGTAGTAATCTAGATGACTATGTATTGATTGGAACGGCCTCTACAAATGCTTCTGGATATGCCGTTTTCACATGGATCGAGCCGGACAATGGTACATATTATTATATAGCAGAGTATCGGGGCGATACCCATAGGCAATATAGTCTTAGTAACGTGGTCCAAGTATATGTTTATATGAGGACAATTGTCGAAATAAATCTAAGTAGTAACTATACCTATACAGTTAAACCTATAACTGTTAATGTCTCCCTTAAGGAATATTATAGTGGAGAACCAATATCTGGTGAACAGGTAAATTTATGGATTAGCTATGATAATGGGACTACATGGATATTGTTATTTAGCGGCGAAACAGATTCTTATGGAGAAATAGTATATTCACATATATTTGCATCAACTGGAACATATTTATTAAAAGCTAATTATAGTGGAAACACGAACTATTTATTATTACCTAGTCAATCATCTATTAATAGCTTACATTGTTTTAAGACGCCTACAACACTAAATATTTCATATAACGGTACTGGTCTAAAAGTATATGATAATGTTGTTTTTACCATTCAGTTAAACTATACGTATAATTCTATTACTAAACCCATAGCATTAGCACCAGTATATCTTGAACTATGGAATAGTACTAGCTGGATCATAGTTGATAGAGCCATTACAGATAAACGAGGCTATGCATCATTATCATATATGTTTCTGAAAAATGGATCATATATTTTCCGGGTACATTATATAGGTAACGAGACCTTTAAAGAATATGTATCGAGGAACTATACATTAATTGTCGAAACTCTATCAACGATCATAAATATCCTAGATAAGCCCCCTATAGGACATATAAATAAAACACTTACTCTATCAATAAAGCTCATTGATGAGAGAGGTAGGCCTCTACCAAATGAGACTGTTAGACTATTACAGTTGAATGATTCTTCATGGATTATTATCGATGTTGAAAGAACTAATACACATGGAGAAGCTTTATTTAATTGGATAGAAACAAGTGTAGGGAATTATACATATAAGATTGTTTATAATGGTAGAGAAGGGATCTATAGATATAGTGAAACAGAGGAATTCAATATATCGATATATGGTGCAATTACAGAATTATTCTTTACAATAAAT